>Ga0247737_1000126_pt1 | contig 23553 bp, 26 predicted proteins | sample UWRJL028104C2_FD_180937 | JGI IMG/M metagenome (GOLD analysis project Ga0247737, IMG submission 180937) | Plant litter microbial communities from Arlington Agricultural Research Station in Wisconsin, United States - UWRJ-L028-104C-2 | ecosystem: Environmental > Terrestrial > Plant litter >...
AGCCCGCCGCATTTGCCTAACCGGCACGCCCACGCTCGGTAACGAGTATGGCCCCTTCGTCTAGCGGTCTAGGACGCGGCCCTTTCACGGCTGAAACACGGGTTCGATTCCCGTAGGGGTCACCAACGTTTTCAATGACTTAACGGTCATTGGGTTGGTACAAACCAAGAACATCGTAGATACATCGTATATAGAATTCGCGGTCGCCGATGGACGCCAGTGAACGATTCTTTCGAATTGTCGGGTTTTGGCCGCTCATCCGTGCCAAACGGCATGTAGCCAACTTGGGACTAAAGCCGGCGCTGCGCGCGCCGAACGCGATAATTACCGCATCAGAGTCACGCCACTCAATTTTTTGCAGGGCCGCCTCAATCACGCGGTCGGACGATTTCGCTGCCGCTCGACAAAGCGATTGAGACTCGCAACGAGTACCAGCGTGCATCTACCAACCTTAGCGATTTCGAACTCACCATCGGCGACAAGCATGTAGAACTTGGAGCGGCTGAGCCCAAGCATATGGAGGGCCGTCGGAATCCTTACCGTAATCGGCTCGGGCCCGTTCGTCGCCCTAGGAGAAGCCTTCCTGGGCATGTCAGGCCTTACCTGTGATAGTCTTTTTAGCCTTCTGGAACTCCCGATCACCAGCGAGGAAGCTTGAACCGCGCCGGGTCTGCCGGAGGCGTTGGGTTGTGAGTCACGCTGCCATATCGATGTTGTCCGCGGCAGCATAATATTGATCTTCGGCTTCGGCAGGCGGGACGTTGCCGGTGGGCTCCAGCAGCCGGCGATGGTTGAACCAGTCGATCCATTCGAGAGTAGCGTACTCCACTGCTTCGAAGCTGCGCCATGGTCCACGGCGATGGATCACCTCGGCCTCGTTAGAGTCCGTTGATTGTCTCAGCCAAAGCATTGTCATAGCCGTCGCCGACGCTGCTGACCGAGGGCTCGATCCCGGCTTCGGCGAGGCGCTCGGTGTACGTGATGGACACGTATTGCGACCCGCGGTCGCTATGATGGATGAGGCCGCCCCGGTGGGCCGGCCGACGATCGTGAAGCGCCTGTTCCAGGGCATCGAGGACGAAGCTGGCATGCGCCGTCCTGCTGGCCCGCCAGCCGACGATGCACCTGGCGTAGGGATCGATGACGAAGGCGACGTAGACGAACCCGGCCCAGGTCGCGACGTAGGTAAAGTCCGACACCCACAGCATGTTCGGCCCTGGCGCGTAGAACCTGCGGTTGACGTGATCGAGCGGGCAAGGTGCGGCCTTGTCGCTGACCGTGGTGCGCACGGGCTTGCCCCGGATCACCCCTGCCAGGCCCATCTCGCGCATCAGCCGAGCGACCGTACTGCGGGCGACTGGAAAGCCCTCCCGCGTCATCTGCCGCCAGACCTTGCGCACGCCGTAGACCGCGAAGTTCTCGGCGAACACGCGCGCGATCTCCGGCTTGAGAGCCACATCCCGCTGCGCCCGCGCCGACAGGCGTGTCGGATCCTGTCGCTGCGCGACGCGCTCGTGGTAGGTGGATGGGGCGTTCGGCAGGACACGGCAGATCGGCTCGGCCCCATAGGCATCGCGGTGATCGTCGATAAACGCGATCATCGCCGGAACGGGCGGTCGAGCTCCGCCTGAGCAAAATATGCCGACGCCTTGCGCAGAATCTCGTTGGCCTGCCGCAGTTCACGGACCTCGCGCTCGAGCGCCTTCACCTTGTCGGCAACCTCGGTCGGGATACCGGCGCGCTTGCCGCTGTCCACCTCAGCCTTCTTTACCCACTCATGCAATGTCTGCGGAACGCAGCCGATCTTCTCCGCGATCGACACCACCGCCGCCCAGCGAGAGGGGTAATCGCGCTCGTGATCGGCCACCATCCGCACAGCTCGCTCGCGCACTTTCGGCGCAAACTTGTTCGTCGTCTGGCCCATATAGGCTCCACCTTCTCAGGAGTTGGAGCCTCCGGCAAACCCGGCGCGGTTCACAAAAGACCCAAAGGCAGACATTAAGACCGCTCGCCGTGGGCCCCGAAACCGGACGTTAATTCAGGTGCTGCTCTTCGTCTTGAGCTGGCCCGCCGCTTTGAAAAGAGGTTCCGGCGTAAATGCCGTTGGCGATGGTGCGCGCCGCTCCGTGCTTGCCCGCCTCAAGCGCTGGCGACGCGAAGAATCTCGGCTTCCAACCCGCCGATGAATTCGTCCATCGTCTCGCCCCCCATATCGACCACTTTTGCGCCGCCACCCGAGACGATCATCACGTTCGTGATCCCGATGACACCGAGGATGAGGCGAAGGTACTGGGTCGCTATATCGCGGTCGCGGATCGGCGAACCCTCGCCATAGATGCCACCCGAGGCGATCAGCACGGTGGCGGCCTTGCCTGTGACCAGCCCGGCACCGTCGAAGCCCAGCGTCAGCCCCTTGCGCACGATGTGGTCGATCCAGGCCTTGAGCGCGGCGGGCACGTTGTAATTGTAGACCGGCGTCGCGATCACGATATGGTCGGCCGCAAGTAGTTCGGCGACGAGCTCGTCCGACTGGCGAAGCGCCTGCGCCATCTCCGGCGAATGTTGTTCGCCGGGAGTGAAATAGGCATGGAGCCAGGGCGCGGTGACGTGCGGCAGCACGGTTTTCGCGAGGTCGCGGACCGTGACGCTGCCCCCCGGGTGCGCCGCTTGCCACTGCGAGACGAACCGCGAGGTCATATTCCGGGAGATGGAAGCGTCGCCGCGCGGGCTGGTTTCTACTACGAGAAGCTTGGACATGAAATTCTCCGTGGGATCGGTGCTGATCTATGCGGAGCCTCCCGCTTGCGGGAGCGATGAAATCATGATCATCTCCATCATGAAATGTGATGGATCATGATCGGCAGTCTGAGCCTCGACCAATTGCGCGTGTTGGTGACGATCGCCGATACCGGCAGCTTCTCGGCCGCCGGGCGTGCGCTCGGCCGCGCCCAGTCCGCGATCAGCCAGATCGTCGCTTCGCTCGAAGGTGCGCAGGGCGTCAGCCTGTTCGATCGCAGCGGCCATCGACCGAGACTCACCGACATCGGGGACGTGCTGGTCGCGCAGGCGCGGCTGGTGCTCGCGAGCGCCGCCCGTTTCGAGGCGGTCGCCGCCAACACCCGCGCCGGTCTCGAGCCTGAGCTCGCGCTCGCGATCGATCCGCTGGTACCGACCGCGCCGCTGATCGACAGTCTGCGCGCGCTGGGCAGCGCCTTTCCCGATTTGCCCGTAAGCTTCTCAACCGAAGGCCTTGGTGGATCGCTGCGGCGTCTGCGAAGCGGCTCGGCCGCGCTCGCCATATGTCTGCTGCTTCCCGCCGTTCCCGACGATATCGTGGCCTTCCCGCTGCTGCGCATCCGCGTGCGCGCGGTCTGTGCGCCCGGACACAAGCTGGCCGGACTGGGACGCCCCGCCACGCGCGACGATCTGGCACCGCACGTCCAGCTGGTCCTGTCGGATCCGGTCGAGCCGGGCGGGCCGAATTATGGACTGTCGAGCGCGCGGCTGTGGCGTTTCGTCGACCTCGCGCGCCGGCTCGATTTCCTGCTCGCCGGCTTCGGCTGGGGCCGCATGCCCGAACATCTGGTCGCCGACGCGATCGCCGAGGGGCGGCTCGTCTGGCTCGACGTCGAAGACGATCCGACACCGCAGGACGGTTTGCCGATCTATGCGGCGCACCGCCGCGATCGGCTGCTTGGCACCGCCGGGCGTTGGCTTCTCGATGACCTGCGGCTGCGGCTGGTTTCAGCTTAGGACCGCTACCACCTGCAGGATGGGCGCATCGTGGTCGGGTTAGCTACGATGCAGCGTCGAAGTGTCGACCGTACGGCTGCTTCTCAGTCGAAACTGCGTGGCTTGATGACCACAATAGGGCCCGTTGCTGACCGACGGCTTCGCGACCGCGAGACCCATAACCCGCCATTCGCGCTCCTCTGCACTGTCCCCAGCTTCGGACATTCGTTCACATTTGCGAGCGATGCCCTCGACCCGCGGATCAACGGCAGCTTTGAGGTAAGGCGGGGATCGTCGGGAACGGCTTGGCCTGGTGGATGCACGAACCCTCCGGCGCAGCGGGTTCGTGCATCCACCAAACTCCGACATCCGTCGAAAGCGACCAGCGCGGCACAGCTGCAGGCCCATGCACGCTGATCCGATCTTGCTTGTTGGTGATACCCAGCAGGCGCGCCATCTCGGGCGCGCCCGTCCAGCAGCGAGAATTCTCAGAAATTAAGGGACGCGCGAACCCCGCCATAGCGCCGGAAATCGCGTGGCAGATTACTCTGGATGGCCTGAGCATTGCCCTGGTTCCCGTACGAGTTGTTCATATTGAAGAAGTACTGCTTGTCGAAGGCATTGTTCAGGAAAGCCACGACCTCCCATTTTTTGTCATGGTCGCGCACGCCAAGCGACAGATTCAGGATGCCATAGCCCTTCTGAATCGTCTCGGGATCGTTGTTGATTCCGAAGTTGAACTCGCTCTGATAATTGAAGGCAGCCTGCACGATGCCGTCCAGCGAGGAGGTGAGCGCCGGTGTGTAGTCGCCGCTGAGCGAAAGCTTCCATTCCGGCGCCTGTGCGGGGCGGAAACCGGCGAGATTCTGTCGCGCCGGGCTGCCGACGCAACCCTGGGCAGCGCTCTGGCCCGGATAGCATTGCCCGAATGGGAAAGAGAGGATCTTCGCATCGGTATAGGTCACGCCGCCCGAAAAATTCAGATCGTCGCCTGCACGCACCGAACCCTCGATCTCCACGCCCCGTGTGCGCAACTTGCCGACGTTTGCGAGACGGAAATTGATCGTGCCATCCGAAAGTGTCTCGATGCCTTGTGCCTGGAAATCGTTGAACGTCGTGTTGAACAGCGTCGCATTTAGTGTCACCCGGCGATCCGCGAACTGGGTCTTGATGCCGAGTTGCCAGTCCTTGGAGGTTTCTGGGCGGACCGGCACCAGGCGCGTCGCATTGAACCCGGTCCCCACGTCATAGGCTTCGCCTTTGTGACCAGTGGCATATGTGAAGAACGCCATGATGTCGGGCGCGAGCTTCTGCTGGATGCCGAGCTTGTAGGTTTCATAGGTTTCCGGGTCGTTGCCCTCGAAATAGGGTCGAGCACCGGTTCGGTCCTGGAAGGTCACATAGATTTTGTTGCGGCCCACGCGCGCGCCGCCGATGAGCGTGGTTCCGTTGATGATGTCGTACTCGAGCTGCCCGAAAGCGGCGTATTGCTTGTTGCCGTTGGTGGCGTACCAGTTCGCGACCGAGAAGAAGGGACCGCGTACGAAGTCGCGCGTCACATCAAGGTCGGAATAGAACAGGCCGAAGGTATAGCGGAACGGCTGAGTGCCCGGCGACACCAGTCGCAACTCCTGTGAGAAGGAATGCACATTGAAGGTGCCGGCCTGGGTGTTGTCGAGAGCAGCGATCGCGGATTCATCCTGATCGAGAATATCGTACTGCTTGAAATGGTCCCAGGCAGTGATCGACACGAGCGAGGCGAACCCGAGGTCGAGGGAGCCGCGTAACGACTGGCTGAAGTCGGTATAGTCGGTGCCCGACGTGACGTTGTTGACCACGTCCGTATTGTCCTCACCGAACGTCACGCCGGGGGCGAATACCGAAGGACCATAGGCAGCGGTACCGCGCAGCCGGGCGGCCGGAGAAACGCGAATGAACGGACGCCCGATCGTCGTGTGGCCGTCGATATAGCCGACCTGCGCAGTGAAGCTCAGCGTATCGGTCGGGTCCCAAACAAGCTTGCCTCGTAACGAGAGAATCTCGCGCCCGTTGACCTTCTCTCCATTGAACAGGTTGCGGACATTGCCCTTGAAATTGTCGTAGTTGCCGCTGACACGGAAGCCCAGCGTCGACGAGATGGGTCCCGACAAGGAACCGTTGATTCCGTATTCGCTATCCGTGGTGACCAGCCCGCTGAGCCGGCCGTGAAGCTCGGAAGTCGGCCCCTGCGTTACGATGTTCAGAAGCCCGGCCGACGCGGCGCGGCCGTAGAGCGTGCTTTGTGGCCCGCGGAGAACCTCGATCCGTTCGATGTCCGAGAGGTCGGCGAATGCACGCGCAAGAAACTGCACCGGGACGTCGTCGATCTGAACCGCGACGCTCGGCTCGACGCTGGGCGAAAAGGCAAAGGTGCCGATGCCACGGATCGACACCGACGCGTTCACTGGATGTTCGGCCGAACGGACGAGTAGCGAGGGCGCGGCACGCGTCAGCTCCGAGAATTCCCGGATTCCCTGAGCCTCGAGCGCCTGGCCGCTGATGACCTGCACGGCGAGGGGAATGTCCTGGACGCGTTCCTCGCGCTTCTGCGCGGTGACCACGATATCATCGACCGTGGCGGGCCCCTCGCCGACTGTGGAAGCCCCAGCCTGTCCGGAAGGCGCGTCCTGCGCCAGAGCCTGGCCCCCACCCGTGAATACGAGACCGGTCGCTAGCAGCACGCGCGCCACTGCCGTGGTGTTCAGCAATCTCATGGGTTCCCGTCCCCTCCCGCGATGGATGTCGAGTCTTTTGACTTCGTGCAGCGCTGTAACCCGCAAGGCCGCGCGATGCAATAGTTGTATGATAACTTTGGAAAGAGAGATTGGGGCGAGGCTATATTCGTACCGGATATGGCTGGCGGAGAGTGTCTTACCCTGCTTGCCGCACTATCTGCGCCGGGAAAGAACCAATCCTAACCGGAGCAGAAATGCCCGATGTTATAGCACAAATGACAATCCGGTCCGTCAGCTGAGCTGACAGATGTCCACCACGTTCATGTCGTTATAATCGAGATTCTCCCCGGCCATCGCCCAGATGAAACTGTAAGCGCGGGTCCCGGCGCCCATATGAACCGACCAGGGCGGCGAGATCACGACCTCCTCGTTGGCCATGACGATATGCCGCAGTGAGTCAGGCTCCCCCATATAATGGAAGACACGGTCGTCCTCCGGCAAATCAAAATAGAGATAGATTTCGGAGCGCCGTTCATGGACGTGCGGCGGCATGGTGTTCCACACGCTGCCGGGTTTGAGGATCGTCATGCCGAGGCACAGCGAAGCGCTGGCGCAGGTGTGCGGAAGGATCAGCTGGTAGATGCTGCGCTCGTTCGCTGTCTCCAAGCTGCCGCGCTCCATCGGTACCACATCCGAAAGCGCGAGCTTGTGCAGCGTAAGCGCGCGGTGCGCGGGGACGCTCAGCAAGTAGAAGCGTGCGCCATCGCCGGCAAACGTCACATCGGCGGCGTTCGTCGGGATATAGAGCGCCTCGCGCCGTGCGAGGTCGAACGCCTGCCCGTCCACGGTCACCGTACCCGTGCTCGAGCCGATATTGACCACGCTCATCTCGCGCCGCTCGAGCAGCGGGCGCCCGGCGTCGCTGGGGGGCTCGGACCGCACTGGCAGCGCAAGTGGACCACCCGCCGGCACGGCACCACCGATGATGAAGCGCTCGCCGTGCGAATAGGTGAGAATGATCTCGCCCGGGCGGAACAGGCCGGTCACGAGATATCGGTCACGTAGATCTTCATTGCTGGCACACGCCATCATGTCCGGATGGGTGGCGTAATAGGTCTTTTGGAACACCGAATTCTCCAGCGATGTCAGAGCGCGGCAACGGCCGTGGCCGCCAGCAGAAAGGCGCCGACGCCGTAATATTGGGTGTCGCTCGCGTCGACGCGCTCGGGCTGGTCGCTCACCTGCTGTACCCAGCCGAGGCGCCCGTCCGGCTGGATCGCGCGGGCCAGCGCCGTCCAGCCGCGGCGAACCACTGGCTCGTAGTCACGGCGGTCAAGCAGCCCCGCCTTGATTCCCCATGCCATGCCATAGGTGTAGAAGCCGGTGCCGCTGGATTCGGGCGGCGAATCCTCGGGCGCCAGCAGCGAGGGCGACCAATAGCCATCGGCCTTCTGCAGCGTTTTCAGCTTCGCCGCCATTTCGCGGAAAAGCTTCTCCATCCGGATGCGATCGGCGCTGCCCGGCGCCAGCGTCGGGATGATTCGCGGCATGCTGGCGAATACCCAGCCATTCCCGCGGCTCCAGAACTGCTTGCGGTTCTTGTCGTCGCGGCGCCCGAAGAAGCGGCTGTCGCGGTAGAAGAGGTGCTCGGCGGGATCGAACAGGAAATCGGTTGTCGCCCAATATTCCTGCATCGCATAGTCGCGGTAACGGCGGTCGCCGGTCTGGCGGGAAAGCTCGATCATCGCGGGCGGCGCCATGAAGAGCGCGTCGCACCAGCACCAGCGCGTCAGGCATTCGGTGTCGTCATAGCCCGAGGGCGGCTGGTAGAACGCCAGCGTCACCCGGGGTTTATGCGTGACGATATAGTCGAAGGCCTTGCGCGTCGGCGCCAGCGCGGTCGCTCCCGCGCCGTGTTGCGCCGCCCATAGATAAGATTGGGTGATGACCAGATCGTCGGCGTGAAAGGGTCGGCGCGCCGGCAGCCATTGATTGGCCCGGCCCATGTCTAGAACCGCCTGGCGGATCTCGGGCCGCTTTCCGGCATCGGCCAGCGCCGTCATGCCGATCCAGAACACTGCCTGTTCCCAGGCGCGCGGATTGCGCGTCTCGGTGGTGACGCGCGACACATGCGCCGCATCCGCCATCCGGGCGAGCTGCCACTTGGCGAGTTTGGTCGCGGTTTCGATTGCCTCCCGTGCCGCAGGTTGGGCGGCCCGGGGAGAAGCTTGACCAAAGGCAGGCGCGACCAGGAGTTGCGCGAGCGCAAGCGCAGCGAGCGGACGCAGGATCATGGACGGTCCTCGATTACGGGGTGCGGGGTGGCGCCTGGGTTGACGGGAAGCAGCCTTGGGCTGAGCAGATGGAGTGCGGCGAGCGCGACGAAATACGCGCCGCCCGCAACGGCGAAGACCAGCGCGTAGCTACCCGAGACATCGAGCACATAGCCGATGAACTTGGCGATAAGCATGCCGCCGATCGCACCTGCCGTGCCGCCGATGCCGACCACCGACCCGACAGCCGCGCGCGGGAAGATATCGGAAGGCAAAGTCAGCAAATTGGCGGAGAAAGCCTGGTGCCCGGCCGTCGCCAGCCCGATCAGCAACACCGCGATCCAGAGCGAATCGACATATTGCACGGTCACGATCGGCAACACCGCTACCGCGCAGGCGAGCATGGTGAACTTGCGCGCGCGGTTCGGCGTAAGCCCAGCCTTGATCATCCGCGACGAGGCCCAGCCGCCGATCACGCTACCCGCGTCCGACAGGACATAGATCACGACCAGCGGCGGGCCGAAGCTCCTGAGATCCAGCCCGTAGCGCCGGCCGAGAAAGTCGGGCAGCCAGAACAGGAACATCCACCAGATCGGGTCGGTCAGGAACTTCGGCACTGCATAGGCCCAGGTTTCGCGCACCGCGAACAGCCGGCGCCACGGCAGGCGTTCGACCGACGGCTCGGGGTCGCTGCGGATCAGCGCGAGTTCCTCGGCGCTAACCCGGTCATGTTTTTCCGGCGCGCGGTAGATCGCGATCCAGGCGATCAGCCAGACAATGCTGAGCAGCCCCGTCGCCACGAACGCGAAGCGCCAGCCATACGCCAGCGCCACGGCCGGAATGAGCAGCGGCGTGACGATCGCGCCGACATTGGCGCCGGCGTTGAAGATGCCGATCGCCAGTGCACGCTCGCGCTGGGGAAACCATTCGGCCACGGCCTTGAGCCCGGCCGGGAAGTTGCCGGATTCGCCCAGACCGAGCGCGAAGCGAACCATGGCGAACTGGGTGACGCTATGGACCATCCCGTGCGCGACATGGGCCAGCGTCCAGAAGGCGAAAGCGGCGGCATAGCCAAAGCGTGCGCCGGCAAAGTCCATGAACCGGCCCATGCCGATATAGCCGAGCGCATAGGCCGCCTGGAACCAGAAGACGATGTCGGCATATTGCCCCTCGCTCCAGCCGAGATCGGCCTGAAGCAGCGGCTTGAGCACGCCGATCATCTGGCGATCGATATAGTTGATCGCCGTCGCGGCGAAGAGCAGGCCGCAGATTACCCAACGATAACCGCGAGCCCGCCGCGCGGCACCGGCAACGATTGCGTCGCCCTCGCTGCTCATGCCGCGCCTCGCCGGAAATCGCGGCTGGATGCGCGCGCCGGATCCGGCACGGCCTTTGCCCCTTGCATAATCCCTCCGCTACAAACCTGCCGTTCGCTTCTGAAGTTATCATACAACCATGACGTTTGTCGTCAACGCATGACCGGTAACGGCATCGATCAGGTCGACCGGTCGCGAACCCGTGCACTGGCACTCAGCATCGAATGGCGGCTGAGGCTCTCTTGCATATGATGACGCGCCGCTTCGCGTGCCCGTTGCGCATCCATGCGGACGATCGCATCGACGATCGCGTCATGTTCGCCACGCACCTTTGCGACATAGGCTTCGTGCGCCTCGTCGGGCTGGTCGCGTAGATAGAGATTGCGCGGCGGTACCAGCCGCAGACCCAGGAAATCGACCAGCCGCACGTAATAATCATTCTGCGTCGCGCGGGCGATGGCCAGGTGGAATGCCGAATCCGCCTTGGCTGCAGCGATCGGGTCGCCACTCTGCTCGTTCATCTGATGCAGCGCTTCCTGGATCGCGCCGATGTCCGCGGTCGTGCGACGGGCAGCGGCAAGGCCCGCCATTTCGGTTTCCACCGCCAGTCGCATCTCGAGCAGCTTGATCACATCGGCCAGCTCGTTGAGCTCGTCCCTGGTGATCTGGAAGGCACGATATTCTGCGGTATCGGCGACGAAAACGCCCGAACCCTGCCGCGACACCGTCAGGCCCTGCGCACTGAGCCGCGCCACCGCCTCGCGTACTACGGTACGGCTCACATTCTCGGAAAGGGCGATTTCCTTTTGGGTCGGCAGGCGCGAACCCGGCGCGATCCCGCCCGAGCGAATCTGCGCTTCGAGTTTCGCGAACACATCGTCTGTGAGCGACGATGTGCGTGCCGTATCTTCGCCGATGACGCCCCCCTCCGCTGACCGGGTTTCGATGACCCGACTTGTCATACGAATCTCCAAATTGTAAGCCAGCTCTATCATCAATGGCCAAGCCAGTCGATCCGGCGAAACGAAGCGGGGGAGGAAAAAGACAATGCGCCCGGTTCGGCTGCTCGCCGCTTCCCTGCTCGCGACCACGTCTTTCGGGCTGGCTGCACAAAATGCCCCCGCGCCGCCAATCCAGCCTCAGATTTCCGCGGGGCGCCCCGACTGGGAGAATCCGTCGGTCTTCGCGCGCGGTAAGGAGCCAGCGCGCGCCACCGGCTTTCCGTTCGAGAGCCGCACCAGGGCGATGACCTATCGGTTTCGCCTGACCTCCTTTGCCGGAAACGGCACCAACGCCCCGCTCGCCAAACCAGCCAATGCCGGAGCCCTGCAATGACCCATCGCATCGCCCTGATCGCCGCCGCTGCCCTGCTTGCCGGGTCCGCCATGGCACAGGATGTGCCGGGCACCGCGCAATTGCCGCCGGTCGAAAAACCGCTGCCGCCGGCGCCGGATAAGACTCGGCGCGCGACGGTGCTGCTCGCCGACTATCGCTATGACGATCTGCTCTGGGAAAACGACAAGACCGCGCATCGCATCTACGGCCACGCCCTGGAAGCTGCCGAGCCGCCCTCGGGCTCGGGCATCGATAGCTGGGGCAAGAACGTTGCTTGGCCCTTTACCGACCGTCAACTCCGCTCTGGCGACCAGCACCAGTATCACGGCGAAGGGCTGGACTTCTACAATGTCGGAACCGGCCGTGGCGCCGGCGGGCTGGGCATCTGGCAGGACAACAAGCTCTGGACGTCGCGCAATTATCGCAGCTACCGGATCCTCAAGAACGGTCCCGATGTAGCCGATTTCGAAGTCGACTATGCGCCTTGGCCAATCGATGTCAGCCGGAAGGTCTGGGAGACGCGGCGCTTCACCTTGCCGCTCGGCACGCATTTCACCCGCATGGTTTCGACGCTGCGCTCGGACAAAGCGAGTATGCTCGTCGTCGGCATCGGCATCGGCAAGCGCGCCACCGGCGATGGCGGGGACCTCACCGTCGACCGCGCCAAGGGCCTGCTGTCGTGGTGGGGTCCGGACGATCCCAATCACGGCCGGATGATGATCGCGCTGCGCGTCGATCCGGCGACCATCATCGAGATCAGGAACGACGCCGATAATTACCTCGTCTTGCTGAAGGCAACGCCCGGCAAGCCGTTCGTCTATTATTCCGGCTCGGCCTGGAGCCTGGGCCAGGACGGCATCCGGAACCGCGCCGACTGGGATCGGGCGGCCGCTGCCGAGCCGGTCGATTTCACGATGCCAAAGACGCGCTGAGCCACTTTCAACAGACGGAACCCGGATCATGGAACGACGCACCTTCCTCGCCTCGGCCCTTGGCGCCGGCACGCTCACTGCCATGTCCGGGATGCCCGCAGAGGCTGGGAGCCCATCGTCCGCTGCACCCACGGACGGTACCGCTGATCGCCGCTACATGCTCGATCTGCTTACGCGGATGGCCAGCCCCGTGCTGGCGCCGATGTCGCAGGGCAAGCTCCAGTCGGTATTCAAGCCCGAGCTCAGCCCCACTTGGGACGGTCGCAACCCCAAGGTCGCCTATCTCGAATGCTTTGGCCGCCTGATCGCCGGCATTGCCCCGTGGCTCGCGCTGCCCGACGATGCGTCGCCCGAGGGCAAGCTGCGTGCGACGCTGCGCGAACAAGCGGTGGCCAGCTATGCGCACTCGGTCGATCCCGGGAGCCCGGACTATCTGCTGTGGCGCGAGGCGCCCCAGGCACTGGTCGATTCCGCTTATTACACCAACGCCTTCATGCGGGCACCGCAGCTATGGAAATCGCTTGACGCGACCACGAAGAAGCGCGTGATCGAGGAGATCAAGGGCGTCCGCCGTTTCTCCCCGCCCTACACCAACTGGTTGCTCTTCGCCGCGATGAACGAAGCCTTCCTTCTCTCGATCGGCGAGGATTGGGATCCGGTGCGCATCGATCTGGCGATACGCAAGGTCAACGAATGGTACGTCGGCGACGGGTGGTATTCGGATGGGCCGCATTTCCACTTCGACCATTACGGATCCTATGTGATCCATCCGATGCTGGTCGAGATATTGGAGGTGCTAGCTGCCACGGGCGCCAGGTTCAACAGCCTCGATGCCAAAGCACTGCTCGATCAGGCTTACAAGCGCATGCGGCGCTATGGCGAGCATCTGGAGCGCCTCGTCGCGCCTGATGGCAGCTATGCGCCGATCGGTCGCTCGCTCACCTATCGGACCGCAGTGTTCCAACCGCTTGGCTTGCTCGCATGGCGCAAACAACTTCCCCCATCCTTGCCGGAGGGACAGATACGCGCCGCGACGATGGCGGCTCAGCGGGCGGTATTCGGGTTCGCGTCCAATTTCGACGCCAAAGGCTATTTGACGATCGGCTTCACTGGGCATCAGCCGAAACTGGGAGACTGGTATTCGAACGCCGGCAGCATGTACATCGCATCCGAGAGCCTGATTCCGCTCGGCCTGGCGGCGGGCGACAGTTACTGGGACAGCCCCGCGTTGGGCTGGACGAGCAGAAAAGCGTTCGCCGGGCAGGACTTTCCCAAAGACTATTATGTCGACTTCTAACACGAACATCGCACATTAACCGTCTGGCTACTTGGGCGAGCTTCGATACCAGCGTATCACCCAAGCTATTTAGCGATGATTGCTCCGGGACCATGACCGAAGAAAAGACGGCATTTCACAACCTTGATTCTCCGTACTAAAATGAGCCTTCGCTGGAACGGCCGACCGATTTCGGGATGTTCAGCGGCGCGCTAAACTGCGGCGTTAGGGCGCACAGCAGCCCCGACGATCATCATAGATATAGATTCTGCCGGTGCGCGGCTCGCGCTGCCGCTTCCAGTTCGTCGTGATGAGCACCGATCGCGCCTCATCGCCCCAGGGCTGGCTGTTTGAGGTGGTGATGCCAGCGAACTTCCAGATCGTCGGCGACAGGATCGGATAGGCATCGCCGCCGCCTCGCAGATGCTTGATCGTATTGGTGCCGCCAAGACGATCCTGCGAGCAATTATTGCCCTCGAAGAATTCCAGGGTCGCCGCATGGGCGGACTGCCCCCCGGCGATCGCAGAGAAGGTTGCCGCCGCCACCAGCAATACCCGTTTTCCGATGCGCATATCATATGTCCGATGCTGAGGGCCTCGAGGCCAGTCTAGGACGCTGCAGCGCCAATCTCGTCCTACGATCGTGGGATGCCGTGCGTCGCACAGGCCAGGTCAGACCGGCGGCAGGCCGCGCGGCCCGGTGACGATCAGCTTGACGCGGTAGTTGGAGGTGCAACTGCTCGCGCCTGGAACCACGACGAACGGCGGCAGGTGCGTTCGCATCACCCCGTAATCCACGCGCAACGTATCGGCTTCCCAGGTGGCATTGTACCTGCCGCGCGGCGTGAAGGTCGTCCTGCCGTCGACCCGCGTCTCCTCGGATGCGTGATACCAGTAATATCCCGTCACCTCGAAGCCCGGCCGAACGGGCACGTTCCAGCGGATCCGGTCGAACCCAGGCGCGATGCAGCGCTTTACCGTGTCCGAATCCTCGACCTTGCGCGACACATGGAGATATTCGCCGTCGAACGACTTTGCGGTGGGGCCGACATTGGTCGGCAGCTCCAGCCCCGCGACACGGTTGATCGGCCCCTTGTCGTAACTGAACATCGCCTCCGAGATCGGCAGGGCGACATCGACGCGCGCGGCCCGGAATCCGAACCTGGTCGATTTCAGCACCGGCTTGCCCGCCGGGCCGACGGCGAGCTCGACACTGCCGGCGTCGGGCAGGCCGGAGATGTCGCCGGGCACGCTGGCGAAGATCTGGCCGTCTGACCAGTGCGTGACCGACATCGTAATGGTGCGGCCATTGTGGCGCAGGAATACTGATCCCTTGGGGGTGCCGAAACCGTTGCCGGTGATCTCGTAATCGCCGCCGGGCTCCAGGTCGCCCCGCACCGCTCCGTTCAGGCGGGTAACGCCGGTAACCTTCACGCCGGTCAGGATCGAGACCATCGGGCGCCGCTTGATCTGCACATTTGCCGTGGTGAGGCGCAACCGCGCACGCGCCGCGTCGGTCGCGCCGGGACGCGCGACAAGCACGCCCGCGCCGAGCCTGGTGGCACTCGCCGTGATCCTGGCAACGTCGACCTGCTGCTGTGCCGTGACCGCCGGCTTGCTGATGACGGGCCCGAGCTTGCGCTGTGGCACGATCTGGGCGCCGGCCGGTGTCGCGCCGCCAATTAGCGCGACACCGATCGCAGCGGCGGCAAAGTGCGTGGAATGAACGATGGGCATGCAGGTTTCCTTCCCGGGACCGGATCTGTCCGCGCCTGGATACGCCTTGCCGACGTGCCGGCCGTCCTCCGTTCGAAGGAGGCCGGTCGGGCGCCATGCGGCTTATTGCCGGACTTGCTGCGGTGCTTGCTGCGGTGCTTGCTGCGGCGCCTCTTGCGGCTCTTCAGACGGCTGGGGCTGCTCGGCCGCGACGTCGGTTTCCGCCACCGGCTGATTGGCCGCTTGTGCCTGCGGCTTTGCCTTGCCTTTGAGCATGCGGTCGAACAGCGACATGACCAGCTGACCGGTCAACTGCCTGGCGGTGTCGCCGACGCTTGCCGAGGCAGCGGTTTCCGCCACGGCCGGCGTCGGCACCGGGGCGGGTGCGTCCTGCGCGAACGCCGGGACGACGATGGCCGCGGCGGCACAGGCTGCGATGATAGTGCGAATCTTCATGACACTCTCCTCGACCGGCGAGATGCCGGATGCGGCGGCATTGCCCCAGGAGGCAGGAGCGAGCGTCCCCCGAACGTAGGATCGCCCACGACCGGCCGTTCGACTTTCGCGATGGAGCGGCACCCGTCCATCTCGCCGGCTCGCCGGCGTCCCTCATTCGTAGGACGCCGGTCGTCCGTCCGCGCCATAGATCGGTCTCATGACTTCTCACCGCACCCGCAAAGCCCGCCTGGCACTCGCGCCGCTCATTGCCCTGGCCACTGCATCGACGGCGCAGATCGTCAGCCAGCGCCCGATAAAGCCCGCGCCGCGCGCTCCTGCCCCGGTCTTCACCCCCAATACGGTCGTCGATGCCGGCGCACTGCCCGCCAGACCGGCGGATGGCGTCCCGGCCGGTACCATTGCCGTGTCGTGGGATCGCAAGGCCTGGATCAGCAGCATCGACGGCAAGCGATCGGATATCGTGTTCCGGCTGGGCAGCGTTCACGTCATCCGTGGCGGCGGGCTGGAAGGGATCGTTTCGGGCTGGATCACTGGCGATCGCCGCATGAACGGCGCCAGCAACTACGAAAAGGTCGGGTCGGTACTGACCGTCATTCGCCAGAACGGCACCGAAGCGGTCGTCCGCGTGACGGCCATCTCCGGCGGCAAGGTTCCGTGGGAATCGCTGAAGGAGCCCAAATACGCGTCGGTGAAGCTCCTCCTGCGCACCGGTGGCGGCAGCCGCGAGATCAACGCCCTCCTGCATCGCAGCATCTATCGCTGCCAGCGCGGCGAGCCGAACTGTTCCTGACCGAGCGAGCGTCATCACGGCCCTCGATGGAGAAACACGATGCCCATCACCTTATTGCTGACGGCGCTGCTGCAGGCCGGCGCCACGCCCGTCGCGACCGCGATCCGCCCCAGGATCACGGATCCGGTCATCCGCACCATCCCGAAGAGCCAGCCGCCGCTCGGTCGTGTAGGGCCCCGGCGGGTCGATATGCTTCTCACCACATTGCCCGAGTCGATGATCGAATTCGGCCGGAATCCGGAGGGCAACTGGCTCTCGGTCGATCGGCGGCCGCCGGGCCCTCCAGGCGGCATCGCGCCGAGCGGCGGGACCTTGTACGTCATGCACCGCAGCCGGCCCCTGCCGAAATCCTGCAGCATCGGCCCCGACCGGATCGACCTGTCGCCGCTCCACCGCAACGGCTTCGTGCCGGTGAAGATCGAGAGGGCGTCGCTCCACGCGCCGGGCATGAACGACCGCGATCCGGTGCCCGTACGCTCCTCAATGCTCGACGCGAATGGCAAACCCACCATGGTCATCGCCGATGTCCACACCATCGTGCAGAGCATCGTGGTATGGGGGGTCAGGTCGCCGCCCGGGGTCGATCGGGTTGCGCCGTTCCAGCTATGCTCGGCGGGCTATCGCATCGATATCACGGTGCGTGGTCCGGAAGGCATCAATCCCCTGACCGGGCAGCCGATCGTGCGCCGGCCGGTGAACTGAGATCATCGGGGCGACATGCCGCCCTCAAACTGGCGCAGCGCACGCTCGCACGCGGACAATCCCGCTGCCGGTCGCCACACCGCGGCAACGCAACCCGGGCGCCCGGGCTGGGGTGACACCCGGTCGATCACATAGCCACGCCGCCGCATACCGGCGTCGGCCTTGACCAGGGCGCGATGATCGAGGCCGGTTCGCGCATTGCGCTCCAGCCCGTTGGCCACGTCGAACAGCGCCGCGAACCGCGTCTTGCCGCCGATGCGATAGGGCGCGATCGCCAGCGTGCGCCGGCCGTTCTGCGACAGTCCCTTGCGCAACTCACCTTCGCTCAGCAGGTAATCCACGCGTTGCTGCGTATCGCGTCCCTTGGTCCATAGCGCGCTGAGATACGGCGTACCGCCGACCGGGCTGACGGTCAGGTCGACCAGTCTGTACTCCTTGCCGACCATGTCGAGCGACGCGAAATAGAAGGCATCGACACCCAACCCACCGCGCGACACGCGCTGCGGCCCGCCATCGCGCACCCACAGCCCGGCGAAGCGCGGCGCGCCGTCATGCTCGTCGACGATTTCGCGGGCCAGCCGGTATCCAGCCAGATCCTGCTCGGCCTGCGCCTGCGCATAATGTGCGGAGTCCATATCGGTCTGCACATGCGTATCGCACCCCGCCGCCGGCAGTGGCGCGACTGCCAGGGCCGCCTGCGCCAGGATCGCGAGCAACGACGGCACGCCTAATTTCCCGCCACGAAACGGAGGTTCTTCACCTCGTAGCGCGTCATGAATCCATCCCGCACCCCCTGCAACAACAGCCGCGCACGCGACGTGTTCGCGGTCAGGACATTCTGGCTGGCGGCGATATCGACCACCACCGTCGTATCGCTCCAGGAGATGATGACGAGCGTCGCGCCGGTGGTCTTGTCGCCGTCGAACAAGGCGACAGTGCTTTGCGGCATACGCGCGGCAAAGCCCTTGCCTTCGATCGTCAGCCGCATGCCGTTGTGCAGGATCGGCAGCATCTGCCGGCCGTTGATGCTCGCTATATACCCCCCGTCGGGATAGGTCGCGAGACGCAACCTGCCTCTCAACAGCTCGGCCTGGGCGGGCGTCAGGCTCTTCTGCATGTCACGCGGGGAAATCACGTGACGCTGGCCGATCGCCGCCGACGAGCCCAGCAGGATGAGCGCACCGGCGGCAATAGCTTTTAGGTGCGCACGCATCATACCCGCCGCACGATCATGGTGACACCGTCGATCGACAGATCCAGCCGCTTGGGGTCCTTGCCCTGCTCGATCAGGAAATTGTCGTGCCCGCCATTGTTCAGGATCGCGTCCATCGCGCGCATCAGCGGCAGGCGCACCGTTGGCACGCGCGCATAATCGCAGGACAGCTCGATCACGTTCTTCGCCACGCGCTTCACTGTGACGACGACCTGCGTGCCGGACGATCCGCGCGCATCGGCGACCACCGCGCCTTCATAAGTGCCGGCCGCGATATCGGCGAGGTCAGGCTTGCGCTTCTGCGCGGCAACCTCGGACGGCGCCGCGATAGTCGTCGCGGGAATGGCGGCGAGTAGAAGGATCGGGAGGATGGCGCGCATGGTCAAATTCCTCTGGTCGTTGAATTTGGGGCTGCCGAGCGACCCTCCGCTCGGCCTGACCCAGATTAAGCGGCCGAATTCGGGATGCCGTCCTTCGATCGAAGGACGATTCGCACCGTTCGATGACGCAAGCATGGGTCACTCGCCGATCATGATGCTGGAGCTACGATGCGACATTTGACCATTGCGCTCACCTTGGCGGCGCTCGCCGCGCACGCCGAGGACGTGTCGGGCCAAGTCCTTGTCAGACCGATCAAGCCGCTACCGAAACCCACGCCGCATCCGATGCTGACACCGGGCTCAGTTATATCGGGTCAAGTCCCACGCCCACGACCTTCCACGCCAGCCCAGAACGCACAGAGGGGGATGCCGCTCGACCAGACCGTGCTGATCCGCAAGCCGGCAAAGCCGGTCGGCGACTTGCTCGTCAAGAAAGTCGTACCGCTCAAGCCGCCGCTCAGCGAGCATGACCGGAAGGTCGCCGCCTGCAAGGCAGCGAAGGGCGCATGGCAGGTCGAGGTGCGTGGCGTCAAACTGAGCGCCAAGGGCTCCGACGTGGATGAGATCTATGGCAGCATCTACGTCTCCAACACCGGTGGCGGCGTTTATCATAGCGCGCGCGGCGGCACCGGCTGGCAACGCAATTACCTGTGGGCGAGCAACGACAATGTGAACCTGGAGGGTAACCCCAACATCTATTTTCCGCGCCTGCAGATCACCAACATCTATGGCGGAGAGCGCTACAACGCCAAGGTCCGCGTGCATTTCAAACTGTACGACGAGGACGACGGGCGCGGCGGATCGAACGACGAGTTCTTCATCGCGTCGGGCCCGATCGGAGCCAACAAGGGCGCGGACAATTCGCTCGAGTATAAATATCTGATCACCGATTGCGACGAGCAGCCGGAATTCAGTCGTGGGTTCCAGGAAACGATGTTCGGCATGCCCTACGGACAGGGTGAGAAGAACAAGGTCACCTTTGTCTTCACGCTCCGGGCATTTCGCGAATTCCCCTGAGCAGCACCTGCTTAGCGCCCGTCCTCATCGATTTCGCACTGGAATTCCGACATGCCTGTCTCCGCGCTCATCATGATGGCATCGCTGGCAGCAGCACAGCAGTCCGCGCCGGTGCTGCGCCCGGTAAAGCCGGTCAAGCCGCTTGTCCGTCCGCTTGCCAGGCCGACGCCCGTGCCGAAGGCACAGATTGCTCAGCCCCTCGCCAACGCCCTCCAGCCGCAGACGCGCCCCGTCCTGCCCCAGCTCGAGGAGCGCGCAAAACCGTCCGCTGCCGTCGGTGAGGCGCTGCGCAAGCGGCAGGAGGAAGCGCGCATCCAACAGGAGAAGAACCGCAAGCTGGAGCTATGCAAGGCCAGCGGCGGTCGGTGGGTAGCAAGGGTGAAAGGCATCAGCCTCAGCGCATCCGGATCCGACGTCGATGAGATCTATGGCAAGATATCGGTCGGCGATATTTCGAATGCGACTTTCAGCAGCTCGTATCGAAGCACTCGGCAGGACTGGGGCAATCACGAAATCTGGGCGAGCAGGGACAATTTCAATCTCGGCCGGGACAAACCCAATCTCTCGACAGTGACGATATCGTCCACCACCCCGATCAGCGCCATCCGCGTCAATATGAGCCTGTATGACGAGGACGATGGTCGCGGCGGATCGAACGACGAATTCTTCTACCTGGAGAATAACACGAGCATCTACACGAACAGCCGGAATTTTGACGTTTATGTCCCGCCGTGCTGGCAACGCGCCGAATTCTCCCAGAGCTCGCAGGTGCAGATGGTCGGGCGGCCGATGGGGTCGGCGTCGTCCAACCGGGTGACGCTGTTCGTCAGGGTCGAGATTTCGCGGACCTATCCATGAACCCCGATGACAGTCTCCCTGCTCTGCTTCAGCGCGAGCTCGCCCCCGGCGAGTCTGTCCGCTGGCAGGGTGCGCCGCGCGCGCTGGCCGAGTTGCTGCGGCCGGGCAATTGGCTGTTTCCGGTGCTGTGGCTGTCGGGGAGCGTCGGCTGGACGATCCTGGTGTTAGGACTGACCCAGGGGCCGCGCACCATCGAAGGCCTCGAGAGGCTCGATCCTGCATCGCTGTTTCCGGTCGTCGGCGCCCTTGCCTGCCTGCAAGGCCTGTTCATGCTCGCGATCCCGATCCGGGCAGCGCGGCGGGCGGCCCGCACGCTGCATGCGATCACTGACCGCCGGTTGCTGCGGATCGAACGCGGGCGGCGTTTGCGGGTGTTGATGGTGCCGCTGGCGCGGATCGACTCGGTCATTGCGCTGCGCTCGACGATCCGCGTCTCGGCGACCACCATCGAAAACGGAAACGCGGTTGGCAGCGGCTCCTTCTACCTGCGCGGCGTGCCCGATGCGGCGAAGGCGCACGCGTTGCTTGCGCAGGGCGTTTCGATGTCACTGCGACTGTGAAGGGAATGAAGCGTGCATGATCAGGAGGGCGTCGCCCGGGTGACCGCGCAACTGGCGCAGGACGAGGAACTGCTCTGGCTTGCCCGACCGAGACCTGCCGATGAAGCGCGGCTCGACCTGACGATCTGGGGGCTACCGGCCCTTTGGGTGGCCTTTATCGGCGGCATGTTCGCGTTCGGCCTGTACGTCTTCGTGCAGCAGCGCGGGTTGGCGGCGCTCGCTAACTGGCACGATGGGGTCCCCGCGCCCCTGGCCCTGTCGCCGATGCTGTTGATCGGCATGTGGCTGCTAGCCGCGCCATGGATTGCGCGGGCGCGCTCTGCCCGAGCGATCTTTGCGCTCAGCAGCCTTCGCCTGATGCGCTTCGATGGTGCCAGACCCACACCTTGCAAAAGCATCGCGATCACCGACCTGGGCCCGGTCCAGTCGGATGAAAGCGAAGACGGCTATGGTGCGATGCACATCCATCTGCGGGCCCTGACGACAGGGAATGGGCGCTCGATCTCCTATCTCCGGCTGCGCGGCATTCCCGATATCGCACACCTTCGCCGCCTCATCGCGGCCCGGACGGTGCCGCGCCATGACGACTGATCGGCGGCCCGGCCGCTTAGCGCGACCCTTCGCGTCATGGCGCCATTGACGACAATGGTCCGCGATCCGCTAACCGCGCGCCTCGCAACGCTTTTTCGTACCGCCTGGCCGCTCGCTGGTTTACCGCGGGGGTGGGCGACGGCAGACTATCGCGTCGCTGGCGGGGGGATCGACGTGACGCGAAAGCCGACCAGCAACGAATGGCAGCAGATCAGCGCCCTGTTCGACACGCTCGTCGATCTTCCGGCCGAAACACGTGAGCAACGGCTTACAAGATTGCAGGCAGACTCGTTCGTGATCGAGCAGTTGCGCAGCCTCTTGTCGGCGGAGGGCGAGCCGGGCGTGCTAGATGGCTCCGCCTCCACGTCTGGAGCGGCAGCGGGCGACGACGACACCCCTTCCGACTATGCCTCGCTCGCGCCGGGCGCATCGGTCGGCAGTTTTCGCATCGAACGGTTGATCGGCCGCGGCGGCATGGGCGAAGTCTATCTCGCGCACCGCGAAGGCGCGGCGTTCGACCAGCGCGTCGCCCTGAAGCTGCTCCGACCCGAAGCAGCCGGGCGTACGCGTCTGTTCGATTCCGAGCGGCGATTGCTCGCGGGGTTGGAGCATCCCGGCATTGCGCGGCTGATTGACGGCGGTCTCGCCCCGGACGGGCGGCCGTTCATGGCGCTGGAATATGTCGAGGGCCAGGAGATCACTGCCTGGTGCGCCGCCCACAAGGCCGATCTGAACACTCGGCTGACCTTGTTCCTCGGCCTCTGCGACGCAGTCGAATATGCCCATGCCCGCCTCGTCCTGCATCTCGACATCAAACCCTCCAATATCCTGGTCGATAGCGAAGGGCGCGCGCGGCTGCTCGACTTCGGGGTCGCGAAGATCATCGATGCGGCGGCGCTCGATCGGACGATGACTCAGGCGCTGCTGACGCCAGACTATGCGGCGCCCGAACAGTTCGGTGGCGCACGCCCTACCGCGGCGACCGACGTCTATGCCTTGGGTGCCGTCCTGTTCGAACTGCTCGCCGGTCGCGGACCATGGCAGTTCGACGATGCCCCGTTGCCGACCGTGCTCAGGCGATTGCTGCACGACGACCCCTCCTATCCCAGCCGCGTGACCGAAAAGCTCGGGATGCCGGCGGCGCAGATCCGGGGCGATCTCGACGCGATCGTGATGAAGGCGATGCGCCGCGACCCCGCCGGACGCTATGCCGCCGTTACCGCGCTGGCCGACGACATCAGGCGTTATCTGGCGTTCGAGCCGGTACACGCGCGGGGCGGCACCGCGCGTTACCGTGCCGGCCGCTTCCTGCGACGCAATCGCTGGGCGGCGGGCGCGGCGGCGGTGGCCTTGCTGGTACTGCTGGTCGGCGCTGGCGGAGTCGCCTGGCAAGCGCGCGAGACTCGGGTCGAGCGCGACATCGCGCGCAGCGAAGCGCGCAAGGCGGAGGCAGTGAACAATGCGCTCTCACTGATGTTTCGCAATGCGGAGGATTTCGGTGCGGGCCAGTCGACCACGGCGCGCGATTTGCTGAACGACAGCGCGAAGCGGGTCGTCACGGAAGCGGGCGACCCGTCCGAGACCTCGGCGGTCGTGCTGGCGCTGTCCGAGCTGTATCTCAATATCGGCGACAATGTCGGCGCCGAGACGCTCCTGGCCGAAGCGGTTCGGCGCAGGATCGGCGCTGGC
>Ga0247737_1000127_pt1 | contig 23530 bp, 14 predicted proteins | sample UWRJL028104C2_FD_180937 | JGI IMG/M metagenome (GOLD analysis project Ga0247737, IMG submission 180937) | Plant litter microbial communities from Arlington Agricultural Research Station in Wisconsin, United States - UWRJ-L028-104C-2 | ecosystem: Environmental > Terrestrial > Plant litter >...
GGGCCTCAGCACTGGGCTCTCTTTTCCCAAGAGCACCTCCAGCTTCCACTCCACAGTCCACAGATATCACCAGTCTGCTAAACGACAGTCCAGATGTGGCAGATACTGGCCTTGCAGATGTTGGCCCACCAGCTCCAGATCCTCCTCTCATGGGAGGAGTTCCAATGGGTCGTCCCCAATTCCAACGGAATCAACCACAACCTCCTCCACCTAATCAACCACCTCCTCCGCCTGCTCCCCAACAAGTCGGCAACCCAAATGACTCCCTCTCACTGATGCAACTCCGTCGTATCGTTAACGAATTTCCCAAATCTGAAACTCTGACATACGCGTTCGAATATAAGGATACTGCTACTTTTGAGGAGGAAATAAATGAGTGGTTCTCGTATAATCCCGCGGAGTTCAAACGTTTGATCAAGGCGAGGGATACCTTCCAGAGACGGTGGAAGAAGGTTTCTGGCCAATCATGGCTAGATGCTGAGCAGGCTGAGCGGCAGGAGTTTGTACAGGGGGAAGTCGACGAATTACGTTCCCAACAACTTCGAAGACGGTGCAAAGGTTTGCAGTCACTTTTGCACGTTGTTCTAGGAGTATGGGATGAGACAGCAGGCATGAGAGCTGCAGTACCTGATTTCAAGGAAAAGGTAACATTGAAGGACGACGAAGTGGGCAACGGGAGTACCTGCGGTGATTCACAGGAGTCAGTGGACAGACTAAAAGCTACGGAGCCACAGTGTGATCATATGAAATCTGGCACAGAAATCCTCACTGCCGTGGGGGGAATATCTGTACTTTTCCAGGTCATGCAGAACGCGTTCACACGACTATGGTATATTACCTTTCAATCTAGTATGAACCTGTCAAAGCTTACCCATAACCAGGGATGATGAATTCAGAGAAACGCAACTAGCTCAAGAAGACATCCCATATATCCAGGATGAGCTTGACAATGTTACAACCATAATGTATGTGCTTATTGAAGTTGTTAGAAAGTGCCCGGATATATTAGAAGATGTGCGGTCGAAACTCCGTAAGCCAATGCATGCCGGAGCTGATACAGTAGCTAACGTTTCCAGTGGCATTAAAACCTGGCTTAGTGGAATACTTTGTTATAATTACAGCCAAGCTTCGTTGGGATGAGGCCAATGAATTGCCACAGACAAGAGTTAGTAGTCTATTAAATTTTGCTTAATGTGTGCTGACCTTCTAGATCTTCCTCCTCTTCTGGAAATCTATTTTGCTAGTTTTGGGAGGAACAGCCGAGATTGAAATGGTCAAAAGAGCTACTGATGAACTATCAAATTTCAAGACCGAAGGCGCGAAGACAATTACCGCATCGCCCCTAGATTATCATATTTTCCGTCAGGAAATTACTTCCAAATATCCAGCATATATCCCTCCTCAACCATTGCTTCCTTTGGAACCCGAAAACAACTCTATTCTACCGCCACTTCCGAATCGACCCAGCCGAACAAATGGTGCAAACGGCATCATTACTCCCGCTATGAATGTTAATAGCAGCGGCACATCTATCCTACATCAACCGGTACATATTGCGACGCCAGCCCCGTCTCCCCCGCCATCTCCGCCAGTGGGTGGTAAAGCTGGTAAAAAGCAAAACTATCAAACGAACCAAAACTTTCCATTTATGTATCCTCCCCTTGACAGCACAAGCAACAGTGCCGGCGGAAAGGGCCAGGCTGGGCTTCAAGGATCACTCGTTGGTCGAAGGTGGGAAGGGAGTGACATCCCAAAATCCATCGTAGAAGCCGGGACATTATTCGCTGAACGAATGAGGATGACAAGAGCCATGCGCCAACTATGGGAAGAGCGGGAAAAGTTCCTCAAATTTGAGCGAGGATGGGACGACGACGATGATGACGATGTGGAAGAGCTAGACATTGAAGCTATTCTAGGAAAGAAACTTTCTTCTGGAGCTCCAAAGCCAACGAAGCGTATGGTGGATTATGGTCCAAGTCCTAACGTGGAGCCAAGCATCAAGGCAAAGCTAGATCTCGTCGAAAATTTCTATGTAGGGTACTGTTCCCAGTTTATGAATTATGCTAATTCTTCGCAGCAAGATTCAATTCCCCATTTCCAATCACTAGTAATAGTTTTACTGAAGGCCATTTTGGCCAATGTCACGGCATTGATCACCCAACCCATTGGTGGCCAACAAAACAACATGCCGAGTTACAGATCCGATCCAAATCTTCGCGCTGGCGGTCCTGGTCAACCAATGAATCGGCAGCAAGACCCGGCAAGTATCCCCTTACCAAACTCAGCAGATCCTTTAGAAATGCCCATCGAGGACATTGAAGCTTTAAGATCCAGAGAAATTACTGCGAAGGCGGTATCTGGGATCCTTTTAGTGATATTGAAATGGTTCAAAGTATCTCGTAAGTCAAATATTCACTCTAGTCAACATCATACTGATTGCATAGATATTTTGAAGTTCGAATATTTCACGCAGCTCTTGCTTGACTCCAACTATCTTCCTCTCGTGCTGAAGCTTTTTGCTCATCAGGACGTTGATAAAATGATGGACAGTAATACTAATCGGGACGATTTGAGGTAAGTTAATTATTGCGGTACAATTATCTGATTGCTTACACCACATAGCTTTTTCGCTTTTTGTAATTCAAATAGTAAAAATGCGCCAGTGGAGCCTGAGGAAGACAGTGATGATGATGCTGCTCCACCGCCAATTAAAATGACTCGTGAACTTCCACTTGATGTTGGAGATAGTGAAGATCAGCTTCCTGCATTAGCCTTCCAGGAAGGAAGAACAGAAGGACGCCGTTCGCCTCCAGAAGTCGATGAAATGGGCTATCCAACAACAGAGCAACATTCCGAGCCTATAACCGAATTTTCGTGGCGCAATTTCTTTTCCAGCATCAACTTTCTCCGAATAATGCAAAAGATCTGCAAAAACAAGGCTCACCGCAATCTATTACTTGTACAATACAAATCCTCTAATATCTTAAAGAAAGCCTTAAAGATACCACAGCCAGAATTACGATTGTATACCCTCAAACTTTTCAAGAATCAAGTACCATACTGTGGCCGAAAATGGCGTCAAGGTAATATGCGCGTTATCACCGCTGTTTACTTACATTGCCGGCCAGAACTTCGCGACGATTGGCTGGCTGGAAGTGATGTCGATGCAGATGTCGAAGAAGCTCTGCCATTGGAACAGGCTTTAAGGGCTTTAACACATTGGCACAACATCAAGCGTTACCCCGACCAAATGGGTGCCGATACAAAACTCCTGGAGGAAGAGCATGACTTTTTCGTGCGGGAATTAGAACGTATGGAATGGACAGAGGATTCCATTGAAGGGGACAGCGTGGACGGTTGGGAAAATAATGGAAATTGGTAACAGGCCTGCCCCTTGGCAGATGATTTGGTAATAACCTCTGATGTGGATTGTGCAATGATTAGGTATGCATGACTGGATTAGCGTAGGGCATTAAAAAGGGATCTCAAGTTCCGGCTTTGGCACAGGTTTTGTTGCAGGTCTAATTCTCCGAATTGTTTTGACGTGGTGAGGCTTAGCAAGCTATGTTTGTTTCGTTTCATTTTGTTTCTCGCTTGTCGTTGCCCAGATAACTGTCAACCGTTTCAGTTCGGTTACAATTGGCCAGATGTGTTTCCAAAACTCAAGACCAGATCCTCTTACGATGTTGTTATTTAAGTATTAGACGGCAGAGGTAATTTACCCAGCCTTTGGGACCGGGGGTCAAGCATGCATCTCAACATTTCCACTGATCTGGAAGATATTTTGAATTGGAGCAAAAACAGACGTAGCTATGTATTTCATTCATAAGATCTCCACGAAGATTGGTCTGCAGAGTCATTATGACGCTTTTGATGATATTCTTTTCTCTTCCAGGATTAAGAGAGCATCTTCTTGAATCCTCATTACCGCTACGCCTATCAGATTTAGTCTGCTGGAGTCATGGCTACCGCTGAGATATCTGCTTTAAAAGCTGTGGTCAGACAGTCCCCACGAACATTTTCTGCTTTTTCAAGGTCAGTGACTTGTTTTGTATCGGGAGCCTGGATTCTGCCTCTCACACCTTTCTCAGCTTAAGGCTCTCTCATGCTCTATATAAACGATTAGGCGCTCTTCGCATAGCAGAACCTCCTTTGCAATTTCGAACCTCTTTTGGAATATCAATCAACCTTGAATCAAGTCATATCATTACGACCTCACGTTTAAAATTACTTTCCAGTTTAACCCCCTGCTCCTCCAACCTAACCGCCATGTATAGAAAGCCAAAGCTCATCTCTACCTTGAAATCACGAATCATCTGAAGATTGACGACAGGGCCAACATCTGCTTTTGGATTTTGTTGCACGCCTAATTCTCCGAAAATCTGTAAGTCCTGGTCCGTGGTTCAATGTCAGCATCATGCCTTTCATGAAGCTTTGGCCACAACTTGGTCCATTGAGGTTTCGCCATGACAAAAACATCAACTGTTTTGCTTGTTCTATTCGATACCATTATAGCAAGTCATTGTTCTTAAGACTGACGAGGTTGATAGCTACGGAAAACATATCTAGTTCTCATAAGTTCACACACAACCATCCCGAGCCTAAATGGGAGGTCTAATCGACTGGCGTGTACATCCTAATTAGAGAGTTTCAGGTGTTTCCTACTCAACGTATAGAGCAGAACAGGTGTTCCTGCCATGTTCTCTTATGTGGAGTCACTTTCCACCGTTGTAATTACTGTGGCTTTAGACATTCCAAAGGGTTGTCACATAAAATAGAGTAATCCCTGGCTCCAATGAGCATCTGGAAATTTTCATTGCTACCCTACCCCTATATTTTGCTACTTAGATCAGCATTTGACCTGTGTTATAATGATATCAAAGCCATAGCCCTTCACTTTTCTTGAAAGCAAACAAAACTCAATCGTGACAATTTCCTGACCTGCTCACAGAGTAGAAATTGTACTTCTTGTTATATAGCTTGGCTACAAGTAGCTCGGCTACTACAGTTACATTTAATTATTATCGGACCAGCCTCGGTTGTCACATTGAAGAATTCAACAAATCGTATTTTATCGCTCTTAAGGCTCTTTGATTGGATATTGTAAATAATTTCACATCCTAACCAATAACCCCTTCCATATGTCGAAGCTCCGAACAGCCCATGTCCTATAACAGCTTAATCAAGCCGAGCCAAGACGTGCACCACATAGTACATAAATGTCCCGCCGGGTACTAAGGCTCAAATCTTAATCCATAAATTCAGGCACATCTTGATAATATCTCCTTACGAGCTGGTACTTGCTTCAGACGGGTATTGGCGCGGCGGACCCGTGGCGATCTCGGATTATATGATAAGCATTTCGTCAGCAGCCTGCAGGTTTGTTGCCCATCGCGCCTCTGTTGGCTTACGTTTCTTTTTCCAACGACGGCCTTTTTGTTGCATGTTCTTACGGGGGATATATAGCCCGGAGTTTAGGAGCGCGAGGCTCTGCTTATGACAATGTGGAGGGATGCTTACTTGTGCCATACTACATGTGCAAACACAAAAAATTGTACCTTTACACTAGGTAGACAATTCAGCCTGCACAATTTAGACGCCCATGACTCTGAGTCTAGGTCAATTCATTACTGGTTTTCATCTCATACTTCTCGTAAGGCTTTGCTAATGATTCTGTTGTCGTAGCTCACAACCACCTTTCTTCATACATACTTTTAAGCGGGACAACATATTGAAATGCGCGCTCTGAACTACGTTCCATCTGCTACTGCCTCACTTCATCTGCAACAAAAATAAATACCTTTCAGTCTTTTTGTTACAGGAATGCTGTATATAAATGCTACAGTAGTGAATTCTAATATGCAAATAGGCGAGACACCATTCTCTCTGGGTTTTTTTGAGTTTCAAACTGTTGTAGAGGTGCATAACAATACTTCAGCTAGAGTTAGATTCCAAAAAGATAGGTGAAGACATACTAATTCAAGGGTTTCAAACTCTTAGGTTCATCGTGGAACTTCATTCTCTGATTCAGTATAGGAGACGACATGGCAATCAAGACTAAGTTTGCGTTATATCATGTGTAGGAAAGACATTCTTCACTAATTTCTGGCTGGCTTCGATCAAAGTAAATAGTAGTAATTATTCTCATGAGAACTGTACGTGCTGGATATTTATTGGTATAGTGAACTTGTAACTGGAGGCTATATTGTAGACTGTACGTATAGCTTACACTCTGTCTAGTATTGACTTACCAAAGCACTGATTTTCACTAATCATGTATCATACTATTCAAGAGATGCTCCTATTGGAACATGATCTACTCAGTAAGATCGTTCTATTTCGCAAAGTGCTTAGAGCAATAAGATCTTTCCATCGCCAGACTATACACAGAATAATAGACTCTACATGCCACTCATAAACGGAGTAAAAATCCAAGATGTTTACTACAACAACATGAGACAACAGGGGAATTGCCAATTGTGGTTGGTGGTAATAATATAAAGGGTTTCGCTTAATAGCTTATCCTTCCACGGGGTTGATTTTCAATAGGTAATGATGTATGAACTTAATCAGTGACCATTACTCTCACCAATATGTGAACTTGATGGGGTATAGTTTTGAATGAGGGATAGGATGGTGGCTCAGATTTCGATAACAACAATCATGCGTGGCCAAATCTCATGCGAGGAACTAAAACCCCAAATGAAATTTACCTAGTAGTTAAGATCTTTAATAGTCGCACCAAAATCTTGTAGACAGATTATTATGTCACTTCATTCCCGGATCACACTCGAAAGTCGTTCCACCATTTCCCTTGATCCATCAAGTTTCCTTTCTCATCGAACTCCACACCCTCGTCCTGCAACAACCCTCTTTTCATCTTCTGGTTTACACCCGAAGGTGCATTTTGGGGCTCGCCCTTGAAGCCACCAATAGACTTTCCAGGTCAGTTCTATAGCATGTATGCTTTCTCCAGTTGAGACTCACCCCATTAGCTTGGATTATTCGATGGCAAGGAACTTCTGGTGCATATGGATTACGTCGCAAAGCTCCGCCTACCGCTCGAGGAGAGGAGTTCAGAGCTGCTGAAAGTGATGCGTAGGATGCGATTTTCCCTCGTGGAATCTGGCACAGGAGAGCATACACTCGCTAAATGAAGAGTAAGTAAGATGGGTGCTTCGTGAAGAGGGGATAAAGTATACCTCTTGGTAAGGAGTCACAGCCATTATCGGTACTTTATTCCAAAAATAACATGTCGCTATCTTCATACGCAGGAAAAGATATCCTATATTAATACTGTTGCACGAAAGCACGTGTATCAGTGCTGATTCGTCAATTCCAAAGCATGCCCCACTATATTAGACTCATATACCAGAGTATCACTCCCATTCGTGACTTTCACAACAAGAATAGACACTTTCTGCTGCTCCTTGAAGCCACCATTCACTCACCGATATTTCGAGTCTTATCTAGATACAGACCAGGTCTCAATGTCTCGCTATGCCACTTCTTCCTCCCGCTGGAAAGCACTTATGCTTCGGGACCCAGCAGCTTCAAGTGCATTTATCTACGGGGTGACCTCTACAAAGATTTACTGTCGACCTGATTGTCCTTCTCGTCTTGCGCGCCGCGCTAATATTGTATTTCACGATACCGCAGCTCAAGCGGAAGCGGCAGGCTTTCGAGCTTGCTTACGATGTCGTCCTTCTGCTTCAGCCAAAGATGACCTTCAAAAGACCGCCATAAGAAAAGCTTGTGCTCTAGTGGATTCTGAGAGAAATGGACGAATATGGAGTGTGAAGGACCTTGGCAGAGAAGCTGGTTTGACTGAGAGCCATTTTTGCAGGACTTTTAAAAAGATTATGGGTTGTACCGTGGGAGATTACAGAGCAATGATGACTCTTGTCAAGCCTATAAGCAACACTCCTTTGGACAGCCCTGATACCTTATTGCTTGAGTCAGAAGACGTAGTCTGGAGTTCTTTCGTTGATTTCGGACCGGAATGAGATTTGTAGATAGGGAGTCAAGTACGAGGCTTCAAGCTGGCGGGACTTAGAGTCGAACTTGTTTACAGCTTCTGAGCTCATTCAAAAAGAAGCAAACAAAGTCAGTGTATTACGACCATTCTAAGATTATTACAAACACAACGACCTCTTCTCACGCCTTGACTGCTGAGATTGGGGATCTGTAGCAATCATAAATTTGGTGATACGTAAAACTCTAGGTAGTTTTTAGGACTAAGAGTTATGTCTGAAGTAGTACGCACACACGTGCCATGTAGAAGCTTAGGTTTGGTAAAAGTAGCTAGCCTTTGTAGTCAGACCAGTCAAACACACACAAGTGAAGACTGTGTATTTTGATCTTCAACTATATCAATGAAACCTCAATTTTGGATGAAACAATGCAGCTTGAAGGCTTGAATTCTCTTAGGAGCCAGGCTTTTCTACCCCATCCACAATGTAGTGCACTAATGTATAATTAATTGCTGTCAAGGGGCCTACAGCGACTGAAAAGAGGATGGTACGTATGTAGAGGGTTCTGTATGTGTAGCACAGTCTAGAGAAGAAGATATTTAAGGACAGCAGTAGCGGGGGAGGGGTGTTGTGGCCTGAGGCACACATCCTCATTAGCTAGCATACTTAGACCTCTCCCGTACGGAGAGCTTCCTTCCCTAGACTTTACCAAAACAAGAAACCTTTACACACGTTTTACGCACAGGAACCTCTCCTCCGCTTTCATCGTGAGTCCAGGTCCTTGACAAGGGGATACGTGAGGTTCAAGCCCACAGCCCCACTAAATATGACTAGAAAAAAGGGGTTAATGCTATCATTTCTTAGTGAAGAAGTTATTTTGCTGTTAAATCATATCTAAAGAAAGAGAACGAAGAGGTTGGCTATGTTTCTAGCATTTTTTGCAAAATTGAAACTTCTTGATTCAACTAATGGAAACCTAATCCAACTCAAACCGCCAATTATTTGCCAGGAATAGTAATTTGCATTTGCTGCAAAAGAATCTGTGAAGCTTTTTTCATGCGGTACGATTAATAAGACTCATGATGAAACTTGTTAAATGCACCAGAATCCACATGGATGGAACCCAAGCCAATGTGGCAAATAATGCACAGTAGTTTTCAAGTATAATCGATTGAGGGATTTGGAATTCTACACCCTTTGTCTAATCAGTCATATTATCGGTTTTCTCTAAGATATTAATTTGTATGCGTTTTATAAGCTTTTCTAGCCTTCGACTGTTGCAACTTCACAACGTGCCGTTCAATATCTAGGAATTGGCAAAACAAAAAAGGTTGACAATACAAGTGCCAGGAATTTGAGTGCAGTGCAGGATCCTTCAAACGAGAAGAAACAGCCTTTGAAAAGCCCTCCCAATGTCACCGCAGTACAAAGACATGGTGTGTAATGTTTTCTATTGGAAGTACCAAATTCCTAATTAGGCTGGTGTCGCAAACGCCCCCGTATTCTTCCGCGTTCGCAAACGTGCACCTTAAATCACCATTTAAATCGTACCTCTGTTTATATGCAAATGAAACTTACATTGGTTGGAGAGGGGTTCATGTGGATCGTTACGGGTTATGTGCCCGGTTACTAAGCAACGATTTCTCGTATTGACTAAGTTCTTTACTCATCTAGTCCCTGAATGATTGACGAGCACATTAGATTGGCGAAGTTCTTCAATAACTTCTACATAGAATGTACAATGAATGGTGCCAAAAGCAATGGCAGTAGCTCTCAAACACTCGCTACCACAAATAGTCACCAGGTGATGGAGTTTGTGAACCTCTTCGGAACACCAAAGCATAACAAGGAAAAGGCAAGAGCAGTTCGCTCACATGTGATGAAATTAGTGAGGAAAAAGCAGAGCGAGAGTTCATCACGAGCAAAAAGCTTTCCACTTCTTCCGCTATCAAAGAAGACCTCTACTATCAATCAATTGGGTGCCACTACCTCGATTTCTTTGCAGAAAACACAATCCAAGGCAGCTTGTGACTCTACACGACTGCAACCAACACTATATCCCATTAAAAAGTGTGTTGAGTACACGGGCACCTATGGGAGTTTAGCCTGGGTAGACAGTTCTTCTCGAGGTCAATCACCAGAGCCGTCCGTTTGTGCTCCAAGAAATTGGATACCTCAAGGAAATTCAGAACTATCCAACATATCTCCACAACCCTTTCAACCAAGACTGCATGAGATTTTGCTCCTCGGTAAGTATCTCTGAAGATAAAATCCAAGCTATACCGCATTTTGAAGAACTCAAAGATATACTCACAACCTAACGATTAAACAGCAGCCCAGAATAATTGTCCAATTTCTATCCGCAAAGATCTATCAAATACGTATCTGTCCGGATATGGCGGCAACCCTGCTTTATTGGGCATTATGATGGGTTGGGCATCAGAATATATTGCTCAAGGAACCAAGTCAGGGGTACAGGAAAGCATAACGTACTTAGAGCTAGCGCTAAAGTCCATCAGTTGCACTTTGGCTGATGCTTCTATTCATGGAATTGAGAACTCAACTATCGCGGCGATTGCAACTCTCAGTAATCTTGAGGTAAGCCTCTTTATCAAGAAATATAGACCAGTCAAGGTTTAATCATTGTTTAGAACCTAGACGGCGATATGGAAAAGGCACTAATCCATATAAGAGGGCTGCAAGCTCTGGTTGCCATGAAAGGAGGAATCGATAATCTGGCAATGAATAGCAATTTAAAACACCTGGTGCTGTGGTAAGTGCTCTACTTTATCCCTTCCGAAATGTCTGTGTTCAAAGTTTGCAGGGCAGATCTTTGCAACGCGACTCGTTGGCAATCCATACCAATATTTCAGCTATCCTCACCTCTAATACTTCCATCCATTACTCAGTTTATACCAGCCACTGCACAGGACCTACAACTATGTCTCAATGATCCGATTATTAGCACCGCTGTTATATCTGGCTACTCGAATCTCATACCCTTACTTCAAGACTTCCACTCTATTGCAATGTTTCTCGAATTTGCCAACTTAAAGCATACCTCGGTTCTCCAAGATGTCGCGTACCTTGACCACGTCTATTATGCAGAGCACACAAACCTTATGCTGATGGCACAATACAGGACAATTTCTTCTAGCTTCTTTCCTGTGGATATAAATTCAGAGGAAACATTTATACTACCGCTCCTATTCCAGGCTTTGATGTTATATATTTATACGAATATCCGCCTAACACCTATTGAAGCATCTATTCGCTCGATACTAGTAGATCGGATTCAGGTTACGGTAGCTAAATTACCATTTGCAGTTCTGGACGTACTTTTTGAAACATTTCCGCATGAAGTCTTTTGGATCATGTTTCTTGCAGGATCTTCCAGTGTGGAGAATACACACAGAAGATATTTCATAGGCCACTTGAAATGGATGTGCAAGAGTTTAGCTTTGATGTACTGGGAAGAAATTAAAGAAAAACTCCGTCACTTTTTGTGGCTTCATAAACACTTCCTTCAAAGATGCAAGGACTTGTGGACAGAGATAAGCTTATACATACCAGATGATAGATTATGGAATACTTCTGGCTGATTCGTAGAAGCGGCTTCTTGCAGTTGAAAAAAGGAGGATTTCCAACCAACCTGCTAATGGATATATGTCAAACACTATTCGTATCGCTGTTGTAGGTTAAAGGCGCGCTAGAAGTCACGTGAAGCCCTTGAACATGGGCACCCTATATCAAATAAGCTGGTAACATAAATACATCAGAAACCGTATCAAGACAGGAATCCTAGATTCTCGTCCACTTAGCGACGGCATAATTGAGATTTCCCAAGAACATATCTTATGATTGAAAAAATAGGTAGAAAGACTTAGTGACGATACGTTACTTTGTGCTTAAGCAAAAGTCACCATGACGACAAATTGCTTAGTTTTGTATCACTATATGATACTGGGATCTTGTTTTGGGTCAGCATGCCTAATTTCGAATTTCAAGATTAGAAACCTAGAGTAAATAGTTGGGCAATGGTCTAATAGGTGCAGTTTATTTTATAAAAGAGAGGCTGAAAGTGTCTAGACATATATGCAGATCACGTGAATCTGTGTCGACCGACAAGATGAAGCTTCAGTGTCTTACCTTTCCCCAGTGGTGCACATGGAGGCTGATTTGGTAGCAATGAACCCAAGATGGAGAAGTGTGGGTAAATACGTCAATTGCCACTGAATACTTCATAAACTTGCTCTTGATGACTGCCTTGTTCTAAACCACCCAAAGTACGCCATGATCTCCAAGTAGCGTACAAAGGGAGTGAGAAGAGCAAAGAATCGAGTAGAAGCGAATGTACATGAATGATTAGATTCTATTACTGCCGTAAGCTGATACATGCTTTAACATGGCTCACATATTCATGGTTTTCTGATCTTCTGATTGTCTGTTGTCTGATTACTGGAGAAACTGATATGCTGTTCATCTGCTTGAACATTTGCTAGTATCGTTGAGGCCGGTCACATGACACAGTTAGAGTATTTTTGAACACAAGAATATAGTGACGTCACTTGCACTATATACGTTAATAAGCAAGAAGGAAATAGCATGACTCGGTGAAGTTCTACGACTCAGCCTTACACCTCCATAAGTTTTCAATGTCCGCTGTTACAGCCAATGCCGAGGCTCAATGCATGTCAGGGTCTTCTTAACGCCGTAAAGCTCTAACCAGAAGTGTTGTATTAATTTTCACCACCAGCCAAATACAACTGGATCACGGACGTAAGCAGGCCAGAGTGCAACGACAACCCAGCGGTCAAGGGAGGTATGAGTGGAGATATCACCGTTACCATCTTAGACCCAGACGAAAGCAGTGAAGATTGATCATAAAGAGACTTAGGCGATAAGCGGCCAATATTTGCATTTCAAACATGACGTTGCAGGAAGCAAATATCTGGGATCCGCAAACCCCGCACGTTCTGCTGTTTTTGATATATAACTGCGAACCCAACGGGTTTGAACAAATTATTATTCCTCCATCCCACCATAACATTATTGAACTACTCACCTGCTCAACACTTCACTACATACTCTAAACCCAAATTCCCTCATACCAATATCAATATGGCACCAAAGGTTCTCTTCGTATTAACCTCCCACGAGGCTTTAACTGCAGACAAGAAGACCGGATGGTATCTGGTAAATCAAACCCCATTGATATTTCTGTATTTCAAATTCTAATTCGGCATACTGCAGCCTGAATTCGCACATCCTTACGAAGTCCTTAAAGATCATGTTGAAATAACTATCGCATCCCCCAATGGCGGAGAGGCTCCCCTTGACCAAGGATCGGTAGAAGCATCTAAAGAAGACACTGTTTCCATCAACTTCCTCAACACAAAAGAAGCGTTATGGAAGAACACAGAGAGGCTTTCGACATTTTTGGGTCGTGCAAAGGAGTTTGACGCTATCTTCTATGTCGGTGGACATGGACGTGAGTTTGACCCTAGATTGTCATTTGTTCTGCATGCTAATTGACGTGTGCAGCTATGTTCGATCTCGCTACCGATTCCACAAGTCACAAGCTCATTAACGAATTCTACGAGAATGGTAAGGTCGTATCAGCAGTCTGCCACGGACCAGCAGCGTTAGTAAACGTAAAGTTAGCCTCCGGAGAGCACTTACTCGCTGGCCAGAGCGTGACAGGTTTCTCGAATACTGAGGAGGATACCGTTGGTATGACAAGCCTCATGCCATTCAAGTTGGAAGATGCTCTCAATGAGGCCAGTGGAGGAAAATATGTTAAGGCAGGAGAGTCCTGGGCATCTAAAGTAGTCACGGGCCGAAATGGTCGATTGATTACCGGTCAAAACCCAGCATCTGCTGGTCCAGTGGGGCAGGCCATTTACGATGCTATCTTTTAAGAATTGACGACCAAAGATGAGGCCCGAGGTTTCGGGCGACCGAATATGATGTAACGCCTTAACTTGTCTATGGAGTAGTTGTTCTACTAGATTATCAATATTATAAAGTAAAAACTATTGCTTGGATTTTCTCTTGTTATAGTGCTATCAAGTGACTGGAGTTAATGTAAAAAGGTCACACTTCGTTGTCTATCACCAACACCTAGCTAGTGCTAACTTATACAGCTGTACGACTTAAACAATGATGGTTAATATTGAGCCTGAGAACCTTCATTCCTCGTGACAATTGCATTATATATTGTATATCCATAAGGTGATCTCACATCTTCCTCCATGTACACCCTCGTATTTCTAAAGTAATGGCACGGTGTTAGAGGTAGATCTTTTGATAGAGGTAAACCAAGCTTTACAAAGCTTAAAAGTAATTAATCACTTATGTGTGTTACTTAATTTCCGCGAACACTCCGACAGCGTGCCAAGACCTTGCTGGGTCTTTTGCTCTATGATTAAACAGTACGATGCACTTATTCTTCCGGATTGTCTGTTGTAGGCTTGGGTGAAGGGTGGCAATAATCGCATCCTTTTCTTGGTAAGCGTAACAAAACAGTATTGACTCAATCTTTCTCGTTAAGCAGGAGGAGTCTTCAACTTCCGTCCCCTGTTGATGGTCTATGATAGGTTACCAACGACTTCAATCCCACTGTTAATACCCAAATTACCTGAGTTTTGAACGGCTTCGGTAAGGTTTATGTTTGACTTTTCATTAGTTACGTGGGCTGATTACGCGGGAAAATGCATGGTTGACAACTGATCTAAAGGTGGCCAAAAACTTAAAGTTTCACCTATTAGCTTCAGCCTGACTCACATGATCTTGGGGCAGAACCAAGCTTTTGATCGATGCAGCCTCAACTTGGTATGTGCTGTGCATAATGGAGACAGGACGAACGGGACGCAGGTGCGATGCAAGGACCCGTATACTATATCCACTCGTTGCAAAACAGTAACAGTATCAATGTCAACAATCAATAAAAATATCAATATCAATATCAATATCAACACCAAACACAACAGCAACCACACAAGTATTACCAAACCTTAATACCAGCAACTAGGCGACAAGAATATCATGCATGCTGAGGCAAACCCAAAACCTGATATTTCTACTTCCTAGTATTATTATTACACATGCCCAGCGACTTTCGGACAACCTAGCCTAGGATTTATGTGGCAACACACGTGAAATAGGACAACAACGTCAACAAAACATGGCAGGTAAGAGGTCACCTTCCTACTACAAACCTACTAGTAACTCGTATAGACGAATCTCGTGTGCGCTGTTTGTCCTAAGTCTAGATCGACTCCGGTCATGAGCTTAGCAAATTGCTATGGTACGTGCAATTTCCCGTCCCTTCCAAGCCATTAGCCCTTACCAAGCGTGTAATTTCGTCAACTTAGATTCTTGTCCAAACCTTAATAATTCATTGCCTTCTGTCCTTGAATGGCTAACGCAGCGGCCCGCCGCAGATCTACCTCAGGCTCCGCTGGTAATATGCGTGGAATCCCCGTGCAGTATTGAGAAGATACCGAGACCTTGTTCGAAAAGCTGCTGCCAATCCCCTTCCTCAACATTCGCGTCTAGTTACCACGGTTAGACACTCAATAGGGTTTGAAGAACATCTACTCATCCCACTGTTGCGAACAGACCATTCGTTACCACCGATCGATGCATGTTTCCAAGTCATAATGGAGGGAAGGGGTCAAGAAGATTCTTGAGGTGAACAGCCTCGATCTTGCATCTTATCCCACCTCTTCTTATCTCGACCAGATTGTGAGATGATCGCCTGGCCTCGCCATTGGTAACCATATGGAAATGGCGCGGTGCGATAGTACAATGACAGGTTTGAATAACATCAAGGCGTACTTCATCCTAATAGACTTTCCGTGGTCTCCAGGCCACTAGCCTCCATTCTGCTTAGAAGACAAAGCTCAGAAACTCTATATTCCAATCGATCGTCATACAGGTAACAATCCTACTTCGTTATATTGGTATTTCTGGTTTTAGTTTAGGCACTGCAAGTCTTATTGGTTCAAGAACACAGTTCGGAACTTAAGGGCATGTACTAATTACTCTAGTTGGGTAATCCATCACTGGTAACCACTGGTAGAGGTTGAGAACAAGCACTCTAGCGACTGAGCTACACATCTTGTTTCCGTCATAAGGTTGACACGAGACAGCACAGCAAACACTTCTCTTATTAAAAGCTTCTCACGTTTCTACGGCAGGTAACCTTCGCTAACCATATCGTCACCTCATATATCACCCCGAAGGCAGATGAATTATAACAGGATGCGACTTACCGCTATTCTGCTTCTCAGCAGTCTCTTTAATCTAGGTATCAATGCCCAATCCGCCGCATTAGGCAGTGCAGCATCTTTCGCCGTATTGGGAGCTTCGGCAGTGACCAACACAGGCGATACACTCGTCTCTGGCGATTTAGGTGTCTCTCCAGGAACATCTATCAGTGGGTTTCCACCCGGCCAGATTATCAATGGCGTCCGACATGCTACCGACGCTGTTGCATCCCAGGCACAGATAGACGCAACCACCGCTTACAACGGGTTTGCTGCGAGCGCTTTGACCCAAGATCTTTCAGGAACCAATTTGGGTGGCCTTACGCTCGTGGCTGGGACATACAAATTCACATCACAGGCTGCTCTTGACAGTATTTTGACACTCAATGGTCAGGGTAGCACAGATGGGCAATGGATTTTCCAGATTGCCTCCACTCTCATCACAGGATCTGCGTCCAGTGTTGTTCTCGCGAACGGAGCACAGGCTTGTAACGTCTTCTGGCAAGTTGGTACCTCTGCTACCTTGGGAACTGGAACGTCCTTCCAAGGATCCATCCTCGCGCAGGCGAGTATCACTCTCAACACTGGTGCTTCGGTTATTGGAGGACTATATGCACTCACCGGCGCCGTTACATTGGACACTAACAATGTCCAAATATCCCCATGTGCGCTCGCGACATCGAGTACCTCAACTACTACTCCTCCAGCCACTACTCCTCCAACCACCACCCCTCCAACTTCAACACCGACTACCACAGATGACAATGATTTCCCTACCGATGGAGGAGGAAGGACTACTGTGGTGACTACCGATGGTGGAGTTGTGACCACTATAGTAGTTCCGGATGGAGGAGGAAGGACTACTGTGGTGACCACTGATGGTGGAGTTGTGACCACTATAGTAATTCCCGATGAAAGTACAACTATAGGAACATTGCCAAGCACCACCTCACCAGGAGTTCCAACAACAGGCGTTACTATCGATATTCCGACCACGACATTAGACACTCAAACGTTGCCGCCATTTGGCGCGACTACGATTGTAGTATCAGGCGCGTTCAGCACGACTATCACGTTCCCACAAAACGGAATATTTTCAGAATCAACAACAACCTTAGGCACGCAACCTACGGGTTCGATCACTTCAAATCTTGAAACTATTTCCCTTCCCTTCGAATTCAATTCCGTTTCCGAAAGTACCTATTTTACGATGCCCACTATCACATCTGCTTCCGTCAGCCTTACAACATTTACTGTAGATTGTACAGAGGCGCCAAGCACATTGGTAACATTCGATAGTACCTTTTTCATTACAACTACTGGCAAAACGGTTATCGTCTGTGATATTCCTACCACAACAGCGAAGAAAGCTCGGAAGACAACGACCATAGTGGTGGACTGCACAAGTGCCCCAACGACGATCAGCTCTTATGGGCAAGAGTTTACCATTTACAAAACTGGCACAACGGTCATTACTTGCGATGTTCCCTCAACATATGCCACTCCAACCTTGGCTCCTGCCATGGAGACTTGTGAATGTACACCGATCGATTATCAACCTCCCACGATCACCGAGACAATTTATAAGACAATGACAGTAATGAATACGTGCGCACCAGCAAGTATCGCATCGTCAGTACTCGTTTCTGACAGTCCAGCTCCCACAGGCGGAGCTCCAATCTCTCAGATCAGTGATGGGCAGATTCAAGCTCCGACTGGAACGGCACCCCAGCCAGAGGAGGTCAATGGTGGGCCTCAAGCCCTTCGCGATAGTTTGAAAACAGTTAGCTTTGCTGTTATAACGGTGATGCTCATCATGTGGCTGGGCCTATGAGAGACTACTATTCATGAAAGCTTGGGTTTTAACTTTTAATTGTCCAATGTTGGGACCAAATAGTGCAAAAGCATATTAACTGTATATATCTTACATAATTTTAATTGATGTTTAATCTAATTTAGAAAGTTTATTAAATTTGGAAAAAGATTCAGGGGCTCATTTATTGTGCTAACGGGTTCCCCAATGGAGAACACGAGGCTCTGGAAGTTGGAGGTTAAGACCGCCTACAAACCTGGTGCTTTCTCGACACATTGTTTAGAACATATCACTTTTTGGAGAGTTCCAGGTCATGTTGTGCACTGGCTCGACGGTGTAATGCTCTCAGGTGGTGCATTTCAAGTTGGGCCGTGGCATTGCCCAACGCACCGAAAAAAGACTGGCAGGCTGTGAAGGAAGTGGTTTCTGTAGCGATCCAGCCTTCAGCAACGCAAAGCAGTAAATAGCTAAATGAATGATGAGACCTTGTTGTGGAAGCTACGGTAAAGCGGTGTTTCATGACAATACTTGTCGTCAGTAGGAAAAGTTTACGTGCATTACTGGGCGTAGATGTTTAATCACAACCATGATTTTGGAGCCTTGGATTACCTCGCGCAGCCTTAGATATCCTAAAGTGCGCTGGATGGAAACTTGGCTACTTCAACACGCGTACCCCTTGTTCCACTTGCAAGTAGTTTTATGACTGCGCTTCTTGATAGCAACTAGTGTGCCGTACCGGCAGATAGGTTCTTGGGGCCGCAGTCCTGGATCAGCATACTAGGCTACAGGCCATAACCTTGGATAGCAAGCTAAGTTCATGTTACGGGGCGAGAAGATACCACAAGTTACAGAAAGATCTTCCTAGTAGATGTGCACGACCGCTGTTTCTGTATTTGAAATACAAAGGCCGGTGTCGACTTTCTGGCCGAATCTCCGTAACATCATCGCGATATCTATCAAATTCTTGATATCCGAATGTGTAGAAGCTACACGGTAAAGATTGAACAACTGCCCAATGGTAGAGCCAGAACTCGATGTGAGCTCGAGAGACTCTTTCATTGATTTGAGTACCTTTTCGTTTCAGGTTTGGGTCGCCGATCTGGTTTAGTTCGCGTAGTAAAGTTAGGCCAGTAAATGAGAGAGAGCATCCGGTCACGGTCACAAGTCTCCTCAACCCGGCATATGAGCTTCCTTATCTCACTTACATAGTCGGAAATATGCTTCAAGTCAGGGATAAATGAGCAGCGTAAGGTTAACATCTTCGGGTATCTAATTCAGTGGCTCTTGTTACATATATCCCCCCTAAAGCCCCCACAACCAGAAACTCTTAAATATCAAACACAGGTGATTTTCCACTCATCCCAGCGTTAAAGATATCCCAACTCATCATTTCCCTAAGTATTAATCGGGAAAGGCCCGGATCTCAACCGATTCAAACAACCACTTTTTTGCATGTGATCATCTTCAAAAGATTACCTAGCCCTGAACCCGATGAAGACTGAAAGGGAATGATCCAGGAGGTTGTTGCACCTGCAGAAAGTCGCCATAATCTAGACCAATACCACCTAACTACACAAAGAGAAGCCAGAGTCAGCCCAATTGAAGCGAGGTGCATGCTATGTCATCCGGAAGGACTCCAGAAATATGTTGATAACAAGTTCAAATATTGGCGAATAACCCAGGCTCCATCTTCAAACAGACCGTACAAAACAAGCAAGAGTCTGCAACACCATATTCCCGAAGTAAATATTTGGTGAAGCCCTGCATCATTTAGTGAGCATGGCTCAGATTGTTACGCACGGTCATACATCGTGACCATCAGAAGCTCATACCGAGACCAGCAGCGAGCTTCTCTAGTTTCTTCATAATATGTAAAGTAGTCGTCCAAAATCGATCCGTTTCTCCCTCCCACAAAACCACAATCTGCACCACAAGAAGGTCTCATCTCCAACGGTCATAACAATGAAAGCTCAAGTCGTCTGCAAATTTCCGTTCGGCATAAAGCTTATTCATAGCAAGTAGTATCTTCTTATTGTCTTTCTCCTTTTTCTCCCTTCTCTCCATGATCAGACGTCCATTTTTCACTATCCTTCTTCACCGGCCTAGGTCCTAGATTCTCAATGTCGTCCTTCTCTTCGCTGTCCTTGTGTTTGGTTGCTTTTCCTCCCGTCATCCACTGCATTAGGCTGAGACATTCCCTGATACCACACATATTTGCGTCTTGAGTTGGCTGCTGCGCGTTCACTTAACAGTTCGGGAGGGGCTGGTTTTATTTGTAGGAAACTGAAGCGAATTGGAGAGGCAAGTAAAAAGTTGATGTTTTGTCAAAGTGATTTGGTTTTGAGAAAAATCGACGTTGATGAGGTCCGAACGATGGACACAAGGATCCTTGAAACAGTTCATGGCACAGCGCTTCTAACCCTGAAACCACGGGCAAGTTATTGACCAACCGATTGTCATTGGGCGGCTTCGAGTGGATTAGTTGTTGGTCAGCTTTTAATCAACAGCTTGCCAACATCTGATGTATGACGCTAATACACAATTGCTCTTCATAAAGACCATTTCACTTGGAGCATCTTGGGAATGTTGTGAGTAGAATTGCGCTTAAGGGGGCGCTTCCAACTGCTTATATCAACGAATCCGCTATTTTCAACTATATACCTGTCTCGAAAGACCGGGCAATTATTACTCTCTAAACATCAGTAGGTTGTATTGTATTTCTCGTTGGAGTGATTCACGTGCTGTTCCCCAAGCAGCGAATACGAAGTCCGCTACCCGAACCGACATTAGACGACTCCTTAGCCGATTCCTAGCACAGCTCAACGACGTCAATTCTTCAGAGCCGTAGACCATCAGGCATCATGAACCTCTTCGTATACGTCCAGGCCCTATCATTTCGTCAAGCTTACAGTATAGCCCTTTTGTCTCCTAGCTAAATCGATAATTCACTGTCAAGTCGTGTAGGATCTTGGTCGTGTCTCATCCCTATGTTCCTTGACTTGGCAATCCACTGTTTTGCTCTTATTCTACCCCTGGAAATTGGCATACACGCAATGATCAGTAGAATCCATCTGCCCAGACATCAAGCACTTGGTATTCATGGCTGTGCAAATAACAAGCACTTGGCACAATACACTGTCGATTCGACTGCCCAGAATGGATCTCACTGTGATCTTCGTAAGTTGCTTTCCACTACCTACCATTTCATCGCCGTCTCTCCCCTATACCATACAAATACAGTCGTTATCGAACAGTATCATTTCTTTTATCATTTTAAAGGCGTTGAATAGAGTCTAGAAACCTATCTCTCTGGAGTGTTTTCATACTTTTCATCTACTTTTTCTGTGTAAATCGAGGCCATGAAGTTGTCATCACCCTACGCCTTCGCGGTGACCCTCTGTACGCTTGCCGGTCAAGGTGCAAAAGCTGCTATAACGTTGGATTTGACGGACGACCAATCGATCAAGGATGCAGCAAGTACGATAGCATTCGATATGATGTCGGAATACACAGGAAATCACACAGGAGATGTCCCTGGAAATCTGCCAGATCCTTACTACTGGTGGGAATGTGGAGCAATGTTGGTTTACTGTTTGACTGTTAACGGAATGTTGCTGATAATCACAGGTTTGGCACTATGATAAATTACTGGTACTATACAGGAGATACGACATACAATGAGGTAACTATGCAGGCGTTAGTACATCAAATAGGAGCCAACAAGGACTTTATGCCAGAAAACCAAACGAAGACGCTGGGAAATGATGATCAAGCTTTCTGGGGAATGACGGCCTTGACCGCGGCAGAAACAAATTTCGCTCCCCCTCCAGCTGGAGTTCCAGGTTGGCTTGCTCTTGCACAAGGTGTTTTCAACGAACAAACGAGGCGGTGGGACGAGTTGACTTGTGGCGGTGGTCTTCGGTGGCAGAAGTTTATTACCAACATTGGATACAATTACAAAAACACCATCTCCAACGGATGCTTTTTCAACATCGCCGCGAGATTAGCGTTGTATACAGGCAACCAGACTTATGCGGACTGGGCTATAAAAGCATATGACTGGGTCGAATCAACCAACATGATTAACGACGAATACAAGGTGTTTGATGGAGGTCATGTAGAGGACAATTGTACAAAGCAGGACGGTACGCGCTGGACCTACAACGCTGGGGTTTTCATGATGGGCGCTGCTGCCATGTATAACTTTGTAAGTCTAATAAATTTCAACTGTGGGCAACGCTAACAACTCGACAGAGTGATGGCGATGAGTTGTGGAAAAATCGCATTGATGGCTTGATGAGGTCCAGTGAGAGCTTTTACAAAGACGGCGTCTTATTTGAGGTATGCGAGAACGGAAAGTGCAATGTTGATCAGCAGTCTTTCAAGGCTTATTTCCTCCGTGAGATGGCCGCAACTGCAGAGCTTGCTCCCTTTACACACGACAACATCACGGCAAAGGTTGCCGTGGCAGCTGCAGCAGCAGCAAAGACGTGTACCGGCGGCAAGTCCGGGAATCAGTGTGGGCTCAAGTGGACCACGGGCGTCAATGATGGGATTATGGGGGTTGGCCAGAGCATGTCCGCGCTAGAGGCCGTACAGAGCCTTTTGGTTGACAAGGTGCGAGGGTGGGTAAGTGCTCGAAAGGGTACGGGAACCAGCGAGGGAGATGTCAATGCTGGAGCCGGTGTTTCGGATGATGAGCCTTACGAGAACGACCCGATTACAACAGCTGATCGGGCTGGAGCGGGTATTTTAACAGCCCTTGTATTAATAGGTGTTGTGGGTGGAGTTGCAAGCATGGTTATATAGATTGTATGTACATGAGTTCTTGAATACTATTATTTTAATGCGCATCTTAAGCATGACGTGAGCGCTCTAGTACAGGGTGTTTTTCAATCAGATCTTATGAGCAGCCTCTCCGCAATAAAACTCGAGAATAATGCATTTGGATGTCCACCAGGAACTCATCTGCAGGGCATGTAGGATACTTCGTCGACTTCAACCTTGCTCCTCAGGTGTCGGTACTCATGAGCAAGCAAAGTCGACCAAAGAGCAAGGAAGGTGCAATATACAACGGTTCTAAACTAGGGACGAGCCTAGCAACAAATTGACTTCCTTTAATGCATTTCATCTAAGAAAGTTCTTCCCTGTCTTGAAAAGTTCATAGCAGCCACAATGAACGTCAGTCTTCGAGATGGCTTCCTTGTGCTCATAGCCAACAGTCCCTGGTATTATGTAAGAGCTAACATGTTTAAAGAATCCGATTATATGATACTGAGTGGCACCTTTTCAAGTACGTAAATGGACTACGTGCGGAAAGACAATTGTGCACGCCTGCTTGGAAAGGGTCACGTTGCAGATAAGATTGAACAGCAGTGAAAGGAAAAGAGTGGTAAGGCATTCAGTAGTGGTCCAGGGCAAGCTGAGTTGAGTTTGTATATGTATGTGCATGTGCATGTCTATTGTGTTCT
>Ga0247737_1000129_pt1 | contig 23489 bp, 19 predicted proteins | sample UWRJL028104C2_FD_180937 | JGI IMG/M metagenome (GOLD analysis project Ga0247737, IMG submission 180937) | Plant litter microbial communities from Arlington Agricultural Research Station in Wisconsin, United States - UWRJ-L028-104C-2 | ecosystem: Environmental > Terrestrial > Plant litter >...
ATAGGCGGCAAGCACCTCGCCGAGCAGGTCGGTCCTTCGGCTCCAATAATCGCTCGCACCCGTCGTGCCGCGAGCTTTGCCGTTGACGATGAGCTGCGAATCTCGGTCGCTCTGCGGCTTGAGCAGCACCGGGTTCATATCCACGCTCGGCGCGACCCGGCACGCGATCGCCTGCAGCGCCTGGGCACGACCGATCTCGCCGCCCTCCGCCGTGACGGCCGCGTTGTTCGACATGTTCTGCGGCTTGAACGGCCGGACGATCATCCCGCGATTGGCCAGCGCCCGGCATAGCCCGGCGACCAGCACCGACTTGCCGACGTCGGACCCGGTGCCCTGCAGCATCAACGCGCCCATGCGAGCGCTCCGGCGGCGAGCCACAACAGGATGCAGGCGGCACGATAGATTCCGAGCGCGCGGGCCAGATCGGCCGCCACCGGTGCCGGTCCCGCGCCGAGCGTCGCGCGCATCGCGGGCTCGCCATCATAGGAGACCGGACCGCCGAGTTGCCGATGCAGCACTCCGGCCATCGCCGCTTCCGGCCAGCCTCCGTTCGGCGATGCGTGGCGCCGCGCGTCGCGCCACATCGTCCACCATCCGCCACGCCCGGCAATGCAGATCAGCAAGCCCGCCAAACGTGCGGGCACCCAATTGATCGCATCGTCGGCGCGGGCAGATGCCGCGCCGAACGCACGCAGTGCATCGGTGCGGTGACCGACCATCGAATCCGCCGTATTGATCGCCTTTGCCGCGAATAGCCCCGGCAGCCCGGCGAGCAGGAACCAGAAGGCGGGCGCGACCACTCCGTCGCAGAAGCTTTCGGCCAGGCTCTCCACCGCCGCCGTGGCGATCCCGGCTTCGTCGAGCGTGGCGGTGTCGCGTCCGACAATCATCCCCACCGCAGCGCGCGCGCCGGGCAGGTCGGCGCCACTCAGGCGCGCCTGCACCGCCGCCACATGATCGTGAAGGCTGCGCTGCGCGAGCCCGGTCGTCCCGACCGCGATGATGACGAGTGCGCCCCAAAAATCCCACGCGGCCCATTCGATTGCGCCGCCCAGCATCGCTGACGACGCGACCAGCAGGAGGAGCAGAGCCACCCCGGCAAAGCGCCGGCGCAAGGCTCCGCCGCGATTCCATCTCCGCTCGAACGACGCGATTATCGCCCCGGCCGCCATCACCGGATGGGGCCAGCGCCGGGGATAACCAAGCAGCGCCTCCCCCGCCAGAATCCCCGCCAGGAGCGCCGCATGGTTCATCGCGCGATCGGCAGGATGAAGCGCTGGCCGCCGGGAGTGACGCCGACCTCTACCTCGACGCCGTACGCTTCAGCGATCAAGGGGGCGGTAAGCACCTCCTGCGCCGGCCCCGAGGCGACGACATGACCATGGCGCAGCAGCACCGCATCATCGGCGACCCGCGCCGCAAGATGCAGGTCGTGCAGCACCAGGATCACGCCCCGCCCTTGCATCGCCTCGCTGCGCAAGCGGGCAAGCACGTCGAGCTGGTGCGCCGGATCGAGACTGGCGAGGGGTTCGTCGGCCAGCAGCCAATCGGGCTCGCCAGCCAATACCCGCGCCAGCAGCGCTCGGCTTCGCTCGCCCCCCGACAAACGCTCCACGCCGCGATGGGCAAGCGCGGTCATATCGGTCGCGGCCAGCGCCCGTTGCACGGCTTCCCGGTCTGCAGCAGTCTGGCCCCAGCGGCCGCAATGCGGCAGCCGGCCGAGCTCGACCAAAGTCGCCACATCCACGTCCCAATGAACGTCGGCGGCTTGCGGCAACAGGCCAATCGCCCTTGCACGTATGCGCCTATGGATCGCTCGAACGTCGATCCCGTCGAGCATTGCCGCGCCCTGATCGGGCGTGCGCAACGCGGCCAGGCAGGCGAGCAAACTGCTCTTGCCCGCACCGTTCGCGCCCAACAGCGCCGTGACACGGCCGCGCCGGAAGGTGAAGCTGACATCGTCGAGGACTCGATTGCCGGACAGGCTCAGCCCGATACGGTCTGCGGTGAGAGTGCTCATGCGAGCCTCCGGCGCATGCGAATCAACAGCCACAGAAAGAACGGCCCGCCCAGCATCGACATCGCAATGCCGATCCGCAATTCGCTCACCGTGGGCGCGATCCGGACCAGAATGTCCGCGAGCGTCAGCAACAGCGCCCCGCCAATTGCCGAGGGTATCAGGATCGCGGAGGGCCGATTGCCTGCGAGCGGGCGAACGAGATGCGGCACCATCAGCCCGACGAACCCGATCACGCCGGCAGACGCCACCGCTGCACCAACCGCCAGTGCGGTGCCGATGACCACCTTCGCCTGCAGCCGTCCCGGGGCGACCCCCATGGATCGCGCAGCCTGTTCGCCGAGGGTGAGCGCATCGAGCGACCGGCCCGTCGTCACCAGCACGGCGCTCCCAAGGAGGATCAACGGCAGCGCGACCTTCACGTCGTCCCAACTGCGATCGGTCAATGCCCCCATCAGCCAGGCAACGATCTGGGAAGAGACGAACGGCGTTGGCGCAAGGCTGATCGCGAGCGCAGTCATCGAGCCGGCGATGCTGGTTATGATCATGCCCGCCAGGGTGAACAGGATCAGGCTGCCGGATCGCCCGGCGATCAGCGCGAGTAGCGCAGTCGTTGCCCCCGCGCCCGCGAGTGCGAATGCGGGCAGCAACCATAGCTGGGCGGCAAACCCGAAATAGAGCGAGAGCACCGCGCCCAGCGCCGCGCCCGACGAGACGCCGAACAGCCCCGGATCAGCAAGCGGATTGCGCAGATAGCCCTGCATCACCGCACCCGACAGACCCAGCGCCGCGCCGACCAGGATCGCGAGGATCGTCCGCGGCACGCGCAACTCAACGATGATGATCGATCGCGGGTCGGCCGTCGTCCAGGCCTCCCAGGGCACGGCGACCTTGCCCGCCGCAACCGACAGGCAGCAGACGATCAGGAGCGCCGCGAGCAACAACGTGTTGAGGCGGGTCATCCGCCTATGCTCCGCCGCACCTGGCGCAACCGCGCCATCGCCGCGATGATGGTCGGGCCGCCGCAATTCATGAGGCGGGTTTCATAGGGCGCCACGACGATGCGCCGGGCCAGACGGCGCACTGCCGGATGCGAGGTCAGACGATCCTCGCCAGCCGTCGTCACGACGATCGAAAGCAGTACGCGGGGCGGGTTCGCGATGAGATATTCGAGCGGCAGCACATCCCATTTCTTCAGGCCATAGAAGGCGCTCATGTTGCGAAACCCGGCACGTCGCAGCAGATCGTCGGTCAGCGTGTCCGCCCCGGGCACCAGTCCCGCCGATTGCCAGACCAAGGCCGGGATGGGAGCCACCGCGTCGGGGCGCGCCGCCGCACCGATCCGCGCCGCCAGCCACGTGCCGCGATCCGGGTGGCCGGCGATCCGCGCGATGTCCCGTACCTGCGCTTCGCTTTCCGCCACGGAATCGGGCACCGGATATTGAACCAGCGCGATCCGCATCCGCTTCAGCGCGGCGATCGTCGCGGGCGCGACATGCGGCCCGGAAATCACGATATCGGGCGCGAGCGCGACCACTTCCTCGGCGGTGCCCGAGGTAAATCTGAACCGTCGCGCCTGTTCCAGCGGGATCGACGTGGCGCGGGGATCGTGCGAATAATGGCTGATCGCGACGATCTGCGCCTGATCGGCAACCTGCATCAGCACGGCGTCGACGCACGGATTGATCGATACGACTCGCGGCGCGCGCGGGACCGGCGATGGCGCCGTCGTCGCCAGCGCCAGCAGTGCAAAACCAACGCGACAGGTGCGAAACGGGGTCAATATTCGACCCCCTTCTGGGCCCTGAAGCCGGCGTTGTAGGGATGCTTCACCTCAGTGAAGTCGGTGACGAGATCCGCGATCTCCAGCAATTCCGGCTTCGCGTTGCGTCCGGTGATGCAGATATGCTTGGTGAGCGGCCGCTCCTTGAGGAACGCCACGATTTCCGCGATCGGCAAGGTATCGTCGCGAAGCACGATGTTGAGTTCGTCCAGGATCACAAAATCGATCTCGGGATCGAGGATCATCGCCTTGGACCGCTCCCAGGCGGCACGCGCCGCGGCAATATCGAGCGCGCGGTCCTGCGTGTCCCAGGTAAAGCCTTCCCCCATCACTTCGAAGGTTGCGAGGTCCGGGTAGGCGTCGAAGAAATTGCGCTCCCCGGTCTCCCACTTCCCCTTCACATATTGCAGGATCGCCACCTTCAGGCCCCAGCCGATACTGCGGATCGCCATCCCGAACGCTGACGAGGACTTTCCCTTGCCGTTGCCGGTGTGGACAATCAGCAAGCCCCGCTCGAGCGTGCGGCGGGCCTGCATCTTTTCGCGCGCCGCAGCGAGGCGAGCCATGCGTGCGTTGTGACGGGCGTAGTCGTCCGGCAGGTCGGTCATGATGTGAACTCCTCAAGAGCGCTGGCGAGGCGGAAGCGTGCGGCAGCGTCGGGCGGCAGGCCGATCCGCAGGCGATCCGACTGGTCGGCAAATGGCCGCACCAGGATTGCGCTGCGTGCCAAGGTTTCAAACAGGCGGTGCGCGTCGGCACAGGCAATCAGGCGAAAGAGGGGCGCGGTGCCGACGATCGACAGGCCGGCGCGAATAAGCAGCGCGTCGAGCAAGCCGCCCTCCTCCACGATGCGGGCCTGCTGCGCGCGCTGCCACGCACTATCCAGATACGCCGCCGTCCCGATGGCGATGGCGGGCGACGAAACGGGCCAGTCGCCGAGCAGCGCGCGCAGTTGTGCCGTGATGGCGTTTCCCGCGATGACGAACCCCAGCCGCAGCCCGGGTAGGCCATAGAATTTGCCGAACGAGCGCAGCACGATGAGGCTGTCCGAGGCCAGCGGGGCCAGCCCCGGGGCCGGATCGGCATAGGCTTCGTCGACCACCACGGTGATGTGCTCGGCAAGCGCGCTTAGCGCCGCCGGATCGGCCGCGCGACCATCGGGATTGGCCGGGCTCGCCAGCACCAGCAGGTCGCATCCCGCCAGACCCCTCGCGGAGAGTTCCTCCACCGCTCGTGCTTGCGGCCATGCGGCATGGTGGCCGGCATAGCCCGTCCGCAATCCGGGCAATCGCGCACCGATCAGCGGCGCGAGTAGCCGTATCGCCAGATCCGTCCCCGGCACGGCAACCACCTGTGCTGGGTCGGCAACGCCGAACGCCCCAGCGGCCACTGCCTCCAGTGCCGAAATCTCTTCGGGCTCGGGAAGCCGCGTCAGGCACGACAATGCGGGTTTGGCGGGCCATGTCCAGGGGGCGATGCCGGTCGATAGATCGATCCAGTCATCGCCCCCGAACAAAGCGCGCGCCGATGCAACCCGTCCGCCATGGACGCAGAAGGTGGCAAAGGCGCGCGGATCGAGCATCGATCAGTAGGTCAGGCGGATGCCGCCAAATGCGCCGCGTCCCGGCTGTCCATATTGATAGATCGTCTGGTAGCGCGCGTTGAACGCGTTCTCGACGCGGCCATAGATCTCCAGATGCGCGGTGACGGGGAAGGAAGCGCGCAGGTCTGCGAGGGCGTAGCCGTCGATACGGCGCGCGTTCGACGCATTGTCGAAACTGTCACCGATCGCGGTTACCGTCACACCAGTCGTCAGCCCGAACGGCCAGCGATAATCCGCGTTCACGGTGATGCTGTTATCCGGCCGGCGCGCGAGATCGCGGCCGAAATTCGCCGTGCCCGTCGAGCGGTTCTTGGCCTCGAGATAGGTGTAGCTCGCGCTCACCGTCAGCGCCTCGACCGGCCGTAGCAGCAGCGCCACCTCCACACCCTGCGACAGCGTCTTCGCGATATTGTCATAGGTCCCGTTTGGCCGTCCGGCACAGATCCCGGTCAGCGGCGGGGCGCATGAAACAAAGGTGATCAGATCGCGCGAGTTGCGCCGGAAATAGGTCGCGCTCGCTTCGATCGCGCCACCCAACGCGCGCTGCGTCACGCCGGCATCCCAGCCCTGCGACCGTTCCGGCCCAAGGTCCGAATTCCCATATTCGCTCTGCAACTGGTACAGGGTCGGCGCCTTGAAGCCTTCGGAATAGCTCGCACGAAACGTCGTCGCGCCGCCATTGGGCGAATAGACTGCGCTGCCCGAGAAGCTGGTCTCACCGCCGAAGACATTGTGGTCGTCGTGCCGCGCACCGGCCGTTGCGGTCAGCCCGGCAATCGGCGTCACCGCCAGCTGGCCATAAACGCTGAACAGACGCGCACGGCCGCGCGTAACCGGACCGCCATAGCTCGATGTGGAAAATCGCGAGACTTCGCGCTCGGCGCCGAAGGTAGCGAACACCGCCGAATTCAGGTCGACGACGCCCTGATATTCCAGCCGGTCGTTGCGCCCGATACCGCGGAAGGTCTCGGTCGGCGTGCCGTCGGGGTCGATGTTGCGTCGGTCGGTGTTGGTGCGGGCATAGCCGAAGCGGTTCCGAAACCGCCCGTCCAGCAGCGTGGCGTTCAGGCCGGCATAGCCGGTCCACTGCTCGCTATCGCCATATTCGCGCGTATCGCCGAAGGTGTAGAGCGGCGCCGGATAACCATCGATATCGGTGCGGCCGTTGGAATAGAATCCGCGCAGATCGGCCGAGACGTTCGAGCTCAGCTCGATCTTGAGGCTGCCATTCGCGGCATAGCTACGAAAGCCGTCGCGCTCGGCGCCGTCCGCATAGGTCGAGATCCCGTCGGTGGTGTAATAGCCGCCGCCCAGGCTCGCTGAAATCGGGCCTGCCTTGCCGGAAACATTTGCAAAGGCCTGTCCGGTATTATGCCACCCCCCTTCGACACGCGCATTCACGGCGAGCGTATCGGTCGGCTGGCGGGTGATCAGGTTCACCACGCCGCCCATGGCCTGGCTGCCCCACAGAACCGACTGTGCGCCGCGCAGCACCTCGATCCGCGAGATATTGCCGATCAGCAAATTGCCGAAGTTGAAACCGCCGCCTGGCGATGACGGATCGTTGAGCTTGATGCCGTCGATCAGCGCGACCGTGTGGTCGCTCTCCGCGCCGCGGATATTGACCGAGGTGGAGGTGCCGGCGCCGCCATTACGCGAGACGGTAACGCCCGGCACCTGCCGCAGCAGATCGGACACGATTACCGCCTGGCGCTGGGTGATGGTCTTGGTATCGAGCACGGTCACTGCCTGGCCGACAGTTGATGCCGCTCGCTCTGCGCGGTTGGCGGTGACGACGATGTCGGAGCCGACGTCGGCGCGCTCGGTCAGGGTCGAGGAGGTGCTTTGTGCAAAAGCAGGCGTTGCCAGCGCGGTGCATGGCAGCAGAATCAGATAGGCGTAGTTATTCACGGCGTTTTCCCTCGTATTCACAACGGGGGCACGCGCCACGGTTCGCCGGAACTGGTGTTCCGTCGCGCACGACCCCAACGACGTCGTCACGCGAGGAAAACCTCGATCGCCCGGAACACCCCGTCCGCGCGAAGGACAACCGCGACAGGCAGGTCTCCTGGCTTCCGGGTCATCGTCCTGCTCGGCCTTCCCAGATCAGGATCGATCCAGTGGCACACGTACGGAGCAAGACTCGCCGGTCACAGTTGCGGGGACAGCTTCGGATCACAAGCTTGACGCCTGCTTCCGAATTCCCTTTTGATTCCATCTCTGGAAACCTGTCGCGTCGGCGCATCTACGGACCAGCAGAGCAGAAGGCAAGATGACCGGAAAAACCATGTTCGTCGGCGGCGCGCGCTCTGGCAAAAGCCGCCTCGCGCTGGCAACTGCAGAGCGTCACGCCGGCCCGCTCCACTATCTAGCCACCGCCGAAATCGGCGATGAAGAGATGGCCGAGCGGATCGCGATGCATCGGGCGGAGCGCAACGCGCAGTGGCGAACGGTGGAATGCCCGTTCGACCTGCCCGAGGAGATCGCGGCGATTTCCTCAGGCGCGATCCTCGTCGATTGCCTGACCCTCTGGCTGTCCAATCTCATGCTGGGCGGCCACCCGATCGAGCGGCGCTCCGATGATTTGATGGCTGCAATCGCGGCAACGCCGCTGCCGCTGGTCATCGTGACGAACGAGGTTGGCCTCGGCATCGTCCCCGCGCACCCACTCGGCCGCACATTCCGCGATGCGGCCGGGCGCCTGAACCAAAAAGTGGCGACAGGAATGGACGCTGCCTATTTCGTCGTGTCGGGGATGGTGCTGCCGTTGCAGAAGTTCGCGTAAAGGTGACGCTCCCCGCCCCTCCACCCAGCACGTCCCGATGCCCATCGGTCACCCGGCCGAAGCATCCGGTTTCGAGTGAGGGCAGCTGTTTCAGCCTATGCGCGCACAGCTGTCCCGACTAGGATCACCCGCATTGGTAGCGGGAGCAGCAGCGCGTGCGAGCGTCGGAAGGGGTATGCGTTGTCATCACGGCATATCGAGCCGAAACGACCATCGCCCGGGCGGTGACCTCGGCACTGTCCGATACGCGCGTTCGAGAGGTGATCGTCGTCGATGATCACTCACCCGACGGCACGATCCCCGCAGCGAAATCCGCAGCCCATGGCAGCGAGCGGCTGCAGGTCATTGCGTTCGACCGCAATCGCGGCCCTTCAGCAGCGCGCAACGCAGCGATTGCGGGGGCGGAATCCCCACTCGTCGCAATTCTCGATGCCGACGACTATTTCCTTCCGGATCGGTTCAGTCAGTTGCCCGATGGCGATTGGGACTTCGTCGCCGACAACATCGCCTTCATACCGGAGGGGTCGACGCCGCCCGATCTCACATCGCGGTCCGGCGAGTGCCGCCACCGCGACCTGAGTTTTGATGAATTCATCGAACGCAACATTTCGCGCGCGGCCAGCCATCGCAGCGAACTGGGATTTCTGAAGCCAGTCATGCGGCGCGCGACGCTGCAGAAACTTGGACTTGTTTATGATGAAAAACTGCGGCTGGGCGAGGACTTCATCCTCTACGCAACGGCGTTGGCACGGGGCGCGCACTTCGTATTGTCCGAATGCTGTGGCTATGTCGCCGAGGTGCGCGCGACCTCGTTGAGTGGGCTGCACCGCACCGAGGATCTGGCCGCACTGGCCGAGGCGGACCGGGCCCTGGTGGCCGAGTTGGAGCGGGCAGCGGCACCACCGACCCACATCCGCCTGCTTCGTCGCCACCTGAGGGCGTTGGACCAGAAGGTCGCAACGCGGCGTTTCATCGACCGCAAGCATGTCGTCGGCCTGGCCCGCGCGACACTCGAGTTGACGGCCACACCGGCGAAGCTTGTGCGCGCGGCGCGGGAGATCGTCGATGGAAAGCTGCGGCATCGGCGGCCCCAGCCCCTGCCGGCTGTCCGGATGTTGCTGGTATCCGATGAGTTTGCCCCGCGCCTTCCCTCCTGATGTTCCTGACGCCGCGCGACCTGACAAACCCTACGCTGTCCGCGGATATCGTCATCGTCGGCGCCGGCGCGGCCGGGATCGCGATTGCCCAATCGCTGCACGCACGGAAGAAGGACATATTGCTCGTCGAGGGGGGCAGCTTCGATATCGAGGACGACGCGCAACGGCTATTCGACGTGCAGACCATTGGCGAACCGATACGGGGCGTCGAAGGGCGATATCGCGTATTTGGGGGCACGACGGTGGCCTGGACCGGGCGAAGCGCGCGGCTGGACCCGATCGATCTGGCGAAACGCGACTGGATAGCGGAGAGCGGCTGGCCCATCTCCTACCGCGCCCTCGCGGATCACTACCCCGTCGCCGCCGCGCTGGTCGGGCTGGAGGGGGCTTGGGATGACGAACCAGCGCAATTTGCGCGGCTGCGTGCCATGCCCGGACGGCCGTCCGACGTGGAACCCTATCTGTGGCGTTTCCACTCGTTTCGCCGCGGCACTTTCCAGCATTTTGGCGAGATGGTCTATCGCGCTTTCGCATCCCCCGGCGGGCCGCGCGTATTGCTCGAGGCCAATCTGGTAGGGATGTCCGCACGCGCGGAACGGGGGGAAGTCGACGCGCTCGAGTTTATCGGCCGCGACGGAAAGACGGTGCGCGTCGAGGGCCGCCGTTTCATATTATGCTGCGGCGGCATCGAAAATGCACGGCTGATGCTCAATGTTGCTGCGAACAGGCCGGCCTTGCTTGCGGCCGCATCGCCTGCACTCGGCCGCTATTTCATGCAGCATCCACGAGCTCCGACTGCACGTATCGTTGCGGATGCGCGCCAGGCGGACGGCCTGCAACGCCTGTTCAACTATTTTCGCCGTCCCGGACGACATCATGAATCGGGCTTCGCGCTGAGTGAGGTCGCGCAACGGCGGGACGCGTTGTTGCAGGCATCGGCGGTCTTGAGATACGCTCCACGCACGGCAAACCTGCGTCCCGATCGCGCGCTGACGGCGCTCATGCAGTCCGCGTCCGGGCGGCAGCCGTCTCTTTACCGCCCAGACATCGCACTGCACGTTGATATCGAGCAGGTGCCCGATCCCGACAGCCGGATAATGCTGACGGAGGAACGCGACGCCATCGGGCTGCGCAAGGCGGCGATCGACTGGCGCATTCACCGCGACGACCGGCGCACCGCCACCGCGATGACGCACGCTGCGGGATCGTGGATCGCGCAATTGGGTCTGGGCACGGCATGCCCGCTGCCCGACCTCGAAGTCACGGGCGGTTTGACTGGCGAGTACATGCTCGAAAGCTTTCATCATCTCGGTACCACGAGGATGTCAGCGCAACCCGGCACTGGCGTGGTCGATCCCGACTTGCGCGTTCATGGAGTCGATAATCTGTACCTGTGCGGTGGATCGGTCTTGCCGACCGGCGGCCACGCCAATCCGACATTGACGATCCTGGCCCTGGCGATACGGCTTGCCGATTACCTCAGTTCCTGATTCACGATTGCTCCAAAACGGCGCGGCCGGCGGGGATCGCATCGCCTAGTCTTGGCGGGTCGTTTCTGTCAGAGAACGGTACGGGGCGTGTCACGCCGGGGGATAATGATGTCGGTTGGCGTGTCTTTCGTGATTCCCACCTATCGGAGCACGGACACACTAAGCCGTTCGCTCGGCAGCCTGATCGCCCAGTCCGATCGCGACTGGGAAGCAACCATCGTCGATGACGGATCCGATGATGCCACCGTCGATATGGTGCGTGCGTGGTGCGCGCGCGATCCACGGTTGACGTTGATCGAAGCCGAGCATGGCGGACCGGCGCGCGCGCGCAACATCGGATTGAAAGCGACGTCTGGCGAGTGGGTGGTTTTCCTGGATGCGGACGACACGATCCATCCGCATTTCCTGCGACGGATGCGCCACATAGCCGCCCGCAGGCCGGAGGTCGATATCGTCGCCTGCGGCTATACCAGGCTCGACGCCAATGGCAGGGTGAGCGCCAGCATTCCTCCGCTCCCGCTCGACATCGACCCAGTCGTGGTATGTTCTGCCGGCCCGCCCGGCGCGATCCACAGTTTCATGGTGCGGCGCGGCCGCGTGATGGAGGCGGGCGGCTTCGATGAAACGCTGACCACCAGCGAAGACTGGGACCTGTGGCTGCGTATCGCGCTTGCAGGTGCCAGGTTCGCGGTGACCCCTCGCTTGCTGGCATTCTATTGGAGCACGCCCAATTCCCTCACGCGGCGTGGCGAGCGGATGCTGGAAGACAGCCGGATCGTAATGGAACGCGCTCGCGCGCTGGAGTTGAATCGTGTGCCGGGGCTCGAGATGTTCGACCATCGCGCGCACAGCCTCGACGATCTGGCGCTGCGCAGGGCTTTCTGGAGCGCGGGCGTTTCGATCGGCGGCGGGGGATCGGCATCGTCGCTGGTACCGAGCATCCCGCCCGCTGCGTCACCTGACCGGCAGGTGACCCATCTGATCGAGAAGTTCATCGATGGGCTGGTCGTGGGTTCCAGCGTGCCGCACGGGGAACTGATCCTGCACTGGTTCAAGATGCGGCCGGGGAGCGAGGCGTTTATCGACGCCGTGGTCGCTCACGCGAAAGGTGCTGGAAATCGCGCCGCGTTGCTCACCTTGGCGGAGGTGATGATCGCGCGGCATGGCTATTTTCGTCGCTCGATCCGGCTGGGCAACGTAGAGGCGCTGATGCTGACCCCGCGCCTGCTGCTGAAAGGATACCGACCCGATCCGGGAGTCGAAGTCGTGATCGTCCGCCTGCCCTGGCTGCGTCCCGCGACGTTCTTCAGCTATCTGGTGGCGGTTTTTGGTCCACTGACCCCGGGCGATCTTTGGCGCTCGATCTTGCGCGGCACGCACCGGCGCATCGCGCTGCGGGCGCGGGAAACCCCTCACCTGGCGGCATTGCTCGATCATGCGCACCGCGCGATGGCGGTGGCGCGCCGGTCCGTGGGCGCTACGCGCCGGAGATCGCCCGCCCTGCCGCCGACGGCGGCGCTGACCGAGCAGGCAGAGGCGATACAAGCGCGTCTGTCGGACGCGATAGCGCGCGACGTGCAGGTTCTGGTCGCACCGACCGCAGAAAGCGAAGGCGCGCACCCCGGCACCGGATCGTCGGCGTCGGAATGGGACCGTTTTTTCGAAGCGGAAGACCCGTGGAACTATGGCAGTCCGTATGAACAGCTCAAATACCAGCGCACACTCGATCTGATCCGGCCGAACCCGACCGCGCGGGCGCTCGAACTCGCCTGTGCCGAAGGGCGCTTCACCGAGCTGCTTGCGCCCAATGTCGCCACGCTGGTCGCCGCCGATATCAGCCAGACGGCGATCGAGCGCGCCCGCCGGCGCGTCGCGGCGTTCGACAATGTCGAGTTCCAGCAGCTCGAACTCTTCAAGGACCGGATCCCGAGCGGATTCGACCTCATCACCTGCTCCGAAGTTCTCTATTTTTCGCCGTCGCGCGAACAGCTCGACAAACTGGCCGGGGAAATCGCGCAGGCGCTCAATCCCGGCGGCTATTTTGCCCATGCCCACGCCTATGAACTGGTCGACAGCCCCGACCGGACGGCATTCGACTGGAACGACACGATCGGCGCCGCCGGCGTCCATGCTGCCTTCGCATCCGAGCCGCGACTGGTGTTCGAACGCGGAATCGAGACGGAGCTGTACCGGATCGACTTGTTTCGTCGTGTCGAACCCGGCGAGCCGAGATCGGCGCCGAACATCACGGAGCTGCCGATCGGCGCTCCGATCGACGCGGAGGTTGCCGCGAACATTGTATGGAACGGCGCGGTGCGCATTCGTGCCGATGTCGCAGCCGCGCGCGCCTATACGGTACCGATCCTCCGGATCGAGGAACTTGCCGGCCCGGCCCTTGAACGCGTGCTGCGTTTTCTCCGGCGGCGGGGCTTCGCCTCGGTGACGCCCGACGAACTCGCCGCCGGTGCCGAGCGGGCGGGCTCGCTGCGCGGTCGACCGGTGATGCTGATCGCCGACGATCCAGGGGGCGACTGGCTGGCACAAAATTGGGATCTGATCCGGGGCAGCGGCTTCGGTCTGCACCTGTTCGTTCGGCCGGGCGCGGGTAGCAGCGATTCGATGCTCGCCGCCGCTATCGCCCAAGGCCTCACGATCGGTAGCGGGCTGATGTCGACCACGCCGGCCGACGATCTCGACAACGGGACGCTGTTGGAGGACGCGATCCGTTCGCGCCTGATCCTCGAGCGCAAGACCGGAGGCCCGGTAACGACAGTGTCGCCACCGCTTGGCAGGTCAGATGCACGGGTCGAGCAGATACTAAGCGCGGCCGGTTACCGGCGTCTGTTCCGTGACGATTACGGTCTTGCCCCCGTCTGCGGACTGGAAATGTTGACGGCGACGATTCGCGTCACGCCCGCAACGACGATGGAGGCGCTGGCGGCGGAGCTTCCAGCGTATACGGAGGGTCCCGACGCGACCGAACTCGACTAGGCTCGTTCAGCCAGCCGCGCAGATCGGCTATGCATGCATCGGACCCGAAATGCCGTTTAGCGGCGGCCAGTGCCCGAACGGCAAGAGCTGTCCGGCCGGAGGTATCAGCCTGAAGCGCAAGGATGGCATCGACAAACGCGTCGGCGTCATCCGCGCGAACCACTGCGTCCGAGAGCAACCCTTCGACGCCCTGGAGCGTGATGCCCGTGACGACGCAGGCCTTGCCGTGCGCCAGCGCCTCGATCAGCTTTATCTTGAGTCCCGACCCCTGGCGCAGCGGCGAGATAACGATGCCGGCAACGGCGTAGCGGGCCGCGAGGTCGTCGACCAGCCCAAGGAAACGCACGCCCGCTGGCGGTACCGGAAAAGCACGGCTGACGGTGCCCGCCACTTCGAGCCGGCTGGCCGGGCGCGACGCCAGCACGCGCGGCCATATCGTTTCGAACAGCCATTCCAGGGCGAGGACATTGGGCGCGGTGTTGCTGCCCACGAACAGCAGCACGTCCGGGTCGCCGGACTGGGGCACGGCAACCGTCGTTGCCGGCATATGCACCAGGATCGGGCGCGTGCCGGGGACGTTGTCCGCGACGAACGCGGCTTCGGCCGCCTGGATCGCGATCACGGCGTCGGCGCTGCCGAGGAGGGATATCTCCTGTTCGCGCGACAGCAGGGCGACGCTATCGCCGTTGGCGGCGAACTGCTCCGCGCGGGCGTGGAACAGGTCATGCATCACGGTTGCCGAGCGCAAGGCGGGATTGGTCAGATAGGGTAGAGCTTCGGTCTGGAACACATAGTCGGCGATCGCCACGCCCGGACGCCTGCGCCCCCAATCGGCGACGGCGAGCAGGTCCTCGCGCCGCCATGGCGCACTGATCGACGGTGGCAGCTTCCGATCGACCGCAAGTGGATGGCGGACCCCGGCCCGGCGCAGGACCCCCGCCAGCACGCCGCGCGCAGCGGCGAGGTGCACCGCGGGGCTGCGCGCAATCATCCAGCCACCGAGACGGATCGCGCCACGAACCTCGTTCGTTGCGAACACCGCCATTTCCGGACGAAGCCGGTAGAACGGCGTGCGTCCGAAGACGCCCGGGCTCGGCTGAAGCAGATGCGGTACGAAACCCGCCGCGCGCACGCCTTCGGCGATCGCAATCAGATAGGCCGAACTGCCATTGGTCGCGCCGATCAGCCTTTGGCGGCTGATGAACAGGACCGCCTTCGGATCCGGCAACGGCGCGCTTCGGCTCGGGGCGATGCGCGCGCGCAGCTTGCGGAAAATACCGGCCAATGGACCGCCCAGCAGTGGCAGGACGGTGGGATGCCGTGCCACCAGTGACAGCGCCCTGGCCGGCCGGCGCGCCTTGAGCGCTTCGAGCATGTGCGTGAACGCCCAGGCACGCGTGAGCGCGCGGTCCCGCGGGGCAAAGGCCCGGGCCAGCGCCGAATCGCTCGAAAATGCCGTGCAGAGCTTGTCGTCGGCGGCGCGCATCCGGTCGACATTGGCACCCGACAGGCGATGCGAGATCGACGCGCCGTGCTTGCGATAGAAATAGAGCGGCTGCGGTAGAATCCGATAGCGCGCGCCCTCGCGCAGGAGCGAGATGACCAGCGCGTCATCCTCCGCGATACGAAGGCTCTCGTCATAGCGGATGGCGTGATCACGCAGGAACGCCGTCCTCATCATCGGCTTGAGAAAGCCGAGATTCGGGCGGCGGCCGAACATGCGCGTCTCGTTCAGATAGGCGGCGAGGTCGATCCAGCCCGGACGCTCTACTCGGCGCGCGTCGAGGAACAGCGACGGCTTGGCGACCCGGCTATCGTCGAAGATCATCAGATCATCGGCGACCATATCCGCCTGTACCGCCTCGGCCTCATCCAGCAGCCGGCGGCTCCGGTCAGGGTGGAGGAGGTCGTCGCTGTCGAGTACCGCGATCCAGCGCCCTCGCGCTTCGACGATCCCGACATTGCGGGCGCCGCCCGGCCCACGATTTACCGGCGTCTGCAGTGACCTTACCCGCGGATCGGTCGCGGCGAGCTGCTCCGCGATCTCTCGGCTGTCGTCGCTCGATCCGTCATCGACGATAATCACTTCGACCGCGACACCGCGCTGATCGAGCGCCGAGCGCACTGCGTCCGCCAGGAAAGCGCTGGCGTTATAGCTGGCAATGACGAAACTGATGTCCGGATACGTCAAGAACGGCCCCCTCGCGCGCCTGTATCAAACGGCCCCCTCGCGCGCCTGTATCATAGGCCAAGATCCTGCGCAGCCACGCGGCGTGGCATCCTGGAACATGGCGGATGCGGTCGCGACCCATCTGGTGTCTACCCGGCCGAGACTTTGCCTCGCCCCGCAGCCCCCTACCCCTGCGGCGCAACCTGCCTCAGGCTGCGGCCCTCGCCATGCTGTCGACTTCCGATATTGGCGCGGAAGCGAAACGATGGTTGGTCCGCACCCCGGCAAGCTCGAGCAGGGTCGGCGCGATCTCGGTGAGCGAAATCTTGCGGTCGACCACCGAATGCGCACGTTGCGGTGTCCGGATCCAGAGGATGCCGTCCGGATGGTGCATGCCCGAACGGACCGACTCGAGCGGATAGAAGAGCTCGGAGAATGGCAGCGCCTCGTTCGATGCGCTGCTCAGGATCTTCGCTTCCGGTGAAGGCCATGCCTCCAGATTACAGCCGGAGAACAGGCGATTGCCGTCGCGGCGCGCAAGCATCAGATCGTCGATGCTGCCATCGTCGATGCGAAGCGCGGCGACCTTACGCTCGGCGTCGATCGCATCTTCCTCGTTTTCGAACACGAGGTGGAACTGCTGCGACATTACCGGCGCATATTCATACGGCGCCGTTATCCCGGCAAAGGCGAACAGCCGTGCCTGATCGACCGGCTTGAACATCTGCTTTCCGCCGGTCTCTTCGTGCGTGAGCATCGGCTGCTGGCTGAGCGCGGTGCAGAGGACGATGCTCGTGTCCTTGTCCGCCAGCGCGAACGCTTCGCCGATGATCTCGTCCATCTTCTGGTAACCGAACAGGATCGCATCGGCATATTTGCGCTGCGACTCCTCGCTAGAGCGGACCCGAAAGGCGTCTGGCTCCATCTCACGCCAGTAATAATGCTGAAAATGCGCCGTGCTGTTGAGGAAGAAAGTGGCCAATGCCGGCGTGGTCTTGCGGTAGAATTTACGGAACACGTCCCATTGCAGCCGGTCGAGGATCGCGGCACGGCGCCACTTGCTCGGGTTGCGGCGCTCGTCAGCGAGCTGGCGCAGCGTGTCCATCACGGTCTTGAGCGACAGGCCGTTACCCAACATGAAGCGGCCGAAGCGCAGCATCATCGCCTTCGTGACCGGCGGCTTGTCGCTGGTATATTCCTGAACATAGGCGCGGACCAGGTCGAGATAGGGATCGAACAGCCCCGCCGGCATGGGCCTGGCCGAACTCGCCCAGGGATCGGGCATGACCAGGCCGTTGATCGAATCGCCACGCACGCCGGCGTTCATGCTGCCGCAGATCCACACTTTGCGGCCGACGTCCGAGGCCAGATCCCAGATGCGCGGTTCGTCGAGCTTGGCGCCGTCATCGAGATCGAACACCTTGTGCTCGGCATAGGTAAGGCCGGTATGCACCGTTACCCATTGAATCCATGGCTCCAGCGCAGGCGGTGCTTCCTCGGCATCGGTGACGGCGACCATCGATTCGTCACGTAACCGCGCGAAGTTGGGAAGCTTGCCCTGCTCGATAAACCGGGAGACGAGATGTGGAACGAGTTCGTTGAACTCGAGGACGATGACCTTGGGATCGGTTGCCACCGTAGTTTGCTCCTGAATTCGCTGAATCTATTGCGTCGCAGCATAGCATAGATCGTGGAATGTCGAACGCGAATTATGTTGCCGACTTGTCCCGTTGCGGAATTTCGGAGGGCAGCGGTTCGAAATAGCTGCGAGCCCAGAGGGCGCGGGCCGGGATCAGATCGGCTTCTATAAGCGACGACATGCCGACCAGCGCGCTGTTGAGCAGCATCACCGCCAGCACCGCCGCTGTTCCCGCCCTGCGCCAACCTCCATCGATCCCGGCGGCAAGGGCGAGTGCAATCGGCACCAGCCAGAGGTGCGGCACATAACGGAAATACCAGGATTGCGGCATGAGGATGCTCGCGGCGGCAATGCCCACGGCCATGATGCCCAAAGCCGCTCGAGCTGGGTCCCGCGGCCGGGAGCGCGTAGCGACCAGCCCCCACGCCGCCAGCGCCACGGCTAGGAGCATGGCACCGGAAAACAGGGGCCCAAGCCCGCCGACCATCACTTCGGCATCGCCGGCGTTGAGCAACTCTTGTCGGGTAAAGGTGAACGGCACCTTGGCCCGCACCTCCACATAGTCCGCCGCAGCAAAGAAGGACATGGTCCATCGTTCCCAACCGGGCATGGCCTCGAAACCGTTGGGCCAGTCGCCTTCCATCATGCCCGCCCATCCCTGCTGGGTCAGCGGCACATCTTGCGTCACGATGCCGGTCAAAGGCGCACGAACATAGGGACTGGCGCCGATCACGACGATCGCGAAGAGGCCAGCGCCCATCAACAGCCCAGCAGTATGGATACCCGGCCGCCATCCCCTGACCCGAAATTCCGCAAATACCGCAAAGGCGCAGAGCACGACGAAGATCGGCGCGCCGGAAATCTTGAAATTCAACGCAAGCGCCATCGCCGGCAAAGCTAACGCCAGCCCGATCGTGTCGCGCCGTAGCGTCCAGAGCAATTGCCCGGCGACGAAGATCGCGACCAACGACGTCATCTGCCCGTCGTTCATCCGGGTCCAGAACTCCTGCAGCACGACTGGATTGAACGCCGCAGCCAGCGCGATCGCCAGCGCCCATCCCGTAGCAAGCCCAAGGCGCCGCCCGATCCCGTAAAGTGCAAGTAGCGCCGCCGCCGGCAGGTAAAGCGCGGAGCATTTCGCTGCCTCGGCACCCAGGCCAGCCTGCATCTGCGCTGCCGTCAACACCCAGCCGGCTTTGCCGTAGACCTCGATGAATTCCATTTCTTCGCCGGGGCGTCGATATTCCACATAGGAATGCCAAACGGGGTTCCAGCCGCGAATCAACGCGTCGATCGCGCTCAGGTGATAGATGCCATCGGCGGTTGCGTCATATTGCAGGCGCGTGCCGAGCATCGACAAAAGCACCACGATTCCCGTCGCCACGATCGCGGGCAGCACCATGGCCCGATCGATCCGATACACGGCGGCAAGCGCTGCGCCGGGGCCGACCAAAAGCGCAAATCTGGCCAGGACCGGGGTAAGCGCGAAACCCAGGATAAATGCCAGGTCGCAGATCAGGACGATCGCGAAGGTGCCGAACACCAGGAGCGCCGCGGTGCAGAGCGTCAGCCGCTCACCATAGGCCGCGCCTGTTACGCCAGGTGGCGGGGCTGCGCGAGAAAGGACAGGAAAAATATTCACTTGAAGGGACGGCTTACACACAAATACCGCGCCCGGGAACGTTCCGGCGCACCGAGTCCCGTTGAAGCATCCCGATGTGAAACGTTGCGTAAATCGCCGCCAGGCAATTGCGGGCTCCGCTCGTCGCCCGCCCCCGGGGCCATCGCATGCCCCGGGACGGGCCTCGGCCTGCCGCTCATACTGCACGACTCACTTGATTCTCGCTGGGTTTTACGGCAGCGCTCATCCGATGAGCACTCAGTCATCATCCTATGCACTTGAAATGGCTCATCAGCGCCGGATGGTGCTGCTTGTGGCCGTGCTCCTGCTTCTGTTCGGTGTTGGCGTTCGGTTCGATCGCGCTTTCATCACGCAAGCCCTTGGTGCCAAGGGGCCGGCAGCCGCCTTCTCGGCGCTGGTGCCGCCGCCGACCGTGTTCCCGGGAGCCGTGGCGTCGTCGCGCGGCAGCGCAGTGAGGGGCGGCGTCTTGGCGCCCGGCGAAAGCGGCGCGCCAACCGCCGGAGCGGTCGCACCGTCAGGCACTGCGCCCGGCATCACAGCGCCGGGCGAACAGCCCATTGGTGCGCCCGCCGGACCTGGACCTACGGCCCCGGCACAGATCGCACCCGGCGCTCCCGGACAATTTGGAAGCACGGGCTCCTCGCTGTTCGGCGTTCCGTCCGGAGTGATCTTCGGCGCTGGTGGTGGCGGTGGTGGCGGTACCAATCCGGGCACACCGCCTCTGGTGCCCGAACCCGAAAGCTGGGCGTTCATGATCCTGGGCATTGGCATGATCGGCGCGATGTTGCGGGCCCGCCGCGCTTCGGGTGAGCGCGCCCGCGGAATCGACGACACGTCAGGAAAAACAGCTACGGCTTGACCTGGAAGTCGCCGGATGGCTGCTGCGCCTCGTGGCGGAAGACGATCCGATCGTCATCGATCAGCATCGTTCCCAACTGACGCAGCGCACCGAGCCCAAGCAGGGATACGTGGGGCCCGACCAGCGGCACCACGACATCGACGTTACGCAATTCACGCCCCGCGGCAAGCACGCGCGACGCGTTGCCTCGGCGCATCGGCACACTGCCGCCTGCAGTCTGCATTTCCGAGCCATCCGACGCCAACCCGTCGAGACCGGCGCGCTCGGCGTCTTCAGGCCGCAACACCAACGCGTTCGATCCTGTATCGATCAGAAGGCGAACCGACGCGTTGTTGATCTTGGCATCGAGATAAAACATCCCGTCTCGTGCTCGCGTCACGGTGGTTACACCCTGGCCAACGGCGCGTTCAGCCTGGCGGACGATCGCGACCTGGGCCACCACCGGCTGGATATCCGCTGATCCATCGCCGATCGCGAGAGGGGGATCCTCAAGCGTCGCAACAGCAGTGGTGCTGCAGAACGCACCGATGAGGCTTACCCAGAAGAAACCGTTACCCGACATGCGCCTTCGGTAGCGATGCAGGCGTTAAAGATCGGTCTATGCAACCACCCGTAATGCGCACATTTCCGCCGAAAGCCGCCGACCCACGGTGGCTGCGAAGAAGACATCGGTGCGTTGGCATCCTTGATCCACGAGCACCCTTGGCCGCCCCTGCCATACAAGAATTTGATAAACAACGACATTAGAGCGACGAGCATTAAATCTGCTCCGTTGGTCGCTCTGATTTAATGCAAGCTACTCTAGCGAGTGCGGTCCAGGCGGCAGCGCTCTCTGTTCTCTTCCGCTGTCGGACCACAGACTATCAGCGCAAAGCTTCGCCCCTACCCGGCGCGGTCTGCCGCGACGCTTACTCCTTTAGCGCGTCATGTGCGCGGAGCCGCCCCGCTTTGGCGGAATTTTGCGGATCCGCCAGCGCTGATAGGCGGCGACCATCGCGAGCATCAGGGCGAACAAATCCCATTTCAGCGCTTCCATCTGATAGGGCCGCAGCACCGTCGTCGATTTGGTGAACAACACATAATGGGGATCGGATAGATGATATCCATTGTCTTCAAACAGCCTGATGCCGTCAGGCCGCAAGCCGTTGCGGACGAGCAGGCCGGCGACCGTACCGACGACCGGCGCTGCCCCCTTCTGATCGACCTCGACCAGATAGGTCACGGACGCGCCGCTCTGCTTCTCACCCAGGATCGGTGAAAAACGCGCACCCGTCGAGGAGAACCAAGTACGCGCGCCGAGTCCGCCCTGGCGATCGAGTTGCACCCGCCCGGTTAGCTCGACAAGGCCATAGTTGAACCCCGCCGGCGGCTGGCCGCCCGCGTTCAGCCTAATCGCTGCCCCGCCCGAGCGGACCATCGCATAGCCAGTCCACAAACGGTATCCGCCGATCACCGCGCAAAGGAGTGCGGCGGCACACAGGACGTACAAGAAGCGGTTGGCCGCCCGAAGCGCGACCTCACTGGCGGACTCCTCCGAGACCTTCCGCATGCTGAACAGAAAGAGCGTCGGGATACCGAACAGAATGATCGCTGCCGCCAGAGTAAAGTTGGGGAAATAGCCACCGAGATCGCCGAACTGCCATTCGCCAACACGCGCGATAAGGCCCCGATAGGCGAACGTCTCCCAAAAGAAGAAGGCGAGGACAGCGCAGAGCCATACGACGAGGCCAATCCTGATCGCGTTCCGACGTACCTCAGTCATGTCCGGCCAGCCCCAATTTGCACGCTCAATGTTCCGATCATGCCGCAACTGGTTACTATACCACTAAACATCCTGAGCAACCAGCACCTGGCGAGGCATTTAGCGCCTCGCTGGCGATAAATCGGGCCGGTATCGAATCCTCGTCCGTGCCTTCTCCGCTTGGACGAGCGCTTGCGCGGCTCTTTCCTCCCCATCGCGGCGCATAACCGCCAGCGCAACCTGGCGTGCGAGATCCCCCTTGAGCGGAACGGCCGACCGCGAGGATACCGCCGCGAATCGCCCGGCGCCCATTATCTGCGGAGCGTTCAATGCGACCCTGGAGAGCAGCCTTGCTTCGACATCGGCCATTCCGCCGCTGTCGAGGGCAATCACGCTGCGTTGATATGGTACGCCGGATCGGGAGAGAGCATGCGCCAGCGCATCCAGCGATGCGAAATGGGCCGCGTTGAAACCTGCCGGTATCGGCGCGGTGGCGACGATCTGGTCGAGTATCAGTTGCTGACGTTCGGCGAACATCCATGAGTGCGCGGCGATGAAGGCATCCACCTGCGCCTCGTCGGGCGCGCGGAGTTCGGAACCCGCAAACTGGCGATAGAAATCAATCAATGCGTCTTCGTCCGCGCGGCGGGAGGCCGCCAGATACTCTGGCGTCAGGTGCAGTTTCTCACGGCGCGCAAGCCGGACGAGAATCGCGCGATCGATCAGGCGGTCAAGCACGATGGACCGCGACGGGGGCTCGCTCCGACCGCGCTCCGTAGCGAGCTCGGCGTCGAAGTCGCGCTTTGTGATCTGATCGCCAGCGACGGTCGCGAGGACCTGCCCCTTGGGCAGGCCATCGTCACACGCCGCCAACAGGAGACAGACCGGCAACCATGCCTTTCGCAGCAGAGCGCTGCGCGATAGGGTCGATCGACGGAACGGAGCGCCATGCAGACGATATATGACTGGGTTACGGTGGCGCTGTTCGGAGGGCTCGCCGTCCTTTTTCTCGATAGGTCGATGAGGAGCCCGGTGCCCGGCGACCGCGTCCTCGCCTACCTGCCCGCAGCCGCTGGTTGCGCGATTGCCAACCTGCTGGGCAATCAGGGCCGCCACGCGACTGCCGTCACCGTGATCGCCGCGACGATCGTCTATATTCTGTGGCGCCTGCGCCCATGGCAGCGCGGCTGAACGGGAAGATTTCACGCCGGGGCCCCAAGCAACAATGCGCGTGCCGGCGCTCCGGTGCTCGCAAGCAGCATCCGGTTGAAGTCGATCAGATTGTTCAGCGCATCGTCACCGCTGCCCATCGGCGTCGAAAGCCGGACGATCGCGCCATCGGGCAGGCGCCGCCGCAACGCACCCTGCAGGATCAACCAGCGTTCACCCCAGGAATCGACGGGAAACCGGTCGCCGATCCGGGTCCATACCAGTATCTGCTCGCGGCGCCCGGCTCGCCGCGCCTCGACCGCAACCGCAGGCAGCACATCCCCGTTCGCCAGCGGAATACGGAGCTGCCGCGAATGCTGGAGCGACCATCCCGACGCGGGATAGCATGACTCCGGTCGGTGAAGCTGGAGCTGGTAGTCCTGCGTAGCGCCGTAAGCGATGA
>Ga0247737_1000130_pt1 | contig 23426 bp, 23 predicted proteins | sample UWRJL028104C2_FD_180937 | JGI IMG/M metagenome (GOLD analysis project Ga0247737, IMG submission 180937) | Plant litter microbial communities from Arlington Agricultural Research Station in Wisconsin, United States - UWRJ-L028-104C-2 | ecosystem: Environmental > Terrestrial > Plant litter >...
TGGCGTGCCGGTTGCCGGGCACGGTTGGTAGCGGCGCCGCGCGTGGACGCGGCGCGACCCCGGCTCGCCGGAGAGGTTCGGCCCGCCATGCCCACACCGTAACGGCACGACGCTCATGAATTCGGGAGGCGCACCGAACTAGGATCGTCGGGTGCAGGCCTTCACCCAAGAAATGATCACCGCGGTGCTCGACGCGCGCGACTTCAAATACTTCGAGGACGCGGACGGCGACATCGGCGGGAACTTCCAGGGCAACCTCATCTACTTCTTCCGCATCGGGGAGCAGCAGGAGGTCCTTCAGGTGCGCGCGATGATCCAGCACCTGTTCGCGATCGACGACGTTCCCCGGCTCTACGAGTTCTGCAACGCGTGGAACCACGACCAGCTCTTCCCCAAGGCGTATGTGCACGTCAACGACGACGGGACGGTGCTGGTGGTCGGCGAGGTGATCGCCGACTGGGAGCGCGGCGTGACACCCGAGCAGCTCGACCAGGTGGTGATCGCCGCGGTCGCCACCAGCGTCCAGCTCGCCAACGGCGTCGCCGAACTGCGGCAGTCCTCCTGACACACCGATGCCGGGGAACCTGAGCGGCTCCCCGGCATCACGTGGCGCCTTTACGGGGTGCTGAACCCCAAGGTGTAGGCGCCGGTGCCCGAGGTGGCCACGACGACATATCGGTAGGTGCCGGAACGGCCGTTGAAGGTCAGCTCCTTGTCGCCGGCGCCGGTGTCCTTGGCCACAGTGCGGAAGCCCCGGTTGGTCAGCCGCTGCAGGACGAGGTCGAACTCGGCCCCGTCGGCGACGGTCAGGCAGGCGGTCTGCTGGCCCGCGTTCGACCGGAAGGCACCGCCGTCGGGCTGGGCCTGGGCGGTGCGCGCCGGGGCCAGCTCGCCGCTGCGCTGGACGGCCTGGTCGGTGCAGGCGGTGGTCGATTCGGCTGGCGGTTGGGCCGCTCCGCCGCTGGTGACGAGGGTCAGGTCGTCGGCCGCCAGGATCTCGTTGACCGGCTGGAAGAACGTCTCGCCGCCGACCGTGCAGTCGCCGGAGCCGCCCGAGGTGACGCCCTGCGCCTGATCACCGCTGAGCCACGGGCCGCCGGAGTCGCCGCCCTCGGCGCAGACGTTGGTGCGGGTCAGACCGGTGACCGCGCCCTCGGGATAGACCACGGTCTGGTTCTTGGCGAGGACCGTGCCGCAGCGGGTGCCGGTCGTGGAGCCGGAGCGGCAGATCGCCGCACCCACCGGTGCCTCGGTGTTGCCCGCCACCGGCAGCTCGTTGCCCTGGAAGTCGTTGACCACCGGGCGCGCGACCCAGTCGCCGTTGACCTCGACGAAGCCCATGTCGGCGTCGCCGGGGAAGGTGGACGCCCGTACGGTGCCTTGGGCCTGCTGGTTGAAGCCGAGCGTCTCGTCGCCGACGGCGCCGCAGTGCCCGGCCGTCAGGAAGCCACCCTCGACCGGGAAGCCGATCGAGCAGCGGGCCGTGCCGCCGTCGACCTGGATGAAGTAAGGGTCGGCACCACGCAGGTCGAACAGCGGCTTCGGGGTGGCCGTGCTGGTCACGACCTTGACCGCCGCGATGGCGATGCCGGCCGTGCGAGCCAGCCGCTTCGCGGTCGACGCCTGGCCCGGTTGAGCCACCACGACCAGTTTGTTGGTCGCGACGTCGACATACCACCCGGTCAGGCCGGTGGCCTCGGAACGGACCGCGTCCAGCTTCTCCTTCGCCGTGACCAGTGCCTGTTCGCTGCGCTTGACCAGCACGGGCTCGGCCCCCGCGGCGCGAACCGCCTTCTCGGCGGCCCGATCGGTCACGGCGATCTTCAGCGTGGTGCCGTCGGTGGCCAGCCAGGCACCACCGAAGTCGGCGCCGGTCTGGGCCGACAATCTGGCACTCACACCGCTGGCCCACTTCGACCGCTGCAGGCGGGCCGTCGCCTGGTCGCCGTCCAGCCCCAGGTCGCGTTCCATCGCCGCAAGGATCTGCTTCGAGATGCCCCCGGGCTTGGGTGAGGTGGACTTGCTCGACGGCGTGGTCCCGGCCATCGACGGCAGCGTGAACGCCACCGCCGCTCCGACCGCGACCACGACCGCCGCCGCCACGGCGATCCGTCTGCGCTGCATCTGAGGTACTCCCCTCGCCACGGGTGCCGTGGGGGGCGGCACCGTTGTGACAGGAGTTACGGACGACAGCGGCGAAAGGTTGAAAAGCGTCTCAGACTTCGACGACGGTTGGCACGATCATCGGCCGCCGACGGTACGCGTCGTTGACCCACCGGCCGACCGTGCGGCGCACGACCTGCTGCAACTGGTGGGGGTCGGTGACGCCGTCCGCGGCCGAGCGGTGCAGCGCGGCCGTCAGCAGCGGGATCACCGGGTTGAACGCGTCCGGGTCCTCGGAGAAGCCCTTGGCCGAGATGTTCGGCTCGCCGACCACCTTGCCGGTCACCGAGTCGATCACCACGGTCGCCGAGATGAAGCCGCCGTCGCCGAGGATCCGCCGCTCGGTGAGGAGCGACTCGCTGACGTCACCGACCGCGAGCCCGTCGACGTAGACGTAATTGTTCCGCACCCGGCCGACGTGCCGGGCGTGCCCCTCGACCAGGTCGACCACGTCGCCGTCCTCACAGAGCACGACCCGGTCGGGCGCGACGCCCGACTCGATGCCGAGCTGGGCGTGCGCACGCAGGTGCCGCCACTCGCCGTGCACCGGCATGAGGTTGCTGGGCCGCACGACGTTGAGCAGGTAGAGCAGCTCACCGGCCGGGGCGTGGCCCGAAACGTGCACCTTGGCCGTCTCTTTGTGCACCACGGTGGCGCCCGCGCGGGACAGCCGGTTGATCACCCGGTAGACCGAGGTCTCGTTGCCCGGCACCAGCGAACTGGCCAGCACGACGGTGTCGCCCGGCGCGATCGTGATGTGCCGGTGGTCGCCGCTGGCCATCCGGCCGAGCGCGCTCATCGGCTCACCCTGCGACCCGGTCGACATGAAGACGATCTCGTCGCCCGGCAGGTTGGTCGCCTCGTCCAGGCCGACCAGCAGGCCGTCCGGGATGTTCAGCAGGCCGAGGTCGCGGGCGATGCCCATGTTGCGCACCATCGAGCGGCCGATCAGGGCGACCTTGCGGTCGTACTCCCAGGCGGCGTCCATGACCTGCTGCACGCGGTGCACGTGGGAGGCGAAGCTGGCCACGATGATGCGACCCTTGGCCTTGCCGAAGATCGAGCTGAGCACCGGGCCGATGTCCCGCTCCGGGGTGACGAAGCCGGGCACCTCGGCGTTGGTCGAGTCGGAGAGCAGCAGGTCGACACCCTCGGCGCCGAGCCGCGCGAACCCGGCCAGGTCGGTGATGCGGCCGTCGAGCGGCACCTGGTCCATCTTGAAGTCGCCGGTGTGCAGGATCAGGCCGGCGGGAGTACGCACCGCGACCGCGAGCGCGTCGGGGATGGAGTGGTTGACCGCGAAGAACTCGCAGTCGAACGGACCGAGCCGCTCGCTCTGGCCCTCGCGCACGGTCAACGTGTACGGGTCGAGGCGGCGTTCGGCCAGCTTCGCCTCGACCAGGGCCAGCGTGAACTCCGAGCCGACCAGCGGGATGTCGGCCTTGTGGGCGAGCAGGTAGGGCACCGCGCCGATGTGGTCCTCGTGGCCGTGCGTGAGCACGATCGCCTGGATGTCGTCGAGGCGGTCGAGGACGGGCGTGAAGTCGGGCAGGATCAGGTCGACGCCCGGTTGCTCCACGTCGGGGAAGAGCACCCCGCAGTCGATGATCAGCAACTTGCCGTCGAACTCGAGGACCGTCATGTTGCGGCCGATGGCGCCGAGCCCGCCCAGCGGGGTGACGCGCAGGGCGCCGTCCGGCAGCGGGGGTGGCGGATCCAGGTCCACGTGGGCTTGACTCATTCGCGTTTATCTGTCTTTCGTCTACAGGCCGATGCCGGCCGCGGCGGCATCCTGGCGCAACTGGTCGAGCTCGTCGCCGGTCGCGTCGACAAGTGGCGAGCGAACCGGGCCCGCCGGGCGGCCCTGAGCGTTGAGGCCCGCCTTGACCAGCATGGTCCCCGGGGCTCGGAAGATGCCGGTGAACAACGGCAACGCCCGGCGGTGCAGGGCCAACGCGGTCGCGTTGTCGCCGCGCTCGAACGCCTCGATCATGTCTTGGGCCAGGGCACCGGTGAAGTGGGTGGAGGTGCCGACCAGGCCGACCCCGCCGATCGACAGCAGCGGCAGGGTGGCCGCGTCGTCGCCGGAGTAGTAGGCCAGCTCGGTTCGGCTGATTACCCAAGAGCTGGCGGTGAAGTCGCCCTTGGCGTCCTTGACCGCGACGATGCGGTCGTGCTCGGCGATGCGGCACATGGTCTCGGTCGCGATCGCCGTGCCGGCGCGGTGCGGGATGTCGTAGACCATCACCGGCAGGCCGACCGAGTCGGCGACGGTGAGGAAATGCCTGGCCACGCCCGCCTGCGGCGGCTTGTTGTAGTAGGGCGTCACGACGAGCAGGCCGTGCGCGCCGGCCTTTTCGGCGGCGTGCGCGAGCTCGATCGTGTGGGCGGTGTTGTTGGTGCCCACACCCGCGATCACCTGGGCCCGGTCACCCACCGCGTCGACCACGACGCGGAGCAGAATCTCCTTCTCCGCGTCGGTGGTGGTCGGCGACTCACCGGTGGTGCCGCTGACGACGAGCCCATCGTTGCGCTGCTCGTCGACGAGGTAGGCGGCCAGTTTCGCCGCGCCCTCGAGGTCGAGAGAGCCGTCCGGGGCGAACGGGGTGACCATCGCGGTCAGTAACCGGCCGAAGGGTCGCGGGTCGTGCGTCATACCCCACAACCTATCGGACGGCCCGGTCAGACGTAGAGCGCGGTGAACGGGGCCCAGGGCAGGTTGCGCAGCACGCTCCAGACCGCCCACACGGCGACAAAGGCGATGAGGACGGCCGGGCTGAGGTCGAGTTGCGGCAGATTCCACCGGAATAGGCGCTTGGCGGCCCAGGCCACGTACAGATAGAGGAGGAACGGCACCGCGAAGGTGAAGATCGCGTGGTGACGGGCCGCGGCCGGGAGGTCTCCGTGCAACAGATACCAAGCGGCGCGGGTGCCGCCGCAGCCCGGGCAGACAAAGCCGGTGGTGTATTTCAGCAGGCAGGAGGGCTCGTCACCGGCACCCGCCTCGGCCGGGTGGGAGGCGAGCGTGTAGCCGACCGCGCCGCCCATGCAGACCAGCAGCGCGAGCGGGGCGGCCCAGATCGGCGACCTGGTCCAGACGCGCTGGACGAAGCGGGTCACCCGGTCGGGCTCGTAACGGGACTGCTGCTGCGCGTAGTAGGCCAGCCACTCGGGCGGCACCGGCGGCCCCTGCAGCGGCTGATCATCCAGCCAGGGGCGGGACGGCGCGGCGGTCATGGAGTCACGCTACACCCGCGCGGAGCTCGCCGGCAGGATCGCCGCCAGGGCCCCCGCGAGGTCGCCCCGCTCGGGCGCACCGACCTCGTGCAGGCCCAGCCAGCCGGCCAGGCGGTGGAGCTCGCCGGCGAGCGCGGAAGCGGTCTCCTCCCGGTCGGCGTGGGGCTCGAGCCAGGCGGCCGGGACGATCAGCCGGCCGGTCTTGCGGTCGGCCTTCAGATCGACCCGGGCGGCGAGCCGGTCGCCCAGCAGGAAGGGCAGCACGTAGTAGCCGTAGAGCCGCTGCGCGGCGGGCACGTAGATCTCGATCCGGTAATTCATGCCGAAGAGCCGCTCGGTGCGCCCCCGCTCCCAGATCAGCGGGTCGAACGGGCTGACCAGCGTGGCCGCGTGTACCCGGCGCGGCAGGCGTGCCTCGTGGTGCAGATAGGTGGACTGTTTCCAGCCCGGGACGCGGACCGGGCGCAGCACCTGATCCTCGATCAGCTCGGCCACGGCCTGCTTGAAGCCGTCGACCGGAAGGCGGAAATAGTCGCGCAGCTCAGGCTCGGCGGCCACCCCGAGCGCGCGGGCGGCCAGCTCGACCAGCGCCCGGTAGGCGTCCTGCGGCTCGGGGGTCGGCGTGTTGAGCACGGCCTGGGGCAGGACCCGCTCGGGCAGGTCGTAGCGCCGGGCGAACGACGTCGTGCGCTCGGCGGCGGTGATCTGGCCGGTGTAGAAGAGCCACTCGAGTGCCTGCTTGACCGACGACCAGTTCCACCCCCAGTGGTCGGTGCGGCGGGGCTCGTCGTGCTCGATCTCGGCCGCGGTGATCGGACCGCGCGCCCGCACCACGTCGAGCACCCGGGCGACCAGGTCAGGCTGCTCCTCGGCGACCCGGCGCATGCCGCCCCAGGCCAGCTCGGCGGCCCGGGCCATGCGCCAGCGGAACAACGGCTGCAGGTCGGTGGTGATCAGCGACGCCTCGTGACCCCAGAACTCGAACAGGTCGCGGGGCTTGCGATAGGCCGCCCGCTCGAGAAGCTGGACCGGATAGGGCCCCAGGCGACTGTAGAGCGGCATGAAATGTGCCCGTTGGAGCACATTCACCGAGTCCATCTGGATCAGGTGGACGCGGCGCAGCACCCGCCGGAGGTGGCGCAGGTCGGTCGCGCCGCCCGGCCTGGGGTCGGCGAAGCCCTGCGCGGCCAGCGTGACACGGCGGGCCTGCGCGACGGTGAGAGATTCTGGGAGAGCCATCGGGGAGCACGGTAAATCAGGGGTACGACATTTAGCTTTGATGCTGGGCCTCGAAGTTCGATTCGGGGCTTCGTAGGGTGCGTCGGCAGGCTCTGTAGGCTCGCGCACATGGCACTCGGCTTCGTCCGTCCCGCGCGTCCCGACGACGCCGCGGAGATCGCCCGCATTCAACTAGCCACGTGGCGCACGGCGTACCGGCGCATGTTCCCGCCCCACGTGCTGGCCAACCTGGACGAGGGCTACCTGGCCCGCGGCTGGACCGAGGCGATCTCCTCGCCGCCGAGCGAGAAGCACCGGGTGCTCATCGCGGTCGAACAGGGCGAGACAGAGTCGCACACGGTCGGCTTCGCGGCGTTCGGCCCCGCCGACGAGCAGGCGCTGGCACCCGAGGAACCCCCGCTGCCCCCGACGGTCACGGCGGTGACAGATCTGCTGGTCGAGCCCCGCTGGGGCCGACGTGGTCATGGCAGCCGGCTGCTCTCGGCCGCGGTCGCCCATTGGGGTGACGACGGCTTCGCGTACGCGGTGGCCTGGACCTACGAACAGGACAAAGCGATGCAGAAGTTCCTCGCCTCGGCCGGCTGGGAACCCGACGGCGCGGGCCGGGCACTCGACGTCGACGACATGCTCGTCCCCCAGTTCCGGCTGCACGTGGCGCTCGGCGAAGAATAGGCAGAAGAATAGGCGAATGACCATGCCGACCTTCGTCTACGACGGCGACTGCGCGTTCTGCACATCGTGCGCCGACTTCATCGAGAAGCGCATCCCGACCCACGCCCGGGTGATCCCGTGGCAGTTCGCCGACCTCGACGTGCTCGGCCTGACAGCCGAGCAGTGCGAGGAGGCGGTCCAGTGGGTCGCCGCCGACGGCACCACCGCCGCAGGCCCCGACGCGATCGCCGCGATGCTGCACGACGCGGGCCGATTCTGGCAGGTCGCGGGGGGTGCGCTCCGGTTCGGGCCGGTGCGCTCGGCCGCTTGGCCGGCCTATCGATGGGTCGCCGACCATCGCCACCTCCTGCCGGGCGGCACCGCGGCCTGCTCCCTGCCCCAGACCCAGCGCGACCTCCTCGACGGCAACGAGGCCTAGTCCCCCCGCAGCACCCGTCCGCGCGAAAGGCATCACGACGGGGATTACGTGGTCGGGTTGGGTTGGGGGGCCTTGGAGTGGGTCAGCCGGAGGCGCAGGCGTTCGAGCGGGAGGAAGCTCGTCAGCGCGACCAGGTGGGGCGCGAACGAGATTGTGATCATCGAGAACGTCACCAGGTGGAACGAGGAGAAGAACACCACGCCGATCCAGCGCCGTCGTTGCGGGACGGCGAAGATCAGGGGGCTCAGCAGCTCGACGAGGATGATGCCGATCTGAGCGACGATCAGCAGGCCGGGGATCACGGCGATCTCGTCGGCCAGCCAGGTGCCGCGGCGGATGATCGCTTGGGCCAGGACCGCGCTGGTGGCCCAGCCGAAGCCGCCGAAGCGGAGTTTGGCCCAGGCTGCCAGGAAGTACGTGCAGACGGCGACGATCTGGGTGACTCGCAGCGCCCAGCCGGCAGCCTCCGAGAGCGTGCGGTCGCCGAAGCGCGCGTGCCCGACCGTCGGCAGGGTCGCTAGCGCCACCAGCAGCCCGACCCGGTCGTGGTCGACCTTGCCGTAGCTCATCGCGATGACCATCCACTCCGCGTAGAGCGCGAAGACCGCCCAGCCCAGGATGCGCGGTGCCCGGCCGGTCGCGGCGGCCAGGGCGAGCCCGATCAGCGCCCAGAACACCGCCCACACCAGCAGGTGGGTCGGGGTCGGCAGGTGCAGGATCCGGCCGACCAGCAGTGGCTCGTAGAGGTCGCCGGGGAGGTTGGCGTGCGAGCGCACCCACGGCGTGAAGACCGTCAGGTCCAGCGCCACGAAGAGGTAGACGGTCGTGCGGAAGGCGGCGACCCGGCCCAGCGGGACCGGCGCGAAGAGCCACTTCATCAGCGGGTCCACTCCGCGACGATCTCGTCGTACGAGTTGCCGGTGGGCCGGGCGTGTTCGATGCCGTGCCAGCGCACCACGATCCGCACCGTGCGCAGGGGCGCCGCGGCCGGCGAGTGTTCCTCGTACGCCGCGGCGACCCGGCCCAGGCGGGACGGGTCATCGACGTACGCCTGCTGCTGGCCCTCGATCTCGGCCCGCCGGATGCCACTGTTGCCCTCGGTGATCGCCACCGTGCGGCCGTTGGCGTCGACGCCTTCCACCCGGGTGTCGCGGGCCGCCCCGTTCGGGTCGGGCGCCGTGGAATACATGCGGAACGGCCCGAACGGGAAGTCGTCGTCGGTGCCCCACAGGGTGCCGGCGAGCAGCAGCGCCCCGGCCAACAGGGCGACGAGCACCCGGGCCTGGCGGCCGCGCACGGAAAGCTGGCTCACTGCAGAACAAACTAACCCTTGTCCGCTCGCGCGGCGCCCTTCGCGGGCAAACTAGCGCTGGAAAGGGCAGGCTGCCGCGATCTCAATCGAGGAAGCTGTCCAGGCCGACGGTCAGGCCCGGGCGCTGGCGGATCTTGCGGACGCCGAGCAGGACGCCGGGCATAAAGGACACCCGGTCGAGTGAGTCGTGGCGGATGGTGAGTGTCTCGCCGAGCGAACCGAACAGCACTTCCTGGTGGGCGACGAGACCAGCGGCGCGCACCGAGTGGACGCGGACGCCGTCGATCTCCGCCCCCCGGGCGCCGTCGACCTCGTCCCTGGTGGCGTCAGGCATCGGGCCGAGGCCCGCGTCGGCCCGGGCGCGCGCGATCAGCCGCGCGGTGTGTGTCGACGTGCCGCTCGGCGCGTCCAGCTTGCACGGGTGGTGCTGCTCGATGATCTCGACGGACTCGAAATAACGCGCGGCGCGGGCGGCGAACTGCATCATCAGCACCGCACCGAGGCCGAAGTTGGGCGCGATCAGCACGCCGACGCCGGGCTTGTCGGCGATCCACTCGCGCACCTGGGTGAGGCGCTGCTCAGTGAAGCCGGTGGTGCCGATGACCATGTTGATGCCCTGGTCGACGGCCCAGTGCAGGTTTTCCATGACCACGTCGGGCGTGGTGAAGTCGACGAAGACCTGGGCGCCGGCGTCGGCGAACTTGACGAGCTCGTCCCCCTGGTCGATCATGGCGACGAGTTCCATGTCGCCGGCGGCGTCGACCGCCTTGCACACCTCGAGGCCCATGCGCCCCCGGGCTCCGAGAACGCCGACGCGGATCGAATCAGGCTGCTGAGTCACCCGAATAATTTAACGCACCGCGACGACGCTCCCACCAGCGCTCCGCCTGGCCCACGACCAGGAAGACCACGGCAACATACAACCAGCCCACGAGTACGTCGATGACGTAGTGCTCGCCCGTGTAGACGAGCGTGAACGTCATCGCCAGCGGATAGGCGAGCAGCACCGGCCACCACCGTTTGCGCACCATCGGCAGGAAGAAGGCGACGGCCATCATCGCGTACGCCGTGTGCAGCGACGGCATGGCGGCGACCGGGTTCGACTGGTCGGCCTGCAGCGCGTTCAAGGTGTTGCCCGCGCCGTGCAGCCCGAGCACGTCGAGCCCGCGCGACGAGAAACGGACCACCTTCTCGGCGAGATAGTGGTGCTCCCACGCCCACCAGGGCGGCGCCGCCGGGTAGAGAAAGTACGTGATCAGGCCGGCCATGCTCAGGGTAATCCAGCGGCGCAGGAACCGGTACGAGAGCTGACGGCTGCGCACCCAGAGGACCACGGCAACGGTCGGCACGGTGAGGAAGTGGGAGATGTAGACGAGCGTCGTCACCACTTCCCACCAGGGCACGTGGTTCGCGTCGTACAGGTGCTGCTGGAGCCAGATCGTGGGGATGCGGCCGCCGGTGAGCCAGCCGAACAGGTCCTGGTCCGCGTCGATCATGAAGTGGACGTGCGGCGCGAAGAGCTTGTCGGCCGCGCCGCGGGACACGTTGTAGAAGACCAGCAGCAGTACGACCGGCAGCCAGTCGCGCAGGAAGAGCAGATGCTCGCGCCACGGCAGATAGTTGCGCCAGGCGATCGTGGCCAACCACAGCCAGCCGAACGCGGTGAGGGGATCGCTGGTCGGCACCCCGACCAGCCACACGAACACCGCGAAGACCGCCGCCCAGACCGTGATGCCGATGATCCGGCGCTTGCGCTGATCAGGGGTCACCACGGGGACGGGCGGCAGCGGGGTCTCCAGCGTCGTCACGGGGTCCAAGGTTAGCGGTGCGTCTCGAACGCCGACTCGTCGAAGGGTCCGACCACAGCCAGTGACATCGGCTGGGACAGCATCTCGGCCGCCACGGCGTTCACCTCGTCGGGGGTGACCGCGTCGACCCGGGCCAGCAGGTCGTCGACCGACATCAGATCGCCGTAGAGAAGCTCGGACTTGGCCAGTCGGCTCATCCGCGAGCCGGTGTCCTCGAGACCCAGCACGTACGCGCCCTTGGCCATGCCCTTGCCCCGGGCGATCTCCTCGGCGCTGACACCCTTGGTCGCCACCTGGTCGAGTTCGGTGCGGACGAGGTCGAGAACCTCCTCCACCTTGCCGGGCGCACAGCCGGCGTAGACGCCGAACAGGCCGGCGTCCGCGTACTGGCTCGCGTAGGAGTAGACCGAGTAGGCCAGCCCGCGTTTCTCCCGGATCTCCTGGAAAAGCCGGCTGGACATGCCGCCGCCGAGCACGTTGTTGAGCACGCCCAGGGCGAAGCGGCGCTCGTCGACCCGGCCGATACCGATCCCCCCGAGTACGAGGTGACCCTGCTCGGTGTCGCGATTGCGCACCACGGTGTGCGGCTTCTGGGTCGGTACCCGCTTGGAGCCCGCCCGGGGAGCGGCCGGCTCGGCCGGACCCGAGTCGAGCGCCGTGCCGGCCAGAGCCTTGCGGACCAGGCGGACGACCGCCGCGTGGTCGAGGTTGCCCGCGGCCGCGACGACGATGTGCGGCGCGGTGTAGCGCCGCCGGTAGAACCCGTTGATCTGGTTCCGGGTCATCGGGGTGATCGATTCCTCGGTCCCCGAGATCAGCCGGCCGAGCGGGTGCGTGCCGAAGATCGCCTCGGTGAAGATGTCGTGCACCTCGTCGCCGGGCTCGTCCTCGTGCATGGCGATCTCTTCGAGGATCACGCCGCGCTCGGTCTCGACGTCGGCCGGCGCGATGATCGAGTCGGCCACCGCGTCACAGAGCACGTCGACCGCGAGCGGCAGGTCGGCGTCGAGCACCCGCGCGTAATAGCAGGTGTATTCCTTCGTGGTGAAGGCGTTGGTCTCGCCGCCCACTGCCTCGATCTCGGCGGAGATCTGCAGCGCGGTGCGCTTGGGGGTGCCCTTGAAGAGCAGGTGCTCGAGGAAGTGCGAGGCGCCGGACATGCCCGGCGCCTCGTCGCGCGAGCCGATGCCCACCCACACGCCGACCGCGGCGCTGCGGGTGGTCGGGATCGACTCGGTGACGATCCGCAGCCCGCTGGGGAGGGTCGTGCGTTTCACGCCGTCGGACAGTGTGGAGGTAGAAGCGCGGGCCGGCTTTCCGGCCGGCCCGCGCGAACTTGTTGTCACTGTTCGTTACTCGCGGCGCTCACCGGCGGGACGCTCCCCGGCGGGACGCTGCCGACGACGACGGGGCTCGCCGCCGCCCTCACCACGTGACTCGCGGGGCTCCCGCGGCGGGCGGCCGTCCTCACCGGCGGCGGCCGGAGCGGCCGGAGCGGCCGCCGGAGCCTCGGCGCCCTCGGGGCGGACCTTGTCGAGGTAGATCTTGCCGCGAGCGTCGATGTCCGCGATGGAGACCTCGACCTTGTCGCCGACGTTGAGGAAGTCCTCGACCTTGTCGACCCGCTTGCCGTCGCCCACCTTGGAGATGTGCAGCAGGCCGTCACGGCCGGGCAGCAGCGAGATGAAGGCGCCGAACGCGGCGGTCTTCACCACGGTGCCGAGGAACTTGTCGCCCATCTTCGGCAGCGTCGGGTTGGCGATCGCGTTGATCCGCTCGACCGCGGCCTCGGCGGACGGGCCGTTGGTCGCGCCGACGTAGATCGTGCCGTCGTCCTCGATGGAGATGTCGGCGCCGGTCTCGTCCTGGATCGCGTTGATGGTCTGGCCCTTCGGGCCGATCACCATGCCGATCTTGTCGACCGGGATCTTGACGGAGGTGACGCGCGGGGCGAACTCCGACATCTCGGCCGGGGCGTTGATCGCCGCCTCCATGACCTCGAGGATCGCGGTGCGGGCGTCGTGCGCCTGCTGCAGGGCACCGGCGAGCACGTCCGACGGGATGCCGTCGAGCTTGGTGTCGAGCTGCAGCGCGGTGACGAAGTCGCTGGTGCCGGCGACCTTGAAGTCCATGTCACCGAACGCGTCCTCGGCGCCCAGGATGTCGGTCAGGGCGACGTACTGCGTCTTGCCGTCGACCTCGTCCGAGATCAGGCCCATCGCGATGCCGGCGACCGGGGCCTTCAGCGGCACACCGGCGCTCAGCAGCGACAACGTCGAGGCGCAAACCGAGCCCATCGACGTCGAGCCGTTCGAGCCCAGAGCCTCGGAGACCTGGCGGATCGCGTACGGGAATTCCTCGCGCGCCGGCAGCACCGGGACGAGCGCCCGCTCGGCCAGCGCGCCGTGACCGATCTCGCGGCGCTTCGGCGAGCCCACCCGGCCGGTCTCACCGGTCGAGTACGGCGGGAAGTTGTAGTTGTGCATGTAGCGCTTGGACTTCTCCGGCGCCAGGGTGTCGAGCGTCTGCTCCATGCGCAGCATGTTCAGCGTGGTGACGCCCAGGATCTGGGTCTCGCCCCGCTCGAAGAGCGCCGAGCCGTGCACCCGGGGCAGCACCCCGACCTGCGCGCTCAGCGGACGGATGTCACGCGGGCCACGGCCGTCGATGCGGACCTGGTCGCGCAGCACGCGCTGGCGCACCTCGGACTTGGTGAGCGACCGGAAGGCGGCGCTGATCTCCTTCTCGCGGCCCTCGAAGCGGTCGTCGAGAAGGTCGTGCGCCTTGGCCTTGACCAGGTCGAGGGCCTCTTCGCGCTCCTGCTTGGCAGCGATCTTGAGAGCCTCGGCGGTCTCCTCGCGGACAGCCTCGGACACGGCCGAGAAGACGTCTTCCTGGTAATCGAGGAAGACCGGGAACTCGACGGCCGGCTTCGAGGCGATCGCGGCCAGCTCGCTCTGCGCGCGGCACAGCTCGCGGATGGCGGGCTTGGCGGCCTCGAGACCGCTCGCCACGACCTCCTCGGTCGGCGCTCCGGCGCCCCCGGCGATCAGCTTGATCGCGTTGGGGGTGGCCTCGGCCTCGACCATCATGATGGCGACGTCGGCGGTGTCCCCCTCGCCGACGACACGGCCGGCGACGACCATGTCGAAGGTGGCCCGCTCGAGCTCGTCGAGGGTCGGGAACGCGACCCACTGGCCGTCGATGTGCGCGACGCGGGTCGAGCCGATCGGGCCGCTGAACGGCAGGCCGGACAGCTTGGTCGACAACGAGGCGCCGTTCATGGCGACCACGTCGTACGGGTGGGCCGGGTCGAGCGCGAGGATGGTCTCGACGACCTGGACCTCGTTGCGCAGGCCCTTGGTGAACGACGGGCGCAGCGGCCGGTCGATCAGGCGGCAGGTGAGGATCGCGTCCTCGCTGGGGCGGCCCTCGCGACGGAAGAACGAGCCGGGGATGCGACCCGCGGCGTACATCCGCTCCTCGACGTCGACGGTGAGCGGGAAGAAGTCGAAGTGCTCCTTCGGCTGCTTGCTCGCCGTGGTCGCCGAGAGGACGACGGTGTCGCCCAGTTGAACGATGACCGAGCCGGCGGCCTGCTTGGCCAGCCGGCCGGTGGAGAAGGTGATCTCGCGGGTGCCGAACGTCCCGTTGTCGATGACGGCGGTGCGAGATTCGGTGCCGAGAGCGTTGTTCTGCTCTGTCATGGTGGTGCGGTACTCCTTCGTCGAGGACCCGGCGGTCTACACAGCGCGGTGATTTTTGGCTGCCGGTCTTCGATCGAAGTGCCCAGGACGAGTGTCTTGGGAACCACTACCGGAGACCGGTGGCTTGGCCTGCGTACCGCGCGGGTCCGTGGGTGCTGTAACTCGCTACAGCTGAATTCGGGGGAGCGGCCGTCGGCCACTCCCCCGGTCAAGTCAGCGGCGCAGGCCGAGACGCTCGATCAGCGTCCGGTAGCGCGCGATGTCCTTCTTCTGGACATAGTTGAGCAGGCGGCGGCGACGGCCGACCAGCAGCAGCAGACCACGACGGCTGTGGTGGTCGTGCTTGTGCGTCTTGAGGTGCTCGGTCAGATCGGCGATCCGCTTGGTCAGCATCGCGACCTGAACCTCGGGCGACCCGGTGTCGCCGTCCTGCGCCTTGTACTCGTCGATGATCTTGGTCTTGGTCTCTTGATCGAGCGCCATACTCTCCGAAATTCTGTGTTGCCGGCGACATGCGGTTTCCCCGCGGCCCGCGGCGTCGGGCAGGCAGGCGGGACCGGTCGTTGGATAAGCCAACGTCGTGTCAACCCTACCAGGGTGTCAACGAAGCAACTCGCGGGTCTCTTCGACGTCGTCGCGGATCTGGGCCACCAACGGCTCGATGGCGTCGTAGGTGCGCTGCTCCCGCATGTGGGCCACGAAGTCGAGGCCGACGCGCTCGCCGTAAAGGTCGCCGGAGAAGTCGAGCACGTAGGCCTCGACCCGGCGCTCGCGGCCCGAGAACGTCGGATTGGTGCCGATCGACACACTGGCGGGCAGCCGGGCGGCGTGCTCGCCGCCCCGGACCAGCCAGGCCGCGTAGACACCGTCGGCCGGGACCGCGGCATAGCGGTGCACCATCAGGTTGGCCGTGGGGAAACCGAGCTCGCGGCCCCGCTGATCGCCGCGGACGACCACGCCGGCCACGCGGTGCGGCCGGCCCAGGGCGGCGGCGGCGGCGCGCACGTCCCCCGCGTCGACACAACTGCGGATGTACGTCGAGGAGAAGACCAGCCCGTCCTCGGCGACCAGGGGCGCTTCCTCGACGGTGAAGCCGAACTGGACCCCGAGCCGTTCGAGCAGCGTGACGTCGCCGGCGGCCCGATGCCCGAAGCGGAAGTTGTCCCCCACCACGACGACGGCGGCGTGCAGTGCCTCGACGAGCACATCATGCCCGAACGCCTCGGGGCTGAGCTGCGAGAACGCGGGCGTGAAGGGCACCACGCAGAGGGCGTCGACGCCGAGCCCCTCGAGGAGCTCGGCCTTGCGCATCGGCTCGGTGAGCACGGCCGGATGCGAACCGGGTCGCACGACCTCGGCCGGGTGCGGGTCGAACGTGACGACGACCGACTGCAGGCCCAGGTCACGGGCACGTTTCACGGCGTGTCCGATGATCGCCTGGTGGCCGCGGTGCACGCCGTCGAAGACCCCGATCGTGACGACCGACCGGCCCCAACCGCCGGGCACCGCCTCGAACCCCCGCCACCGCTGCATCTTTTGCCTCCTGGCGCTCCGGATACCGGGGCTCAGCGTATCGGCGGCTGGTCAGGCGGCCGATCTCGCCCGGCCGGGCGATGCGCGTCGACGCGCCCGCAATGACCCACGGGCCCGCCCGGAACGGGCGCGCGGAGGGTGAGTGCCGATCAGCGGTACTGCTCGGCTGGGCCGGTCAGGTCGCGTACGTCAGCGGTGTTGATCTTCAGGCTGGGGCGAGGACTATCTCGGCGCGGGCTCGACCGTCGCGCTCGGAGACGATGGCCAGCAGCTCGCCGGCCGGGCCGAAGACCGCGTAGGGGCCGCCGATGCCGACCGGGGTGAGCGGGCCGCCGTGGCTGAGGGTCCGCGCCTCGTCCGAGGTGGCCTCGCGCTGCGGAAAAGCCCGGCGGGCGGCCTCGGCCACCGGGAGGGTGACCACGGCGGGGGCGACCTCTTCGAGTTGTTCGAGCGTGCGGGCCTCGGCCAGCGTCAGGCCGCCGACCGCGGTGCGGCGCAGGGCCGTCAGGTGGCCGCCGACGCCGAGCACCGAGCCGAGATCGCGGGCGATCGCGCGGATGTAGGTGCCGGACGAGCAGGTGACGTCGACGTCGATGTCGACGAACTCCGCCGTCCGCCGGATGTCGAGCACGTCCAGGCGGGAGATCGTGACCCGGCGGGCCGGGATCTCGACCGACTCCCCGTCGCGTACGCGTTTGTAGGCCCGCTCGCCGTTGATCTTGATGGCACTGACCGCGCTCGGCACCTGGTCGATCTCGCCCCGTTGCGCGTCGAACCCGGCCCGGATCGCCTCGTCGGTGACGCCCTCGACGCTCGCGGTCGCCGTGACCTCGCCCTCGGCGTCGTCGGTGATCGTCGACTGCCCGAGACGCATCGTCGCCAGGTAGCTCTTCCCGGACCCGATCACGTAGGTGAGCAGGCGCGTCGCCCGGTTCACCCCGATGATCAGCACGCCGGTCGCCATCGGGTCGAGCGTGCCACCGTGGCCCACCCGCCGGGTCTTGGCCAGGCGGCGGATGCGCGCCACCACGTCGTGCGAGGTCATCCCCGCCGGCTTGTCCACCACGATCAGTCCGTCCGCGCTCACCGGACCACCTTAGGAGTTCAGCGCGTGACCCCGACGACCGCCCAGCGGCCGGAGCGCCAGCGCCACACCGTCGTGCCGAAACGGATCAGGATCAGCAGAGCCAGTCCGGCCCAGACGCCGCCCAGGCCGAGATCGAGGAAGTACGCGATCCAGATCGCCGGGAGGAAGCCGAGAAGGGCGGCCGCGAGCGTGATGTTCCGCAGGAAGCGCACGTCGCCGGCGCCGATCAGCACCCCGTCGAGCGCGTAGACGATCCCCGCGAACGGCATCAGCCCGATGAACCAGGGCCAGATGATCGCGGCCTGGGCGTGCACCCCGGGGTCGGGGGTGAACCAGGTGGGAATCGTGCCGGCGCCCATCGCGGCCAGCCCCGCGAAGACGATGCCGGCCAGCCCACCGGCCAGGGTGACCTTCCGGGCCACCGCGTGCGCGTCGTCGACGCTGCCGCCCCCGAGGGCCGCCCCGACCAGCGACTGGGCCGCGATGGCCACGGCGTCGAGGGCGAGGGCGCTGAAGAACCAGAGCTGCAACGCGATCTGGTGGGCCCCCACGGACTCGACCCCGAACCGGCTCGCCACGGCGGTGGCCGAGAGGAAGCAGGCCTGGAACGCGGCACCCCGGATTAGCAGGTCACGACCGAGGCGAAGCTGCTGCAGGATGATCTGCGGGCTGGGCCGCAGATGCGTGGTCTCACGGACGAGCGCGTGGAGGAAGAACCCGCCCGAGACGCTCTGCGCCACGACGTTGGCGACAGCCGAGCCGATCAGACCCCAACCGGCCGGATAGACGAGCAGCGGGCAGAGGATCGCCGAGAGGACATTGGCGCCGAGCACGAAGAAGAGCGGGCGCCGGGTGTCCTGGACGCCGCGCAGCCAACCGTTCCCGGCGGCGGCGAGCAGGAGGCCGGGTGTTCCGAGGGCCGCGACGCGCAGCCAGTCGGCGGCAGCTTCCGCCGTGGCCGGATCACCCGAGAGGGCTTGGGCCAGCGGTCCGGCGAGCGGTTGAGCGAGCAGGGCCAGCAGTACGCCGACTGCCAGCGCGAGCCAGGAGGACTGGACGCCCTCGGCGACGGCCGCCGATCTGTCGCCCGCACCGAAGCGCCGAGCGGCCCGGCCGGTGGTGCCGTAGGCCATGAGCGCGCCGAGCCAGGCGGCCACGGACATGATCGTCCCGGCGATCGCTACCGCCGCGAGCTGCACCGGGCCGAGGTGGCCGACCACCGCGGTGTCGACGAGTACATAGAGCGGCTCGGCGGCCAGGACGACTAATGCGGGCAGCGCGAGTTGCGCGATCCGCTTGGCCGAGACGGCCTGCGAGCCGGCCAGGTGCTGTCGGCCCGACGCCTGCGAGCCGGCCGACGCTTGCAAGCCAGCCGACGCCTGCGAGCCGGCCGCGGCTTCAGTCTCGGTCGGCGGGTTGCGGCGGCCTGGGTCGGCGGCGGCGTTCGGCTGGGCAGGCGGGCTCATGGTATTGCATGATGCCCGCCCAGCCGTAAGGACTGCAAGACAGCTGAGTGCTTACGCGACCCTACTGGCGTGTGTCCATCGAGGTCTGCAGGGCACGGCGGGCCTGCTCGCGGGCTTCATCGGTGTTCTGGGGCTTCGGCTTGGCAGCCATGATCACGGTCCTTTCGCGGCGGGCGTGGGCGCGGCGCGACGACACGCGTCCCTGGGATTGGTCGAGCAGGCGCCACATGGGCCGGACCCGGGATCGCCGGGCACTTGGCGACTGGTGACGCACCCCGAGTCGGTGGACCCGGGTGGCTCGAGGTCTCGCCGCGAACGAAGGTCACGACCGCGCAAAACCAAATCACCGTTCAGGTACCAAAACTATCGTTCAGTTCCGCCAACGTGAGCCTGATTCCCACGAACCGAGACGCTGATCCGATTCGCGACACCCGAAATGGCCCTGGTAGCGAGGTTCCGGCCCGCATGCCGTGGGATCGCCAGGCGCAGACGCACAAGATCAGCCAGCCCAGGGCGCATCCCGCAGCCGCTTAGGCGGACAGCAAAACGGGGTCAGGCAAGGCCCGACCCCGGAAAAGCAGCGCGACTGATCAGGAGAGATTGGTCTCCAGGAGCGGACGGATCTGAGCGATCACGTCGTCGGGGCTGCCGTAGGCGGTGAAGCCGGCCGCCAGCCGATGCCCGCCGCCGCCCAAGGCGACCGCGACCGCGGCGACGTCGACGCCGCCCTTGGAGCGCAGGGAGACGGCCCACGCGCCCGGGGTCAGCTCCTTCAGGATGACCGCCACGTCGGCCTCGGCGACGGCCCGGATCGGGTCGATCAACGCGTCGAGCACGTAGGGGCGCTGCTGGTGGCGTTCCAGGTCGGCCGCCGTGGCGTAGGTCCAGACCAGGCCTCGCCCGTCGGCCGCCGCCGGGTCGAGGATCGCGCGGCCCAGGACCTCGCCGGCCAGCTTCATCGCGCCGAAGGGGCGGGTGTCGAAGGTCCGGCGGGCGATGTCGGTGGGGCTGATGCCGGTGGCGATCAACCGCGCGGCCAGAGTGTGCACCGACGGCGTACGCACGAACTTGAACGAGCCGGTGTCGGTGGTCAGCGCGACGTAGAGGCACTCGGCGATCTCGGCGTCGAGCGGGACACCCAGGCGGCTCAGCAACTCGTCGGCGACGACGGAGGTCGCGGCCGCGCTCGGGTCGACCAGGTTGACGTCGCCGAAGTCGGTGTTCGAGGCGTGATGGTCGAGCACGACCACGGGGGCGACGCCGCCGAGCCGATCCACCAGCCCGCCCAGGCGCGACTCCGCGGCCACATCGAAGATCAGGATCAGAGCGGGCGACGGGTATGCCTCCCGCTCGGGCACCAAGAGCTCGACGCCGGGGAGCGCGCGGTAGGGCTCCGGAACGTCGAACTCGCCGGGGAAGGTCGCGCGCAATCGGGTGTAGCCGAGCCGGCGCAGCCCCAGGGCGAACCCGAGCATGCTGCCGAGCGCGTCCCCGTCGGGGTTCACGTGGCAGATCAGCAGCACCTCGTCGGCGAGCCGCACGCCCCGCACGGCCGCGACCGCCGCCGCCCAATCAGCCTCGGCCACGGACCCGTCGCCGACCGCAGGCGCTGCGGTCGGGGTGGAGGTGGTGCGGCCCGGCTCCACGCCGGACCGCACCGCGGCGTACGAGGTCACTCCTGATCCTCGCGGGCGCCCACCCGCTCGGTGGCGGAGCTGTCGCCCTCGTCGTCCTCTTCCTCGTCGCTCTTGTATGGGTCGGCCTCGCCCGCGTAGTCCTTGCCGGCGGAGAGGCGCTGCACCTCCTGGTCACGCAGACGCGCCTCGGCGAGGAGGTCGTTGATCTCCTTGGCGTGGTCGAGCACGTTGTCGAGCACGAACGTCAGGCTCGGCGAGTGCCGAAGGCCCAGCGCGTGCCCCACCCGCGTGCGCAGCATGCCCTTGGCGCTCTCGAGAGCCGCCTTGGTCGCCGCCTGCTCGGTCTCGTCGCCGAGCACCGTGTAATAAACCGTCGCCTCGCGCAGATCGCCGGTGATCCGCGCGTCCGTGACGGTCACCATGCCGAGCCGGGGATCCTTGATCTCACGTACCAGCGACGCCACCAGTTCCCGTACGCGCTCAGCATGCCGACGCGTCTTGGCCGGGTCCGACATATCGCCCACCTCCGACTGTGCTCCCGCGGGTTCCAAAAACCGCCCGCGCCTAACTGCTGAAGCCTACCCAGGTGCCCCGAAGGCCGAACGTCCCCATCAGTCGTCGTCGCCGTAGAGGCGGCGTTTGACCGACAGCAACTCGATCTCGGGGCGACCGGCCACCTGGTTCTCACAGGTGCCGATGACGGCGCGGGCCTGTTCCGGCTCGGCGGCCACCACCGCCACCCCGATCTGGGCCCGTCCGTGCAGGTCGTGAAAGCCCACCTCGGCGGCGCTGACCTCGTATTTCTTCAGCATCGCGAGGATCGGGCGGACGTAGGAACGCTTCTGCTTCAGCGAGCGGGAGTCGCCGGGCAGGAGCAGGTCGAACACTGCGGTCTCGGTATACATCGGCGCGAAGGTTACCGCGGGAGTACGACAACTCTCAGCCGGTTTTCCGGGACCCGGGATGCGGGCGCGGGAAGGCAGGCGGTAGGGGTGCGGGCGGGCAGGCCGGCTTCAGTCGATCTTGCGGGCGATCAGCACGTCCCGCTCGATGCCCTGGTCCACGCGGTGATCCAGCGGCAGGTGGGGCACCAGCTCGAGGCCGTTGGCGATCAGGATGTCCTCGGCCAGTTCACGGCGCGCGACCTTCGTGTTCCAGGAGAGGCCGAGCGCCCCGCCCGCCCGCAGCAGCGGCAGCCACTGGGGCACCGCCCGCTCCAGCAGGTCCAACGGACGCCGCGAGATGCCGCCGCTGCCGTCGTCGTAGGAGCCGTGCGTGACCCCGTAGGGCAGGTCGCCGACGAGCACGTCCGCGATTCCGGGGCGCAGCAGGCCCGCCAGCTGGGTCGTGTCGGCCTGCAGCACCACGAGCTTCTGCACCGCCCCGGCCTTGTGGTCGTCCCTGCTGGCCGCGAGCGTGACCTCCATCCGGCGCGCGGCCCGCTTGCCCTGCCGGCGTACGGGAACGAGCTCCGCGGTGTGCTTGAGGCGCTTGCGCTTGAGCCAGGTCTGCAGGAACAGCTTGTACGCCTCGACGTCCTTGCCGTCGATCTCGATCCCGATGCCGTCGTACCCGTACATCAGCGCCTGGTTCAACGTGGTGCCCCGGCCGGACAGCGGGTCGAGCACCGTGAGATGCCCGTCGAGCATCCGGTCGGCCGACCCCGAGGCGAGCAGCGTGAGGTTGAGCACAAGCTTGGTGAACTGCTCGTTGGTCTTGCCGGCGTACTTCGGGATGGTGATCAGATCGCTGTCGTAGCGGGCCAGCGGCATCAGCGTCAGGGGCCGCAGCAGCTCGTCCTCGACGCGTTCGAACAGCGCGTACGCGGCGGACAGGTTGGCCAGGTAGGCGATGTCCCGCGGGCTCAGGTCGCCGTCGAACGCGAGGTATTCGACACCGCCGAGCGTCAGGACCGAGGCGGGATCGGAGGCGTCGGAGCCGGCCGAGAGGTAGCCGAGGAAGGCCGCCAGTTCGGCTTGGGCCAGGCGAGCGGCCTGGTCGGCATAGACGCGATTGGCGGAGGGTGCGAGCAGCAGGGCGTACCGGGACATGGGTGCCATTTTGCCGACCGGGGACCGGAAAAGCGAAACGGCCCCGGTGCTCGGGAGCACCGGGGCCGTTCGGGCACTGCTTACTTCGTCACGCGCGCGGCTTCTCGCGCATCTCGAAGGTCTCGATCACGTCGCCGACCTGCGGGCTGCCGAAGCCGCTCATCGTCAGACCACACTCGAAGCCCTCGCGGACCTCGGTCGCGTCGTCCTTGAAGCGGCGCAGCGAGCTGATCGTGACGTTCTCGGCCACCACGACGCCGTCCCGCAGGATGCGGGCCTTGGCGTTGCGGCGGAGGAGCCCGGTGCGGACCAGCGTACCGGCGATGAGGCCGATCTTGGACGAGCGGAAGACCTCGCGGATCTCCGCGGTGCCCTGCTCGACCTCCTCGTACTCCGGCTTGAGCAGACCCTTGAGCGCGGCCTCGATCTCCTCGATGGCCTGGTAGATCACGCTGTAGTAGCGGATCTCCACGTTCGCTCGGTCGGCCATGTCCTTGACCTTGTTCGAGGCGCGGACGTTGAAGCCGATGATCGTGGCGGTCGAGTCCGAGGACGCCGACGCCAGGTTCACGTCGCTCTCGGTAATCGCACCGACACCGCGGTGGATGACCTTGAGCTGGATCTCGTCCGGGATCTCGATCTTGAACAGCGCGTCCTCGAGGGCCTCGACCGAACCGGACGAGTCGCCCTTGATGACCAGGGTGAGCGAGGTCTTCTCGCCCTCCTTGAGCTGCTCCATGAGCGTCTCGAGGGTCGCCTTGGTCTGCGAGTTCGCGAAGCTCGCGGCACGACGGCGGGCCTGCCGCTGCTCAGCGATCTGCCGAACGGTGCGGTCGTCCTCACCGGCGAGGAACGTGTCGCCCGCGCCTGGCACCGAGGTCAGACCCAGCACCAGGACCGGACGGGCCGGCAGCGCCTCGGCCACCTGGTTGCCGTTCTCGTCGAGCATGGCGCGGACGCGGCCGTGCGCGCCACCCGCCACGATCGAGTCGCCGGCTCGCAGCGTGCCCTTCTGCACCAGCACGGTCGCCACCGCACCCCGACCCTTGTCGAGGTGCGACTCGACGACTGCGCCCTGGGCCGCCCCGTCCACCGG
>Ga0247737_1000131_pt1 | contig 23401 bp, 22 predicted proteins | sample UWRJL028104C2_FD_180937 | JGI IMG/M metagenome (GOLD analysis project Ga0247737, IMG submission 180937) | Plant litter microbial communities from Arlington Agricultural Research Station in Wisconsin, United States - UWRJ-L028-104C-2 | ecosystem: Environmental > Terrestrial > Plant litter >...
CGAGGAGCAGAAGCAAGTGGCGCTGGACACGATCGCCGACGTTGACGCTTCGGGGCTGTGGCCGGGCAAGGTCGTCACCGAGGTAGAGCCCTCCGGTGAGTTCTGGCAGGCCGAAGAGGAGCACCAGGACTACCTGGAGAAGCTCCCCAACGGCTACACCTGCCACTACGTGCGACCGGGCTGGAAGCTCCCGCACCGCGAGGACCAGCTAGCCAACTAGCGCAGCTCACCGCCCCACCGTCGAAAACTGCTCCAAACCGCGAGGTTTGGAGCAGTTTCGCACGGTACTAGCGCCGCATTACCTTCTTCGCCCACGCATTGCCGATTGTCTGCACAACCTGCACGAGGATGATGATGAGCACAACCGCGGTCCACGTGACGGCCGGGTTGAACTGCTTGTAGCCGTAGCTGAGCGCGAAGGCGCCGAGGCCGCCACCGCCGACGAGGCCGGCGACCGTTGCCATATCGACGAGCGCGACGAAGACAAACGCGTAGCCGAGGATGAGCGGGCCGAAAGCCTCTGGCAGCAGGATCGTCCAAACGATGCGCAGCGGTCCGGCGCCGACCGACCGGGCTGCTTCAATCACACCGGGCTGCACGGTGAGCAGGTTCTGTTCGACGACGCGACTGATGCCGAACGACGCAGCGATCGACAGCGTCGCGATGATCGCCGTGTTGCCGATACCGGTGCCGATGAGTTGCCGCACGAGCGGCTGAACTGCGACGAGGAAGATGATGAACGGAATCGGGCGGAACGTGTTCACGATGAGGTTGAGCACGGCGAAGACGATGCGGTTGGGCAGCAGGCTGCCCGAGCGGGTGACGTAGAGCCCGAGGCCGATGAGCAGCCCGCCGGCACCACCGAAGAGCAGCGTGAGCCCGACGATGTAGAGGGTCTCGATAGCCGACTGCCAGAGCAGCGGCTGCAGGTCGTTGATGAGGCGATCCATTAGTTGACCTCCGTTACCGTGACGGAGGTCGCGACGACGGCGAGAGCCGCGTCGATGTCGGCGGGCAAACCGGTGAGCGCGAGCGTCAGGTGGCCAAAGGTGCGGCCCTGGATGTCGTTGATGCCGCCGTAAATGAGTTCGAAGCCCACCGACTTTCGGCCAAACTCGAGGAAGACCGCCGACTGTGAGACGTTGCCGTCAGCGAACGACAGCGTCACGATGCGGCCGGGATGCTTCGCCGTGAGCACCGCGAGCTCGTCGTTCTCGGGCACGGCCCGCACAACCGTCGAGACGAAGCGCTTGCTCGCCGCCGTCTGCGGGTCGGAGAAGATGTCGAAGACCCTGCCGCTCTCGATAACGCGGCCGTTCTCCATCACCGCGACCTTGTGCGCGATGGACTTGATGACGTCCATCTCGTGCGTGATCACAATGATCGTTGTGCCGAACTCCTCATTGACGCGGCGCAGTAGCGCAAGCACCTCGTGGGTGGTCTCCGGGTCGAGCGCGCTCGTCGCCTCGTCGGCGAGAAGGATGCTCGGGCTCGTCGCGAGTGCACGCGCAATGCCGACGCGCTGCTTCTGTCCGCCCGAGAGCTGATCGGGGTAGCTCGCAGCCTTGTCGACGAGGCCGACGAAGTTGAGCAGGTCGGAGATGCGCTTGTTGCGCTCTGCAACGGGCACCTTCGCCACGATGAGCGGGTACTCGATGTTGCCCCACACCGTCTTCGAGTTGAAGAGATTGAACTGCTGAAAGATCATGCCGATGTCGAGGCGCAGGCTGCGCAGCTTGCTCTCCGGCAGGCCGACGATCTCCCGGCCGTGCACGGTGATGCTGCCCGAGGTCGCGGTCTCGAGGGCGTTGATGAGCCGCACGAGGGTCGACTTGCCGGCACCCGAGTAGCCGATGATTCCGAAGATTTCACCGGCCTCGATCTCGAGGTCGACGTGGTCGATGGCGAGAACGCCGGGGTCTTTGCGGCCGGCGGCGGCAAAGGTTTTTGTGACATCGCGGAGAACGACGGCGGGCATAACGAGTTCCTTCGGTTAAAACGGGGAAGTGGCGACATCCACAGATATATGGATGTCGCCACCGGGGTTGGTGCGAGGTTTAGCCCTGGTCTGCCGTGTCGGCGACTACCTTTTCGAGCGAAGCGACGAGGTCAGCAACGGGCGTGATGACGAAGACCGCCGTGCCACCCGAGGTTTCGAGAACGCCGTCGAGCACGTCCTGGTTCGTCTGGTAGATCTCAACGAGCTTGAGGAGCACGGGGTTGTCGGCGTCCTTGGCGTTCGCTGCCCAGATGTTGACGTAGGGGAGCGCGTTGGGGTCGGAGGGGTCGTCCTGGGCGATCGCGTCAGACGCCTCGAGGCCGGAGTCGGTGATGAAGTCGTTGTTGATGATCGCTGCTGCGACATCGGGGAGCGACGTGACAGTGAGTGCTGCGTCGAGGGTTGTGACCTTGACGCGCGAGTTGGCTTCGTCGACCTGGTCGAGGGTTGCGAAGATGCTTCCGCCGCCCTCGATTGTGACGAGCCCTGCGGACTGCAGAACGAGGAGGCCACGGGCGAGGTTCGCCGGGTCATCCGGAATGGCTACGGTTGCGCCATCGGGGATGTCTTCGACCGAGTCGTACTGGGTCGAGTAGAGGCCGAGCGGGTAGATCGCGGTCGAGCCGATCGGCACGATGTCATCACCGGTGGCCGCGTTGTGCGCGCCGAGGTAGACGATGTGCTGGAACTGGTTCACGTCGATGTCGCCCGCCGCGAGAGCCGGGTTGGGCTCGGGGTACGAGGCGAAGTTCACGAGCTCGATGCTGATGCCCTCGGCGTTTGCTGCCTCAGTAAAGGTCTCCCAGTACGGCTCGCTCGAGTCGACGGTTCCGATGCGTACGGGCTGGTCGGGCGAGCCGAGTCCCTCGGTGATGGCATTGCTGCCCTCGGCCTCAGGCGTTGTGGCCGAGGAGTTGTTGACGAAGAAAAGAACGGCGGCGACGATCGCGACGACGACGACAACCGCGACGCCGATGATGAGGCCCGTGCGGCTCTTCTTGGGAGGCAGAACGACGGTTGTGCCGTCGGCTGGAGGTGTTGCAGACATGGTGGTTGCACTCTCTTGCTGGAGAAAGGGATTGGATGCGGCTCCCTGCTGTCGGGGCCATGACCAGTGTTAGGGGCTTCCGACGGCCAGCAAAAACGTGTTCCGAAGTGTGACGAATGCGTCGCTATATTGCGCGGATTCCCGCCGCGGGCAGAATAATCCCGTCGATGTTGCCGACGAGAAACTCGCGCGTGACGGGCTTGCGCAGCATCAGCACGTTGTAGGCGACCATCGACGGGCCGATGAGGCACAGTCGCTCGATGTCGACGTCAGCCGAGATCTCGCCACGCGCAATGGCGCGCTGGAAGAAGATGCGATTGATGGATGCGCGTGGTTCGATGAGCGCCTGGCGCGCGGCTTCCGCCATCTCGGGGCTTCGGCTGAGCATCGAGACGATGCCCGCCATCACCTTGAGTTTGCGTTCGCTGTCGCGAATGCTCGGAGGCTTGATCATTGCGACGAGGTCACCGCGCAGGGTGCCCGTGTCGGGGAGGTTGTCCAGATCGATATCGTTCGACTTCATGCACGCTACGGCGTCGAGAACGAGCTCCGGTTTTGAATCCCAGCGGCGGTACACGGTGGCCTTGCCGGCCTTGGCTCGAGTGGCAACCATGTCGATGGTCATGCCGTCGTAGCCTTCTTCGGCGAGCACGTCGAGCGCGGCGTCCAGAATCTCCTGGTCGCGGCTGGGGTCTCGCTTGCGACCGAGTTTTGGGGTGAGGTCAGTCTGCGTCATTGCAACTTTCCCCTTTCTTGTTATCTCCACAATAGCAACTCATGAGTTCCGGAACTGGGTATATCCGAAACCCGCTATATCCGAAACTAACAAGTTCCGTATATAGTGACTCCCATGTCTCAAACACCCGCGCCCGACTCTCGTCGCTGGCTAACCCTCATCGTCGTTGGGCTCGCCCAACTAATGGTTGTGCTCGACGCGACAGTCGTGAACATCGCCCTCCCGTCGGCGCAGGCCGACCTCGGGTTCTCTGACGGAAACCGCCAGTGGATCATCACCGCATACTCGCTCGCCTTCGCGAGCCTGCTGCTGCTCGGTGGCCGCCTCTCCGACCTTCTCGGCCGCAAGCGCACCTTCATCATTGGCCTCATCGGTTTCGCCATTGCCTCCGCTCTCGGAGGAGCCGCCGGATCCTTCGAGCTGCTCGTCGCGGCGCGTGCCCTGCAGGGAGTCTTCGGCGCCCTCCTCGCCCCGACAGCTCTCGCCGTGCTCACAACAACCTTCGTCATTCCGAAGGAGCGCGCGCGTGCCTTTGGTGTCTTCGGCGCAATCGCCGGAGCCGGCGGCGCCGTTGGCCTGCTGCTTGGCGGCTTCCTCACTGAGACGCTCGACTGGCGCTGGAACCTGTACATCAACGTGTTCATCGCCGCGATCGCGCTCGTTGGCACACTCATCTACGTGCCATCCATCGCTCGCAGTGGGCCGCGCCCGAAGCTCGACGTTCCCGGAACGATTCTCGTCTCGGGTGCGCTCTTCGGCCTCGTCTACGGTTTCTCCAACGCTGAGACCGACGGCTGGGACTCGCCGCTCACGTGGGGCATGCTCGCGGGTGCGGTTGTGCTGCTGGTTGGCTTTGTGATCTGGCAGCGTCGGGCGGAGCACCCGCTGCTTCCGCTGAGCATCGTGCTCGATCGCAACCGTGGCGCTGCCTACATCTCGGTTCTCATCGCGGGCGCCGGAATGTTCGGAATCTTCCTGTTCGTCACGTACTACCTGCAGGTGACCCTGGGCTTCTCGCCGATTCAGACCGGGCTCGCGTTCCTGCCGATGATCGCGATGCTTGTGCTTGCGGCCCAGCTCGGAACAAACCTCCTGCTGCCGAGGCTCGGCCCGAAGATTATGGTGCCGACCGGCATGGCGCTCGGTGCGACGGGCATGATCCTGCTCACGTTCCTCGACGCGTCAAGCACCTACGTGCCGAACGTACTTCTGCCGCTGATGATCATCGGCTTCGCGATGGGCACGATTATGCCCGCCTCGATGCAGACGGCAACCCTCGGGGTGGACCGCCAGTTCGCCGGAGTTGCTTCGGCAATGGTCAACACGAGCCAGCAGGTCGGTGGCTCGATCGGCACGGCGCTGCTCAACACGCTCGCGGCAACGGCGGCGGCCGACTACCTCGCTGCGCACTCTCCCGTGACGGCAGCAATCGGTGTCGACGCGGCAATCGCAAGCTATGCGACCGCCTACTGGTGGAGCGCAGGGCTCTTCCTGTTTGGCGGAGTGCTCGCGGCTTTCCTGTTCCGTCGACGCGGTCACGGGCTGTCGCTCGCCAACGCGCACCTATCGGAGAAGCAGCCGGCGGCCGAGCCGGTGCTCGCACACTAAGCATTGTCTGGGAAGGCCCCGCGTTCGCGCGGGGCTTTTCCGCGCGGAGCGTACGCTGAAACCATGAGTCGTCGTCGCGCCATCATCTCCGCAATACTCGTCGCCGCTGGTGCGCTCGTCTACGGAATCTCGCCCGTCGACATCATCCCCGAACTGCTCACCGGGCCACTCGGACTCATCGACGATCTCGCCGTCTTCGGCACGGCGGGTCTCGCGATCTACAAGCTCCTCACCGGGCGTGACGCGAGCAAGCGCGGCGAGACACCCCAGGAGAACTAGCGCTCGAGCGGTCGCATGATCGTGCGGTCCCAGCGCACAACGCAGCCCGAGTCGGTGCGCAGCTTGTCGGCAGCGATGAACTCCGGGTCGACGCCGAAGTTCTCGCGGTACTTCTCATACGCGGTGAGGCTCGGGAACGTAAATAACGCGAGCGACCTGTCGCTCGCGCCCTCCGACGGCAGGAAATAGCCGTGATGCACGCCGCCCTCACGCTCGACGAGGCGGATCCACTCCGCTGCGTACTTCTCGAACGCCTTGGTCTTGCTGGCGTCGATCGTGTAGTCAATGACAAATGAGACGGGCATGGGGCGAGCCTACTCACTCGCACTCGGTGGTTGAGTAGCGAGCGCCAGCGAATGTATCGAAACCCCGACAGTGGCTTCGATACGGCCGCGGGCGGCCTACTCAACCGCCAAGATCCGCGACATCCATCAGCTCCGCTTATAGTTCGAGAATGATCGAGATCAAGCATCTTCGGCTGCTCAAGGCGCTGCACGAGCACGGTTCGATGTCGGCGGCTGCGCGGGAGCTCGGCTACTCGCAGTCGGCGGTGACGCAGCAGATCCAGTTGCTCGAGCGGCAGCTGGAGACCCCGCTACTCGTGCGTACGCGAACGGGTGTGCGGCTGACCGAGGCCGGCGAGGTGCTTGTGCGGCACGGCGCGGGTGTGCTCGCGTCCGTCGCGCTCGCCGAGGCCGAGGTCGATGCTGTCGCGGGAATGCGCTCGGGCCGGGTGCGTATCTCGGCGTTCCCGAGCGCCGCGGCGACGATCCTTCCGGGTGCGCTGGGCGCCGTTGCGCGCGAGTTTCCGGGGATCTCGTTCAGCCTCACCGAGTCCGAGCCGCCCGGGGCGCTTGAACTCCTGCGTAGCGGTGCGTGCGATGTCGCGATCATTTTCGAGTACGTGACCGACGGGGCCGAGGCGCCGCGCTTTCCGCTGCAGCCGCACGAGGTGGCGACGGCGCTGCTCGACGAGAAGGTGCGTATCGCGATGCCCGCCGGGCACATGTCTGCGGCGAAGCAGAGCGTCACCCTCGATGAACTCAGCGACTCCCGCTGGATCGCCGGTTGCCCGGAGTGCCGCGGCAACCTGGTCGACGCGTGCGATCGGGCGGGCTTCCAGCCGGATGTCGCGTTCGAGACCGACGACTACATCGCGCTGCAGGGGCTCGCGGCCGCCGGTCTCGGCGTTGCCCTCGTGACCGACCTGATGCTCGCCGCCGCCCGGCCCGACCCCAACCTGCTGCTCAAGGAACTGTCGCCGCCTTCGCGCCGCGTGGTTTCCGCGGTCTCGACGGCCTCGCTGCTCGCCGTGCCCGGTGTGCGCCAGACGATCGAAGCGCTGCTCATTGCGGCAAACGACGTAACTCGGTAAGCGCGTACAGACCGTTCTCTGTCAAGATCAGAGGATGCTCTCATCGCTTCCCATCCTTGATATGTCGCAGTTCGATTCCAGTGACGCAGCCGCCGCCGAATTCCGCACGCAGCTGCGCCAGGTGACCCACGACGTCGGTTTCTTCTACCTCGTTGGCCACGGCATTTCCGATGAACTCATTGCAGAGGTGTTGGATGTCTCGCGCCGCTTCTTCGCGCTGCCCGAAGAGGCAAAGCTCGCGATCGAGAACACGAACAGCCCGCAGTTCCGCGGCTACACACGCGTCGGCAAGGAGCTGACAAACGGTGACGTCGACTTCCGCGAGCAGATCGATATCGGTGAGGAGCGCGACGCTGTTGAGCCCGCGGAGGGCCAGCCGAACTACTGGCGCCTTGAGGGCCCCAACCTGTGGCCGGCCGAGCTGCCCGAGCTGCAGACCACAATGAACCGCTGGAACACCGAACTCAACGCCCTCGCCCTGCGCCTGATGCGCAACTGGGCGATCGCCCTCGGCGTCGAAGAGAACGTCTTCGACAAGGCCTTTGCCGAGCGACCGTTCTCGCTCATCAAGATCGTGCGCTACCCCGGCGAGACCGACGAGGCCCCGAAGCAGGGCGTCGGCGCGCACCGCGACGGTGGCGTTCTCACCCTTCTGCTCGTCGAACCGGGCAAGGGCGGGCTGCAGGTCGAGCACGAGGGCGAATGGATTGACGCGCCATCCATCCCCGGTTCCTTTGTTGTCAACATTGGCGAGATGCTCGAGCTCGCCACCGACGGCTACCTCAAGGCGACACTGCACCGCGTTGAATCGCCGCGGGTGGGCACAGACCGCATCTCTGTTCCGTTCTTTTTCAACCCGGCATTGGATGCGACGATGCCCAGGCTCGACATCGCGCCCGAGCTGCGCGCCGAAGCCCGTGGGCTGTCAGCGGACCCGACGAACAGCCCCATCCTCGAGACCTACGGTGACAATGTGCTGCGGTACCGCTTGCGCGCGCACCCGAACGTCGCCGAAGTGCACCACAGCGACCTGCTGGGCTAACCGGGACCAAATACCCTCGCTCGCGACGGGCGATACCGACATGATGGGCACATGGCCGTCATCGAGAACTCCAAGATCGCAATCGTGGGTGCCGGCGCTGTCGGAACGTCACTCGCCTACGCAGCACTCCTCCGGGAGAGCGCACGCGAGGTCGCGCTCTACGACATCCGCGCGGAACGGGTCGAGGCAGAGGTGCTCGACCTCGCCCACGGTGCGATGTTCACCGGCACCTCGCGGATCATGGGCGGAGCCGACCTCGCCGTCGTGCGCGACGCAAACGTCGTCATCATCACGGCGGGGGCGAAGCAGCAGCCCGGTCAGTCACGCCTCGATCTGGCCGGCGCCAACGTCGCAATGCTGCGCGGGTTGATGCCTTCGCTCGTCGAGCAAGCACCTGACGCGGTCTATGTGCTCGTGACGAACCCGTGCGACGTGCTCACTGTCGCGGCTCGAGAATTCGGTGGGCTTCCGGCTAACCGGGTCTTCTCGTCGGGCACCGTGCTCGACACCTCGCGCTTGCGCTGGTTGCTCGCCGAGCGCGCAGGCGTGGCGACCTCGAGCGTTCACGCGATGATCGTGGGGGAGCACGGCGACACCGAGTTTCCGCTGTGGTCGCAGAGTCGCATCGGGCCGATCCCGATTCGCGAGTGGGCCGCCGAGGGCAGGCCGCCGCTCGACCAGCAGGAGCTTGACCGCATCGCCGACGACGTGATGCATGCCGCCTACCGCGTGATCGAGGGCAAGGGCGCAACCAACTTCGCGATCGGTGTCACGGGTGCCCGCATCGCTGAGGCGATCCTGAGGGATGAACGCGCCATCCTGCCGGTCAGTTCGATTCTGGACGACTATCTCGGCGTGTCTGGTGTCGCCCTCTCGGTGCCCACGATCGTTGACTCGTCCGGCATCGCCGAGGTTCTGCACGTGCCGTTCGACGAGGGCGAGAAGCAGCGCTTTCAGCGTTCGGCGTCAGTCGTTGCCGACACTATTGCGTCGCTGGGGCTGTGATCGCGCCCCGGCGTTCGTGAGCATCAGGCAACCGTCAGCGCGTCAAGGGCGGCGAGCGGCACAACGCCCTTGAGCGTTGCCGCGAACTCGGGATCGCCCGAGATAAAAGCGTCGGCCTGCAGCTGGGCGACAGCGACGTATTCGGCGCGGAACGTGTCATCCAAGCCCAGAGTGGATGCGACGCGCCAGGCCGTCGCGCGCGAAACCCTGTCGCCGAGCAGGCGAATCTTCATCGTCGTGATGGTGTCGAGCTGGGCGCGAGCCTCGGGTTGCGTGAGCTCGCCCGCCCGCACCTGGCGGAAGAGTGTCGACAGGGCGTCGGAGTGCAGAAACTTGGGGCCGACGAGCTGATGGTCTGCATGAACCGTAATGCCTTCGCGGGCAATGCGGATCGCTGTCAGAGCGTCGATCGCGAATCGAGTCATGCCACAATCATGTTCCCTCGCGCCGACATTCGACCTACCGTGGAGGTATGTCAGACACCGATGTCGTACACGCCTCTTTTGACGCCTATCGTCGGCAGGATGCCGCAGCTGCCGAAGCGCTCTTCGCTCCACACTTCAGGTTCACGAGCCCGCAGGACGATCACATCGACAAGGCCGCTTTTATGGAGCGGTGCTTTCCGACTGCGCACCTGTTCACCGACTCAGACTTTCTCGAGCTGATCGAGACGCCGCACGGCGTTCTCTGCCTCTACGAAAACGAGCACACCGACGGCAGCCGCTTTCGAAACGTCGAGTTGATTCGCGTCGAGGATGGCCTGATCGTCGAGACGCAGGTGTTCTTCGGCGGGCAGGTGGGTTAGCGCGCCAGCTGCGATGATCCCTCGGTAGGGTTCAAGTATGTCCAAGTCGCCCGTGCGTGCTCAGCGGCGCGACGCGGCGCAGAACCGCGACCGACTTGTCGACGCCGCGCGTGAGGTCTTCGCTCGGCTCGGGCACGAGGCGCCGCTCGAAGAGGTGGCGCGAGCGGCCGATGTCAGCCGCACGACTCTCTACCGCCACTTCGCCACTCGCGAAGATCTCGCGCTTGTCATCTTCGAAGACAACGTTGCGCGCATCGAAGAAGAAGGCGCACGACTGCGGGGGGAACCCGACGGTCTGCGAAAACTCGTCGACTTCATCTTTGACATGCAGTTCGAGAACCGCAGCATGTGGGTTGTGCTTGCTGGCGCAGATCTTGAGTGGCTCACTGCGCTGAATGCGCGCACGGTTGCCGCAGTCTCGGCGCTCGCCGAAAAGGCGCGCGCCGAGAACCTGCTGCACACCGACGTGGGTATCAGCGAGATTATGCTCGCGTTCCCCATGGCGGCGGGAGCGATGGGCGACGTGCGCGGCAACGTTCACTCGCGCGAACAAGTGCGCGGCATGGTGCACCGCGCACTGTTCCGCACCACTTAGTCGAAGCTGACGACTACCTTGCTTGTGGCACCTGGGCGTCCTGCGAGATCGATTGCCTCAGCGACCCTGTCGAACGGGATCACGTCACTCACGATGAGCGCGTAATCGTCGGTGTGCTCGATGATGTCCTGAGTGACGGCGAACATCTCCTCAGGGTGACCCATCGAGTGCACGATGGTGAGCTCCGACGGGATGAGCATTTGCGAATCCATAACGAGCGGCTTGCGGTGAATCGCAACGATCCCATAGACGGCTCCCTGCTTCGGGCCGGCGAAAACGATCTCCGCAACGGAGGGGACGCCAGCGGCATCGAGATAGATGTCGGTGTCGGGTAGTCCGGGGCGGTGGAAAGCGTCGGTGCCCGTGCCGTGAAGCTCTACGAGGCGCGCGCGAACGTCTTCTTGCGCCGAGTCGATCACGGCGTTCGCGCCGAGCTTGAGGGCGGTCTCGAGCCGGTTCGGCTGCACGTCGGCAACCGTGATGTGGGCGACGCCGTAGTGCCGGAAGGCAAGGAGAGCGCCGAGTCCGACCGGGCCGGCGCCGAAGATGATGACCTTGTGCTCCGGCTTCGGGTGGGTGCGATCGACCGCGCGTCGCGCGACGGCGATCGGCTCGCTCAGCGCGGCGACGTGCCACGGGACGGTGTCGGGAAACACCATGAAGTTGAAGCCCGCGACGGCCTCGCGCACGGCGACAAACTCGCTCAAAGCCCCCTGAGGTCCGCCGCCGCCGATGATGGCGTCGGGCACCTTCGTCGGGTCGAACACAACGCGGTCGCCAACCTGCGCCCCGGTCACTTCGGCGCCGACCTCCACTACCTCGCCCGCCGGCTCGTGGCCGAGGTGCGACAGGGGGGCGCCGGGCACAATGTGCCCCTGCTCAAGCGCGTGCGGGTCGGCGCCGCAAATGCCGCAGGCCTTCATGCGAACGAGCACATCGCGAGGGCCAATTTCGGGGGTGGGGATCTCGATAGTTTCGAGTGTTCCGGGGGCGGTGACTACGACGCTTTTCATTGTGTTCTCCGGGAGTCAGATGCGTGGCGACAGTGCCGCGCTTTCTTAAACGTACACCGGAGTACGGTTAGCCGCCCGCGGCCTCGGAAGCTTGCGCAAGAACTCCAGCAACGACGTCGCTCTCCTGCGCACCTGACACTGCGAATGTGCCGTCGAAGACGAAGAACGGCACGCCCCGGATCCCATACGCGGCAGCCTGCGCCTTGTCGGCGTCCACGCTTGCCTGAAATTCATCGGTAGCAAGCGAGAGTGCAACGGCTGCGCGATCCAGGCCTACTTCTGCAGCGAGATCGGCAAGATCGTCGAGCGAGGCCATGCTGCGGCCTTCGCTGAAGTAGGCGATCATCAGCCGTTCCTTCATTGCCGACTGCAGGCCGTGCTGGCGCGCGAAGTGCAGCAACTGGTGTGCCTTGCGTGTGTTCGACTGCTTGAGGATGTCGTAGTCAATCGCCAGGCCGACTTGCGATGCCGCGGCGATGGTGCGCTCTTCCATTGAGATCGCCTGCTGCTCGCTGACGCCCATCTTGTGCGCAAGGTGGGCGGCGTGTGTTGCGGCCACAACGTCGGGGGTGTCGGGCGCGAGTTCGTAGGAGTGATAAACGAGTTCGATCGGCACGGGCGATGCGGCTACGGCCGCTTCGAACTTTCGCTTGCCGATGTAACAGAACGGGCAGGCAATGTCAGACCAGACGTCGACCTTCACAACATGGGGCATGGCATGCACGATACGCGCATTCCGTTCACAAGTGTACGGTTAGCGCGCCAGCTGACGAAAGATCTCCGGCGCGGGTGTGCCCTCGACGAAACCGGCGAGCGCCTTGCCGACAGCTGGCGTGAACTTGAAGCCGTGGCCGGAGAAACCGGCACCGATGATCAGCGGACCCCAGCGGTCGAGCACAAAGTCCTCGTTCGCTGTGGTCGTGTAGGTGCAACTGATCGGGGTGAGCTCGTCGGCATTCGCGCCGGGAATCCACTCGCGCACGTACCGGCGAAGCGCGAGCATCTGCTGTTCCTCGTGCTCGAAGCTGCGCTCGTCGGGGTCGACCTCGGCGCCGGTTCCGTGCCAGCCCGCCTTGATTCCCTCCGAAGGCGTGTGCATTCCGTAGATCGGACTGAGAAAGTAGTCGTCGCGCGCTTCGCCCGGCACCGCCGTCTGCATAAAGCCGGGCCACGTCGCAGAGTCGTTGGCGAGCGCGAAGTGCGCGGGCTGCTCCTGCGTGACGCGCAACCGGGGGAGCGGCACCGTCGCCGGCAGCAGCTTGCTCGTCCACGCGCCCGCCGTGACAATCACGTTCTCCGAGGTGTACGAACCGAAGTCGCCGTGCAGGGTCGCCGTCGACCCGTCGATCTCGAGGTGGCGCACCGGCGTGCTGTACCGAAACTCGGCTCCGGCGGTCTCGGCCTGCTCGCGCAAAACGCGCAAAGAATCAGCGGCTCGGATGCGGCCAGCGTCCCTTGTAAACAGCGCAGGGCCGTCAAACCTGAGGCCGCTCCACCTGCCGTTGGCTTCCGCCGCGTCGACGAACTCACTCGTGATGCCGTGCTTCTGATGCGCCGCATGCAGCTCTCGCAGCGGATCCTGCCAGCCGTGCTGCACAAGCCCCACCCAGTCGATGAGCTGCTCGCCCGACTCGGCTTCCAGCTCTTTCCACGAGTCGCGGGCTTCGGCGAGAAAGCGCTGATACACGTCGCTCGGGTAGGCAGCGCTGAGGTTGCGGGTCGATCCATGGGAGGCGCCGATGTGGTGGCCCCGCTCGAACTGCTCGAGCACTACAACACTTCGGCCCGCGCGGGCGAGCTGCCAGGCGGTAGCCGAGCCCATCGCTCCCGCACCGATGACCGCGACATCCACTCGTATAGACACGTTTACAACCCTATGTTCTCTGCGACATACGTCGGAAACACGATCGCTACATCCCGTCGCTACGCTCAACCTTCTGGAGGCCACCCCGGGCCGCCGCATACCCGAAGGATCAGCAATGAGTGGAAACAACGTCAGGCTTCAGGCGATCACCGATGTTGAGGCGTATGTGCCACCCAAGGTGAGCTTCGATGTCAACGAGGCCCCGGGCGAGATCTTTGGCGCGAACGTCTTCAGCAAGGTCGTTATGCAGAAGCGACTGCCGAAGTCGGTCTACAAGTCGGTCATTGCGACGATCGAAAACGGAACGACTCTTGACCCGCTGGTTGCTGACGCTGTGGCCTCCGCAATGAAGGACTGGGCGCTCGAGAAGGGCGCCACCCACTACGCGCACGTCTTCTACCCGCTCACCGGCCTCACCGCCGAGAAGCACGACAGCTTCTTCGAGCCCGTCGGTGACGGCACCGCGCTCGCCGAGTTCGCCGGCAAGACGCTCACGCAGGGCGAGCCCGACGCGTCGAGCTTTCCGAACGGTGGACTTCGCAACACCTTCGAGGCACGCGGTTACACCGGCTGGGATGTCACGAGCCCGGCATACGTGCTCGAGAACCCGAACGGCAACACGCTGTGCATCCCGACAGTCTTCGTCTCGATGACCGGTGAAGCCCTCGACCACAAGACGCCGCTGCTGCGCTCGCAGCAGGCGATGGGTCTCCACGCGACCCGCATCCTTGAGCTCTTCGGTCACGAAAACCTCAACAGCGTCGTCGCATTCTGTGGCCCCGAGCAGGAGTACTTCCTCGTCGACCGCCACTTCTTCCTCGCGCGCCCCGACCTGCTCAACGCCGGCCGCACCCTCTTCGGCTCGAAGCCGGCCAAGGGCCAGGAGTTCGACGACCACTACTTCGGTGCAATTCCCGAGCGCGTGCTCGGCTTCATGATGGACACCGAGCGCGAGTTGTTCAAGCTCGGCATCCCCGCCAAGACCCGCCACAACGAGGTCGCCCCCGGCCAGTTCGAGATCGCTCCGATGTTCGAGCGTGGCAACGTTGCATCCGACCACCAGCAGCTGCTGATGACGACGTTCAAGTCGGTCGCCAAAAAGCACGGCATGGAGTGCCTCTTCCACGAGAAGCCGTTCCAGGGTGTCAACGGGTCGGGTAAGCACGTCAACTTCTCGCTCGGCAACAACGAGCTCGGTTCGCTCTTCGTTCCCGGAGACAACCCGCACGACAACGCGCAGTTCCTTGTGTTCTGTGCCGCGACGATTCGCGCGGTGCACCTGTACGGCGGCCTGCTGCGTGCCTCAGTCGCATCGGCCTCGAACGACCACCGCCTCGGCGCCAACGAGGCACCTCCCGCGATCATCTCGATCTTCCTCGGCGACCAGCTCGCCGACGTCTTCGAGCAGATCGCAGCCGGCTCGCTTAAGTCGTCGAAGGACCGCGGTGCAATGCACATCGGCGTCGACACCCTCCCGGTGCTGCCGACCGACCCGGGCGACCGCAACCGCACGAGCCCGTTCGCTTTCACCGGCAACCGTTTCGAGTTCCGCGCACCCGGTTCGCTGCAGACCGTCGCAGCGCCCATGGTCACGATCAACACGATCATGGCCGACTCGCTCGACTACATGGCGACGAAGCTCGAAGAGGCAGTCGCTGGCGGCGCCGACTTCGACACAGCCGTGCAGAGCCTGCTCACCGAGATCATCAACGAGCACGGTGCTGTTGTCTTCAACGGCGACGGATACTCCGACGCCTGGCCGATCGAAGCCGAGAAGCGCGGACTCAAGAACCTCAAGACAACGCTCGACGCCCTTCCCGAACTGATCACCGATGAGGCGATCGCGCTGTTCGAGAAGTACGGAGTCTTCAGCAGCCGCGAGATGCACAGCCGCTACGAGATCGGCCTGGAGCAGTACGCCCAGACGATCGCCGTCGAAGCGCGCCTGACCGCAGAGATCGGCTCGACGATCATCCTGCCCGCAGCCGTTCGCTACCAGACCGAGGTCGCCGTCAACGTCGGAGCCCTCAAGGCCGCTGGTGTCGACGCCTCAACCGACCAGCTCGACGAGATCTCGGCGCCGATCACCGCACTGCGCTCGGCACTCGCCGCGCTCAAGGAGGCGCTCGCGGCCGAAGTCGGACACAGCGGCCTCGCCGAAGCCGAGCACGCGTTTAGCGACCTGCTTCCCGCGATGAGCGCGGTTCGCGCCGCGGCCGACTCGCTCGAAGAGATCGTCGCCGACGACCTCTGGCCGCTCCCCACCTACCAGGAGATGCTCTTCATCCTGTAGGTCCACAATCTGACGCTGGTGACTGACGGGAACGGTCGGTCACCAGCGTTATTTTTGTTTCCGCGACTCGCCCCTTGGCGATGTCACAACCCCGGAGTAGCGTCGGGGCATGCCGACACAGATCTCCGACTCTGACTTTTCGTCCGCCGCGGGTGTTGAAGAGTGGCGCGTGCTCTTCTGGGGAGCCAAGACCCTGTTCAACACCGGCAACTTCGCGACAGGGGCACGGCTCGTTGCCGCCATCGCCGAGCATGCCGCAGAGCTCGAGCACGATCCGCTCGTTGACCTGCGAGACGACACCGTTACGGTGCAGGTCATCACGATCGGCGTTGGACTCAGTGACCTCGACCTCGAGCTGGCCCGCCGCATCTCCCGCTCGGCCGCCGAGCTCGGCATCACTGCCGACCCCTCGAAGGTGCAGCACATTCAGGTCGCGTTCGACACGGCCGACCGCGAACCGGTTCTCGCCTTCTGGCAGGCAGCCCTCGGCTATGTGCGCATCTCCGAGACCGACATCGTCGAGCCCAACCTGATCGGGCCGACGTTCGGCTTCGGGTCAAAAGAGTACGTCGCACCCCGAAACAGAATTCACGTGGATGTCTCGCTGCCCCACGATGAGGCGCAGGCGAGGGTTGACGCCGTGCTTGCCGCAGGGGGCCAACTGCTCGGCGATCGCAACGCCCCCGCCTACTGGTCTCTGATCGACAGTGAGGGAAACGTTGTCGACATCGCGACCTGGCAGGGCCGCGACTAGAACTTCCGAGAGCACAACAAACCCCGCCACACAGGAGGCTGTGGCGGGGTTTGCTTGCTGTACCGGTGAGGACTAGCGGATCTTCGCCGTCTTCACGCTTGTCTTAGCGATTGTTGTGTAGCCGGCCTTCTTGGCGGTGACCTTGACGGTGATCGCCTTACCCTTCATCGACTTGGTCAGCTTCAGGCTCGACTTGTTTGTGCCGACCTTCTTGCCGTTCGCGTACCAGACGAAGGACTTGGTGACCTTGGCGTCCCAGCTTCCCGTCACCTTCAGGGTGGAACCGACCTTCGTCGTTCCCGCGATGACCGGCACTGTCTGCAGCGTCTGCGTTCCCGCGTACACGTACTTCTTTGTGCTGACCTTTGTCACCGATGTGTAGCCGGGCTTGGTGCCGGTCACAGTCACGGTGAGGTAGGTGTGGTAATCGGCAACGACCGGAACGTAATCCGCGTTCGTCGCTCCGCTGATGACCTTCGTGCCACGCTTCCACGTGTAGGTGAACTGCGTGTCCGCATCCCACTCGCCCGTGGAGACCTCGCTTGATACGCCGACCTTCAGCGTGTCAGCGATCGAGGGAACCGGTGCCGCCGTGAGTGTTCCGGCAGCGACCGCTGCGGTCGCGATGCTCGTCGTGGTGACTGACTCGTGTCCGCTCTTTGTTCCGGTAACCGCGACCGTGATCTTGCTGCCGAACTGGTCGGCACTCGGAGTGAACTCAGACCCGTCCGCGCCTTCGATCGTCTCGCCGTCGGCGAACCATTCGTAGCTGAAGAGGGTGTCGAGGTCCCAGGTTCCGGGGAGCGCCGAGAGCAGCACGCCCACCTTCGGGGTTCCCGCGATCGTCGGAATCGGAGTTGTCACGAGGTTCGCGGGTGCAACCTTCGCGGTCGCCTCGCTTGTCTTGACGATTTCCTCGTAGCCAGCCTTCGTTCCGGTGACCGCAACCGTAATGACCGAGCCAACGCGGTCGATGCCGGGAGTGTAGGTCGCCTCGATGGCTCCCTCGATCTCCTCGTCATCAGCGAACCACTGGAACGCCTTGACCACGCCGGTGTCCCAATCTCCGGCGACTGCGGTGAGCTGAACGCCCACCTTGGTCGTGCCGGTGATTGTCGGCACAGGAGTGTCGACGAGGTCGCCGAGGGCTACCTCCGCGGTCGCGACGCTTGTTGTGGTGACCGAGGTGTAACCGCTCTTCACGCCGGTGATGGCGACGGTGATCGGCAGTCCAGCCTGCGCTGCGCCCGGGGTGTACGTGCTGGACGTCGCGCCCTCGATGGGCTCGCCGTCTGCAAACCACTTGTACGTGAGGGCCACGCCCTCGTCCCAGGTGCCGGCCAGAGCGGTGAGCTCGAGAGCCACCTTCGCCTCGCCGGTGATCTCCGGTGTCGGCGTTGCCGTCAGGATCGCCGCGGTGACAACAGAAGCGGCACTTGTCTTGCTCGTCGTCACGTAGCCGGTGCGGGTGCTGGTGACCGTGACCGTAATCGAGTGGCCGACCATCTCAGCGGTGGGCGAGAACGTGAGTGCTGTCGCTTCCGCGATCGCCTCTCCGTCAAGCATCCACTGGGTGGCAAGCGACGTGCCCGTGTCCCAGGTGCCCGTAGTGACGCCAACCGAGCGACCGAACTGCGCGGTTCCGGTGATGACCGGTGTCGGGCTCAGCAACTGGGCGGCGGCCGTAATGGTTACTGGTTCACTGACCTTGGTCACCGAGGTATACCCCGGCTTAGCCGCAGTGATCGAGACGCTGAGCGCCGAGCCGACCATTGATACGGGCGGGCTGTAGGTCAGCGCTGTTGCTCCGCTGATGACGGTTCCGTTGGACATCCAGACGTACGTGAATGTCGTTCCGTCTTCCCAGGAGCCCACCGCGTTCGTCCCAGCGGGCGAGACGGCACGCAGGGTTCCCGTGATGGACGGCGTCGGCGTCACAGTGAACGTGTTGGCTGCGACAGCGGCTGTCGCCGCGCTCGTCACGATAGCCGTTGTGTATCCGACCTTTGTGCCCGTGACCCTGACGGTGATCGTCTGGCCGAGCTGGGTGGCGACGTTCGGCTTGAATGTCGGGCCGGTGCCACCGTTTGCCCCCGACACGGTCGCGCCGTTGGAGAGCCACTGGTACGTGAAGAACGTTCCGGGAGTCCAGCCGTCGGTAACCGCTGTGAGCGTCTTACCAAACTGCGGGGTTCCCGTGATCGTCGGGATTGCCGTCGCAAGCGCAGCCTTCGCGACTGCAGCCGTGGCGGCGCTCGTCTTGGTCACAGGAGTCGATGCGCCATTTGAGCCCGTCACCCGTACCGCGAGCGTGAGGCCCGCCGACGTGCCTTCGGGTGTGTACGTCGAACTCATTGCACCCGAGATGACGTTTCCGTTCAGCAGCCACTGGTACGCGAAGGTCGTGCCTTCGCTCCACTCACCAGTGACGGCGGTGAGCGTCTGGCCAACAGTTGTTGTGCCGGTGATCGTCGGCACGGAGCTCACGGCGATCGGCGTTGCACCGATGACGAGGCTTGCCGTGCAGTCGAGGCAGGTCGAGCCGAGCGTTGTGGCGCGCGCCGTTGCCGCGATGGTTGTGCCCGCGGTTTCTGCGTTGAGCGTTACAGGAATTTCGATAGTGGATGTCGCGGCAAGCGCCGTGCTCGGAACCGTCCAGGTCAGCGTGGTTCCGCTGAGCGTTGTGTTCGCGGGCAGTGTGCCGATCGTTGCCTTGTCGAGCGTGCTCGTCAGGTCGACGGTGACGATGCTTCCAACCTGCGCGACCTTGCCGGTGTTGCGGCTCGAGACGACGAACGTTCCCGTTTCGCCGGCGGCGAGTGGGGCTGCAGGGGCGGTGACATTCAGATTGAACTTCGAGGGCCAGGTCGCCGGCTTGCCAGCCGTGTAGAGCCAGGTGGTGAAGAAGGCGGTCAGGTTGCGGCCCGAGATCTCCTCCGCGAGAGCAATGAACTCGGCGGTGCCACGGCTCGTGCCTGTGTAACGCGACTGCCACTCGCTCATCAGCTGGGCGAACTTCGCCGAGCCGATCGACGTGCGCAGAGCCTCGAGCGTCATCGACCCACGCGAGTACGACTGCGAGCCAAACAGTTGGCTTGCGAGAGTCATCTTGGCGGGAGGGGTGGTCCAGACGCCGGCACTCGATGCGTTCGAAGTCCACAAGCTGTAGTTGGACTGCTCGGTGTCTGTGCTGCTCGCGCCCGAGCCTTCATTGAGTGTCTGCTGCTCGGCGTAGGTCGCAGTGCCCTCGCTGATCCAAATGTCGTTCCACTCGCGAGGCGAGATAGCGTCGCCGAACCACTGGTGGGTGAGCTCGTGGATCGTTGTCTGCACATCGGCCGCGTTCGGGAAGAACGAGCGGTCCTGAGTCTCGAGCGCGTAGTTGATAGCGCTGGGTACCACGTCTGTCACGAGACCGACGCTGTTGCCCGGGTAAGGGCCGTACTTCGTCTCGAGAAAGTCGATGATGGGCTTGATCTGGGTCCGGGTGGTTTGTGTGACGAGCTGGTTCGAAGTCGAGATCGCGGGGTCGATGAAAGTCCACTCGTGAAGTACTCGACCGCTGGCCAGGGTGATGTCCGACTCATAGACGTCGTAGCGTCCGATCGAGATGAGCGTCGACATCGTGGCCATGGGCTTCTTCTGGTCCCAGACCCATGTCGTGCGCGAGCCGTCTTCGCTCGGCGTCTTCGAGATGAGCTCGCCGTTGCTGACGACCGCGGCATCCTTCAGCCCGGGGTTAGCTGCAATTGCCGTGTTGGAGGTCGTCAACTTGCTCGGGGCGTTCACCGAGATTGTGTACGTCGCCTTGTCATTGGGCGTGTTGTTGTTGGGGTACGCGGTCATCGCGCCAATCGGCTGGTTGACGAACGTCGCACCGTCGGTTGTAGCGTTCCAGCCCTCCGACGAACCATCCGTATCGGCGTGCCTCACCGGAATGCCCGAGTACTTCACAACCGTTGTGAACCCGCCTTCGACCGGGGTCGCGGGGGTCACAATGAGCTTGTGTATGTCTGTCGTGGCGTTGCTCGTGGTCGTGTTCTCGATGCGGCTGAAGGTTGCCGGCTCACCGTTGACAGTGACGGAGTTGACGTTGAGAGTCGCGGCGGCGAGTGTCGATGCAGACCCCTGAAAGTCGAAGGCATATGACGACAGGGGCGCGCCCGTGGTCTCGGCGCGCACGGTCGTCGTTGCCGACGAGAAGGTGGTGGTTGCCGCAGCGTTGTTGGTGGCTGACACCGCGACGTTAACCGACAGGTCAATGTCGTAGTGCAGCGCGTCGTAGCCGGAGTTGCCCTGATTGGGGAACAAAACGTCGCCGGAGGTGAGGCCGCCCGCGATGGGGTCTGCGGCGGCAAAGGCAGCGCCAGCACCCCCTGTCGCGACGATCGCTCCGGCCACAAGGCTGAGGGTTAGTAGGGCTGCAGTTCTTCGTGGTGCGAGCGCCATGAGGTCTCTTTCAGATATCTCGGGAAGTGCGCACGCCGGCCAAGAATGGGGAGCGTGCATGATGTGTCGAGAAGCCTAAGAGCCGCGTGTTTCTTGCGCGTTTCCGTCCGGTAAATCGTGAAAATCTGCATAAATGCTGCATTTACGAAGATTAAGTGCGTAAGAGCGCTACCTTTGTGTGAATAGTTGTGTCCGACAGGTGGGGTCTACTAAGCGTTCTGCCGCCCATTTGAGGGGACCGACCCCCGCGTTAGCGCTTGGAGATTGATCGAACCGAGTCGATCGTCTCGGCCAGAAAGGCTGTGAGCGGACGCCCGGAGTCATCGTCGAGCCAGCGATCGACGGACGCGCCGAAGACCAGTGTCGAGGTGTGAGCGGCGACCGTGGCATCGAGGTCGCTGAGGCCGCGGGCGAGGAAGGCGGTGCGGGCGGCGCCCGTAAGCACCGCGCCCTTGTTGAGGTCGCGCTCACGGAGCCCGGAGTCGGATTGGATAATCGACCGACGCACGCGCATGTGGTCGCGGTAACCCTCGAGTCGGGTGGTCGCGACAAGTGTCAACGCGTGCCCGATGGCGTCCAGGGGGTCGAGGTTCGCGGGCGTGTTGGCCATGACCTCGACGACCACGCTCGGCAGTTCGTTTTCGACGCTGAAGAGCACCTCGCGTTTGTCGACGAAGTGCCGAAAGTATGTGCGAGTTGTGAGGTCTGCGCGCTCGGCGATCTGCGGAACGGTCGTCGCCGCGAATCCCTGTTCGAGAAACAGCTCGGTCGCGGCTCGTTCGAGGCGCGAACGTGCGTCGGGCTGCCACCGGGTCATAGCTTCATGATAGGTGATGACACGCCGTGTCATAAGCGTGTAGCGTGATGGCACGCAATGTCATCACGACCGAAACGAGAGAACATGTTCGAGAACGCCGCCGCCTGGATCCCCGCGTCCCGTGCGCGCCTCGAAGTCTCGCCTGCGCCGTACACGCACCCGCGGCACGGCGAGATCGTTATACGCAATCACGCCGTGGCCATCAATCCTGTCGACCGTTACAAGCAAAACGGCGGCAACGCGATGTACTCATGGGTCAAATACCCGTTTGTTTTAGGTTCGGATGTCGCGGGTGAGGTCGTCGAGATCGGCGAGGGTGTGACGCGCTTCGCCATCGGGGATCGCGTTCTCGCCCACGCCGTGGGCATAGAGAAGGCGAGCAACGCGGCCTCGGGCAGCGCGTTCCAGCTCTACACGGTTGTGCGCGAGCGGATGGCGGCAGCTATCCCCGACTTCCTCGCCTACGAGAATGCTGCGGTGCTCCCCTTGGCGATCTCAACTGCCGCGTGCGGACTGTTTCAGAAAGATCAGCTTGCGCTCGAGTACCCATCGGCGAACGCAAAGCCGACAGGCCAGACGCTCATGATCTGGGGCGGGTCGACGAGTGTTGGTAGCAACGCCATCCAACTCGCTGTCGCCGCCGGCTACGACGTGATCACCACCGCATCCGCCCGAAACTTCGCCTACGTCCGGGCGCTCGGCGCGACGCAGGTCTTTGACTACGCGAGCCCGACTGCCGTTGCAGACATCATCGCCGCACTGCGTGGCAAGCAGCTCGCGGGCGCGCTCGCGGTCGCCACCGGTTCCGCAGCGCAGTGTCTCGAAATCGTCGCCGCGAGCGAGGGGAGAAAGTTCGTTTCGATCGCAACCGGTGCGGTCTCGTTCGACGAGATCTCGCCCGACAAGAGCGTCACACCGCAGCTCGCCAGCCTCGGCATGCGGCTCGTTGCATCCACTCTGCCGTTGATGATTCGGGCGAGAATCAGGGGTATCGGCGCAAAGTTCATCTGGGGCAGCTCGCTGATGGACAACGAGGTCAGCACAATTCTCTACGAGAACTTTTTGCCAGCCGCGCTCGCCGACGGTCGCTACACGGCCGCACCAGAGCCACTCGTCGTCGGTCACGGGCTCGAGTTTGTGCAGCGCGCGATCGACGTGCAGGCCGGGGGCGTCTCGGCTGCCAAAGTGGTCGTCACCCTCGGTGGCTAAGCTGAACCCGTGCATCACTCCCGTTCGTTTTCAACGCCCGCGCGGCGTCAGGAGGTCGTCGACGGCTCTTCCGTCGGCGCTAGATAGCTCCAGCTCGAACTGACCTGGCACAGCTCTGTGCCATTGAGTGCCCTTTCTGGGCTGTTTCGACTGGAGAATTTGCATGCTCGCGATCAACGAGAAAACCATCCGCGCGTCGTTCGTCAACGCATCGCGCAAAGAGACAACTGACATCACCCTGCCCGCGGCCTTCGCGGAACTCAACTGGGACAAGCTCGACTACCTGGGCTGGAGGGATCCGCGCATTGCCCGGCGCGCATACGTCGTCGCCGCGGTGGGGGATGCCGTGATCGGCGTGATCCTGCGGCAGGCCGAAGCCGGGCCGCGTTCGCGCGCGCAATGTTCGTGGTGCCAGGACATCACCCTGCCCAACGACGTTGTGTTCTACGCGGCGCGCAAGGCCGGGGCCGCCGGACGCAAGGGCGACACTGTCGCGACACTCATCTGCCA
>Ga0247737_1000132_pt1 | contig 23400 bp, 20 predicted proteins | sample UWRJL028104C2_FD_180937 | JGI IMG/M metagenome (GOLD analysis project Ga0247737, IMG submission 180937) | Plant litter microbial communities from Arlington Agricultural Research Station in Wisconsin, United States - UWRJ-L028-104C-2 | ecosystem: Environmental > Terrestrial > Plant litter >...
GGCACGGGCGGAGACTTATGCGCAGGCCGCCAATCTCAAGGTCGCCCGGGTCCTCACCATTCGCGACGGCGGCGCATCGGCCGTGCCGATGGCGTATGAATCGATGGGGATGATGGACAGGGTCGCGCCACAAGCCGTCGCCGCGCCGCCCGTCATGGCGGGCACCAATACCAGCCAGGTGAATGTCAGCGTCGATTTCGCGCTCGCGCCGAAATAGCGGCGGCTCGATTCAACATCCTGGCGGTCGCGATATCGGGGCATCGGGCGGCGTTCCAGTTCAGGCGCCGCCCTGCTCTTTCCCACCTCGAAGATCGTTGCAGATCACCGCTGTTTTGCGCGCGATAACAGCGGAAAAACCCGCTGTTATCGCGTCGTTTTTCCGCTGTTATGGATAACAGGGGAAAACGTACGCAAGCCGTTGAGAGCGAACCGCAAATTCCGGCCGAAAATCCAACATAACAGCGGAAGAAAAAAATTCCGCCACGAATAGCCGAAACAGCGTCTATTTCGCCGGCTTGACGAACTTCAGCGTCATCCGGTCGCTTTCGCCGATCGCGGCATATTTCTCGCGGTCCTTGTCGCCCAGGCGATAGCTTGGCGGCAGCGTCCAGACGCCGTCGGCCCAGTCATGCGTATCCTTCGGGTTCGCATTGACCTCGCTCGATCCGGCGAACTTGAAGCCCGCGGCCTCGGCCAGCGCGCGAACGGTCGAGACCTTGATATAGCCGCTGGTCTTCTCCCGAGCGCTGTCGGCGTCTTCCGGCAGGCGGTGATCCTCGATGCCGAGCACGCCGCCCGGCTTGAGCATCGCATAGATCTCCTTGAAGGCGGCGGGGCTGTAGTCGGCCTTGTCGGGGCTCAGATAACCCATCCGCCAGTTGTGCACGTTGCGGAAGGTCAGCACCTTGTCGACCGAGCCGGGCGCGACACCGGTGCCGCCGAGCAGGCTCGGGAAGTTGGCGCGGGCGACCTTGCCGTACGTCGCGGCATCCTTGTCGAGCTTGGTGTTGATGCCCTCCGAAGGGCGTCCCGACGGCGACACCACCGTCAGCTTGCCGCCCGCCGAAAGATAGGGCGCGAGGATCTCGGTATACCAGCCGCCGCCGGGCCAGATCTCGACCACCGAATCGGTCGGCTTCACGCCGAAAAAGGCGAGTGTCTCGGCCGGATGGCGATGCGGATCGCGCGCGACGTTGGCGGGCGAACGGGCCGAGCCGGCCACGGCGGCGGTCAGTGCCGGCTCGGACTGCAGCAACGGCATTGCGACGGCGGCGCCGGCCAGTGACAGGCAGGCGAACGAAAGGGTGATGAACGGCAAACGCATGATGGCTCTCCCTAGGCGAGATCATGGTCTCGCGACTGACATCTGGCGTGTCGCGGCAGACCATAGCCTGCCGTCGGATCGTCGGGCAAACGCTAGAGTATTGCTGGAATGTTGCTGGCGCGTCTTTCGGCAATCCGATTGAAACGCGCTGCGGGAGGTGCTTGAAGCCGCCATCTCGCCCGAGGATTTGAGCCGTGACTATAGAATATACCGCGCGTCGCGGGGAAATCTGGACCTGGTATTGGCGGGCGTGGCGCCAGCGCCTGTGGAAATCGCACCTGCGGATATTCCTGATCGTCGCGGTGCTGGCGGATCTAATCATGTTCGGCACCGCGTCGCCCCGGCTGGCCTTTCCGATGGCGATCGGCGCGATTCCGGTCGCACTACTGATCCTCTACCCGCAATTGCGCTTCAAGCCGCAAAGCCGCACCGTCACCATCGGCACGTCCGCCATCACGACGGTGGTCGCGCGCAAGACCGGCAGGATCTCCTGGAAGAATATCCGGTCAGTCACCGAGGAGCGTGGCTATGTCATCGTGCAGGGCAGCAGCGGGAATGCTTTCATCATCCCGCCCCGGGCGTTCGACACGCCGGATGCGCGGGCGAGCTTCGTCGCGACGGCGCGGGAGCGCGTCGCGGCAACACGCTAGCGAGGATCAGGTCAGGCCGCCTGGCCGACCCGGTCCTCGAACAGCACCTTCAGATCCTTCTTCAATATCTTGCCGTTCGCGTTGCGCGGCAGCGTTCCATGGACGAAGCGGATCGCGACCGGGGTCTTGAAGATCGCCAGCCGCTCGCGGACCCAGGCCTGCAATTCGGCCTCGCTCGCCTCCATGCCGGGCGCGAGGTGCACCACGGCCGCGGGTTCTTCGCCCAGGGTACGGTGCGGGATGCCGATCAGCGCGCAATCGGTCACCGCGGGATGCGCGTAGAGGACGTTTTCGACCTCGCTCGAATAGATGTTCTCGCCACCACGGATGATCATGTCCTTTGCGCGGTCGACCACATAGAGGAAGCCCTCCTCATCGACGCGTGCCAGATCGCCGGTGCGCACCCATCCGTCGATGAAGGTCGCCGCCGTCGCCTCGGGCTTGTTCCAATAGCCCTTCACGATCATCGGCCCGCGCGCCCAGAGCTCGCCGACCTCGCCCACCGGCAGTTCGTTGACGCCCTCCTCGTCCATGATCTTCAGGTCGGCGACGGGCACGGGTGGGCCGGCGCTGGTCGGACGATTGAGATAATCCTCGCTCGAATGACCAGTCACCGTCGCCATCGTCTCGGTCATGCCCCAGCCATTTCCGGGGAGCGCGCCGAATTCGGTGTGGATGCGCCGGACCAGTTCAGGCGCGGAGGGCGCGCCGCCATAGGCGATCGCCTCGAGCGAAGAGAGGTCGTACTTGCTGCGGTCCGGGTGCTCGAGCAGCTGCCACGCGATGGTCGGCACGCCGCCGGTGATGTTGACCTTCTCGCTTTCGATCATCTCCATAGCGCGGACCGTGTCCCATTTGCGCATGAAGATGAGCGAACTGCCCGCGGCGATCGCGCCCATCATGCCCGCGCTGCATGCCGTGACGTGGAAGAGCGGGATGACCGTCAGCGTGACGCGAGGGGTCGGCGCCGGGATTTCCTCGCCGCGACGGAGCAGCGAGCGTGCGGCGTTATAGCCGCTCGACATGATGTTGCTGGTCATGTTGCGGTGCGTGCCGAGCGCCCCCTTGGGGTTGCCGGTGGTGCCGCTGGTGTAAAAGATCGTCGCCTCGTCATCGGGCGCGATGGCCACGTCGGGAAGCGCCGCATCCGGCAGCGTTGCATAGTCGCCCGGCGTGCCGATCAGGTCCTCGAGCCGCAGCGCGCGATCATCCAGTGCGGTCGAGGCGCGTGAGACGATCATCCGCTCGAGCGCCGGCAATGCTGCACCGTGCGCCCGCAAGCGCTGATACCGCTCGTCATCGACGAACAGCAGCCGCGCACCCGAATCGTCGATGCCATATTCCAGCTCGCCGGCGGTCCACCAAGCGTTGAGCGGCACGACGATCGCCCCGATGCTCACGACGGCGAAGAAAATCACCGGCCATTCGGGCAGGTTGCGCATCGCCAGCCCGACCCGGTCGCCCTTGGCGATGCCGAGCTCCTGCAGCTTGCCCGCGAGCGTCGCGACGGCGCGGAAGTTCGCGTCATAGGTGACGCGCTCGTCCTCATAGATGGTGAAGAGTCGATCGCCATGCGCGCGCGAGGCCTGGGCAAGCCAGGCGAGCGAAGGCGGCGCGTTCTTCCAGGTGCGCGTCGGCACGCCGTTGATCGTCACCGTCTCCATCTCGAACCGCCCGCCAGGGCCCGCGAGCGCGGCCTCCACCTCGGGCAAGGTCATTTTCGGCCAGGCCGGATCGAGCGCGATGAGCGGTTCGGTATCCAAGACGCATTCTCTCCATGTCTCGTCCACCGGCATGTGCAGGCGGGACTTGAATGTCGGGTTTGGCTTATCTGCCATTTTTTCCAAGGTTAGTGTTGATTCGCGCGCCGCTCAAGGCAATAGGAAAGATAAGGTTTCGAATGAGGGGTATGGGCCACACATGAAGATCGCCAAGCCCGAGTCGCAGGGTTTCGACGCGTCTCGGCTCGCCCGGATCGATGCGTTCCTGCAGGATCGCTATGTCGATTCCGGCAAGCTTCCCAATGCCCAATTGCTCGTCGGCCGTAACGGCGAGATCGTGCATTTCGCCAATCTCGGCACCGCGCGCGAGGGCGGAAAGACGATCGACGAATCGTCGCTGTTCCGCATCGCCTCGATGACCAAGCCGGTCACCTCGATCGCCTTCATGATGCTGGTCGAGGAGGGCAAGGTCGCGGTGGACACCCCGGTCCATCACGTCATTCCCGAGTTCAAGGGCCTGGGCGTCTTCAATGGCGGCGGGGCCGGCGTACCGTTCCAGACCAAACCGACCGGCGAGCCGATGCGCATGGTCGACCTGCTGCGCCACACCTCGGGCCTGACTTACAGCTTCCAGAACCGCTCGAACGTCGACGCGGCGTATCGCGAGGGGAAGATCGAGAACTGGCACGGCAATCTCGATCTCGACCAGTTTGTCGCCGCGCTCGGCCAGATCCCGCTCGAATTCTCGCCGGGCGAAGCGTGGAATTATTCGGTGTCGACCGATGTACTCGGTGCGGTCGTACAGCGCGTCTCGGGCATGCCGCTCGCCGAGTTCTTCCGGACCCGGATCTTTGCGCCGTTGCAGATGGACGACACCTTCTTCGAAGTGCCCTCGGACAAGACCGACCGGCTGACCGATTGCTACACCTTCGTCCCCGGCAAAGGTCGCGTGATGTACGACCGTGGCGCGGATAGTGCGTGGAGCCGCGCACCGAAACTGGTGTCGGGCGGCGGCGGCCTGGTGTCGACGTCACTCGACTATCACCGCTTCTGCCGCATGTGCCTGAACGGCGGCGAGCTTGACGGTGCGCGCATCGTCGGACGCAAGACGATCGACCTGATGACGCGGAACCATCTGCCCGGCGGATCTGACCTGTCGCGAATGTCCAAGTCCCTGTTCAGCGAGGCGGCCAATGCGGGTACCGGCTTCGGGCTTGGCTTTGCGGTAAACATCGACGTCGCGCGATCGATGATCCCGGGCTCGGTGGGCGAATATTATTGGGGCGGCATGTTCTCGACCGCCTTCTTCATCGATCCTGTCGAGCGGCTGACCACGGTGTTCATGACTCAGATGAGCCCGTCCAACGTCTATCCGATCCGTCGCGAATTGAAGACGATGATCTATTCGGCGCTGACCTGATCGGCGCCTCCATTCCCGTGCGAGCGGGCAACATGTTCAAGATTGCAGGAGAGTGAAATGACGTCCCCGATCCGTACCGAACGCCATGACGATGTGCTGGTGATCATCTCGAACAACCCGCCGGTAAATGCGCTTGGCGCGGCGGTGCGCCAGGGTCTGGAGGCAGGCGTCAAGGAAGGCCTGGCCGACGCGAGCATCAAGGCGATGGTGATCCGTTGCCACGGCCGGACGTTCTTCGCCGGCGCCGACATCACCGAATTCGGCAAGCCGATGCAGGAGCCGGGCCTGCCCACGCTGGTCGACATGATCGAAGCATCGGACAAGCCGGTGGTCGCGGCGATCCACGGCACTGCGCTCGGCGGCGGCTGCGAGGTGACGCTGGCCTGCCATTACCGGATCGCCGTGCCCTCGGCGAAGATCGGCACGCCCGAGGTAAAGCTCGGCCTGCTCCCCGGTGCGGGGGGCACACAGCGCATCCCGCGCATCGCCGGGGTGCCGCTGGCGCTGGAGATGACCGCCAAGGGCGATCCCATCTCGGCCAAGCGCGCGCTCGACGCAGGCCTGATCGACAAGCTCGCCGGTGAGGACAGCCTCGAGGCCGACGCGATCGCCTTTGCGCGCGACGTCGCCGACACGACGCCCCTGCCCCGCGCCAGCCAGAAGACCGCAACGCCCGACCCGGACGCAGTTGCTGCGTTCAAGAAGGAGAATGCCAAGCGCTTCCGCGGCTTCGACGCGCCGGCCGCGAACATCGCCTGCGTTGAAAAGGCATCGGACGGATCGAGCTACGAAGAGGGCGTCGCCTTCGAGCGCCAGGAATTCATGAAGCTGATCATGGGCGTCCAGTCCGCCGCACAGCGGCACATTTTCTTCGCCGAGCGCCAAGCAGCCAAGATTGACGGCGTGCCCGCCGATATCGCGCTGCGCCCGATCAAGCGCGTCGGCGTGATCGGTGCCGGCACCATGGGCGGCGGCATCTCGATGAACTTCCTCTCAGCCGGCATCCCGGTGACGATCGTCGAGATGGCGCAGGAAGCGCTTGATCGCGGCACCGGCACGATCCGCAAGAATTACGAAGCGAGCGCCGCCAAGGGGCGGTTGAAGCCCGAGCAGGTCGAAGCGGCGATGGGCGCGCTCAACCCGACGCTCGATTTCGACGCGCTCGGCGAGTGCGACCTGATCATCGAGGCCGTCTACGAGAATATGGACGTGAAGAAGGAGATCTTCGGCAAGCTCGACACCATCGCCAAGCCGGGCGCGATCCTCGCCTCCAACACCTCCTACCTCAACATCGACGAGATCGCGGCGAGCACCTCGCGGCCCGAGGATGTGCTCGGCATGCATTTCTTCTCGCCGGCGAATGTGATGAAGCTGCTGGAAGTGGTGCGCGGCGCGAAGACCGCACCGGACGTGCTCGCGACTGTCATGGCACTGTCCAAGACGATCAAGAAGGTCGCCGTCGTCGCCGGCGTCTGCCACGGCTTTATCGGCAACCGCATGCTGATGCCGCGCCAGGTCGAAGCCAACAAGCTGCTGATGGAAGGCGCAACGCCCGAGCAGATCGACCGCGTCCATGTCGAATTCGGCATGCCGATGGGGCCGTTCCAGATGAGCGACCTCGCCGGCGTCGATATCGGCTGGCACCGCGACCCGACCCGGATCGAGAATATCCGCGACGCGCTCGCCGCCGAAGGCCGCTGGGGCCAGAAGACCGGCAAGGGCTTCTACGATTATGACGAGAAGCGGAACCCGACCCCGTCGCCGCGCGTCGCCGAGATCATCGAGGATTTCCGCAGCAAGTCGAACCTCGCCAAGCGCGAGATCAGCGACGAGGAGATCATCGAGAAGACGCTCTACACGATGGTCAACGAAGGCGCGCTGATCCTCGAGGAGAAGATGGCGCAGCGCGCGTCGGACATCGATGTGGTGTGGATCTACGGCTATGGCTGGCCGGTCTACCGCGGCGGCCCGATGTTCTGGGCCGATACCGAGGGCCTGAAGAAGATCGTCGCCGGGCTGGAGAAGCACGGCTTCACGGTCGCACCGCTGCTAAAGGAAAAGGCCGAGAGCGGCGGACGGTTCAATTGAACCACGCCGTGGGAGACAAACGATGAGCGATACCGACCTCGACAGCTTCCGCGCCGAGACCCGCGCCTGGCTGGAAGAGAATTGCCCGCCCGAGATGCGCGAGCCGATGCGATCCGAGAAGGACGCCGTATGGGGCGGCCGCGACCAGAGCATGCTGACGCCGGCGCAAAAAGCCTGGATGGACCGGATGGGGACGCGCGGCTGGACCGTGCCCGACTGGCCCAAGGCCTATGGCGGCGGCGGGCTGAGCGCGGCCGAGGCCAAGATCCTGCGCGATGAGATGGGGCGCATCCGGGCGCGCAATCCGCTCAACAGCTTCGGCATCTCGATGCTTGGCCCGGCGCTGCTGAAATACGGCACCGAGGAACAGAAGCTCGACTATCTGCCCAAGATCGCACGCGGCGAGATCCGCTGGTGCCAGGGCTATTCGGAACCCAATGCGGGCTCCGACCTGGCGGCGCTCGCCACCTCGGCCGAGGACAAGGGCGATCATTACCTCGTAAACGGCCAGAAGGTGTGGACCAGCTACGCCGACAAGGCCGACTGGATCTTCTGCCTCGTCCGCACCGACAAGACGACCAAGCAAGGCGGCATCAGCTTTGTGCTGTTCGACATGGCGAGCGAAGGCGTCTCGACCAAGCCGATCCTGCTGATCTCCGGCTATTCGCCCTTTTGCGAGACCTTCTTCGACAATGTGAAGGTGCCCAAGGCGCAGCGCGTGCATGACGAGAACAAGGGCTGGGACGTCGCCAAATATCTGCTCGGCCATGAGCGCGAAATGATCTCGGGCATGGGGCTCGGCTCGGTGGGCGGAAACCCGCTGATCGACGGCGCGATCGCGACGGTCGGGCTCGACCATGACGGGCGGCTCGCCGATCCGCTGCTGCGGGCGAGCATCGCGCTGTTCGAGGTGCGGTCCATGGCATTCGGCATGATGTCCGAGCGGTTCATCGACGAGCTGAAGGCGGGCCGTGCGCACCCCGCACAGCCGAGCATGATGAAGTACTACGGCACCGAGCTGAACAAGAGCCGGCACGAGCTGATGATGGCGGCGGGCGGGTCGGTCGCGCTCGAATGGGAGAGCGATCGGTCGTCGGGCGGCGCAGGCGCGCGGGCATGGCTGCGGACCAAGGCGAACTCGATCGAAGGCGGCACCAGCGAGGTTCAGCTCAACATCATCGCCAAGCGGATCCTCGATCTGCCGAGCAACTGACCGGACCAGCCCCTTTCCCGTTCGCGGGAGGGGAAGAAGGAAATGAAATGCCTCTCTATCTGAACGACGAACAGACCATGCTCCGCGATACCACCCGCGATTTCGTGGCCGAGCATGCGCCGGTGTCGCACATGCGCAAGCTGCGCGACGACAAGGACGCGACGGGCTTCTCGCGCAACTTGTGGAAGAGTTTTGCCGAGATGGGCTTTACCGGCATCCTGATCGGCGAAGAGGATGGCGGGCTGGGACTCGGCCATGTCGATGCCGGGATCGTGCTGGAGGAGATCGGTCGTAACCTCTCGCCCTCCCCCTTCCTCTCCACCGCCATCGCGGCGGTCGAGGCGCTGAAGGGCAGCGCGCAGGCGGGGCGCTGGTATCCGGGCATCCTCGCTGGCGAGACCGTGGCTGCACTCGCGATAGACGAGAGCGCCAAGCATCGTGACAGCGTCGCGCTGAAGGCCGAGCGGTCGGGCAATGGCTTCCGGCTCACCGGCAAGAAGCAGTTCGTCACGCACGGGCATGTCGCCGACCTGATCATCGTCGCCGCGCGTACCGCGGGTTCGGTGGACGACGCGAACGGCGTCACCCTGTTCGCGGTCGAGAAGGGCGCGGCGGGGCTTACCGCCGAGGCGGAGCGGCTGGCCGACTCCAGCATCGCGGCGCGGCTCGAGTTCGACGGTGTCGAACTAACCGCCGACGCAGTGATCGGCGAGGTCGATGCCGGTCGCGATCCGCTCGCCCGCCTGCTCGCGGCGGGGCGTACCGGTGCCTCGGCCGAGCTGCTCGGTGTCGGCGGCGGGGCGATGGACATGACGGTCTCCTATCTCAAGGAGCGCAAGCAGTTCGGCGTGACGATCGGCAGCTTCCAGGCACTGCAGCACCGCGCCGCGCATCTTTATTCGGAGATGGAGGTCGCACGCGCTGCCGTGCTCAAGGCGCAGCAGCTGCTCGACGCGGGCGACGAAAAGGCAGATGCAGCGGTATCAGTCGCCAAGGCGATGACCGCACTTGCCACCACCCTCAGCGTGCAGGAAGGCGTGCAGATGCATGGAGGCATCGGCATGACCGACGAATATGACATCGGCTTCTACATGAAGCGCGCCCGCGTGCTCGCCGAGATGTTCGGCGACGCGAACTTCCATGCCGACAAGCTCGCGCGCGCAGCAGGTTACTGATGGATCTCAACACCCCGCCCGACACGCCGCCCGAAGCCCTCGCACAGGGTCTCGTCGACCTGCTCGAAGTCGAGGAGATCGACACCGATCTCTATCGCGGCAAGCGCCAGCCGGGCGGCGTCGGGCGCGTGTTCGGCGGGCAGGTGATCGCGCAGGCGCTTCAGGCAGCACAGCGATCGACCGATGCGCCGAAGATCGCGCATTCGCTGCACGCCTATTTCATGCGGCCGGGCAATGAGGATTTCCCGATCATCTTCCGCGTCGTGCGCGATTTCGAAGGGCGCAGCTTCGCGACCCGGCGCGTGATCGCGATGCAGCAGGGCCAGCCGATCCTCAACATGGCGGCAAGCTTCCAGGTGCCGGAGGAAGGGTTGCACCATCAGGACCGGATGCCCGACGTGCCGGGGCCGGACGAGCTGAAATCCGATGTCGAGTTGCGTCGCGAGATGATCGACGAGATCCCGGAGAAATTCCGGCGGCACATGCTGCGGTCGCGGCCGATCGAGATTCGGCCGGTGCATCCGCGCAGCTGGTTCAGGCCGGTCAAGCAGGAGCCGAAACAGGATAGCTGGTTCCGGCTGGTCGCGCCGATCGGCGACGATGCGGCGATGCACCGCGCGATCCTGGCCTATGCGTCGGACATGTCGCTGCTCGGCACCTCGATGCTCGCGCATGGGATCAACTGGATGACGCACAATGTGCAGACCGCCAGCCTCGACCATGCACTGTGGCTGCACGAGGAATTCCGCGCCGACGACTGGCTGCTCTATTCCTGCGACAGCCCTTGGGCGGGCCTCGCCCGCGGCTTCAATCGCGGCAAGATCTACAGCCGCGACGGGCGGCTGGTGGCGAGCGTCGCGCAAGAAGGGCTGATGCGCCTTCGCGAATAAGTCAGGGGATTAGGCCAGGCCGCCCTGAATAACCGAGAAGCCCGGCGGCAACTGGCGACGACCGCCAGCGGAGTCCTGCTCCTCCACCAGCCGCGCGGCAATCCGCGCGCCGTGATCGGTCAGGAAGGGCATCTCATGGTACATCAGCACGCCGACCTGCCAGGTGCCCACCGTCAGCAGGCCACGCCGTTCGAGGCTCCGCTCGCTCTCGGCATCGACTCCGAAACGCCAGCCGCGGTGAAGCGCGCGCAGTGCCGCCCTTTCCGGGTCGCTAAGCGGGCCGTGGTCGCGGTCATTGGCGTACACTGTCATCATGGCTGGCAAATCTCTGCATTTGGGCGATGAACGGAAGATGAAACGCACGGGCGCGGTTCATATTCCTCACGCCGCAAGATGACCCTCCGTACCGGTGAACCGGTAAGGGCGTCGATGCAGGGCAAGTACTTACGGGTGGGCGCGATGGTTCCAGCCAATAGTTATACGCGGCCCGTAACTAGTACCGAAAATGGTTCTAAACGGCGGTCTTGCCATATTCCTGGCGAATCACCGGGTGGCTCGACGAGAGGCCGCCATCGACCGCGATGGCCTGGCCGTTGACGTAACTCGCGTCATCCGAGGCGAGGAACGCGGCGACCTTGGCCAGTTCCTCGGGCTGGGCGCCGCGGCGCAGTGGGTTGAGGCGGCCGACCCGGTCGAGCTTACCGGCATCGCGCGCATAATCGAAGGTGGGCTTGGTCATGCCGGTCTCGGTCAGGCCGGGGCAGATTGCGTTGACGCGAACGTTCGACCCAGAGAGCTGCTGGGCGGAGACCATCGCCAGGTTGATCACGCCGGCCTTGGAGGCGGAATAGGCCGGGCTGCCGGCGCCCGAGCGGATGCCGGCGACGCTGGCGGTCAGCACGATCGCGCCGCCGCCGCGCTCGGCGATCTTCGGGGCGGCATGCTTGATCGCGAGATAAGGGCCGATCAGATTGACGCGCAGCACCTCGGTGATCAGCGCGACATCGGTGTCGAAGATATTGGCCATGCCGCCCGAAATGCCTGCATTGGCGAACATCACGTCGAGCCCGTCATAATATTCGCAGGCGACCGCGACAGCGCGGATCACGTCCTCCTCGTTACCCGCATCGATCCGGATGGCGTGCCCGGTGCCGCCGGCCCTGTCGATCATCGCAGCAGTCTCTTCGACCGCGTCGGTGATGTCGGCGGCCAGCACCCGCCCGCCTTCGCTGGCGAACAGCAGCGCAGCGGCGCGGCCGATGCCCGAGCCGGCGCCGGTGACGATGATCGATTTGCCGGTGAACCTTGCCATTTCTCTTCCTCCGTCATGCCGGACTTATTCCGGCATCCACCGGGCCGCCAGTCCAGTCCTTGATATCAACCCTGGTGCCGCCGCACTGGACTTACAAACCTTGTTCTTCCCCGGCGAAGGCCGGGGCCCAGTTGGGAAAGCTGATGTAACGAAGCGCAGCACCAGTCAGCATCGTCCCCCAACTGGGCCCCGGCCTTCGCCGGGGAAGCAGAACCTTGCACGGCATCAGCCCGACCAGATCCGGGGTGACATAGTGCTAGATCGTCACGCCGCCATCGATCACGATCGTCTGGCCCGTCATGAAAGCGCTCGCGGCCGAGGCGAGGAATACCACCCCGCCGGCAATCTCGTCGGGATTGCCGATGCGGCGCAGCGGCGTCGTGGCGTTGCGGCGCTCCGCCAGTTTCTCGTCTTCCCACAAGGCCCGCGCGAAGTCGGTCTTGATCAGGCCGGGGGCGATGCAGTTCACGCGCACATTGTCAGGTCCATATTCGACCGCGAGGTTGCGGGCGAGCTGCATGTCGGCTGCCTTGGAGATGCAATAGGCGCCGATCACCGGCGATCCGCGCAACCCGCCGATCGAGGAGATGATGATGATCGAGCCCGATTTCCGTGCGCGCATCTCGGGCACGACCATCGAGATCAGCCAATGGTTGGAGACGATATTGTTGTCGAGGATCTTGCGGAACTGATCGTCCGCGATCCCTTCCTGCGGGCCGTAATAGGGGTTGGACGCAGCGTTGCAGACCACTACGTCGATCTGGCCGAACGCCGCACGGGTCTCGTCGACCAGATTCTGCAACCCCGCCTTGTCGGAGATGTTGGCGGCGACCGCGATGGCAGTGCCCTCGTCGTAGCGCGCGTTGATCTCGGCGGCCACCGCGTCACACGCATCCTGCTTGCGGCTCGAGATGACGATTTTCGCACCATGCTCGGCCAGCTCGAAGGCGCTGGCCTTGCCGATCCCCTTGGAGGAGCCGGTGATGATCGCGACCTTTCCGGTCAGGTCGAACTGGCTCATCTTCGTCCCCTCTCGTCAGCCCCTGCCCGCTTCGCAAATCCCCAGGCCGCCGAGGCGAGCCCCGGCACGCGCTCAGCAGTTTTCGCCGCTTGGGCGCTCGAGGCAGTGCCGTCGACGATGCGTTTCTTGATGCCCTGGACGATGCCGGTCAGCCGGAAGAGGTTGTACGCGAAATACCAGTCGAGCTGCGGCACGCCGTCGCGCTTGGTCGCCTTGCAATAGCGCGCGACCATGTCCGCGATCGTCGGGATGCCCGTCTCCGGCCCGTCCAGCCCCATCACGCCCGAGCGGCCCTCGGGCTGCGTAACCCAGTTCATCAGGAAATAAGAGAAGTCGGCGAGCGGATCGCCCAGGGTCGACAGCTCCCAGTCGAGCACCGCGATCACTCGCGCCTCACTGCTCGCGAAGATCATGTTGTCGATGCGGTAGTCGCCGTGGACGATCGAAGTGCGCGTCTGCTCCGGCAGGGTGCGCGGCAGCCAGTCGATCAGCGCCTCGACATCGGGCATATGCTCGGTCTCGGACGCGCGATATTGCTTGGTCCAGCGCGCGACCTGGCGTTCGAAATAATTGCCGGGCTTGCCATAGTCGCCGAGGCCGGCCGCGACATAATCGGTGTTGTGGAGCGCGGCGAGCGTATCGACCATCGCGTTGTAGATGTCGCGCCGGCCCTCGGGGTCCATGCCGGGCAGCGAGCCGTCCCAAAGGTTGCGTCCCTCGACCAGTTCCATGATGTAGAACATCGAGCCGATCACCTCGGGATCGTCGCACAGCCCGAACGGCGACGGCACTGGGAAGCCGGTCGGGTGAAGCCCGGCGATCAGACGGTATTCGCGGTCTACCGCATGCGCCGAAGGCAGCAACTTGCCGAAAGGCTGTCGACGAAGAACATAACTCTTGTTCGGGGTATCGACCCGATAGGTCGGATTGGATTGGCCGCCCTTGAATTTCGACAGTGAAACCGGGCCGGCAAAACCTGGAGTGCGTCCGGCGATCCAGCGTTCGACGGCGCGGAGGTCAATCGTGTCGTCCTCGGGGACCGGGATGGTGCCGACCATCGTCACGTTCGCATCCTCCCGGGCCGTCATGCGAAGTTGATCACCGACCGCGTCGAATCGCCCTGTCGCAATTCGTCGAACGCGTCGTTGATCCTTTCCAGTGGCATGCGATCCGCAATGATCGTGTCGAGATCGAGCAGCCCGCGCATATAGAAATCGACGAGCCGCGGGATGTCGACCGGGAAGCGGTTCGATCCCATCAGCCCGCCCTGCAGCTTCTTGCCCGCGAGCAGGTCCATGGCCGACAAGCCGACCTTCTCGCCCAGCGGCATCATGCCGAGGATCGTCGCGGTGCCGCCGCGACGCAGCACCTTGACGGTCGTCGCCGCCGATTGCGGTCGTCCGACTGCCTCGATCGCGTGGTGTACGCCACCCTTACTGATCTCGATCACCTGATCGGCCGCCGTATCCGACAACGCGTCTATCGAATGCGTCGCGCCGAGCTTCTCGGCCAGCGCACGCTTCTCCGGCACCGGATCGAGCGCGATAATCTTGCTGGCCCCGGCGATTTTAGCGGCATTGACGGCAGCGAGGCCGATGCCGCCGCAGCCGACGATACACACCGTTTCCCCCGGCGTAACGTCGGTGGTGTTGAAGACCGCCCCCGCCCCCGTCGTCACCGCACAACCGATGAGAGCGGCGCGGTCGAGCGGCATGTCCCGGTCGATCGCGACACAGGCATGCTCGTGCACGAGCATCTGCTCGGCAAAGGCCGAAAGGTTGAGCATCTGGGCGATCGGCTGGTCACCCATAATCAGGCGCGACGGTGCGCCCTTGGGGCGGCGCACGCTGGGATCGATGCACAGGGACATATGGCCAGTCACGCAGAACTCGCAATGACCGCAGAAAACCGAGAGGCACGTCACGACGTGATCGCCGACCCTGACGGTCGAAACGTCGCTACCGACCGCCTCGACCACACCGGCCGCTTCATGACCGGGAATGGTCGGCAGGGCGTGCGGATAGGCACCGTCGACGAAATGCAGGTCGGACCGGCACACCCCCACCGCGACGGTTCGGATCAGCACCTCGCGTGGCCCGGGGTTGGAGACGGTGATCTCCTCGATACGCAGCGGTGTTTTCGGCTCGAAGAGGACGGCAGCTTTCAATTCGGTCTCCTGTCTTCGTCAATCCGTCTGCGGCCGATCAGCGCGAAACGCCAAGGTCGCCGCTCGACGGCCGCTCGGCCTTGAACTCGGCATACTTTCCGAACTCGTTGCGGGCGATAGCCCGGTTGTGGACCTCGTCCGGGCCATCGGCGAAGCGCAGGGTGCGCAGCGCGGCCCATGCATGAGCCAGACCGAAGTCCTGGCTGACCCCGCCGCCGCCATGGGCCTGGATCGCGTCGTCGAGGATTTTCAGCGCCATCAGCGGCGCCTGGACCTTGATCATCGCGATTTCCTGCTGCGCGGACTTGTTGCCGGCACGGTCCATCATGTCGGCTGCCTTGAGGCACAGCAGACGGGTCATCTCGATATCGATGCGCGCGCGCGCAATGCGCTCCTCCCAAACCGAGTGATCGGCGATCCGCTTGCCGAAGGCGATGCGGCTAAGCAGGCGCTTCGCCATCGCCTCGATCCCGACTTCGGCAACGCCGATCGTGCGCATGCAATGATGAATGCGGCCCGGCCCGAGACGGCCCTGCGCGATCTCGAATCCGCGACCCTCGCCAAGCAGCAGATTCTCGACCGGAACGCGCACATCCTTCAGCTCGACCTCGCCATGCCCGTGTGGCGCATGATCATACCCATAAACCGAAAGCATGCGCTTGATCATCACGCCGGGCGTGTCGAGCGGGACCAGGATCTGGCTCTGCTGGCTGTGGCGCGAGTTTTCGGGATTCGTCTTGCCCATGACGATCGCGATCTTGCAACGCGGATCGCCGACGCCCGAGGACCACCATTTCGTGCCATTGATCACATAATGGTCGCCGTCCCGGACCATGGAAGTCTGGATGTTGGTCGCGTCGGACGACGCGACCGCCGGCTCAGTCATCAGGAAGGCGGAACGAATCTCGCCATTCATCAGCGGCTTGAGCCATTCCTCCTTCTGCTCGCGCGTGCCGTAACGGTGGAAAACCTCCATATTTCCGGTGTCGGGCGCGGAGCAGTTGAAGCACTCCGACGCCCAGCCGACCTTGCCCATCTCTTCGGCGCAGAGCGCATATTCGAGATTGGTGAGCTGCGTGCCTTCGAACTCGAAGCTGTCGTCGACATGGTTCTGGCCGGAATGCGGCGGCATGAAGAAATTCCACAAGCCCGCCTCGCGCGCCTTGACCTTCATGTCCTCGATGACGGGGATAACCTTCCAGCGCTCACCCTCATGCTCCTGGCGGTGATACTCGTCCTGCCGGGGTCGGATATTCTGGTCGATGAAGGTCTTCACGCGGTCCCGAAAATAGGTCTCGCGCTCGCTCAGCGTGAAATCCATGGCACATCCTCCATCGCTCTTTCCATCGGCGTTAGACCGTACCGCGTTTTCGGTAAAGCGTCTTTGCGGCTGAAATCTCGGTCGAACGAGCGCGCAGAAAAAACACTGTCTCTTCGAAAAGAAGATGTTACAGTTTCGCTCATGCAAGCTGCCGAAGACGTCCAGGGGGAGGAGGAGGCAGGCACGAAGAGGTTCCGCGCCAAGCGGGATGCGATTCTCGCCGCCGCCGCCGAAGCAATCAACGAACAGAGCGCAAAGGGCATGACCTTTGCCGATGTCGCGCGGCGCGTGGGGCTGAACACCACCAGCGTCACTTATTATTTCAAGCGCAAGGAAGATCTGGCGGCTGCCTGTTTCGAGCATACGCTCGACCGGCTTCAGGCGATGCTCGACGAAGCGCAGCAAAAACCGACGCCTCAGGCTCGAGTCGCACATTATCTGGCGCTCAACATGGAGCGCTTCGCTCGCATCGAACGCGGCGAGGAACAGGCCTTTGCCGTATTGTCCGATCTGCGTGCGATGGAGGAGCCAGTGCGCGGCCGGCTGCTCGCGAGCTGGCAGCGGGTATTCCGCACGACTCGTAGCCTGTTCGGCCCTTCTGCCAGCCGCGCCCAAACCGATTTGCACGGCGCCCGCGCACATGTGCTGCTGGAGAATACCTTCTGGCTACCGCTCTGGCTGGTCCGGTACGAGCTCGACCAGTTCGGGCGGATCGAGGAGCGGCTGATGGACGTGTTCGAGCACGGAATTGCCGGGCCGAACCAGAATTGGGCGCCCGCCCTCATCAACCTCGAACATGAAGAGCCCGAGCCCGGACGCGAGGCGTTCCTGCTCGCGGCGACGCGGCTGATCAACGAACTCGGCTATCGCGGCGCCTCGGTGCAGAAGATCGCCTCCGAGCTGAACGTTACCAAGGGCAGTTTCTACCATCATCTCGATGCCAAGGATGACCTGGTCATTGCCTGCTACAAGCGCAGCTTCGATACGATCGCCGATGCGCAGCAGCTCGCCGACGAGCGCGGCGGGAGCCATTGGCAGCGCCTGACCGGCACGATCGCAACCCTGCTCGACGTGCAATTTTCCGAGCGTGGGCCGTTGCTGCGGACCACGGCGCTGTCTGGCCTGCCCCGCACCGTGCGGCGCGCAATGGTCGAGCGCTCCAACCGCATCGCGCGGCGCTATGCCGGTACGATGATGGACGGGATCGCGGAGGGATCGATCCGGCCGGTCGACGCGCTGGTCGCGTCACAGGCACTGATGGCGCTGCAGAACGCCGCGTTCGACATGCGCAAATGGGCCAGCACCATGCCGCGCGAGAAGGCGGTCGCCTTCTACGCCTCGACCCTGGCCTTCGGGCTGTTCGACGATCGCGTGCTCGACCTTTGAATCATCGCTGAGGCTGGACAACAGCCTCGCTCCGCTGGCAGCGGGGCCGCAAGGAGACATTACATGGCCGGCATGGGCGCATTCGACTGGGCAGACCCTTTTTTCCTCGACGATCAGCTCGAAGATGACGAGCGGATGATCCGCGACACGGCGCGGGCCTATGCCCAGGACAAGCTCGCGCCGCGCATCATCGATGCCTTCGCCAATGAGACGACCGACGAATCGATCTTTCGCGAGATGGGCGAGCTTGGCCTGCTCGGGCCGACCGTGCCGGAGGAATATGGCGGCGTGGGCGCGTCGTACGTCGCCTACGGCCTGGTCGCGCGCGAGGTCGAGCGAGTCGATTCGGGTTACCGGTCGATGATGAGCGTTCAGTCGAGCCTCGTGATGTATCCGATCTATGCGTACGGCTCGGAGGAGCAGAAGCGGAAATATCTGCCGAAGCTGGCTAGCGGTGAGTGGATCGGCTGTTTCGGCCTGACCGAGCCCGATGCGGGGTCGGACCCCGGCGGCATGAAGACCCGGGCGGTTAAGACTGCCGATGGCTATCGCCTGTCGGGTTCCAAGACCTGGATTTCCAACGCGCCGATCGCCGATGTGTTCGTGATCTGGGCCAAGTCCGACGAGCATGGCGGCGGCATTCGCGGCTTCGTGCTGGAAAAGGGCATGAAGGGACTCAGCACGCCGAAGATCGAAGGCAAGCTGAGCCTGCGCGCGTCGATTACCGGCATGGTGATGATGGACGATGTCGAGGTCGGCGAGGAGGCACTGCTGCCCGATGTGCAGGGGCTGAAGGGGCCGTTCGGCTGCCTCAACCGCGCGCGCTACGGGATCAGCTGGGGATCGATGGGCGCGGCGGAATTCTGCTTCCATGCGGCGCGGCAATACGGGCTCGACCGGGCGCAGTTCGGCAAGCCGCTGGCGGCGAACCAGCTTTACCAGAAGAAGCTGGCGGACATGGAGACCGAGATCGCGCTTGGCCTGCAGGCCAGCCTCAGGGTCGGACGGCTGATCGACGCGGGCAGGTTCGCACCCGAGATGATCTCGATCGTGAAGCGCAACAATGTCGGCAAGGCACTCGATATCGCGCGGATGAGCCGGGACATGCATGGCGGCAATGGCATTTCGGGCGAATATCAGGTCATGCGCCATCTGATGAACCTGGAGACGGTGAACACCTATGAGGGCGCGCATGACGTGCATGCGCTGATCCTTGGGCGGGCGATCACGGGGATCGCGGCGTTTTGAACGTGGTCGCTTCCTCCTGCTCCCCGGCGAAGGCCGGGGCCCAGTCGGAACGTCTTTTGTTGGCTCGTGTTGCGCCCCTTCACTCCAACCTTCCCAACTGGGCCCCGGCCTTCGCCGCGGAACAGGGAGGAGAGGCCGGTGGGTGAGCCGCCCCTCACCGGCCTGAAGGTCATCGAACTCGCCCGCATCCTTGCCGGCCCATGGGCGGGGCAGACCTTGGCCGACCTCGGCGCCGAGGTGATCAAGGTCGAAAGCCCCGAGGGCGACGATACCCGCACCTGGGGACCGCCCTTCATCGAGAACCCCGACGGCAGCCGGGACGCGGGCTATTTCCACGCGACCAATCGCGGCAAAAAATCGGTCGTCCTCGATTTCCGCACGCCGGAGGGCCAGGCCGCAGTACGGCACATGGTCGCCGATGCGGACGTGCTGATCGAGAATTTCAAGGTCGGCGGCCTAGCCAAATACGGACTCGATTATGCGAGCCTGAGCGCGATCAACCCGCGCCTGGTCTATTGCTCGATCACCGGCTTCGGCCAGGATGGCCCCTATGCCAGCCGTGCCGGCTACGACTTCATCGTCCAGGGTATGAGCGGGATCATGGACCTTACCGGCGAGCCGGAAGGTGCACCGCAAAAGGTGGGCGTGGCGTTCGCCGACATCATGACCGGGCTCTATTCGGTGATCGCGGTCCAGGCGGCCCTCGCCCAGCGCGAGAAGACCGGGCGTGGGCAGCAGATCGACATGGCGCTGCTCGATACGATGGTGGGCGTGCTGGCCAATCAGGCGATGAACTTCTTCGTCAGTGGCGTGACGCCGCCCCGGCTCGGCAACGCGCACCTCAACGTCTCGCCCTACGCGGTCTTCCCGACGAGCGACGGCTGGTTCATCCTCGCGGTCGGCAATGACGGGCAGTTTGTGCGGTTCTGCGATGCGTTGGGGCTTGATGCCCTGAAAGCTGACGCGCGTTTCGCGACCAATGCGGGGCGACTGGAATATCGCGAACCATTGTTCACGGCGATCCGACAGGCGACGTCGCTGCTAGAACGCGATGCGCTGCTCGCGACGCTGGAGGCCGTGGGCGTGCCGGCGGGACCGATCAACAGCGTGGCCCAGGCCTTTGCCGACCGCCAAGTGATTCATCGCGGCATGGCGTTGACGCTCGACCGGGACGGCATGGCCATTCCGGGTCTGCGCACGCCGATCCGCTTTTCGGACGCATCGCTAGCGCTTGATCGCGCCGCGCCGATGCTGGGACAGGATGACCCCGAATGAGTGCACCGCTGGCTGGCCTTCGGATCATCGAAATCGCGGGGATCGGCCCGGGGCCGTTCTGCGGCATGATGCTCGCCGATCACGGCGCCGAGGTGATCCGCATCGCCCGGCCGGACGAAGGCAGCGCTCTCTCCATTGCCGCGAAGGACCCGCTGCTCCGCTCGCGGCGCCTTATCACACTCGATCTCAAGAAGCCCGAGGCCGTGCTGGCCGTGCGGCGGCTGGCCGAGAGCAGCGACGGGTTGATCGAGGGCTTCCGGCCAGGTGTGATGGAACGGCTTGGGCTTGGGCCCGAGACGCTGCTCTCGGACAATCCGAAGCTCGTTTACGGGCGCATGACCGGCTGGGGGCAGACCGGGCCGATGGCTGCCGATGTCGGGCATGATATCAATTACATCGCGATCTCGGGGGCACTGCATGCGTTCGGCGAGGCGGGCGGCAAGCCGGTGGCGCCGATCAATCTGGTCGGGGATTTCGGCGGGGGCGGGATGATGCTTGCCTTCGGCATGCTCGCCGCAATCCTGCAGGCCCAGGCGACCGGGCGCGGCCAGGTGGTCGATTGCGCGATGACCGACGGCTCCGCGCTGCTGATGAGTATGATGTGGGGCTTCCGCGCCATGGGGCGCTGGGGGAATGGGCGCGGCACCAACCTGCTCGATGGCGGCGCGCATTTCTACGACAGCTACGAGACCGCCGACGGGAAATGGGTGGCGATCGGGTCGATCGAGCCGCAATTCTACAAGGCGTTGCGCGCGGTGATGAGGCTCGACGGGACCGAATGGGACGCGCAGTTCGCGCCCGCCATGTGGACGCGACTGAAGGATGAGCTGGCGCGTCGGTTCCGGGAAAGATCGCAGGCTGACTGGGTCGATGCCTTTAACGGGCACGAGGCGTGCTTCGCGCCGGTGCTCGGCTTCGACGACGCGGCGGCCCATCCGCACAATCGCGCGCGAGGCACGTTCGTGGAAGCCGGCGGCGTGGTCCAGCCGGCCCCTGCCCCGCGCTATTCGATGAGCGAGACCGTCGCACCGGTAATGGCCGGCCCGGCCGAAACCGACGCGATCCTGGCGGACTATGGCTTTTCCGGTGACGAAATGGCGGCGTTACGGGAATCAGGCGCGCTGGGCGGCGCCTGAGCTTGATTGCCTGAGCCGGGCACGCGTGCGATATTGGTTGCAAAGAAGAACCCATAGGAGAAAGCGCCATGGCCACCGCAGTCCTTCGCAATTCGCAGATGAGCGAAGCCGAATGGGAGGCGCGCCAACAGCTCGCCGCCTGTTACCGCGTTTTCGCGATGCTCGGCTGGTCCGAGATGATCTACAACCACATCACCCTGAAGATCCCGGGCGAAGAAGGCGCGTTCCTGATCAATCCGTTCGGGCTGCATTTCAGCGAGGTAACCGCCTCGACCCTGGTCAAGATCGACATCGACGGCAACAAGCTGGACGACAATCCCTATCCGGTGAACCGGGCGGGCTTCGTCCAGCATGCGCTGTTCCACCGGCACCTGCCCGACGCGCATTGCATCATGCACACGCACACGACTGCGGGCATGGCGGTGAGCTCGGTCGAAGGCGGGCTGCGCGCGACCAATTTCTACGCCTGCAATTTTATCGGGCAGATCGCCTATCATGATTTCGAGGGCGTGACGGTGCGCGACGAGGAAGGCGAGCGGCTGCTCGAGCATCTCGGCGACAAGCGCGTGATGCTGCTGAAGAACCACGGTATCCTGGTGATGGGCCGCACCCTGCCCGAGGCCTTCATCAAGCACTGGTCGCTACAGCGCGCCTGCGAGATCCAGGTCGCGACCGCCGGTATGGGCACGCCGATCGAAGTGTCGGCCGACGTGGTCGCGGTGCACCAGCGCGACCTGCACCAGGTCTCGATCCCCGGCGGGCCGGGCAAGGCGGATTTCGAGGCAATGGTGCGCCTGGTCGACAAGATCGACACGAGCTGGCGGAACTGACTTTTCGTTCCTCCCCGGGAACCGGGGGAGGGGACAGCACGCTTCTTCAGCGGGTGGTGGAGGGGCTTGAAGCGCGGCAACGTCGCCTCGCTCCAAGCCCCTCCACCACTTCGTGGCCCCCCTCCCCGCTCCGGGGAGGAACTCTAGCCGAACCGGTAGCCCGACACCGCCCAGCCGAGCACATGGTCGGCATAGTCGCGCACCGCGGGACCGTCGCCGCCCGCACCGAGCGCCACCATCAGCGGAAGCAGATGCTCCGCCTCCGGATGCGCGAACCGGGCGTGCGGCAGTTCCTCCCAGCGCGCCACGCGATCCGCCCGTGCGGCAGGATCGGGATCGGTCACCGCTGCCGTCAGTGCAGCGTCCCACTCATCCGCCACCGGCGTCACCTGCGGCCCGCGAGCGCGGAGGTTGTGGAAGCTCATGCCCGATCCGACGATCAGCACGCCGTGGTCGCGCAGCGGCGCGAGCGCGCGGCCGATCGCGATATGCGCGGCAGGATCGAGATCCTTGCGCAGCGACAGCTGGACCAGCGGAATATCGGCGCCGGGCACCGCGACCATCATCGGGATGAAAATGCCGTGATCCCAGCCGCGCCCGGTTTCCTCGCGCACCGGGAAGCCGGCATCTTGCAGCAGCCCCTCGACACGGCGAGCGATATCGGGGGCACCGGGGGCATCCCAGCGCAGTCGATAGGTGTGTTCCGGAAAGCCGTAATAGTCATACAGCAAAGGCTGGCCGTTGCCGGCGTGGACGGTCACCTCCTGCTCTTCCCAATGGCCGGAGATCATCAGGATCGCCTTGGGCCGTTCGGGAAGCGAGGCGATGAGGCCGGCGAGATAGTCCTGCATCTTCTGCCACATCGGATCGGGCGGGCCGCCCGCCGGGTCCATGAAGAAACAAGGGCCACCGCCATGCGGGACGAAGAGTGTGGGAAGTGTCATGCATCGGATATCGGTCTCGCACCGCCGCGCCGCAATCGCGCCTGGGGAAACACGCCGTTTCCCAATAACGGCCTTTGCCGTAAGCTGCCGGCATGACCCGCTTCACCGTCAACAACCAGCCCGTCCAATACAAGATGGACCCGAAGACGCCGCTCCTATGGGCATTGCGCGACGCTTCCAACCTGACAGGCGCCAAATATGGCTGCGGTAATGGGGAATGCGGCGCCTGCACGGTCGATATCGATGGCGAGGCGGTGCGATCCTGCCAGGCGACGATCG
>Ga0247737_1000133_pt1 | contig 23359 bp, 22 predicted proteins | sample UWRJL028104C2_FD_180937 | JGI IMG/M metagenome (GOLD analysis project Ga0247737, IMG submission 180937) | Plant litter microbial communities from Arlington Agricultural Research Station in Wisconsin, United States - UWRJ-L028-104C-2 | ecosystem: Environmental > Terrestrial > Plant litter >...
TCCGCCCCGATCGCCCCGACGGAGCGGAAGATGGCACCGACGTTGGTCGGGTCTGCCACGTTCTCGAGGATGATCACCCGGCGCGCGCCCTCGAGCAGCGACTCCGGTGACGGCAGCGGCGGTCGGTCCATCGCGGCGATGAGCCCGCGGTGCAGCAGGTACCCCGTCAGCTGCTCGAGCAGCTCCGGTGGCCCCGAGAACACCGGCACGTCGGGCCCGACGAGCGCGACCGCCTCGTCAACGGTGCCGCCGAGGGCGAGCACCGAGCGCGGCGTGTGTCCGGCGCGAAGGGCGCGCTCGAGAACGAGGGCCGACTCGGCGATGTAGATACCGCCGCCCGACTTCTTGAGGGCGACATCCGTCTGATGTGAGTAGTCGACGAGCCTCGGGTCGCGGAGGTCGGTGATCGGGATGACCGGCACGGTCGGCGGCGTCAGGCGTCGGTCGACGGGAGAACGGATGCCCCGGCCGCCGTCACCTCGGCGAGCGCCGTCGCGCTGCTGTCCGCCGCGACGCCCGCGACGAGATCATCGAGCACGCGGACCCGGCGTGCAGAGGCGAGACCGTCGAGCGCGGAGGCGAGCACGCAGTAGTCCGTGGCGAGGCCGACGACATCGATGTCGGTGACGCCGAGACGGTCGAGTGCCTCGGGGACGGTGCCGCCGTCATCCGTCGTGCCCTCGAAGATCGAGTAGGCGGGCTTGCCCTGCCCCTTGCGCACGTGGAGCGTGACCGCCGAGGTGTCGAGCGCCGGGTGGTAGTCGGCCCCGACGGTGCCGGCGACGCAGTGCACCGGCCAGTTCGTGACGAAGTCGGGCACCTCGTCGGCGGGCGCGAAGTGGCCGCCGTTGTCGTTCTCGGCGTCGTGCCAGTCACGGGAGGCGAAGACCGCGTCGTAGCGCCCCGGATGCGCGGCGAGGTAGTCGGTGATGCGTGCGGCGACCGCGGCTCCGCCCTGCACGGCGAGCGCCCCGCCCTCGGTGAAGTCGTTCTGCACGTCGATGATGAAGAGGGCGCGGGTCATCCGCCCAGTTTACGAACTCCGCCGGTCGCAGGGCGGAGAGTCAGTTGTTCGAGAGGTTGTTGCCGCAGCTGAAGGTCGCCGCGGTGACCGTGTCGAGCGCCGCCATGGCACTGCCTGCGGAGAGCCGGCCCTCGGCGAAGAACGCGAACGCGAGGGCGGTGCCGTCTTTGGCGTGGATGATGCCGGCCAACGCATAAGCGGAGGCGATCGAGCCCGTCTTCGCGTTGACCGCACCTCGCGCCACCGCGTTCGCCCCGGTGAATCGGGTCTTCAGCGTTCCCGTCTGGCCGGAGATCGGCAGCGAGTCGTAGATCACCGCGAGGCCCTTCGCGCCCGCGCCGACCTGCACCATGAATCGTGCCTCCATAGTGGGCGGCACCGCATCCTGATTGCTCTCGCCCGAGCCGTCCTTGACGACCAGCGCTGCGGTATCGAGACCGTAGGCCTTCGTGAGCGCGGCGCGGTACACATCGGTGAGGGATGCGGCGGAGCCGTCGCTTCCCGCAGCCTTCGACGACACGCGGGCGACCATCTCGGCGAGGGTGTTGTCGGAGTCGGGCAGCATCTTGCCGATCAGGGTCGACAGCGGCTGCGACTGCACCTGCCCGAGCTGCGCGCCGCGATCCGTCACCGCAGCGCCGGCCTTGCTGACCGCGCTCGACGGCAGCCCGAGCGCCTCCGCGAAGACCGCACCCGCGTGGCCGATCGGGTCCGTGCTGCGCGGGCTGTTCTGCGCTCGCGGATTGGCGCGGTCACCGTCCACCATGAGGGCGGTGACGAGCGGCTGGTAGCCGAGCGTGCGCTCGTTGGCCGGCCAGGTCGGGTCCCAGGCGTCGGCCGGGTTCCACAGGTTCGCGTCGGCCACGACGGCGGTGATCGGGTCGTCGGCGCCATGGGTCTGCGCCCAGGCAGCCTTGACCTGATCGGCGAGGGTGCTGATCTTCGGCGCGCCGGCGTAGACGCTCTCCTGCCCGGCGGGCAGGGCGCTCAGCGTCGCGTCGCCGCCGCCCACGAGCACCACGGTGCCGGGTGCGGAGCCCTGGTAGACGGTGGTCGAGAAGCGGTAGCCGCCGCCGAGCACGGTGAGCCCGGTCGCGGCGGTCAGAGTCTTGATCACGCTGGCCGGCGCGACGCCCGTGTTGCCGCCACGATCGAGCAGCACCTCGCCCGTCGCGGTGTTGATCACCGTGCCGCTGAACGTGCCGAGCGCACGGTTGGCTGCCGCGCCCGCAACCGAGCAGGTGCGCAGCGCCATGGCCGGGGGCACCGGGTCGGGCGTCGGGCGGGGCGGCGGGGTCGTCACGGTCGGGGTGGGGCTGGCCGCGACATCCGCTGCCGCCTGCGCGTTCGAGGCTCCGCCGGGCGCACCGAGGGCGACCCCGGCGAACACCGAGCCGGTGCCGAGCAGCACGAAGACCAGCGCGAGCCCGGAGAACAGGACGACCCGCGGATGCCGCCTCACCAGCGCAGCGATACCGGCCCAGCGGGCGGGCGGCGGGGTCGCAGCCTCGAGGGACTCGTGCCCGGGCTCGACGGAATCGTGGGGCTCGGTCACGCTCCCCATGGTAACCGCCCTGCTACTGCGCCGACTCCTGCGGGTAGCGCAGTCCGATCTGCTCGCGGATCTGGTCGAGCGTCTCCATGATGGTCACGCTCTGCTCCGGCGGCAGGATGTCGCCAGCGATGCGCCCCTCGCGTACCAGTCGCTCGAGTTCCCAGGCCTGGAACTGCATGCCGCGCTGGCTGACCTCCTGGTCGAAGCGTTCGATCACCGCGCCGTCGGAGTCGTACACGGTGAAGCTGGTCGGCGAGTACCAGACCGGATCGACTTCGATGCGGCCCTGAGTGCCGTAGACGATCGCGAAGTTGGGGCCGAGGGTGTCGAGCGACGCATGCAACATCGCCTGCTGGCCGCCGCCGTAGGTGAAGACGATCGCATCCTGACGGTCGACGCCGGTGTCGGTGAGCGGCGCGGTCGCGTACACCGTCTCGGGCGTGCCGAAGATGTCGAAGGCGAACGACACGGGGTAGATGCCGAGGTCGAGCAGCGCGCCTCCGCCGAGGGTGAGGTTGTTGATGCGGTGCTCCGGATCGGTGGGCAGCAGGCGGTCGTGCTCGGCGATCACCGTGCGGACCTCGCCGATCAGCCCCTCGGCGATGAGCTCGCGGATGCGGATCATGTGCGGCAGGAAGCGGGTCCACATGGCCTCGAGCACGACCAGGTTCTTCGCGGTAGCGGTGTCGACCACCCGGCGGGCCTCGGCTCCGGTCAGGGTGAAGGGCTTCTCCATGAGCACGTGCTTTCCCGCGTCGAGCGCGAGCAGCGCATTCTCGGCGTGGAACGGATGCGGGGTCGAAACATAGATCACGTCGACATCCGGGTCTGCCACCAGCTCGGCGTAGCTGCCGTGCGCGGCGGGGATACCGAACTCGTCGGCGAAAGCGCGGGCCGATTCGAGTGTGCGCGAGCCGACGGCGGTCACCGAGAATCCGTTCTTCAGCAGATCGTTGGTCTGCATGTGAGCGATTCCACCCGTGCCGAGGATGCCCCAGCGAAGTTCTCCAGCCATGATGTCCTTCCGGCGAGCGTCGGCGCTCTGCACGCAGTCGAACCTAGCAGCGCCGCCGATGCGGGGAGCGGTTAGCAGGCGCCCCAGCGTGCCGCCGCGCGAGTGAAGCTGCTGGACTCCCCCGGGCCGCCGTGCGTCATCGCGAAGTAGATGCAGACACCCCCGGTACTGCCCGCAAAGCCGGGCTTGTAGAGCGCGGCCCGGTGGGACGACGAGTCCCACCACTTCTGCGCGACGGTCGCGCCCGAGTTGCCGGACCCGCCGGCCAGATTGCCGTCACAACCGCGGCTGGGGGTGGTGTCGGAGTAGTAGGTACCGTCCGCGGCGGGCTCGAGGCTGCGCACCCCGGAGTGGCCCCACGTGTTGCCCGGGTTCGGGCTCGGATCCTCTGCCATCCACGCGAGGCGCTGCTCCATGCAGCCGTCGTAGCGGAAATTGCCGGTCGGGATCGGGTCGAGGCAGTTGGCCGCGCGGATCGCGTTGTAGGCGGCCGAGAAGCTCTGCAGGTCTCCGCCGCCGCCCCCACCGGGACTCGCGGCGCAACCCTGCCCCGCTGCGGCCTTCGCGGCACGTCGGTCGACGGTCGATCCACCGGTCGCGCCACCGCCGCCGCGCTTGCCGGTCGCCGCGGGCGGCGCCGGCGGTGGCGGGATCGGCACAGGCTTCTGCGCGAGATGTTCGGTGTCGGCGGTGAGCACCTTGGCGGTTGCGGCCTGCTGGCTGGCCAACGAACGTTCGGTGGTCGCCGTCGTCAGGTTCGTCGACTGCTGGGGCGCGGCATCCGCCTGCACGATCGCGGCAGCGAAGAGCGGTCGCCCGGTCTCCGGCAGAGCGGCGGACGCGGCGCCGATCGACGGTCCACCACCACCGATGAAGGGCAGCAGAATGACGAGCACGGCGGTGAGCAGCGTGGTCAGAAACGCGACACGCTTCATGCTGATTCCCCCGAATCCCCGCAGGCGGTCGCGAACCCCGATGCCGCGACTCATCCCACGGTAGGCGCGGACGACACCCACCACAACGGATGCGGAACGTTCTGCCCGCGAACGGGGGACGCCTGCCCGTCCCGTGCACGCCGACCCACGTGATCTCCGCTAAGCTTTCATGCTGTGCCTCCCGGGTTCTCCCGACGAGGCTCGGCCGCCTTAGCTCAGTCGGTAGAGCATCTCACTCGTAATGAGAAGGTCATCAGTTCGATTCTGATAGGCGGCTCCGTCTTTAATCTTCTTCCCGCTCGACGCCGTCCGCCGCGACGAACTCGATGATCGGGCTCGACTCGACCCACTCTCCGATCTCGCCGTGGGCACGGCCGCCCTCGATCTCAAATACGGCGTCGATGATCCGACGCCGGAGCGCGGGCTCGGTGATCGGATGCGCGACCGCGGCGAGCGTCAGGTTCGAGGAGCGGGTGAAGGTGATGACGAAGCGGGGATCCTCGAGAAGGTTGGCGTACCAGCCGCGGCGGCCCGGCCATCCGGTGATGTAGTACCGACCGTCGAGCCGGTGAAACCAGATCTCCACCGTGCGGGGAGTGCCCGAGGTGCGCCCCGTCGTGGTGATATCGATGACGAGGTCGTTCGCCAACGCTTTCTCAAGGTCTGTACTCACGCCGCCGAGTGTTCACCTCGACCCGCGATTGCACAAGTCGCCGAGTCAGTGGTGGTCTAGAGGCCCACCTGTTCGACCGCATAGGCGGCCTGCTCCGGCGTGAACTTGCCGCCGTACGCCGAGCTCAGCTGATCGATAAGACCCTGGTGGCTGAACCCCATGCCGGTGGCGATGTACCCCTTGGCCGAGATCACCGCCTGAGCGTTCCAGTCGGCGCCTAGCGCATCGACGGCGACCGTGGCGTCTGGCACGGAGAAACCGCTGCCGTACGACGAGCTCAGCTGATCGATAAGTCCCTGATGGCTGAACCCCATGCCGGTGGCGAGGTAGCCCTTGGCCGCGAGAAAGGCCTGCTGCTGAGAGACGCTCAGTACCGGACCGGCCGGTGCCGACGGCTTCGCCGCCGACGCGGTGAGCGTGGAGGTCTTCACCACGGTGAGTTTGATCTTCGTGCCCGCCGGTACTTTCGCATTCGCCTTCGGCGACTGCTTGGTCACCGTCCAATCCTTCGACAGGATGACGAAGCTGCCCTTGGGAGCACTGTACTTGTGCCGCAGCCCGACCTTCTTCAGCGCGTTCTTCGCGTCATAGGCGGACTTTGCCACGACGTTCGGAACCACCGTCTTCTTCGCCGCAGCGTGCGTCACCGTACTGGAGACGGGCACCGCCGCCGACGCGCTGACCGCGGGGCCGGCGAGAAGGAGCCCACCGGTCAGGGCGGCGATGACGACGAGCCTGTGGCGAGTCGAGAGTTTCCGGGCGATGAACGTCATGTGAATCCTTCGGGTTAGGGCCCCGCAAACGTAACCGTCGCTCAGGAATCTCCACAACACCCCAGACCGAGGGCCGCCGCCCGCCCCCGCGCTAGTCGATCCAGAGCACGACGCCGGTCTGACCCAGCAAAACGGATGCCACCCCCGCCCGCACCGCGTCGGCGCAGCGCTCGCGGGTGAACGAGGCTGGGTCGAAGTTCGACGAGGCACCGAGCCCTTCGCCACGGAAGGATGCCCCGGTCCAGTCGACGGCGGTGACGTTCGTGGTCGGCTCCGCAACCTCCGCCCCGACCACGAGGAACTGCTGATCGAGGTGGCTCGCAGTCACGACGGCGAGCGCGTCGATCAGGTCGTTGCCTGCGCTCACGATGAGGTCGGGCTTCTCGTTCATCGCGGCGACGATGCCGTCGACGTGATGGGCATCCGCGTTCACGGTGCGGAGGTCGACGTCATCCTTCTCCGCCCAGTCGCGCACGGCCTTCGCCGCTGCGCGGGCGGGGGCATCGGCACCGGCGGTCAGCAGAACGACCCGGTAGCCGGGCGATGGGCGGGCGTCATCCCAGGTTCCCGGCTTCGGGTGAATGGTCGCCTCGGGCGTCGGCGCGACGGGCGGAGTGAAGCCGGCACCGACCGATCCGAGCAGCGACGGTGAGGGATGCGGCGCACTCCAGTCTGCGGCGGCACAGCCGGTGAGCAGGGCGACGGTGACGGTCGCTGACACGAGCAGGGCGGTTGCCCGCCGGGGAGAACGCACGGGGAATGGTCCTTCGAAGGTTGCGGCGCACGGGTCGGCGCCCAGCTACTCTGCGGCAGGCGGGGCGCCGCAACCAAACCACGGAACGGTAGTTTCTCAGCCGTTGGCCGAGCGTCCTCCTGTCGTTCACCTTCCCGAGCGACCCTGACGGGCCCCCTCGCGACACTGGAGAATGATGACCCGCGCACGCCGCCTGCCCCTTGCTCTGCTCACCGGCGGCGCGGTGATCGCGCTCGGCCTGCTGGTGGCGGCCCCCGCATCCGCCCACGGATTCAGCTCGGTGGCCTACGCGGATGTCCGCCACGCGGGCACCGGCCACGTGCACACGACACTGCAACTGGAGTACGACCTGCTGGTCGTCTCGGCCGCCGATGCCGCTGGGGATGACTCGCTGTTTCAGGACGGCACGGCAGCGTTCGACGACGGAGATGCCGCCACGGAGGCCACCGCCCTCGAAGCCCACTCCGATGCGGTGCTCGACTACGTCGCCGATCACTTCACCATGAGCTCCGGCGGAACCCGCTGCGCCGTCACCCTGGGCGATGACATCACCATCACCGAGCGACAGAGCGTGCCGTACGCGGTGCTGTCGCTCGATCAGGCCTGCCCGGTCCGCAGCGACGCCCACGTGATCACCAGCACGCTCTTCCCCGACAGCGAGGGCTTCGTCACGAGCACCAAGACGATCCTCACCTACGAGATCGATGGTCAGACCGGCAGCGCGAGCCTCGACGCCGAGCAGACGTCATTCTCCACCGAGCAGAGCATCGGCCAGCGGTTCTGGGAGTTCTTCCGCCTCGGCGCAGAGCACCTGCTCACCGGTATCGACCACATCCTGTTTCTGCTCGCGTTGATCGCGGGCTCGCGGCGACTGCGCGAGATCATCCTCGCGGCGACCACCTTCACCCTCGCCCACTCGGTCACGTTCATCCTCGCCGCGACCGGCGTGATCGCCGTGCCCGGCGCGATCGTCGAGCCGATCATCGCGCTCTCCATCACCGCGGTCGCCGCCTGGTATCTGTGGCGTCTCTGGCGTAAGGGCGACCAGGCGATGGGATTCGACGGAAAAGACATCGGATTCCTCGGGCTCGACCGCGCCGGTTGGCTCCGCCTGGGTGCCGTCTTCCTGTTCGGTCTGGTTCACGGTCTCGGTTTCGCCAGCGCGCTCGGCATCGACGAACCCTGGTCGTGGACACTCCTCTGGTCACTGCTGGTGTTCAACCTCGGCATCGAAGCGGTTCAGCTGGCCATCATCGCGCTGGTGTTCCCGATCCTCGCGGTGCTGCGCCGCCGGGCACCCCGGGCCGGGCGCTGGGTGACCGGCGCCATCGCTGTGGTCGTGTCGGTCGCCGGGCTCGTCTGGTTCGTGCAGCGGGTACTCGGACTCTGAGCATCGGGGTTTCTGGGAATTTGCCGCGAGAGTTGGCTCCCCCGAAAGGGGGTAATCGCCTGTCGTTCACCGACCGTTCACCCCATCGCTCGACCGTCGATTGCCCCCTGTTTCACCCCTATATCCACAGAACGGATGTTTCATGCCCTTCCCCTCCACAGACACGCGAAAGGCGCGCCGCAGCACTCGCTACCGCGCCTCCGTGTTGTTCGCGACGATCGCGCTCGGCACGTCCTGCGCCGTCAGCGGCATTGCAGCGATCCCGGCGATGGCCGCCGGAACCGCGAACCTGACCGGCATCGTGCTCGGTGTCGGCGCGACCGAGAACCAGCGCATCGTCAGCTGGTACTCCTCGGCCGACGACGTGCAGTCCGTGCAGCTGGCTCCCTCGGCGTCCGTCGTCGCCGGCCAGTTTCCGGCCGATGCCGCGACCTTCGCCGCCAGCGGAACCGCGAACATCGCCACCAGCGGCGGCTTCAACCGCCACGCGACCCTCTCGGGCCTGACCGAGAACACGGCGTACTCCTACCGCGTCGGCTCCGAGGGCAATTGGTCGCCGGCATACTACTTCACGACCCAGTCGTTCGACGGCAACTATGACTTCCTGTTCCTCGGCGACCCGCAGATCGGGTCGTCCGGAGACGCGGTGAAGGATGGCGCGGGCTGGGCAGACACGCTCAACGTCGCGACCGCCGCGAACCCGAAGGCCGAACTCCTGGTATCGGGCGGCGACCAGGTCGAATCCGCCAACAACGAGGCCAACTGGGACGCGTTCCTCTCGGCCGACAAGCTGCGCCAGGTGCCCTACGCGGCGACCATCGGTAACCACGATGTCGGCGGCAAGGCCTACGAGCAGCACCTGTTCACCCCGAACACCGACCGTAGCGGCGCGTACTACTCGAACGGCACCCCGTCGTCGAACACCTCTGGCGGCGATTACTGGTACATCTACAAGGATGTCCTGTTCATCGACCTGAATAGCAACAGCTACGCCACCTCGCAGGGTGGTGGCGGTGACGCCGCCCACGTGCAGTACGTGACAGACATCATCAACCAGCACGGTGCCGAGGCCAAGTACAAGGTGCTCGTGTACCACCACTCGATCTACTCGCCGGCCGATCACGCGAAGGACGGCGACAACAAGACCCGTCGTGTCGACTTCCCGACGACCTTCTCGAAGCTCGGTGTCGACCTCGTTCTGCAGGGCCACGACCACAGCTACTCGCGCAGCTACGAGATCAAGAACGGCGTCAAGGCGAACCCCGCCGAGCAGCCCGGTGACGCGAACGTGTTCCCCGGCCCCGGCGGCGTCATCTACGTGACGGCAAACTCCGCATCGGGCTCGAAGTACTACGACATCACCGCTCCGGACGACTCGGGCGTCGGTGGTGCTGGCAACGGTGCAGACCCACTCGACCCGAGCAAGTACTGGTACAACTCGGTGCAGAACCAGGAGCATGTGCGCACCTACGTCAAGGTGCAGGTGCAGAACGACCAGCTGGTCGTTCAGAACATCCGCAGCGGCACGTGCGCAGCGCCGAACGCGGCGGTCGAGCTGGGCAAGGTCCCGTGGTGCGGCCCGAACAGCGGAGCCTCCGCCGCTCAGCCCGTCGGCTCGGTCGTCGACGCGGTGACCATCCACAAGAACCACGGTGACGGCCAGGACATCCAGGTGACGGTCCCCACTGCCGCTCCCGGTGAGTTCGGCTGGACGGTCGACGGTCGCAACGGTCTGGTCGACCTCGGCACCGCCACCGACAAGGGCGACTTCTACGAGGCTGCCGGTCAGATCAACCCGATCACCGTGACCGACACCCGCAGCAGCCAGTCCCCGTGGTCGATCGCGGCCTCGGTCGGCGACTTCCGCGACGGCACGAACACCTTCTCCGGCAAGTACCTCGGGTGGACCCCGAAGCTGCTGACCGCTGGAGCGGGCACCACGGCCGGAGCGGATGTCAAGTCCGGCTACGACGGTGGCACCGGTCTTTCGGTCTCCCGCAACCTCGGCTCGGCAGACCAGGGTCACACCCGCGGTACCGCCACGCTCGGTGCGGCGCTCGACCTGAAGATCCCGAACACGGTCGACAAGGGGAGCTACCGCGGCACCCTGACCATCACGGCCCTGAGCAACTAGCAGCGCCACTGCAGTGCCGGATGCCCCGGTGCGGTGAGACCCCGTTCTCACCGCACCGGGCATCCGCTTTTCTCCCCGAATCCTGAGGTACACCCATGAACGCGTCCGTCACCCGCCCCCGTCTCGCCGTCATCACGGCGCTGGTCGCCCTGCTGCTCACCGCCGGCACGCTGGCCGCGCCGACCGCCGCCCGTGCGGCGGAGAACGACGTCACCTGGACCGTTCGCACCGCCTCCAACTCCTTCGGTGCCGCGCGCACCAGCTACAACTACACGATCAATCCCGGCTCCTCGGTGCAGGATGCGCTCGTCGTGGCCAACCACGGCACCGCCCCCCTCGACCTGGGCGTCTACGCGGCGGACGGGTACACCACCGACAGCGGACAGTTCGACCTCGTGGTGGCCGGCAAGAAGTCGCGCACCATCGGGGCGTGGACCACCGGCACCGACGACCACATCGTGGTTGCCGCCGGCGCGACGGCCGAGTTCCCGTTCACCGTGCACGTTCCGAAGAACGCCACGCCGGGCGACTACGCCGGCGGCATCGTCACCTCGCTCGTGCAACCCGACACCGCGCAGGGAATCAACGTCGACCGCCGGCTCGGCATCCGCATCACCCTGCGGGTCGGTGGAGCGCTCGCACCCGCACTCGCGGTCGAAGATCAGCACATCAGCTGGAGTGGCGGCGCGAACCCCTTCGCGGTCGGCGGCGCGACGATGAGCTACACGCTGCACAACACCGGCAACGCGGCGATCTCCGCCCACCAGATCGCCTCGCTGAGCGGACCGTTCGGGATGTTCGCGGCCACCGCTCCCGCCCTGAAGGCACCACCGCAGTTGCTGCCGGGCGAGAAGTGGGCGGTCACCGCGCGATTCTCCGGCGTGGGCGCGATGCTCGTGCTCACGGGCGCCACGACGGTCACACCGCGGGTGACGGAGGCGTCCGGCTCGATCACCGACCTCACACCGATCACGACATCGACGATCGGCTGGGCGGTGCCGTGGTTGCTCATCCTTATCCTGCTGGTGCTTGCGGCGCTGGTCGTCGCGGCACTTCGCCTCCGCAGGCGCAGCCGCGCTCAGGCGACGGAGCGCGAGGATGCCCGGGTCAAGGAGGCGGTGGAACTCGCCCTCAGCGGCGCCTCACCCGCCACCACCTCCACTGTCGCCTCGACGAGCGGCGAGGCATAAGGCGTGTGCGGCTCGGAGGCGCGCGAGCGCTGCGCGTCGAGGTCGGACTAAACCGGTTCAATTCCCAGCCGGATCCGGACATTCCCCCAGCAAACGTGATCGACAATTGATCAAGTGAACAGTTCAGCACCCTCCGCTCGCCCGACCGTCGCAATCGTCGGAGCCGGCGCCATCGGCACCTCCGTCGCCGACGCGCTCAGCTCCGCAGCCAACGTCATCCTCTGCCGTCGCAAGAACCCGGCACCCATGTCGATCGAATGGGATGGCGAGCGCCGGGCAGTGGATGCCGCGGTCGCCACGAGCGCGCAGGACCTGTCCCCGGTTGATTGGGTCGTCATCGCGACCAAGGCACACCACACGGCAGCGCTCGGCGACTGGCTCACGCGCCTGGTCGGGCCGCAGACCCGGGTCGTGCTGCTGCAGAACGGCATCGACCACGCGGACCGCGTCGTCGAGTGGGTCGACGCCTCACGAGTGGTCCCCGGCATCGTCTACCTTGCGGCGGAGAAATCGGGCGGTGACCTGGTGGTCCGTCACGGGTCTGGAACCATCGCGATGCCGGTGAGCGATAACGCGCACGACTTCGGCGCGCTGTTCGACGACCGGGTGAACTGCCGTCACACCTCCGACTTCGACCTCGAGAGCTGGAACAAGCTCATCCTCAACTCGGCGCTGAACCCGCTGACCGCCCTCCACGACCGCACGATGGAGGTCGCGCACGACCCGGCCATCCGTCCCGCGCTGTTCGCGCTGCTCGACGAGGGCGCGTCCGTTGCGCGGGCCGCCGGCGTCGCCTTCGACATGACACACCGCGCCGCGATGGTGGACACGATCGATGCCCTCCCGCCCGCGGCGACGACCTCGATGCTGCTCGACCGTCGTCACGGCCGTCCGCTCGAGTACGACTACCTGACCGGAGCCATCATCGCCGCCGCCGACCGCCACGGGGTTCCGGTGCCGCGGCTGCGCGACATCCATGACCGGCTGGTGAATCTCAGCCCCGAACCCGCAATCTAGCGGCGGTACCGGGGAGGCCGAGTCAGGCCGTCGCTCGGTCCAGCGGGGCGCCGACCGCCATCACCTCATCGAGCTGATGGAACGACTGCAGCAGTCGTTCCCCGAACAGGCGCGGGTTGTCGCCGTCGTTCCAACTCGTCCAGGCGTGCCGCACCACGGCGAAGACGACCAGGGTGATCAGGCGCGCCTTGGTGGTCAAGGCCGCCTCGTCCTCCGCGAGCGCGGGCTCATCACGCCGCAGGCGCGCCTCGACGACGGTGACCAGGTGTTCCTCGAACGTCTTCATCGCGAACATCCGTCGCGCGAACAGCTCGGGATACTGCTTGAGCAGGGTGCGCCGCAGCTGCTGGGTCTCGATCTCCCCCGAGTCCGACTCGGTGGCGCGGGCGATCAGCGGGCCGAGTCCGCGCAGCGCGCTCTCCCTGGGGCCCGCAGAAATGTACTCCTCGACCGCCGCCTCATCGAGCAGCTCCGGGGCGTCGCCGACCAGGGCGCTCTCCTTCGACGCGAAGTAGTTGAAGAAGGTGCGCGGTGACACATCGGCACGGTGGCTGATCTCGTCGACGGTCACCTTGTCGAGCCCTCGCTCCGCCACCAGGGCGAGCGCCGAACGCTCGATCGACCGCCGAGTGGCGAGCCGTTTGCGTTCGCGCAGGCCTCGGGTGCCGGCATCCAGACTCATGGTTACATTCTTGCACTCTGTGCAAACTTGCACAACGCGGGGGTCGCCGGGGAGGTCAGCAGCGCGGGTCTTCGGTGGGCACCGTGTCGTGCAGGAAGAAGTCATCGACCGCGTCGTCTACGCACGAATTCGACTTGTTGTAGGCGGTGTGGCCCTCGCCGGTGTAGGTGACCAGGTGGCCGTTCTGCAGCTCGGCGGCGAGGTTTTTCGCCCACACGTACGGTGTGGCCGGGTCATTCGTGGTGCCGACCACGATGATCGGTGCAGAACCGGCCGCGGCGATCGGTCCACGCTCGCGGGTGGACTTGTACGGCCAGTCCGCGCAGGAGGTGCCGCCGTACGACATCTGCGGGCCGAGGGTGGGTGCCACCTTCTTCAGTTCGGCCGCCTCTGCACGCATGGTCGCATCCGTGCTCGTCGACTTGTAGTCGAGGCAGTTGATGGCGATGAATGCCTCGGTCGAGTTGTCGTTGTAGGTGCCGTTGGCGTTGCGCTCGTAGTAGCTGTCGGCGAGCTGGAAGGCGTAGTCGGCATCACCCTTCTCGACGCTGGAGAACAGGGTGTCGAGGTACTTCCAACTCGACTTGCTGTACAGCGGCAGGATGATCGCGGTGAACATCGTTGCGCTGCCCAGCTCGCGTCCGTCGCTCGAACGGATGGGGCTCGCGTCGAGGCTGTCGAGCAGGGCACGGATGCGCGCCAGCGCGCTGGTCACACTGCCGGTGAACGGGCAGTCCTTGCCGGTGAGACAGTCCTTGAGATATGCCGTCAGTGCGCTCTCGAAGCCTTCGGCCTGCACCTTGGTGACATCGAAATCGCTCGTCGCGGGGTCGAGCGCACCATCGAGCACGAGGTGTCCGGTCTTCGTCGGAAACAGCTCGGCGAAGGTCGCACCGAGCAGCGTGCCGTACGAGTAGCCGAGATAGTTCAGCTTCTTGTCGCCGAGGGTGGCCCGCAGCAGATCGAGGTCACGCGCGGCACTGTTGGTGTCGACGAAGCCCAGCAGGTCACCGGTGTACTTCAGGCAGGCCTGGCCGAAGGCCGCGGCGGACGCCTCGTTCTCGGCGATCCAGGCATCCGAGTACGTCGGTGCGCTGGGGATGGTGAACAGGTATGCGTCCAGCTGCGCGGGCTTGTCGTAGCACGAGACCGCCGACGACTTGTTGACCCCGCGCGGGTCGAACCCGACGATGTCGTAGCTGGCCTGCAGCTTCGCGTCGACCGCGTAGCTCACGCTGTCTTTGACGAAGTTATACCCGGATGCCCCGGGGCCGCCGGGGTTGACCAGCAGCGATCCGAGCCGGGTTCCGGTGGCGGGCTTGCGGATCAGCGCGAGTGAGATCTTCGCCGTGCCGGGGTTCGCCCAATCGAGCGGAGCCGAGGCGGTAGTGCACTGGAAGTCGCCCCCCGCGCAGCTCTTCCACTTCAGCACCTGCCCGTAGAAGGGCGCGAGATCGGCGGCGACCTTCTCACCGGTGGGGGTGGAGGTCGTGCTTTCGGGCGTCGGCACGAAGGCACTCACGCACCCGGTGAGCGGCACGACCAGCGCGAGAACTGCCGCGATGATCGCGATGCGGGCGGAGCGGTGAGGTGTCAACGGAATCCCTGGGTACTGGCGGTCGTGGGGCGATCGAGCTACTTGGCGATCGAGATCAGCATCGCCTCGAGCGCCAGCGCCGGAGCGACGTTGCCCTCGATGCGCTTGCGCGCGGTGGCGATCGCGTCCATCGTGGCGAGGGTAGCCGACGGCGTGGTGCGTTCGCTGACGGCGACCAGTTTGGGCAGGATCGCCAGGTTGATCGGCTCGCTCGGCGCGCCCAGCTGCAGCAACAGGATGTCGCGATACAGCGAGAGTAGGTCGACCATGATGCGGTCGATACCATCGCGCAGGCTGCGGGTGGCGCGACGTTTCTGGTCTTCCTCGAGGGTGCGCAACTGGGCCCGGAGCGCGGGCGGAATGGTACCGCCGGGCTCGATGCCGAGCGACCGCAGAGCGCTCTCGCGTTCTTCCGCATCGCGCTCTTCGGTGATCGCCTTCGCATCGTCACCGGCGACCGCGAGCAGGGTGCCCGCCGCGATCACGGCGTCGGAGACCGAACGGATGCCGAGGGCCGTCTCGAGGGTCTGCTCGCGACGACGCCGCGCCTCCTCGTTGGTGGCGAGGCGGTGGGCCATACCGATGTGACTCTGTGCCTCGCGCGCGGCTCGCGTGGCGATGTCGAGGCTGACATTATCGCGACGTGAGATCAGGTCGGCGACGGCCGCGACATCCGGAACCCGCAGCCGCACGGTGCGTACCCGGGAACGGATGGTCGGCAGCAGGTCTGCCTCGCTCGGCGCGCAGAGGATCCAGACGGTACGCGGCGGCGGTTCTTCGAGCGCCTTGAGCAGCACGTTGGAGGTGCGCTCCACCATGCGGTCGGCGTCTTCGATGATCATGACCCGGTAGCGACTGACCGATGGCGAGAACTGCGACGACGCGACGATCTTCTTGACCTCGTCGATCTTGATGATCACGCCCTCGGTCGACAGGACACCGAGATCGGGATGCGTGCGTGCCGCGACCTGGCGCCGCGTCGCCTCATCTCCCTCCGGGGTGCCGTCGCCGAGCAGGGCCGCCGCGAAGGCGTAGGCGAGGTTGGAGCGGCCGGACCCGGGTGGGCCGGTGATCAGCCAGGAGTGGGTCATCGCGGACTGGGCGATCGGCGAATCGGCAAGCGTCGAGTCGGCCGCGGCCGCACGGAAGACCTCGATCGCCTCCGACTGGCCCGTCAACTCATCCCACACGCTCACCCGCCAAGCTTAAGCGGCGCCACCGACGCCGCGGTGCGGCTGCCGCTCTGCAGCCGCGCGGCAGCGGGGGCGTCACTTCCGAAATGCAGGCACGACGCACGCTTGCCCGCATGTCGCGCTTCCGCGAGCGGCGTGTCGCGCAGAATTGCCTGCATTTCGGAAGTGAGCCTGCAGTTCGGATGTGAGCCGACGCGGCGGAAGGCGCCAGCCCTACGCGCTAGAGCAGCGTCGAAACCCGCGCGCGGATGGCCGCGGCGATCGAGACGATGGTGTCGGTCGCCGGCAGCACGAGAAAGCGATCCGGCTCGGCGGCCGCGAGGGCGAGGTATCCGGCCCGCACACGGGCGTGGAAGTCACTCTTCTCGGCCTCGAGGCGGTCGTATCGGGTACGCACCTCATCCAACCGCTCCCGCCCGATGGCCTCGTCGAGGTCGAGCAGGATGGTGAGGTCGGGGCGGAAGTCCTCTGTCGCCCAGACCGAGATGCCGCGCACCTCGTCGGCGTCGAGCACGCGCCCGGCACCCTGGTAGGCGACGGAGGAGTCGATGTACCTGTCCTGAATCACGATCTCGCCGCGCTCGACGGCGGGGCGCACCGTGGTCGCGATGTTCTGCGCGCGATCGGCGGCGTAGATCAGCGCCTCGGCGCGCGGCGCGATGTGACCGCGGCTGTGCAGCACGATCTCGCGAAGCTCGAGTCCGATATCGGTGCCACCGGGCTCACGCGAACGCACGACCGTGTGCCCGGATGCCGCGAGCCACTCGGCGAGCAATTCCGCCTGGGTGGACTTACCCGATCCGTCGCCGCCCTCGAAGGTGATGAAGAGGCCGGACACGGTCAGGATGCCGGCGTCTTCGTCGCCGTCGTCCGCGGGGCGGCGGGCTTCTTGGCTGCTGCTGTCTTCGTCGTGGTCGCCTTCGTCGCGGCGGTCTTCGTCGCTGCAGCCTTGGTCGTCGTCGCCTTCTTCGCTGCCGGCTTCTTGGCGGGAGCCTTCTTCGCCGGCGCCTTCTTGACTGCCGGACCCTTCGCCCGCTTGTCGGCGAGCATCTGCACCGCGCGCTCGAAGTCGATCTCCTCGATCGTCTCCCCGCGCGGGATGGTGACGTTGGTCACGCCGTCGGTGACATAGGCACCGAAGCGACCGTCCTTGATGCGGATCGGCTTGCCACTCTCCGGGTCGTTCTCGAACTCCTTGAGCGCACTGGAGGCCCGACGCGCGCCGTACTTGGGCTGGGCGTAGAGCTCGATCGCACCGGGCAGGTCGATCTCGAAGATCTGGTCCTCCTCGGTGAGCGAGCGGGTGTCTGCGCCCTTCTTGAGGTACGGGCCGAACTTGCCGTTCTGCGCGAGGATCTCCTCGCCCGACTCCGGGTCCACGCCGACGACACGCGGCAGATCCAGCAGCTTCAGTGCCGTCTCGAGGTCGATGGTCGCCAGATCCATCGATTTGAAGATGGATGCCGTGCGCGGCTTGGCCGCAGCCGTCTTCTTGGGCGCCGCCTTCTTCCTCACCGGCTTCAGCTCGCCCGTCTTCGGATCGATGACCTCGGTGAGCCTCTCGACCGCGACCGGTACCACCTCGGGCTCGGCGTCGAGCTCGGTGATGTACGGACCGAAACGGCCGTCCTTCGCGACGATGTTCTTGCCGTTGTCGGGGTTCACACCGATCACGCGGTCGACCACGACGGGGGCATCGATCAGCTCACGAGCCTTGGCGACGGTGAGTTCGTCTGGTGCGAGTTCGGCGGGGATGTTCACACGACGCGGGGTCGCATCCGGTGCCGCGTTCTCGTCGATGACCTCGAGGTACGGGCCGTACTTGCCGATGCGCAGGGTGATCTCGTCATCGAGCGCGACGGAGTTGATGCTCTTCGCGTCGATGTCGCCCAGGTTGTCGATGACGTTGCGCAGGCCGCGGTGCGACTCGTTGCCGAAGTAGAAACCGTTGAGCCACCCGACCCGGTCTTCCGACCCGCCGGCGATACGGTCGAGGTCGTCTTCCATTCCCGCGGTGAAGTCGTACTGCACCAGGTCGCCGAAGAACTCCTCGAGCAGCCGCACGACGCTGAACGCGATCCAGTTGGGCACGAGAGCCGTGCCCCGCGGGGTGACATAGCCACGGTCGATGATCGTCGAGATGATCGACGCGTACGTGGACGGTCGCCCGATGCCCAGCTCTTCGAGGGTCTTGACCAGGCTCGCCTCGGTGTAGCGCGGAGGCGCGCTGGTCTCGTGGCCCTTCGCTTCGACGTCGGTGACCGCGAGCTTCTGGCCGACGGTCAGCGGCGGCAGCTTCGCCTCCGCGGGCTCGGTCGACTCGTTGCGGTCCTCGTCGCGGCTCTCCTCGTAGGCCTGCATGAAGCCGCGGAAGGTAATGACGGTGCCGCTCGCGGTGAACTCGGCGGTCTTGCCGTCGACACCCTCGGCCGTGATGACGACGGATGCCGTCGACCCCTTCGCGTCGGCCATCTGCGAGGCGACGGTGCGCTTCCAGATCAGGTCGTAGAGCTTCCAGTCGTTGCCGCGCAGCGTGCCCTCGAGCTCACCCGGGGTGCGGAACGTGTCGCCGGCCGGGCGGATCGCCTCGTGGGCCTCCTGCGCGTTCTTCGACTTCGACGCGTAGACGCGCGGCTTGTCTGCGACGCTCTCCTGCCCGTACAGCTTCGCCGCCTGCGATCGCGCCGCCGCCGTCGCCTGCTGCGACAGGTTGAGCGAGTCGGTTCGCATGTAGGTGATGTACCCGTTCTCGTACAGCCCCTGCGCGACGCTCATGGTCTGACGGGCGGAGAAGCGCAGCTTGCGGGCCGCCTCCTGCTGCAGGGTGGAGGTGCTGAACGGCGCCGCGGGGCGACGGGTGTACGGCTTGGAGTCGACACTCGTGACGACGATGTCGAGGGCCGGGTCACGAAGCGCAGCAGCCAGGGTCTGGGCCGCCTGCTCGTCGAGGGCCACGGCATCCGGCTTTCCGCCGGTGGCGGCCTTCAGCTGGCCGCGGTCGTCGAAGTCCCGGCCGGTGGCAACCCGCGCTCCATCGAGGCGGTTGAGGCGGGCACTGAACCCGGTGGAGTCAGCGGATGTCGCCAGCAGCGCCGAGATGTCCCAGTAGCTGGCGGTGACGAAGGCCAGCCGCTCGCGCTCACGGTCGACGACGAGGCGGGTGGCCGCGGACTGCACTCGACCGGCGGACAGACCGGGACCGACCTTGCGCCAGAGCACCGGTGACACCTCGTAGCCGTACAGCCGGTCGAGGATGCGACGTGTCTCCTGGGCATCGACCAGGGCGGTGTCGATGTCGCGGGTGTTCTCGCGGGCCCGCTGGATCGCCTCCTTGGTGATCTCGTGGAAGACCATGCGCTTCACCGGGATCTTCGGCTTCAGCTCGTCGAGCAGGTGCCACGCGATCGCCTCGCCCTCGCGGTCCTCATCAGTTGCGAGGTAGAGCTCATCGGCACCCTTCAGGGCCCGCTTGAGTTCTGCGACGGTCTTCTTCTTCTGGTCGGAGACCACGTAGTACGGGGTGAAACCGTTTTCGACGTCGATGGAGAACTTGCCGAGCGAACCCTTTTTGAGTTCGGGCGGGAGGTTTTTGGGCTCGATGAGGTCGCGGATATGACCCACAGAGGCCAACACCTCGTATCCGTCTCCCAGATACTGGGCAATCGTCTTGGCCTTTGCGGGCGACTCGACTATGACCAGCTTCTTCGTGCCTGGCACCTGACTCCTTGCGTCTGCGGCGAGCGCCGCGTGATCGGACAAACCTCGGCAAGCATAGGCTCAGGATTCTGGGTCTCGACGCCGACCGGGCTCATTGGCGAGGCGAGGCCCCGACACGCACACGATACACACAGAAACATCGGCGCCGTCTATTCGCCCGACTCCTGCGGGCTTCCGGCGGTGGCGCTCGCGGTGATTTCGACACCGCCGACATGCAGGCTGATGCTCGTCGTCGCGACGATTCCCTCGAGCTCGCAGCGGCCGAGCGTGACGCCGTTCGCGCGAGCGACGCGCACAGCGGCCTCGCAGGGGATGCCCGGGAGCGCACCCGAGGCGACGTCCGCAGCGGCAAGGGCCGCCGCATCCGCAGCACCCGCCGCACGTTGCAGGGCGGGGAGCGCTGCGAGCAGCGGAGCACACAGCGCCGCGAGGCAGAGCATTCCCGCCACGAGGGCGACGGCGAGGATCGCCCCCGACCCACGCTCGCCGTCTCTCGGGCTTGCGGCACCGCCGGTCACTCGCCGCCCGCCAAAGAACAGCTGGTCGCGCTGAGGTTCATCGGTCCGAGCAGACCAAGGCCGGCGGATGCCCGCGCCACCGCACAGACCAGGTCGCCGCGATCCTGCCGCTCGAGCCGCACTCCCGGGCTGACCGCCGCGGCGCGGCTGGCGGCCGCCGCCCCATCGCCGCCACGAGCCATCGTGCGCGCCGCAACTGCCGCCGCGTTCTCGAGCGTGAGCTGCAGGCTCGCCAGCTGGAACGCGCCGAGGCAACATCCGAGCACGACGATCACCGCGGGCACGACGAGGGCGAACTCGGCCGTGACACTCCCCTCGTCGCAGCCCCCATCGTGGCGCCGCGGCGGCCCCCGGCGCCGCCCACCGCCGAAGCCGATGGCCCTTTCGGGGTCACCGAGCCGCAGTACGGACGGGTCAGCCTGCGAAGGTGAGCGCACGGTGCACCAGATCGGTCAGCATGCCACGCACCTCATCGCTGCGCAGGATCGCGACCAGCAGGCCCGCGAACCCGACCGCGGCCATCGTCGCGATCGCGTACTCCGCCGTCGCCGCGCCGTCCTCGCGCGCGAGCCTCGCCCTGATCTTTTCCCTCATCGGTCGCCGCATGTTCTGCTCCTTATTACTAGCGATGTTCTCCATGTCCCGTACTGTCCATGCTCGCTTTTCGCCGCAGCCCGCATCGTCCGGTCACGGCAATTTGTGCACAACCCGCTCGGTGTCGCCTCTGTGGAGGAGACGGTTCGCCTGTGGAGAACCGTGTTGCGAGCGAATGAATATGTGCGATTATGGAGCTCTAGCTCCCCACCGTCCTTCGGGACTGGTGGGGCTTTTTTTACCCGGGAGTCACGATGCCGTCTCTTCGAGCCACCGTTGTCATTGACTATCAGAACGTGCATCTCACAGGTGCTGGGCTGTTCCAACCCAACGCGCCGTTGCACGACTGCCTGGTCCATCCGCTGCACTACTCGAACCGGTTGATCAACGTCAGAAACCAGAACCAACGCGCTGGACAGCCAGAGGCCACTCTTGAGAAGGTGCTCGTTTATCGGGGCCTTCCCTCGTCACAGATCGATGCGAAGCCATACGCGCGAAACCTTGCGCAACGGACGGAATGGGAACGTGACGCTCGTGTGACTGTGACGCTCCGACCGCTGAAGTACAGCTATCAGCGAACGGCGGACGGGCGCAAAGCAACCGATGATCGAGGTGTGCCCGTCGTGACCGGCCGTCAGGAGAAGGGGGTGGACGTACTTTGCGCTCTGGCCCTTATGCGGGAAGCCCGAGATCCTGAAAACTGACCTCGTGATACTCGCTTCGCAGGACACTGACCTCGAGCCAGCGCTCGACGAGGCCATCGCGCTTGGGTCAGCGAAAATCGAGACTGCGTCGTGGTTCGACGGTCAGAACTTCGGTGCCAGCAGGGATATTCGACCATCCTCTCGGAGGATTTGGAACACCCGACTGGACGGCGGCGCCTTTATGGCCGCGTGGGACAACACGCTAGCGCCTCCCGTTGTGGGCTGCTGCGGGTCGCATGGCCGCTCCGCCGACATCCGTGGAGAGCGTTCACAGATCGCCGATGGTGGAGGAGACGACGGAGAGCATCAGCGGTGCCACTGCCAGCAGCATGAATGCGGGAAGGATGCACAGCCCGAGCGGCAGCATCAGCGTGACCGCGAGGGTCGCGGCCGAGCGCTCTCCCGCGCTGCGCGCCGCACGTCGCGCAGCGTCCGCCCCGCTGCGCAACAGCAGTGCGGCGGGCACACCCGCTCGGGCAGACAGCCGGAGTACCTCGTCGATCGCCGTCTCGGCCGTATCGATGGGCAGCCCGCACTCCTCGCGTGCCACGGCGACGACCGCGCGGGCCCGCGGAATGGACGCCCCGCCCGACACCGCGATCGCCATCAGATCAAGCGCGAGACCCGGCACGACGGTCGGCGGCCGTGCGCGGCGGATCAGCAGCGCGCTCCACCAGCGCGCGATCAGGATGAGCACGATCCCGAGCACCAGGCAGGCGGCTCCCGGGATGCTGCCGACCAGCGTTCCGACGGTGTCGAAGCCCAGCGCGAGCCCGAACAGGATGCCGATCACCGGAAGCACCATGACCATCCGCGTAGTGGCTCGAGGCCCCGCCAGGGCGGTGCGGGCGTCGCGCTCGTTGGTACCCAGGTCGCGGAGGGATGCGGCGAATCGCTGCAGCGTGGGGGCGAGAGGTGCGCCGGCCTCCGTCGCCACCAGCCAGGCCGCGGCGAGCCCGCGCCAGGCGAGGTCGTCACCGACCGTGCGAGACGACGGAGACACCCGACGACGGGACGAGATGCCTGGCGTGCACAGCGCCTCGACCACCGATCCGCCCTGGGCCACCGAACCCGCGATCTCGCGCACCCGTGCTGATCCCGCCTCGGCCAGGTACCCCCACGCCGAGCCCGGAGCGACGCCGGCGCCGAGCAACACGGAGAGCCGCTCCACCACCTCGGCCAGGTCGTCGAAGGCGGAGCGCTCAGCCATCGGTGACCATCCGCAGGCGGTCGCGGGAATTGAGTTCGAATCGTCCGAGCTGCACCAGCCGTCGCCCCTCCGGTCGGCGTTCCAGGTGCAGCACCGTCCCGATGGCACTCACCGTCTGCCGCGCTATCGCCGTCGGGCTCAGTCCGGCGAGCGCACCGAGTGCCTCGAGCCGCGCCGGCACGTCGGCGAGCGAGTTGGCATGAAGCGTTCCGGCTCCCCCGTCATGCCCGGTATTGAGCGCGGCGAGCAGCTCGCGGATCTCACCGCCGCGGCATTCGCCGAGCACGAGACGGTCGGGGCGCATCCGTAACGCTTCGCGCACCAGGCGTTCGAGGCCGACCGAACCGGCCCCCTCCAGATTCGCCTGCCGGGCCTCGAGGGAGAGGAACTGCGGGTGCTCCGGCCGCAGTTCGGCTACGTCTTCGATGGCGATGATGCGATCGCCGGGGGACGCTGCCCCGAGCAGCGCAGACAGGAGGGTCGTCTTGCCGCTGCCGCCCGCACCGGTGACCAGCAGGTTCTCGCGCTTCTTCACGAGAGCGAGCACGGTGGCGAGGGGAACCAGCGTGAAGAAGCCTGCGGCCTCCAGCGCGCCGAGATCGAGGGGAATCAGCCGCGGGAGGCGGATCGAGATGAGCGTCCCGATGGTCGACACCGGCGGCAACACGACGTGCACGCGCACCC
>Ga0247737_1000134_pt1 | contig 23219 bp, 8 predicted proteins | sample UWRJL028104C2_FD_180937 | JGI IMG/M metagenome (GOLD analysis project Ga0247737, IMG submission 180937) | Plant litter microbial communities from Arlington Agricultural Research Station in Wisconsin, United States - UWRJ-L028-104C-2 | ecosystem: Environmental > Terrestrial > Plant litter >...
TCCAGATTCTCAGCGACCGGACCGACTCCGCCGCCCTGCAGGCGATGCTGGCCGATCGGGCGGCGGACGGGTCGACCCTGTCGCGGCTCGTGTGCCCGCGTCGGCTCGAGCCGTACACCCGCTATGTGGCTGCGATCGTGCCGGCCTTCGCCGCCGGGGTCGCGGCCGCCGGCCTCGACATCGTGGCCGGCGTGCCGGATGCTCCCGCGTGGAGTTCGGACAGCCGCTCACCGGTACGGCTGCCCATCTATCACTCGTGGCACTTCGGCACGGGGGCGCCCGGGGACTTCGAGTCGCTCGCCCGGCTGCTGCATCCGGTCCGGGCCGCGGACGTACCCGGTCTCGGGCGGCGGTCGATGGTCGTCGTCCCCGCCGACGTTCCCGGCGGTGCGGACACGGAGCCTTACCTGGTCACGTTGCGCAGCGCACTCACGACCACCGAGGCCGACCCGGACGTGCCGGGGCCCGGATCGGCGGTCGAGGAGGCCGGACTCGAGGCGCTGCTGAACGCCGGGGCGAGGCTCAGCCAGGCCGGCTTCCCGGATCCGGTCGGCCCGCCGGTCTACGGCGAGTGGCTGGCCGGGCGCCGGACCGTGGACCGGAGCATCGCCGAGCCGCGGGACTGGCTCAACGGTCTCAATGTCGTGCCGGCCGGTCGGGTCGCGGCCGGCGCCGGCGCCGACGTGGTCCGGACCGACCAGGAAGAGCTCATGGCCAAGGCCTGGGACCAGGTCCGCGACGTCGACCGGGCCAACGAGAAGCTGCGTTGGACACAGTTGTCGTTGCTGGCGAGCCGCCGCCTCTGCAGCACCCGGATCGACCCTCGGACGGCTTCGTCGACCGCGCAACTCTGCCGCCCGGCCGCGACCAAGTTGCCGTTCACCGTCGGCGCCCCGGTCACCGTCGCCGAGCGGCTGGCCCGGAGCCCGCTGCCGGGCGCGGCCCTGGACAGCGCGTACACGAAGGTCTCCCTGCGCGCCGCCCGCCGGGCCCAGGTGACCGGCGCCAGGCTCGTCGGCGAGCTGCGCGGCCGGATGCTCGGCGAGGAAGCGGTCCTCGCGCCGCCGCGCGAGCTCGCCCACCGGGCTTTCGCCGACGCCGGGGCGACCCGGGCGGCCCTCGCGGAATCCGGCGGACTGACCCGGATCGTCGCGAAAACCGGCCTGACCGCCGAGCAGACCTTCGAGGCCGTCGACGAACTGCCGGAACTGCTCGCGGCCGTACGCCCGGCCGGCCTGGTGCGTGACCTTACCGTGCGCCCCGATCTCGGACAGCAGGAACGCGTCGACGTGGTCGTCGGGGGTGGAGTCGTCGGCGGGATGCGGGCGGCCCGGATCTCGGCGTCGGGGCAGACCTGGCTCGACCAGGCCCGCCCGCACCTGAACGCGGTGCGCGACAGCGTCGCCCTCCCCGACCGCGGTGCCCTGGCCCGGGCCGAGATCGGCGTGCGGTTCTCGGCCTTGGCCGAGCGCCGGCTGGGGACCGTGGACGGCGACAACCTGCTCGCCCAGCGGATCGGCCGCACCCGGCCCGCACCGGACCTGAGCATCGCGGCGGTGCCGGCCGACGCGATGACCCGGGCGATCGCCGCGATCCGGGACCGGATCATGCTCGATGACGACAGCCCGCCGCCGGCCACCCTGTCCGTGCTGCCGCCGCAGGAGCTGAACCGGGCGCTCGTGGCCGCACTGGCCCCGGAGCGGACCCTGCGGATCCTGGCCGAGGCCCGGATCAAGGTCGACGACGGCCTGGTCTCGCGGGGGGTGCGCCGCCTGTTCCACCCGATCATGGTGGCGCCCCGGTTCACCGAGCCCGTCGCCGGACGACTGCGCGACGCGGCTGCCCAGCAGCACCTGCTCGCGAACGCGCAGAGCCTGGAGCCCAACGGCATCACCCTGCTGACGACCAACCCCCGGTTCGTCGAGGCGCTGATGGTCGGCGTCAACCACGAGATGGCCCGGGAACTGCTCTACCGCGGATACCCCACCGACCGGCAGGGCACCTGCTTCCGCCAGTTCTGGGCCCGGCTCGACGGCCAGGAGGACATCTCCCCGATCACCGGCTGGGGAGACGGCGCGCTCGGCACCCACGGCCTCGCCGGCCTCGGCGGCAACCTCGTCGTCCTGCTCCGAGGTGACCTCCTGCGCCGCTATCCGCGTACCGTCGTGACCGCGCGCAAGGGCAAGGCATCGCCCGCGGCAGGCGGAAAGATGGCGTTCGTCGAGGACCCCGCTGTGGCACCGCGCCGGGCGATCTTCGGCGATCGGCTCCCGCCCGACATGGCTTACGCCGGGCTCGACCTCACCGCGGCAGAAGCCGAGCAGGACGGGTGGTTCATCCTGCTCGAACAGCCGCCCACCGAACCGCGGTTCGGCCTCGACGTCGCGGCCTCCGACGGGCCGGTGGATCCGCCGGGCTGGAACGACGTCACCTGGCAACACGCCGCGGCCGGTGGGCACCTGTCCGCCGCACCGGACGGCCTGGACACCCCGGCCACCCCCGGCGGTCTCGCCTGGGGCGTCGACGCCGCCCAGACCGCGGCGATCCTGCTGCAACAACCGTTCCGGCTCGCGCTGCCCACCGCCGGCTATCTCGCGCCCGCCACCGCCCGCTATTCCCAGCCGAGGCCCTGATGCCGATCCGACCCGACACCCTGCTGACGGCCTCCGACACCGTACGGCTCGACAAGATCTTCGGACTGCTCGATCGCGGCCCGGCGGAAGCACCGGAGGCGGCCGCGATCCGGTTGCTGTCGGCCGACACCCCGATCCTGATGTTCCCGGTCCGGCTGGAGGCGCGCTTCGCCACGGACGCCCCCGTCCTGAAGGTGCGCGTCTACCCCGACGACGTGCACCAGGACGGGCTCCAGCGGTCGCTGACCCAGAAGGAGATCGACGCCGGCCGGGCCTACTGGGCGGAGCTGTCCGCCGGCGCCGACCCGGCCGGGCCCGCCTGGAGCGCGCTCGTCGGCGTCTGCGGCCCGGCCGGCAAAGGCTTGCACCGCGCGGGCTGGGTGAGCCGTCGCACTGCCGGCGATGCCGACCCCGGCGTGCCCCGGGACGAGGAGAAGGTCGAGCCGCTCACCGCGCGGGCACTGCCGGCACGCTGGCTGGCTGTCGGCTTCGCCGGTGGCCGCGAGGTCGCCCGGCAGTGGAGCGCGGACGTTCGCCGCCCGTTGCTGCTCGGCCCGGAAACGCGGAAAGGCACGATCGACCCGGAGCGGATCTTCGCCGACCCGGCCACCGCCTGGATCGCCGACTACGAACAGGCCGTCGCGGCGGGCATGGCGATCAACTTGCGACTGCCCGCCGGAATCGCCAGCCTGGATCTGCTCCTGGTCGTCGGCGTGCGGGACGGCGAGCCCGGCGAAGCTGCCACCGAGCTGGCGGAGCTGTTGCAGGCGCACCGATTCCGCTGGGGCGTCGAACTGCTCGCCCCCGGCGTGCCGACGAACACGACGGTCGAAGCGGCGTCGGCCTGGACGTCGCGGCCCGACGAGGCCGCCGCCGCGCCCGTCGCCCGACAGACCCCGGCGCCCGGGACCGACCTCGCCGCCCTGCTGTCCGCACTCGGCCTCGAGGCCGACACCGACCTGGCCGCCGTGCCGGGCGCCGGGCGGACCGATCAGCAGCATCAGCGTGACATGAACGCCGCCCTGTGGGCGACGACCTGGGGCGGGTTCCTCGAGACGCTGCTCGACGAGCAGACCGGCGAGGACGGGATCCCGCGGCGCGTCGTCCGGGCGGTCCGGTCGCTGTTCGTCGACAACGTCCGCGCGGGCGGGCCGCTGCCGGCCCTGCGGATCGGCCGGCAGCCGTACGGTGTCCTGCCCGCCACCGCCTTCGGGTCCTGGCAACCGGCACCCGGCGAAGGCGCCGAGCTCGGCACGATCGCCACCGTGCTCGGCCGGCTCCGTCCGTTCTGGGTCGAGGTCGCCCGGTCCTCCCCGCGGGTCCTGCCCTCTGCCGCCCTGCCGGACACCACAGTGGCGGAGATCTTGGGGCAGGGCCCGTGGCCGGATCCCCGCGGCTACCGGGCGAGAACCGTTCTCGGGCCGACGTTCTGCCGCACCCACGGAATCTTCGTCGACGGCACCAACGGCAGGGGCTGGGCGCTCGGCGCCGGCCTGGGGCTGGAGTACATCCCGCTCATCGCCGACGCGCAGATCATGCCCGGCAATGGCGCGGTGCTCGCCGTACCGCCCGTCGTCGCCCCGGCGGCGGACGGCACACCACCCCGGCTCACGGCGTCGGAATACCTGCGGTTGCTCGCCGGGCTCACGCCGGACGAGCTCGCCGCCGACCCGCCGCCGGGCATCGGTGACCCCGCCCCGCCGGACCTGCTCTACCAGCTGGCCCGGCGTTCCCTGCTCGACGCCGCGGACGCCGCCGGCCTGATCACCGCCAAGGCGGCCGGGGACAGCGGCGTCGGAGGCCGGTTCACCAAGGCGACTCTCGACCAGGTCCGCCGGGTCGAGATGACCGGCGGCGCCGTCCCGACCGCCCGCGAACTTCTGACGATGCGGTTCTCCGACGTGGTCGAGGTGCACGGGGCGGGGCTGACCGCGGTGGCCGCGGCGACCTTCCGGGAGAGCACCGTCGGTGCCGTGCTGGCCTCCGGGATCAGCCCGGTCGACCTCGCGGGCACCTTCCTGGAGGAACTGTTCAGCAACGACGCGCCGGCCTGGTTCCGCGACGCCCGCCAGGCGGTGGCCCGGCTGGCCGCCGCCGACCTGACCCCGGCCGACCTCACCCGGCTCCTCGGCGGCACGCTCAGCCTGGCCGACAACCGCCTCGACGCCTGGATCACCGGTCTCGCCACCCGCCGGCTGGCCGCCCGGCGATCGGCCGTGCCGAACGGCGTCCACCTCGGCGGCTACGGCTGGCTCATCGATCTCCGAACCGAGGAACGGGTGGCGTTCGAGCCTCCGGTGCCCGGCGAGAAGGGCCCGCTGTGGAACGTGCTCGGTGACGGCGGGGCGATCCTCGCGCCGTCGATGGCGCACGCCGCGACGGCCGCCGTGCTGCGTGCCGCCGAGCTGACCCACCGGGACGCGGGCGAGCAGGCCACCGTCGCGCGGCTGGACGTCACGTCGGCGTCGGTCCGCGCCGGACGCTGGGTGCTCGACGCGGTCGCGGCCGGGCAGAGCGCCGCGGCGGTCATCGGCTACCGGTTCGAGCGGCTGCTGCACGAGGCCAAGCTCGACCAGTACATCGACGACGTACGGGCGAAGTTCCCCCTGCACGGCGGTCAGGCGAAGGACGACGCGGCGGCCGGTGCGGTCGAGGCGGTGGCACCGCGTGACGTCGTCGACGGCGTCTCGCTGTGGGACCACTGGCAGACCTCGCACGAGCCGCCGATCCCGGTCGAGGGCGCCGACCGGGCCGCGATGGACACCGTCCTGGCCGACCTGGACGCCACCGTCGAAGCGGTGTCCGACCTGCTGGTCGCCGAGGGGGTCCACCAGCTCGTCGCGGGCAGTGCCGAGCGCGCGGCGGCCACCCTCACCGGGATCGGCCGCGGTGACCCCGTGCCGTCGGACCCGGCGGTGGCCCGTACGCCGCGCCGCGGCTTGCCGGTCAACGCCAGGGTGGCCGTGCTGCTGCCCGGGGAGCCGACCCCGGCCGCCGGCTGGAACACGGACCGGATGCGGGCCCGCGTCGACCCCCGAGTCGAGGGCTGGGCCGCCGCCATGCTCGGCGACCCGGCCCGCTGGACGTTCGCGGTGCCGCTCGCCGACGGCGGCGCAGCGCCGGTACGCCTCGACTCGCTCGGCCTCTGCGCCCTGGACGTGATCTGTGAATCGGCCCTGCTGGGCGCGGGGACCAGCCTGCTCGAGACCCGGGTACGGGTGGCGGCCGGCGCCGGCACGACACCACTGAGCACCGCGCCCACCCCGGACGGCGCGCTCGGCTGGGCCGAACTCGTCGCCGTGGCCGGTCGGCTGCGCACGGTGCTGCTGGCCGCCCGCCCGCTGACCCGCCGCGACCTGTTCGGCGCGGTGAAGGGCGAGGACGTCGTCGGCGCCGCGGGACTCGACGACCTGGCGGCCCGGCTCGCCCCCGCCGCCGAGGCCCTGCGCGAGCTGGACACTGACCTGCGCACGGCGTTGCCGGCCGGGACCGACCCGGCGGTGGACCCGCTGCCGGACCCGGTCACCCTGGCCGGGTTCCTCGGCCGCGCCGCCGAGCTGGGACTGCCCGGTTCCGTCGTGCTGCCCGGTGCCGACCTGACCAGTGCCGCCCACGGGCTGGCCACGACCGTCGCGGCCGCGGCCGGTGTCGCCGCCACGCTGCTGGCGACGGCCGGACACGCGGCGGCCGGCGGCGGCCACCCGCGGCTCGAGCAGACCCGGCTGGACGCGATGCGCGACCTCGCCCGGGCCTGCCTGGGACCGGCGATGGCCGTCGCCCCGCTGCTCGCCCCGGTGCCGTCCTGGCCGGATGCCGTGGCAACAGCCGGCCGGACCCCGGACGGGACTCCGCCCGACCTAGCGGACTGGCTGGCCGACGCCGCCGCGGTCCGGACGGCGACCGATGCCCTGGCCTGGGCCCGGCTCGCCTGCGGGGCGATCGGCGGGGACGGATCGCTCGTCGCCGCCCAGTTCCCGCCCGGCCCGACCGACGTCTGGCTCGGCGGGAAGCTGGCCCGGGACGCGGACGGCCTGCCGCGACCACCGTCCGGTCCGCGCACGACACTCGTCGGGCACGTGACGCACCCGGTGGACGCCGCCACGGGCCTGGCCGGCCTGCTCGTCGACGACTGGACCGAGGTGCTGCCCGCGTCCGACGAGGTCGTCGGGGTCGCCGTCAACGTCAACGCACCCGGGGCGCGGCCCCCGCAGAGCCTGCTGCTCGCGGTCGCACCGGACCCTTCCCGTACGCAGTGGACGGTCGACGACGTTCTCGCCACGGTGGCCGAGACCCTCGACCTGGCCCGGATCCGCACCGTGCACCGGGCCCAGCTCGCCGGGCTGTCCCGCTATCTGCCCGCGATCTACGTCCGGGAGGGCCTCGACGGCGTACCGGCGATCCGGCGCCTGGTCAAGAGCGGCATCCGTGACCTCGACGCGACGAAGGCGTATCCCCTTGGCTGACGTGCTGATCTCCTCCTGGACCAGGCTCGAGCCCCGGTCACAGTCCGCCGACCCGTCGGTCGGCCTGTCCGCCGCGCTGGCCGATCCGTTGTGGCTGCTCGCTCGCCAGTGGCAGTTCGCCGAGTTCGTCGGCGACGACGGGGCCACACCGGTCCGGGTCCGGGTCCGGGCGGGCTGGTCCCCGATCACCCGCTGGCATCCCGGTCCGGTGCCGGCCGGGGGCGTCGAGGGCCGCCCGTTCGACCCCTCGGCCGCTCCGCTGGAAGCGATGATCGAGGCCGAGGCGGCCGGGCCCGACGAGGCCTTCCGCTGGTCCGCCGACACCGGGCGTCGGGCCGAGCGGCTGCTTCGCGCGGCCGGCCTGGACACGGTCGCGGACGCCCTGCGCGCCCGGTTCCCGCTGGCCGCCCCGCCGGCCACCGACATCACCGACGACGCGAACGACGCGCTCGTCGGCCTGCTCGCCACCCGCCTCGTGGACGGCACGGCGCTTCGGGCCGCCCACGTCCCGGCCGGGATCCCGGCCGGCGTGGACCCTGGGGCCGACGATCCAGGGGCCGCGGCCACCGTCCTGGACGGATGGGCCACCTGGTACGACACCCGGGCGGCGACCCGGCCCGCCGAGCAGCTGCCGCCGTCCTGGATCGCCGATCGGCTCGAGTACCGCTTCGCGGTGGCCGCACCCTTGCCGGGCGGCGAGGAGGTGGTCCTCACGTCGCCGGAATATCACGGCGACGGACTCGACTGGGACGACCTCGACATCGCGCCCGCCGGCACGACGATCGGCGCCGCCGCCGACACCGCACGGCTGCCCGCCGACGTCCGGCTGACCGAGACTCTGCCGCAGCCGGTCCGCTGGCCCGGTGCGCCCGCCGACCGGTTCTGGGAGATGGAGGACGCTGCCGTCGACCTCGGTCGGCTCGACGCCTGGCCCACCGACCTGGCCACCATGCTCGCCGCGGAGTTCTGCCTGATCGGCAGCACCGACTGGTTCACCCTGCCGATGCGGCTGCCGGTCGGCTCGGTGGCCTGGCTGGAGTCGGTCGTCGTGCAGGACACCTTCGGCGACTGCGTCATCGCCCGAACCGAGCCGGGTGAGGTCGGCCGGCTGTTCGAGGCGGCACCGCCGCCGGGAGATCCGGTCCGCCGGGCGTACCTCGTGCTGCCGCCGACCGTGGTCGCCGGCGTGCAGGGCACTGCGATCGAGGACGTCCTGCTGCTGCGCGACCAGCTCGCCAACCTCGCCTGGGCCGTCGAGCACACCGCTCCCGGACCCGCCGGACTTCCGGTCGACGTCGCTGCCGCCCTGGCCCGGCGACCGGTGCCTGACCTCCCGGCACAGGCGTTGCCGACGGCCGACGTCCGCTACCGGCCCGCGGTCCTGCCACCGGACAACTGGGTTCCGTTGACACCGGTGCTGCGTGCCGACGGCGACCGGCGCGGCACCCGGCTCGCCCGGACCCGGGTCGTCGGCGGCGGCGAACCACTGCCCGCGACCCGGCTCGTCCGCGAGATCACCGAGCTGGCCGAGGAGGAGGTGCCCCGGGACGGGCGCCGGGTGCGCCGCAGCCGGCAGCGGGCCCGCTGGGTCGACGGCTCGACCTGGGTCTGGAACGGGCGGCTCACCGGACCCGGCCGCGGCGACGGGTCCAGCGGACTGCGGTTCGACGGCCTCGAAGCGCCGCCGACGTAGGAAACCCATCACATCTCACTGAACGGATGACCGATGCCCCGATCCGCCATCGCCTGGCCGACCGACAAGACCTACGTTTTCGACGACGACGGCTATCGCCGCCTGGACAGCACCACCGGCGGCACCGAGCAGACCGGTGCGCCGTTTTCGAACTGGCCCGGATTGCCCGGCCGGCCGGACGCCGCGTTGCTGTGGGGCGGCGGGAAGGCGTACTTCTTCTTCGGACCCACGTACGTGCGTTACGACCTCACCAGCGACAAGGTCGACCCGGAGTACCTGCCGCCGAGCGTGCCGTCGACCCTGGCCGGGGGGTGGCCCGGTCTCTGGCCGGACGGGGTGGACGCCGCGGTCAACTGGGGCAACGGCAAGTGCTATTTCTTCAGGGGCGGCGAGTACCTGCGCTGGGACATCGTGTCCGACCGGGCCGACCCCGGCTACCCGCGCCCGATCGCCGAAAGCTGGCCGGGGATCTGGCCCGAGGGCGTCGACGCCGTGCTGTATCAGGGCGGCGCCAAGGCGTACTTCTTCCGCGGTGCTGAATGGCGGCGTTTCGACCTGGCCGCCGATCAGGTCGACGCCGGCGGCCAAGCCTCGGCCTTCGCCCCCGACCCGGTGCCCGCGGGTGCGGTCACCGCGGCCCGGCACCTCACCCCGGCGCAGGCGAATCAGGTGATGGCCGACCTCGTCCGCCGCGGGCTGCTCAGCCTCAGCAGCCGGACGCCGTTCGTCGACGGCCCGCCCGGCAGCGTCGCACCACGGGCCGACGCCCGGGTCGTCATCGAACCCACCATCGTCAACGGCATCGCGTTCACCAACGTTTTGAATACGGCGGCCACCCTGATCGACAATGTCGACCAGCGGATGCTCGTCGCGCTCTATCGGTTCACCCGTTGGATCAACTCTTCCGCGCCCGACGTCACCACGATCCGGCACAAGGGGATCGGTCACGGGGGCCCGAACCCCAAGGACTGCCACAACCAGGGCCGGGCGATGGACTTCAGCGGAGTCGTCGGCAGCCTGGACGGCACCGGGTTCGGGTTCACCGTGGCCGACCATTGGGGAAACCTGCCGATCGCCGCGAGCGGGCGGCGGCTGGACTCGGCCGACCCCACCGCCCACCTGCTCTTCGCCACCGCGTTCCGGTTCGGCGTCTTCGAATGCGAGTCGAACGGCATCGGCCCGGGCAACCACTGGCCGCAGCCCGAGCTCGGCGGCACCGGCTTCGTCATCTACCCCGATTACGGCCAGGAGCCGCTACGGTCCAAGCACAACGACCACGTCCACATGCAGATCGGCGTGACCCAGATCTGATCCGGTTACGCTGATGGCATGCGGGAAGGGCGCTGGACGACCGTCGCCGGCCCTACAACAGCGGCTCGACCGGGATGCTCGGCTGACCGACGGGCCGCCGGTTCGGTTACCTCCCGCGATAGAGGTGGGGCGTCTCAGCCGGCCCGAACCGCCTGGGCGATCAGGGAAACGCCGGGCAGGGAGCGTACGGGCAGGAAGCGTTCGGCGATGATGACGGCGCTCAGCGCGCCGTTGACGAGCGGGTGCATCTTGCGCAGGTCGCTGGTGGTGGACCGCTTCCGCGAGTACGCCGCGGCCGGGCGCAGCAGCACGTTCCAGCTCCACAACTGCTCGATCCGCAGGCCACCGCCCTCCATGACCGAGCGAAGGGTGTCGCGGGTGTAACGCCGGACGTGCCCGACCGCCTCGTCGTGGGCCGACCACAGTTTCATGTCGCACGGCACGGTGATGAGCGCACTGCCGCCGGGGCGCAGGACCCGGCGCATCTCGGAGACGACTTGCTCGTCCTCGTCGATGTGCTCGAGCACGTCGAAGGCGACGACGAGGTCCACCGCGCCGGATTTGACGGGAAGGCGCCGACCGTCACCGCGGACTGTGGGCAGTGCACGGTCCCGGGCCGCCTTGGCGCCGTCGGCGCCGTACTCGACGGCGATCGGCGACCACCGGTGCTGCCGGAGGACCCGGGTGTTTCCGCCGCCGGCGGCGCCGATGTCCAGCGCCGTTCCCGGGGGCCCGGTCAATCGGCGAAGGTTGCGGGCCAGAATCGACCGCCGTTCCCGATACCACCAGTGCTGGTCTTCGAGCTCGACCAGTTTTTGAATTTCCGTGCTGTCCACCACGACATTATTGGATTATTAAGTCCCTCGAGCAAGCTCTTCCGTGAAACGTTTTCCGATTCGTATCGGTACGGTCGGGCCTCGAGCGGGGAAAAGTCAGTTCTGCAGTGAGGTGTCCGCGCTTGTCCGGTCTGGCGAGGATTGCTGCGGCCCGCCGGTCCGAGCTGGGGGACCGCCGGGCCGGACCCTCGGTGCGACGCCGAGTGGGCGCCCTGGCAAAATAGACGACATTTTTCGAGTACGGCGACCGATGAATGGTGGCCGCGGAAGCCGCGCTCTCCTTAATTAAATGCCTGGCCTATTGAATATGGTCAAATGTGTTGACGAACCGGGCCGGTTCTCAGGCGTTCGGATTGAAAGGGATGTCGGCGGGCTTGGCCGCGTTGAGCAGGAACTCGAACGAGCCGTCCTTGATCTTGATGGAGGCGGAGCCGAAGTTGGCCGCCATCAGCTTGTCGCGCAGGTCGACGGTGGGGAAGCCGTTCCAGTCGACCAGCGGCGGGTAACGCCAGTTGTGGTAGTGGTTCTCCGGGGGCTCGTCGCTGCTGTTGGCGAGCCGGAAGAAGTGGGTCGACAAGCCGTCCTTGTGGTAGACGGTCTTGGGGTGGCTGCCGTCGAAGCGCACCTGGGACCGGGGGTAGGTCACCTGGGAGCTGTGCTGCGTGGTGCTGACGTACTCGACCTGGTCGGACGCCTGGTTCACCCAGGAGATGACGTGTTCCCAGTCGTGCCGGTGGCCGCCGAGTCCGCTGCCGGCGACGGCCTGGTCCTTCTCGAAGTAGCTGGCGTAGACGATCGCGCACCAGCCGTGGTCGCACTTCGACCGGGCGTAGGTCTGGGAGTTGTCGAGGTCGGCCTGGTCGTGGCAGCTGCCGTTGACCGCGCCGGTGGTGTTGAGTCCGGGCGCGATCGTGCCGTCGGGGCCGATGGCCGCCGTGGCGTAACAGCCGTCGGCGTCGTAGTCGTAAGCGGGGGAGAACGACTGCTCGTAGCCGCCCGCGTTCTGCGGGAGGTTGTGGGGCGGGTCGGCGAAGGCTGGGGCGGCCGTGGCCGCGAGAAGGAGCACGGCGAGGCCGGACGTGACCCCGATTCGGGCGAGGGAGCGGTTGCGACGCATCAGTGGGGGACCCTTCGTGTCGTCACGCCATCGGGCTGGCGGCTCGAAGCGATCCTCGCTCGAAAGATAGAGGGAGGTCAATAGACGGGAGGTGACGACGCGGGGAAACGGGAAGGAGGCCAGGGTGGACGCCGCGACTCGACGCGCTGCTGCGGTCGTCCACCGCGAAAGGGCCTCGGCTCGGCGGTCAGGCGTTGGAGCGGTTCAGCAGGTGAATCTCGTCGGGTTCGGGCGGGAGGTCATCGACGCCGGCCGCTTCCGCTTCCTCGTGGCGCTTGTGCGCCCGCGGCAGGGCGAGCGCGGCGGCGACGGCGAGGACGGCCACGGCGGCGCAGACCCAGAAGCCGTCGGTGAAGGCGGCGTCGGTGGGCAGGCCCTGCGGGGTGGTGTTGGAGGTGATGACCGCCGCCACGACGGCGGTGCCGATGCTGCTGCCGATCGTCCGGGCGATGGTGTTGACGCTGGTCGCCTCGCCGGTCTGGGCGGCCGGGACGGCCTCGATGATGGCGTTGGACATGGCGGCGAAGGCGAAGCCGATGCCCGCGCCGGTCAGGATGCCGGAGGCCAGGACCTGCCAGATCTGGCCGTGGGCGATGGCGGGCAGGGTGAACGCGGCGACGACGAAGACCGCGCCGAGGAACATCGGCAGCTTCGGGCCGAACTTGCGGTTCAGGATGCCGGCCAGCGGGCCGAACACGACCATCATCACGACGGTGGGCAGCAGGAACAGGCCGGCCTGGGAGACCGACTTGCCGAAGCCGTACCCGGTGCCGGCGGGCAGTTGGAGCAGGGTCGGGACCAGCAGGAAGGTGCCGAACATGGCGAAGCCGAGGATCAGCGCGACCAGATCGGTGGCCCACACGCCGCGGACCTTCATCAGCTTCATGTCGATGAGCGGCTCGGCGACCCGGAACTCGACCAGGATGAACGCGACCAGGCCGAACACGCCCAGCGCGAGCAGGCCGAGGGTCTTCGCCTCACCCCACCCCCAGGACTGGCCCTTGCTGATGGCCAGCAGGAGCGCGACCAGCGCGATCGACAGGATGGACGCGCCGAGCACGTCCAGCTTGCCGGGGGTGCGGACCGCGGATTCCTTCATGCCGAAGATCGCGCCGATCAGGGCGACGACGACCAGGACCAGCGGCAGCCAGAACAGCCAGTGCCAGGAGAGGTGCTCGACGATCGGGCCCGCGGCCACGATGCCGATGCCGGCGCCGACCCCGAAGATCGCCGAGATCAGGCCGACGGTGGTGGCGACCCGCTCGCGGGGCAGTTCGTCGCGGACCATGCCGATCGACAGCGGCAGGATCGCGCCGGCCGCGCCCTGGAGCACGCGGCCGATGATCAGCACGGCCAGGCTGGGGGCCAGCGCGGCGACCACGGTGCCGACGGCCAGGATGGCCAGGACGCCGATCAGGACCTTGCGCTTGCCGGCGATGTCACCGAGCCGGCCGAGGATCGGCGTGAGCACCGACGCGGAGAGCAGGTAGGCCGTGACGACCCAGCTGACGTCGCTGGTCGTGGCCTTCAGCTCATGCCCGATGGTGGCCAGCGCCGGGGAGACCAGCGACTGGAGCACCGCGAAGGCCAGGCCGCCCAGTGCCAGGTAGAGGACGAGCAGGCCACCGCCCGTGCCTTGGCTGCCGACCGGCGCGGAGTCGGCGGTTCCGCTTTCCTCGATGGTCTGTGTCATCGTGTCCTCGAAACTAGATGTAAACGTGTGCTGACTTATTATCACTCCTTCCCGGCTTAAGTAAACGGTTGCTTACGTCACACGTGGCGCCAGGCCCGATCGTGCACCGACCGGGCCTGGTTCAGCTCAGGAGAGCCGTGCCGTGAACGTGTAACTGCCCGAGGCGAGCCAATAACTGCCGGCCTCCTGCGGGACCGCCTCGGGCGGCGTGCTGACGGTCACCCCGGGGACCCGGACGGTCGTCGTGGCGTTCGGCGGGACCACCACCGTCAACGTCAGCGTGGTGCCGCTGCGGGTCCACGACGAGCTCGTCACGCCGTACGGTGTCCGAAGCGACGTGGTCGCGGCCGTGAGGGTACCGCCGGGTTGCGGGGCGACAAGCACCTGACGGTAGCCCGGAGACGCCGGGCCGACGCCGCCGACCGAGCGGTAGAGCCAGTCGCCGACCGAGCCGAGACCGTAGTGGTTGAACGAGTTCATCCCCGGGTCCTGCAGCGTGCCGTCGGGGCGGATGCCGTCCCAGCGCTCCCAGATGGTGGTGGCGCCGCGCGAGCTCATGTAACCCCAGCCGGGATAGTCCGGCTGCTGCAGGATCCGGTATGCGGTTTCGGCGTGCCCGTGGTCGGCCAGCACCGGCAGCAGGTTCTCCACCCCCATGAAGCCCACCGAGAGGTGCCCGCCACGCGCGTCGACCTTGGCCGCCAGTTTGTCAGCCACCGCCTGAGCACGGGCGGGAGGCACCAGATCGAAGGCGAGTGCGAGTACGTACCCGGTCTGGCTGTTGTTGCCCACCGTGCCGTCGGCGGCGACGAACCGGCTGGTGAAGGCGGTCGCGATCCGATCGGCCAGCGCGCCGTAACTGGTCGCCTCGGCGGTGCGGCCGGTGGCGGCGGCGATCCGCGAGACCAGCCGGGCCGACCGGCCGAAGAACGCCGTACTGCTGACGTCGTCAGGGGTGTTGTCGTCGACGTTGAGCCAATCGCCGAAAGTCTCGTGGTCGCGGATCAGGTCGGCGCCGGCGGTCGATCGGAGGTAGTCGACGTACTTGGCCAGGGCTGTGAAGTTCCGGTCGGCCGGGGCCAGATCGCCGTAGCGCTGCCAGATCGTGTACGGCACGATCACGCCCGCGTCGGCCCAGCCGGCCTTGCCCGCGCCGTCGATCACCGCGGGTGCCACGTCGGTGAACGCGCCGTCGGAGCGCTGTGCGTCCACCAGGTCGTCGACGAACTTGGTGAGCAGGCCGTGCGTGTCGAACCCGAACGCCGAGGTGGCCGCGAACGAGGCGATGTCGCCGGTCCAGCCCAGCCGCTCGTCGCGTTGCGGGCAGTCGGTCGGGACGGAGAGCAGATTCGAGCGCGCACCCCAGAGAATGTTGTGCTGAATCTGATTGACCAGCGGATCGCTGGTGGTGAACGTGCCGGTCTCGGCGCCGTCGGTCCAGGCGGCCAGCCCGGTGAGGCTGTCCGCGGTGGGCGTGCCCGGGAAACCGCTGAGCTCGACGTACCGGTAGCCGTGCACGGTGAAGTGCGGCTCGAAGACCTCGGGCACGCCGGTGCCGGCCAGCGTGAAGGTGTCGGTGGCCTGGGCGGCGCGCAGATTCGTGGTGTAGAGGGTGCCGTCGGCGTTGAGGATCTCGCCGTGCCGCAGCGTGATCCGGGTGCCGGCCGGTCCGGTCACCCGCAACCGGTTCCAGCCGGCGAAGTTCTGACCGAGGTCGGCGATCCACACACCAGGTTGGGGCTGGGTGATCGACCGGGGCCGGAACTCCTGCCGCACCCGGACACCGGGGTCGACCTGGGCGACCAGGCGGGGGAGCGCACCGCTGCGAACCGTCACCGGAGTGCTGCTCGCCCCGGTGATCCGCGCGTCCTGGTCCTCACCGTGGTAGAGGTCGTCGGCCACGACGGTGCTGGGCGCGGCGGTCCAGGAGCTGTCGGTGCGGACGTCGGAGCGCGTCCCGTCGGCGTACTCGATGCTCAGCCGGGCCGAGTACCAAGGCTGAGTGCCGTAGCGCTGACTGCCGGCGAAGCCGATGTTGCCGGCGTACCAGCCGTTGCCGAGCAGCGCGCCGAGAGTGTTGCCGCCGGGCCGCAGCTTGGCGGTCACGTCGTAGACCCGGTAGGGCAGCCGCTTGTTGTAGTCGGTCCAGCCGGGCGCCAACCGCTCGTCGCTGACCCGCTGTCCATTGAGGATGGTCTCGTGCAGGCCGAGCGCGGTCGCGAACAGCCGCGCTCGGGCGACCGGCTTACCCAGATCAAAACCCTTGCTGACGTACGGGGTGAAGTGGGGCACGGCGACCTGAGTGCCCCACGGCCCGCCGCCGAGCGGTGCGCTGACCCGGGCGGCGGACCACGACGCGTCACCGAAACCGGGCTGCTCCCAGCCGGCCGGCCCGGTCGTCGAGGACTTCCAGGCACCGTCGGTGACCACGGTGGTCGAGCCGGCCGTGAGCTTGGCGATCACGCTCGCCGGGCCGGCGGTGGTGTTGGTGCCGGCGATCGCGAGCGTGTTGCCGCCGGCCCGCAGCTGGGCGGTGACGTCGACGGTGGTGGCGCGCTTCCACGAGTCGGCGACCCGGCGCGACGAGCTGATCCGGACGCCGTTGAGCCAGACGTCGGCGGTGTCGTCGCCGGTCACGACCAGCGTCGCCGGGCTGCCGGTGGCGCTCACCTCGAACGTGCGCCGGAAGTAGCGGGATCCGGCGGGCACGGAGTTGACGGGATCACCTTCGGGATACCAGATCCAGCCGGCGCCGGTGAGGTTCGCGGTGGCGGGAGCGCCGACGAAACCGGCCTGCCATTCGGCCGCCGGGTCGAACAGGCCGGTGTCGAAGCGGGCGGCCGGGCTCCACGGACCGGGCCGGCCCTGGGCGTCCCAGACCCGTACCCGCCAGTGGTAGGTGCGGTTGCTCGTCAGGGCGGGGCCGCCGTAGGCGACGTCGACGCTCTGACCGGACGCGACCTGGCCGGAGTCCCAGACGTCGGCCGCGCCGGGGGAGGAACCGACGGCGATCTGGTACCGGCCCTGGACCTGGCCGTTGGCGGCGGAGACGAGCCGCCAGCCGAAACGCGGACGGACGGCGTCGACACCGACCGGGTCGGTCCGGCGCTCGGTGGTCAACCCGGCGAGGGTGACGGGCGAGGCGGCGTCGACGGGGGCGGCGACTTTGCGGGCCCACGGCCCGGTCCCGTACGCGCCGAGGTCTTTGGCCTGGACCCAGCTCTCGGGAACGGAGTTGGCGCCTTGCCACGCGGTGTCGGTGACGAGGTCGACCGTGCCGGCGGCCGAGGAGACGCGGAGGCGGCCCAGCAGGCCGGCGGGACCGGCGCTGGTGTTGCCGACGGCGATCCGCAGGGTGTTGGTGCCGGGGCGCAGTTCCGCGGCGAGGTCGATGTAGCGGGCCTGTTGCCACGCGTCGGTGGTGTGCGGGGAGCCGGCCAGGTAGCTGCCGTTGAGCCAGACCTCGGTGGTGTCGTCGCCGGTCACGACCAGCTGGGCTCCGGTGTAGGGGCCGGCCGGGGCGGTGAACGTGCGGCGCAGGTAGCGGGTGGCGGCGGGGGCGGTCTGAGTCGGGTCGCCCTCCGGATACCAGATCCAGTGGGCGGCGTCGAGGCTGACCGCCGGGGCTGCGGCTGCCGGGACGGCGGGGGCGCTGCCTGCCTGGGGTGGCGGGGCGGCGCCGGCGGGGGCGGCGCCGCCGGCGGGGGCGGCGAGAGCGATGGTGATCGTGACGGTCAGGGCGATCACGCACCAGGGACGTTGACGGGCCATCGGGTCCTCCTCGGTGGGGGGAGTGCTCCGGCTGGAATCCAGACATTTGAACGTTTCAATGTTTGGTGTCTTTTAGACTATGGTCAACGTCATGATCGACTCAAGACCGCGAACTGCCCGCCCTCGGTACGGTGGAGCTCGTGCCCGGCGGTGAGCGCCTGAACGCCACGCCACTGGACGATCTCGGCGATCGCTCAGTGGCGCGGATTGTGGTCGCGTCGAGCACCGCCCGGCAGGGATCGAGAATCCAGCCGGGGGACGCCCACGAGATCGGCGACCTGGCGTGGGGCGGCTCAGCCCGGCCCGGCCCGGCCCGGCCACCGGCGCGGAGGACAGCTTCGCGTACGGCATGACTACTAGTCAAGAGACCTGTTGCTGTCTGCCCAGTGCGGTTGCGGGCATTTTCGACGAGGTCGGCACAGATTTCGACCTCGGTGACCGAGCGGCCGACGTCCTCCACGTCCGGGCAGGGCGATCAAGTTCGTGAGCGCGAAGCGTGGCCCCGCGGTGGTGGCCGCGCGCCGGCTCGCGTACCCCGGCCGCGGTCCATCGTGGCTCATCATTGCGTTCGTGTGACGAGATCCGTACGATCGTGTTACTGATCCGGATGAAACGTTTCAGCATCATGTTTCACCTGCTCGGCACGCTTGCCCGTGCCGCGCTTCGGGATGCCCGGAAACGGGGCCGCTCCGCCATTCGAGACACGATCGGAAGGGTGCGACTTGAACCGAGGAACGAGACTCCACCATGCCGCCAGGAGGGCGGGTATCCACCTTCTAGCGGCGGCGATGTGCGTCGCGGGGACGATCACGACGGTCGCCGCCGGCCCCGGCCCGGCTGTCGCGGCAGCCCCGGCCCCGGCCGCCACCGGACTCACCGTCGAGGGCGTCGCCGGCGCGCTCGGCCTCGACACGCCCGCTCCGCGGCTCGGCTGGCTGGTCAGCTCCGCGCGGCGCGGGGTCACGCAGACCGCGTACCAGATCCGCGTCGCCTCCACCGCCGCCAAGCTGTCGGCGGGCCAGGCCGACGTCTGGGACAGCGGACGGACGACCGGCGCCAATTCCACCCAGGTCCCGTACGGCGGCCCCGCCCTCACCTCCGCCACCCGCTACCACTGGCAGGTCCGCGTCTGGGACGACGCCGGCCGAGCTTCCGCTTGGAGCTCGCCGTCCTGGTGGGAGACCGGTCTGCTCAAGGCCGACGACTGGCACGCGAAGTGGATCGGCCGCGACCGGCCCAGCGCCGCCTGGTCCGACTACACATTGGACGTCCGCCTGACCGTCGTCCGCGACGCGGCCGGGATCTTCTTCCGGGCGCGCGGCGTCAACGACGCGTACATGTGGCAGCTCGCGAACTTCAACAACAAGCCGGTACTGCGTCCGCACGTCCGCGTCGCCGGCAACTGGCAGCTCTTGAAGGAGGTGCCGATCGCCGTCGCGCCCGCGGATTTCACCAAGCCGCACGATCTGCGGATCGAGACCGCCGGCACCACCATCCGTACGTACGTGGATGGTTCTCTGGTTGATACGACCGTAAACAGCAGCCGGGCGAGCGGAACCATCGGGTTGCGCACCTCGGAAGCCGAGTCGGCCGTCATCCACTCGGTGAAGCTCACCGTCGGTGGCAAGACCGAGGTCGACGCCGACCTGACCGGCGCGACCAACCCGTTCACCGCCGGCACGCCGACCCCGCAGGGACTGGCCGTCTCCGGTTCGACCGAGACACTGCTGGCCGACCCGGCGGGCAAGCCGTTGCTGCGCCGCGAGTTCAAGGTCGATCGCAAGGTCAGCCGGGCCCGGATCTACTCGACCGCGCTCGGGGTCTACGAGCTTTCCCTCAACGGCGAGAAGGTCGGCGACCACCAGCTCGCTCCGGGCTGGACCGACTACGCCAAGCGGATCCAGTACCAGACCTACGACGTCACCGGGCGGATCGTCAACGGGGACAACACGATCGGCGCGATGCTCGGTGACGGCTGGTACTCCGGCTCCATTGCCTGGTTCGGCGACAAGCTCTACGGTGACCGGCCCGAGCTGCTCGCGGAGCTGCGCATCGACTACACCGACGGCACCGCACAGATCATCGGCAGTGACGGCAGCTGGCGTTCCGCCGACGGTCCGGTGCTGAGGGGCGACAACGTCCACGGCGAGACGTACGACGCACGGCTCGACCCGGCGGGCTGGCGGAGCTCGGCCTTCGACGACGCCGGCTGGTCCGCGCCGACCGTGCGGAACGACGTCCTGACGCAGCCTCTGGTCGCCCAGATCGACCCGCCGGTCAAGGTGACCGGGGAACTGAGCGCGAAGACTCTCACCCAGCCCCGGCCCGGCGTGTGGGTGTTCGACCTCGGCCAGAACATGGTCGGCTCGACGCGGCTGAAGGTCACCGGCAATGCCGGGCAGACGGTCCGGATCCGGCACGCCGAAGTGCTCAACCCGGACGGCACCGTCTATACCGCCAACCTGCGTACGGCGCAAGCCACCGACTACTACACACTCGACGGCAAGGGCGCTGAGGTGTACGAGCCTCGGTTCACGTTCCACGGCTTCCGGTACGTGGAGCTGACCGGGTTCCCCGGGACGCCGACGCTGTCCACGGTGACCGGGCGGGTGATGGGCACGGCGGCACCCTTCACCGGCGAGCTCACCACCTCCGACCCCCTGGTCAACCAGCTGCAGAGCAACATCGTGTGGGGGCAGCGGGGCAACTTCCTGTCCATCCCCACCGACACCCCGGCCCGCGACGAGCGGCTCGGTTGGACCGGCGACATCAACGTGTTCGCCGAGACCGCGACGTTCAACATGGACTCGTTGAGTTTCCTCACCAAGTGGCTGGCCGACCTGCGGGACGCCCAGTCGGCCAACGGGGCATACCCCGACATCGCGCCGCGGAAGTGCTGCGGCGACGGGGCTTCCGGCTGGGCCGATGCCGGGATCACCGTGCCGTACACGCTCTGGAAGCGCTACGGCGACACGAAGGTGCTGGCCGACCACTACGACTCGATGCGCCGGTACGTCGACTACGTGCGGGCCACCAGCAACGGTCTGCTGCGGCCCGAGGCCGGCCCGTACCTGGACTGGCTGAACCTGGACGACCCGACCCCGGCCGGTGTCATCGGGACCGCGTACGCCGCCTACAGCACGCGGCTCTTCGCCGAGATGGCCGCCGCGCTGGGCCACACCGCCGACGCCGAGCAGTACGGTGCCCGTGCCACCGCCGTGGGCGCAGCGTTCGCCGAGGCGTACGTCTCCGCCGACGGACGGATCCAGGGCGACAGCCAGACCGCGTACGTCCTGGCCCTGAGCATAGGTCTGGTTCCGGCCGCCCGCCGTGACGCGGCGGGAAAGCGGCTCGCGGAGAAGGTCGCGTCCCGCGGCTACCACCTCTCCACGGGCTTCCTCGGCACGCCGGACCTGCTGCCCGCGCTGACCGACACCGGCAACGTGGACATCGCCTACCGGTTGCTGACGAACAAGGACTACCCCTCGTGGGGCTACGAGATCGCGCGCGGAGCGACCACGATCTGGGAGCGCTGGGACTCCATCAAGCCGGACGGCAGCTTCGGTGACGTCGGCATGAACTCCTTCAACCATTACGCGTACGGGGCGGTCGGCGACTGGATGTACCGCACCATCGGCGGCATCCGGCCGGATGACGCGGCTCCCGGATTCCGGCACGTCACCATCGCGCCGCAGCCGGGTGGTGGGCTCACCTCGGCCCGGGCCACCTACCGTTCCCGGTACGGCCAGTTCGTGAGCGGCTGGAAGCTGGACGCGGCCGGGCAGATGTCGCTCGACGTCACCGTTCCCGGCAACACCACGGCCACCGTGGAGATCCCCACTGCCAGCCGGTGGTCGGTGACCGAAGGCGCCAAGCCGGCCGCCGGGGCCGACGGCGTCACGTTCGTCAGGATGGCCGGGGGCAAGGCGGTGTTCACCGTGGGCTCGGGCACTTACCGGTTCGCGGTCGACACCGTCCGCGGCGACCTCGGGGAGGCCCGGACCACAGCGGTGGCGGTGGCCGGCCTGATCGCCACCCGGTCCGCCGACCGGCACCTGAACCGCTGTTCCTGGCCGGTGGCCACAATTCTGGCCAAGGTGCTCGTCGGTGCGACCGAGGCCGCGGACCGCAGCTACGGCACGGCCTCCTCGGCGGCCACCGCCAGCACGGTGCACCTCGCACTGGCCGCGGCGGCCGACCTCGAACGCTGGGTCGGCACCGAACTGGCCGCGAAGCGCCTCACCGAAGCGGCCGCGACGGAACTGCGGGACAAACTGACCGATGTCCGCACGCGCCTGTCGCGGGCGTCGGCGGCGCTGGTCGGCGCGGTCGCCTCGCTGAGCGTGCCGGCCGGGGACCTGGTGCCCGGCGACGTCGTCCGGGTCGAGGCGAAGCTGCAGAACAGGGGCGGAACCGCGCTCACCGACGTGCGGATCGGCCTGCCGGCTCCGGCGGGCTGGACGGTGACCCGGGTGGGACCGGCCCCGGCGACCTCGGTGCGGGCGGGCGGCACGGTGGCCACGCTCTACGACGTACGCATCGGTGCGGGTCAACAGCCGGGCACCGTCGCCCTGGCCGGCACCGTCAGCTACCGGCGGCAGACCGGCACGGCCACGCTCCCGATCGCGGCCGCGATCACGGTCGCGCCGGCGGTCGAGATCACCGGGGTCACGGCGGCCCCGGACGCGGTGACCCCGGGCGACACGACCAGCCTCAGCGTGGTGCTGCACAACCGCTCGATGATCCGCGCGCGGGGAGACCTCACCGTCACCGCGGCGGGGTGGTCGAACGGTCCGGCGCGGGGGTATGACCTGGCCGCCGGGCAGCAGCGTACGGTGGCCCTGCCGGTGACCGCGCCGATGACCGTCACCGAGGGCGTCGCCACGCTGACGGTCACCGCCGGGTCCGCTTCCGCTCCGATCGAGGTACGCGTCGTCCTCGCGGTGCCGCCGACCGGTGTCGTCGACCACGCCGACCTCGGGGACGGCGCCTCGGAACGGGCGCACGGCCTGACGGCCTCGGACCGCTCGGGCACCAACACCGAGGCGGGCCTGACCCGGCGCTACACCTACCAGGGGGTCGTCGGCGGCTACTTCGAGTTCGACCTCGCGGTCCCGCCGGGCCGGCCGTTCGTGCTGCGCACCGTCGAGACCTACAACCAGGCGCAGATCAAGGACTACGACGTCCTGGTCGACGGCGTCCTGGTCCACGCCCGCTCCTACCAGCGCACCGCCGGCGGGGAGGGCACCGTCAGCTACCAGATCCTGGTGGACCGACCCGACCTGACCACGGACGGGACGGTACGCGTCCGTTTCCAGGAGGACGCCGAGGGACGCAACTACGACCCGTCGATCGCCGACGTGTGGTCCCTCCCGGTGGCCGCCGGCTGAGCCAGCAGTGAACCGGCCGTGGGTGGCAGTCGCGCTGCCGCCCACGGCCGGCCCGGGAATCCTTGCCCGCCTGACTTTCGATCGGACCTCGCCATGAGATTGCGCCATCACGCGGCACTCGCTGTCGCTCTCGTCCTCGCCGTAACCGGTACGGCCGTCCCCGCGGCGCGGGCGGCGCCCGCGACCCCGGCTGCCGTTGCCCGCCTGGCCGCCGACCCCGGCATCGACATCCCGGGGTTCGACGTCGACGCGTTCGCCCACCCGACCGACCAGAAGCCCGCGGTGCTCTGGTTCTGGAATCGGCCGCAGAGC
>Ga0247737_1000136_pt1 | contig 23129 bp, 23 predicted proteins | sample UWRJL028104C2_FD_180937 | JGI IMG/M metagenome (GOLD analysis project Ga0247737, IMG submission 180937) | Plant litter microbial communities from Arlington Agricultural Research Station in Wisconsin, United States - UWRJ-L028-104C-2 | ecosystem: Environmental > Terrestrial > Plant litter >...
TTCGGGGTTTTTTATGGTTTTTTGGTGGTTTTCAGGGTTGCACAACCCGTGGAATCCTATTTGCAATGTTTCTGATGCGGATGCTCGCATGATGCTGGGATTGGCTTATATCCGAGCAATCTGTGCCCCTCCTTGTATGTCTGTTTCCACCGTCTAGGACACCTTTACTTCACTAATTTTTTCACCACCTCAGTCTCAGTGTTTGTCAATTTAGACTCATCCACAAAATTCAGGCCAGATTTGTCAAATTTACATAAGGCCTTCCAGTACTGTACAGCAGCAGGGCTCCTCAACCAGCTTTCTAAAGAGTTGAACAGTGCAGACATCATTAGGGAGTATGAGTCGTGTGTCGGTGTGGCACCGTGGAAGAGATACCCTGCCACACTGGTCTTGAAGCAGATCTATACAATTTTGAAAGTTCGTGTATTTCATCTTTATTGGTTTTATTTGAACCAATATGATCCAGGAGCTCAGACATGCCCATTTCCATAAATCGGATATCGATTCAAGACTAAGGGCGTCTTGGGATGCTTATACCTGGGACACTAAACGAATCCCCGCAATTGCTACCCTGTACATATGGTATTTCAAGTTAATTTAACTTGGACCTCGTGTAATTACACTCACTCGGCTCAATCATAGTTTGCTGGATCGTGATGCTAGTTTGGCCTTTGCGATGGAGGTGGGTACAAAATGGAAAGCCTGGAGCTTGCTCATGATAATATATTGGGTTAGTTCTTGATCAGTTTATCAAACCGCACCTATCCGGCACTGAGCACATTTTTCTCAAGGGTCCTAATACCGACGACCTCACGATTTGCTTCAACATTCAGCAGGGCCGCGTCAAGCAGGACACCATTGGATTCTTGTAAGAGTAATACTCTATGCTCCTGCATCCTATCTCGCTGATCTTGTTCTTGAATTCTAAACAGGTTTAGTGCTGAGAATGGCATTTTTAATCTTAACAACGTAGTCGAGATGCCCCATGTATGCGATTCTGGAGCAGCTGGGGAGGCTCGGGCTTGGGAGATGCTAGCAATTGCTTTTCACCAATGCGGGTGGTTACAATTGACTAAGAGTCCGACCGACCATAATACGAGATAATTATATATCATTCCCATCCTCTCAAAATGGGCTGGCCGTGGCATCGTCCTCACGCCAGTGCATCGGCATTCAGAATGTTTACTCACCGCCATTTTTGATGCGAGCTCGTCGTTGGGCGACCACCACTATATTGTATCTCCCAGAATTGCAACATGAACATGCGCACTCTATTGCCACTGACTGGCATAATATATATGTCTTTCGTTCAAATCGTAGACTCAGGAGTTCCTCAATGACTCCAAAGCATGCCATTCACCATCTACTGCTAGCCTTGAAGTTCGAAGCCAGTATGCTACTTCAACCACTCGCATTGAGAACAGGCAATCGCCAGCATCTCCCAAACCCGAAGCTCCCCTTCCTCTCCAGGACCGCGAATACAGGGCACCGCTATTATATCGTCCAGAAGAGAAGCGTGAGTTTTATCACTAAACCTGTTCGTAGTTAAGCATATAGTCAGGTAAATAAGATGCAGCAGAGGCGAGTTGAAGTCTTACGAGAATTCAATGAAGCCATTCTTAAAGTTGCCCCATGCAAGGTCGAAGCAAATTATGACATCATCTGTATCGGGACGCTTGAGCCTGATGCGCTTGGTAGCTTTATCCTTGGTGGATAAGTGAGAAAGCTTGCGGTTTGATAAACTGTTCAAGAACTATGCCGATTTATTAGAGTAGGTAAGCATTAAACACTGCCCATCTCGTACTTACCTCTATTGCCGAGGTTAAACTCTGATCAGGATCCCACAAGCTATAAGTGAGCCGGGTGAGTGGCATTGCACAAGGTCCAAGTCAATTAACTTATCATACCGTATGTTCAACATGGTACGAACAACTGCTTCAGGAGCTGGTACAGCCTCCCAGGTGTAAGAATCCCAAAATGCTTTCAGCCTTGCATCGATGTCCGATTCGTGTAAACGGGCATACCCACCCTCCTAGATCATATTGGCTCAATTTGAGGAAAGCCAGCAGGATGAGAAATACGGACCGTCAACGTTGCGCAGATCTGCTTCAAGGCCAGCGTGGCGGGGTACCTCTTCCAAGGAGTCATGCGTACATACAACTCATACTGGCCAACGATGTCCGAGGCATCCAATTCCTCAGAGAGCTTTTCGAAGAGCTCTGCTGCTCTACAGTACTGGAGTGCTTTGCGCATTTTTGACAGATCTGGTTGAAATTTACTTGCAGGCTCCAAGTTAGTACAGGTCGCAACTGAAGACGTGAAGACGTGAGTACAGTAAATAAGTCAGAGCTGGAGTTTAACACACAAATTGAAGGAGGGCCACGTATCGCTCGGATATATGCCAATCCCAGCACCTTGCGAGCTTCCGGTAAGTTAACAGCGAAATCTTTTGACCTTGTGGGGTCCGACAAGAAGTCTTGGAACGACGTATGAAGCAGCTTGAGATCCTCGGCAACGTTGACGACGGAGTGCATTCTATTGAGCAGCCTCTTTACATCTCCAGAGCGTAGGTTGAGGATCGCCTCCATCCTATTCTGGGAAGTCGAGTTACTAGGCGATCCTAGAATGTCCTCCTCATTCGACATCTCTTTAGCAAGAATAAGCTGTCCAAGGATCATCAGCACTTCCGTGCGATGCTTCACAGTACGGACAATGTACGAGTAGAGCTGGTCAAGAGGGGCATAGGGAGCGTCACCCGCTGGCATGTCCAGCAGTTCCAAGATCACGTTGAGGCGATCATCTGGACGGTCATCTGGTGAGGAGACGTATATGATGATTGTTGTGGCATAAATGAACTGGCCCGACGCCTTATTCACCAGCCGCATGATGATATCTGGCCCTGGCCATGCCGCCGGAAGGTAGCTATGACGAGCACGGAGCTCACTGAACTTGCCCTCGAAGTAGATCTGGATGTCCCGGCGAGTCAGCGCGTCCTCGGTAAGGAGCAGCGTCGAAAGGGAGTCTTTCGAAAGGCGAGACTGAAGCTTGTCGAACGCTTCGCAGATGTTGGGTTCGGGTCGGCTGGCGATGAGAAATCGGAGCGGAAGACGAAGCTGCTGGACCAAGTCGCCAATGACCTTGATGATTTCATCCTGAACGTCGAGGCCGGCACATTCATCGAGGCCATCAATGACGATGAGCGTTGGGTACGACTTCAGTCCAAACGTCACGGTATTGATCACGCGGGCCATCGTGGCTATGCGTTGAATCGGCTCGACAACGAGCGCTCTCATCTGCGTCTCCAGTGACTTGTTAAAGATGTGAGGGTCGTTGCGGATTGCCTTGTCGATATACCGTTTCGTTTTCGGAAAAGCCTGGATGAGTTGAGCGGCCAATGTGGAGAAGAGGACACCGCCATCGCTGCAGTTGGCAATTCGGTTTGAAAAGAAGAACGAACCTATTAAGAGCCCTTCCCTTTTGCAGATTTCCGCAATCGTGAATTCGAGTGCCGTTTTGCCGTGTCCAGCAGGTCCTTGCAGCCAGAGGATGGAAGACGACTTGGTGACTTTCTTCAGCCAGTCTAGGATCTCCTGGATGATGGCTTCACGAGTTCCCTCCATGCACCTGGGTGGATCGCGCCGTGCTCTCGCATCTAGGAGGGCAGCGGGGGAGGTGTGCTGATGTAGCAGATCCACGCCTGCGTAGTCCACCCTCTCAGATTAGAATAGACAGATAGAAGCAGATCTCCCAAGCGCACCTTTCGACGGGGCCCCATGGTAGTTGTGTTGAGTACTAGTATTATTTGTAATTTCGGCGGGGGCATTGTAGACATTTCCATGGACTTGTGTGGCAATCATATCGCCCTCAGGCTGTACCAGGATATTCTGAGCATGGTCGAAGAAGGTCATGGTTGGCAACAATTGTCTCGAGTAAAAGCCATGAAAGTAAGAGGACGGAGCGTATGGAGCGGTAGACTACCGCCTGCACGTGATGGAATTGAGCACAGCCTGGAATCACATGGATGAGTGAATGCGAACAACTTGAAACTAGCGCTGAAGGATGATCGATGATGATACTTATGAGTGCAATGGCGTATTTCTCCCCACAATATCCATTCTTGTCTACTAGAATGAACCCTCAAGCGAGTTCGAAGGCGATCAGGACGCGACTCGAATTCCGGATGGGCTGGGCCTGGGAGGTTTGTTCATCGCAAACGGACGCTGACCTTCCTTTCCATGTACCCCTCTGGGTTAAGCAATGCACCAACATCATCTGCAAGCCGGCTAGCTACAAGCATACTCATCCGATGCCTTCGAGTGAAGGTACATGTTTCTCTTGCTTACTCTTCACGCAGCCTAACTCTTCCCACAGAGCAACAGATCTAGTGCAGTGCCCCTTCGCCTAAAAATATGCTCTGCAAGGTGCGTCCGTCGGTTCTAGGCTCAAGTTTCAATGCCTAGCCGTTCGGACTCGACTTCAATCTGGTGCCTTTGGCAGCTGGAAACTTGGGACAGGACCCACTATGTATTTAGGCTCCCACCTGAGGAGCTCACTTGATACCTGACTCGATATCCTCAGCGACAAGGCCTTGACGGTCTAGTACACGACCAAGGACGCCTTTCGATATGAAATGGTGACAGAAAAAAGAGGTCGCTATGTATCAATCAAGCGCGTTTAATTACCTGTTTTCTCTCGTTGCACCCGACTGATCCTCTGCGAACAGGACTTAGCAAGCAAGGAGCGCATGTCCGTTGAGTGAAATCAAGTGCGTTTCCTTCATTCTTTGCTGCTCCAATTAACTAACCCCGGGCCACCCACACCCAATGGAGCAATAAATGTGTTGCCTTTAGTCTCATCGAAGGCTTCCTGTCTGACCTAACCAAACATCTTGCTCTTCCCGTAATAAGATGAATTGTCAGGACGGCCGAGACAATCGCCGATCAGTTGGAAAGCTCGGTGGGTCGATTTTGGAGGGGTGAATACTTAGTGTTCGCTTCATTCTTTTGGGTGCCAGGACGCATCATGACGAACAGACACCCGTTTCCCTTCTACAGGAACGACGATTTTCTTCTTTTGAATAGCAGGAGGCCTGCCTTGCTGTGGAGACGCATCGACGCAACCGTGTGGCAAACAAACGGAGGAGTAAAAATGAGGCAGGCGAGTGGAAGTTGAAGGTAAACGTCAAAACTTTGCACGTATTACATTCCATCTTCTTGGGTAGCTCGTACATTTTCTGGGGAACGACTATGTGCCCATTTTCAAGAAAGCCTTCAACTTTATGATAGTGAATTAACAATAGATTAAGGGAGGAAGTCAAGAATACAACGATAACCAAGCTGGATTGATGAAGGGGGGTAGGTGAAAATATGAAAGGAAGGGCCACAATTTTGCTGCAAGCTAGGTACCACGCTCCGCCTCGCGTTGATGCAACTCCTCCGAAAACAGATACACTGATTTGGGTATGAGCATCAAGAAACTCTATGAGTACTTTGGGGCATACCTCGTCCTCGAAATCCACAGGCTCCAGTGCGAGGACTGGAACACCCTGGAAGGCAAGGATCTTCGATGCTTGTAGTCGGGATGAATACATTAGGATCGACCTTCTGCCTGGTGCGAGATGTCGACACAGCCGGTGGCGAGAAAAATATCGAAGGTTCTTCGATCGGACTGTCCTGGAGGAAGACCTTCAGATATGATTCTGGGAGATCATAGATCTCGTCCGCCCCGTCTCCAGTTCGTATGAAAGCTATAAGGCGAGTAAATCGTAATTTGAGGGTCTATGTGGGATGAAAATATCATAGCTTACCCTTTTCTTTCGACTCAGAGAAACCCACAATACCTCCACGGCTACGAACTTCAACAAAGTTGCCCGCCTCCCCAGAAGTCCCAGTTTCCCAGGGGGCTCCATGTAATTTAGGGGCAACCTTGGCCACCTCAGCTCGGACTACAGAAGGCGAGAGTTGTTTGAGCGCGTGTTCTCGTTCTTGTTGGTCTTTGATTTCTAAGGCTGCACAAATTCGTTCGAATGGTAGCTGACGTGCTATCATCTGATGATTAGTCGCATTTCATATAATGATGGACCCCAGTACTAACCAAAGTACGTGCCCAATGCCCAAGTTCGTGGTCAAGGGTGGCCTTGAGCACCACCATTTGCGCCAACTTGACCTTGGGGTCCTGCTGAATGCACCATTGAGCGACATCAGCGTTGGAAACGCAGATGAAAGGCCATAGGTTTTCGCTCCTAACGTGGCATCCATGTCCTGATAAGCCCCCAACCACAACTACGTCTGGAGGGTGAGTCGCTAGGAGTTCTCGGATGACCCCTCTCTTGGTCTGAAGCGCTTGCGAAGTTGCCATCCCTCCTGCCAAGTCTGCGAGCGCATCGATAACGGCGTTGTACAACCCAGATTCGGCGTCAATAAGCTCTGCAAGGTGATCTTGCCACAGCTCGTTAAAGGGGTGAGATGGTTCGAGGCGAGTTTCTGGGACTATCTCGTCGTCGATGGCAGAGTAGGTTGACGTGAATACTGCGCCAGAAGTTGAGGAGGTGAGTTTGAAGTCGAGCGACATTTTGAACGAGAACCCGCAGAGTATGGATGGATGAGTGAGAGATGAAGAATGAGACAAGACGGCGGCGCTTATAAGCGATTCGTCGCCTTGCAATTTCCCAAATTTGGAGTGAGTCAGCCTCATTTTGACCCTTCCCGATCGTTTTGAACAGCCGCGCCTCCAGAATGACCAAGAGTCAGACAACCAACACCACTGCTCCTCCAGTTTCCTGAGCCCCCAATCCAACTACGCCACTGCATGCATATCCATCGGTAGCCCCTCTCCGTTTCGACACTTTTCCACCCAGCGAAACTCAAGAACAAATCGGATTGGGAGTCGACTCTTCATTCAGCCCGTTCGCTGATAACGGTTTAGCGAGGGTATTTGTAGTGGGCGAAAAGATTGTAGCTATCAGTCGGTTGTAAAGTAAATAACGTTCGTGTCCAACCTTTGCCTCAATCTAGAAGTGCAGAGGAAGGCCAATTCTTCAAGCCTCAATGTTCCAGTCAACATTTGGGGCAGCCTAATAGGCCTTGTGTATCAATCTGGCTTAGGCCCAATACGCCTCCTTCGTTAAGTTCGTCGACTTGCAGTAGTCAGTACAGGCATCGGCCTAGGTATTACGATTCACTCATAAGAACGGCCAAGAAGAAACTTGAATATCCGGAGTCAAGGTGTCAGGATAGCAAGATAAAGGCAGAGTATCGAATCCAATGATATCGATGTCGGCTCTGGTCTATGGGTAGCTAAAAAGCAAGAGTGGGCTTGAACAGAGTTGGAACCGAGGACGAACCACGCAGACGAGAGCAACCCCAGATTAAGGCAGCACACTAGGTAGAAGTTCTAGATGCACAAGCACAATCAATCCCAAGCTCGATACTTGGACCAGTCATTCTGCACCGCCAATCCGGCAGCAAAGAGTCACGATGCACCTCCTGTCGTATATTGGAAGGCCCAGCTTCCCTCCGAGTGGTCTAATTCGTGATACAACGTGAGATAAAACCGAGCGAAGCGAGGCCATCTAACAAACCTCATCGTGTTCGGTAATGGTCTCTGACCCGCACTCTGATATCAATGGGCATCACTTATGAATAATATAAATGAGACTCCGAACGCATAGAAGAACAATGCGCACTCACCTTGGGCCACTGTCCGACCTGAATATAAGTTGTAGGCGATGTTATCAAACGGGAAGTGTGATGGCGATGATGTCTTTCTGGGTGAGGTACTGGGGATCTAAATCAAGAAAGATGGAGGTAGTGGTCAATTGGAAATAGATGATAATCGGATTGAGAAGCAAGGTTTGGACCAGCAGTACTCTAACCGTGACCAGCGATTGACCATGACATAAGGCAGTATAAACTAAATTGAGATATGCACAGACATAGGAAAGCGGGCAATGCAGTCACTTCATATAAACGTATCGGGCGTCCTTACAATCATTGAGCGCGCAGGGATCGAGTCCATAGACAGCATAGGCTCTGCAGCGTTGATGTCTTGAAAAGGAGAATGGTTTGGTTGCCATTGCTGAGGATATGGATGGGCGACGATTCTGACTAGCGAGGTGTCGAGGACCAAAACAGATCCCATTTCAAACTCGAAAGAGGTTCTGAAAGAATCGAAGCTTTTAGACGGATAAGGTGCACTGACTCGGACAACGTCAACATACTGAAATCGGAGGAGGTGCGTGCCTTGCACACTGCTTCTAGCCGTCTTTGAAATTCGTATCGTTCTAGCCTACAACCCTCAGAAGACTTCCATTGGGTGTCCAGTGTCTAGATTCTCTTGTAAGACTAGACGAGTCCAGAAGGTGTGGCCACTGCCGAGCTCGGACTTGAACTTGGTTCATCACGATGGGTCTGAAATAGAGTTCAGCCAGCTGCAGATATGAAGAGTATACGAAAAGCAGCACCAGACTCATTAGCAGTAGAAATCCGTTGGTGGGGAAACACAATCCAAAACTTTTTTGAATGGGCGTGTGAACGGAAGCCCGGACCGACTAGCCGGGCAGCCGTTCAAGAAGAAAATTCGTGCGGCAAGGTTCATTCTTCTTCGACCTGTCATCGTCACTGATATCGAAACTGATACTTATTCATCCCCGTTCTTGTGTTGTTCAACTTGAGCCAACTTGATTCCGGGTCTTCACTTTTCTACGTGTGACACCTGGGTCAGAATACTGGAAGTCGACGTTACCCTCTGGAAGATCAAATGTCGACGAGCCCAACGTTGAAGAGGCGTGTAGGGGCTAAGCTAGATATACACGAGGTTAAGACTAGGCCGGATATTGACTTGCGCAATCGAAGAACCAGGATTTACACTTGCCTCTACAATTCTGGATCTGACACTAGATGTTTGAACACGAAAGATGAAGCTGAAGGATGACTATGCGATATAAGTGGCATATCACCCAAGTGCGCATTTCTTGTCTACTTTTCCCTTCACAAGCCATTGATGCTGATATAATCTCCAGGTTTTGCCCACTAGAATGGACCCTCGCTCAAGCGAGTTCGAGGGCGATCAGTGAATGTGCAAGGCGTGACTCGAAATCCGATTCGCTGGTTAGTGGGTTTTGTTGAGTGGACAGTGTCGAGGCGGAGCGGAAGGGAGGGTGGGACGCATTGCTGCGCAAGGACGGCATGAGGCAGGACGCGGGCAGCTCGGGGGACGTTCGTCCGCTCTCTGATCGACCTGTTCGTTCTTTCTTTCTCCGTCATTGAGCGACATCTTCTTGATATTTTACGTCATTCGTTTCCTCTTCCACACCCAGTATTGTGGGTGATTGACTTGAGGAGCTCAGTGGGAAGAACACGGAGTCGATTGAGCGGGTAGACCAGTTGGTTGGGGGGTTGGAAAAGGTGAGTATAGCCCAAGGCGTGTGGTTGACAATGCCGCGTTCTGACCTTCTTTCTGTTTTAGGGGCACTAACAAGTCGTGGAGATTCGATTGCGAGGAGGGTGGGCTCGCTGAGGGAAAGACATGGGCCTACGCAGTTGCAGCGCCGATGGTCAATCCTGACCACACCCAGGGAAGCGAGAATGAGGAGCAGTCGGATCTTCTTCAGGCCCACTGCAATGCCACTTCGTCTGCCGCAAGCTGCGTCCTTCGGATCCAGCTCCAGGCTCAACGCTAGGTATTTGGACTCGACTTCAATTTGCTGCCCTTTGGCGATTGAAAACTGGACACACGAACCACGACACTGTGTTAGTCTGCCACCTGGCCCTATATTCTCAACAGCAGGCCGTTGAAGTTTTAGTACACGGCTTCCGATATGAAATGGTGATAGAAAGAGAAAAGGGTTGCTACGCACTGTACAAGTGCGTTTTTTTCCAGCTCCAGTCAACTAACTCGCCCCAACCCAATAGAGCCATGAATCAAGCATCATTGCTCTCATCGAAGGCTTCCTCTACACCTGGTCCGATTTGGAAAAAAACAGCTCGCTCTTCCCTTAACTAAACGAATCGAGATAGCTGAGATCAGCTAGCCTGGTGGGCCGATTTGCAAGAGGTTTTTTGATGTTCGTTATGTTCCTTTGGGGTGGATGTGTCATGACGAACAGACACTTACTACCATCTCTTCCTTCTAGAAACGACAAATCTCCTATGTTGAAATCGCGGGAGGGCTGAGTTTGGCGTCGACCCCGATGCAATTGCTCATCGGCCACTGGATTTCCCTATGGCAGACACAAATCCTGCTGGCGTCGTTTCTCTCATATGAGAGCCAACGAGTACCACGATACAGGGGCTCCGTCTATAACACCTTGTTAGTAACCAATCCGAATTCCATAGGGTGAATCGACCAATTTTGTAACAGGAACCATAAAGCAATCGTGCATGACTGGTACGAGTGCAAATGATGCGTCATACAGGAAGCGGGCTAGAGTGGCGTATTCGCTCTCCGCATCACCTGCCTTTTAGTAGATTGAAAGGATGCGGACGTTTAATAGAACGTTCTTTCTTCTCCGACCAGGTCGTCGGTGACAGTAACGGTGGTTTCGGGCACCTCAGCTCGCTCATGCAGGCTCTTCCTCTACAAAAAATATTACCAATCAGGCCATCTGTTTCTCGTACCTGAGTCCCTACCCACATCGAATGCAAACGTGAGAGGGAAAGCCTCCAATACCCCGCCGATTGCGAAACTGCTATCATCCATTGACGTCATCAACCCCTCCACCTCTTGCCCCATGTTCCGTGAGGAATATACAAATCAATTCCAACATATGTTGTTAAATTTTGACCCTCAGGTCCTTTATTAACACGAGTTGGTAACAATTCTCCTCACAACACCCTGCTGAGTCAGTGATGACGCGCACATGGCCACTGTAACTTGACCACCGCCTTCCTGGACCTTAGTGTCGTTGTTCCCTCTTCCCACCATCCAATGTCCTACTACATAGAACCTCTCAAGAGACCTTTTGAGCTGTCCTACTGATCACATTCTTGTTCCTCACTGGCCGACAATACTGTATCTACGCCCAGGATGTCTGGGGGCGACTACGCTGGGGAAGCCAGTGGGAACACATTCACCAGGCTGAGTCAGGCCTACTACAGCGGCCCCACTGGTGCGTTGTAACTTGGTATTTAAATACCACATACTCACTGTTGATATCAGTATCGCTTTTCAACGAGGCCGAACACATTAACATCTGCGATAGTCAAATCAATGCACATATCCATGTTCAAGGCAATACAGGTCCGTACGGGCATTATTCTTGATTCTTAGGCTGACAAGCATGATTCGATTAAGGGCTTAATATTCTTGGCAAAAACTCTGCAATAGGCGCTACCTACAATTCCCTTGAGCGCCAAAAACTCGACGCGCCTAAATGCCATCACAACACCCGTGTCGCCGTCATGAAGAGGCTGATAAACTGGTTCAAAGGCGAGCTCGACTCTGATACCTTGATTCTATGGCTCCATGGTGCCGCTGGAGCTGGAAAGTCGGCTATTGCATATACAATTGCCGAGATATGCGAGAAGGATGGCCTTCTTTTAGCTACCTTTTTTTTCTGGAAGACAGCGGCAGAGCGCAACAACATCAATCGCTTTGTCGCCACCATCGCCTATCAAATTGCTTGTGCAATTCTAGTGTTACGCCCACTCATTGATGACGCCGTTCTGTCCAATCCCATGCTCTTTCAAAAATCCATCGACGCCCAGCTCCTCAAGCTCATTATTGAACCTCTTAAACGCCTTCATTCTACCGGATTCGACTTCAAAGACTCCCCATTTGTTATCATCATCGACGGCCTGGATGAGTGTCAAGGCAACGACGTAAAGGCTGGGCTCGTGAAGTCGCTGGCTGCTGCTTTTTGTCATTCTCCACTCCGTATCCGCATTCTCATTGCCAGCCGTCCGGAAGTCTACCTCCAGTCCGCCTTTAATTCATCTTTGGTCCAACCTCATCTCTCACGACTCGCTCTATCCGATGAATACTCCGCCGAAGAAGACATCTATCAATTTCTGAAAGACTCGTTTGAGACAATCAGACGCGAACATCCCCTCGCCTCCTATATTCCATTTTCCTGGCCTTCTGCTGAGGTCCTTCATGAGCTCACCCGGAAATCATCGGGCCAGTTCATCTTTGCCTCGACGACAGTCAAGTACATCGGTGGCGATCCTCACCAGCTTCCACATCGTCGTCTAGACGTCATTCGTCGCCTGCAGCCTCCCAAGGGTGAGGAGGATATGCCTTATGTTGAGCTGAACTCCCTTTATCACCACGTACTCTCTAATGTCAACAATGTTGAGGCTATCAAGCAGATTCTCGGAGTCTTGATCATTCTCAACCCAAAGTTAGGTCATTACCTAATTGACTTAATAGATAAAATGGACAATTTTTTCTTCTGGCAACCTGGCGAGGCAAAAGCCTGCCTAAGCCAGCTTGCTTCCATCATCAAATGTGACACAGACGGCCGCATATCCGTTTTGCATGCCTCACTGTCAGACTTCCTACTTGATCCCTCTCGATCCAATCAGTTCTACCTCTGTCAAGAGTCCATTCTGGGTGACTATGCGGCTCTCGGACTGCGCCATCTGCACCAGCAGTGGCTTGATACAGACGGTGTGTCAATCCTAGCTTCTAGCCTACAAGAGGCATATTTCCGAGTGCTAATCTGCAATGTGTTCTATTCCAGATTTCAAGTGCTACCGCTGGGTCAGTGCACGATGTATTGACACTGGACCACTCTGTACACCTCAATTTCGACAGGAACTTGGTCAACTCTCATTTCAGACTCTCTACAGAAACTGCAAGATGCACAAATCTACTTGGTATTCCTGGGGCTTGTTCTCGATGGTCATTGAGATGCTGCACGAGCAAGTAAGCTGTAACCATCTACATTGCAGCAAAACAATGACCGAATAATGACAGAACCTCGAGGAGCAATACCCTCACCTCATCTCTGACCTTCCTACTGTCTGCTTCCAAGCCTTCCAAAGGGCCGACCCAGACAATGCCCTGACTTTGCTAGTCTACGAGGCGCATTACTCTCACCTTATTCAAATTGAGGCATCAAATCCTGCTTCGGCATTTCCTTTCAAAGTTTTATATGCCATGAAACAGCAATTTCGCGTGATTATTAAGGAAGTTGTCAATCTGCATCCTGAACGGCAGAGACTTGAATTGACTGGGCGACATTATACAATGGTTGCTAAGTATTTTATTGGGAACTATCTGAAGTACTTCTACCCAAGGTAGGTCTTTGGTTGCAGAAAAATTTCCCCGCAATGATACATGTCTTTATTTTAGACTCTGTCGAAGCTCTGATGAATTCCACGGGGCCGACGATTCGAGAAAGAGGGACCATTCCGCTACCCTCTCAGCTCTGCTGTGTATTACCCACGTGCTTCCTCTTGCGAACAAGTCTGAAGATATCATGAAACAAATCCTCCTTTGTACTGGGAACTGGGAAGGGCCAAATAGCTTTCATGCAAACTATACTTTGGATGGGTGGAATGACGGCATTATTCAACCCGCTCGAGACGCAGTTCTCGATTATTACAGGGTGCGTACGCACAATCTCCTCTATGCAGTTCTCGTGCTTAAACTCATCCAATTGAATTCTATTTATTATCAGCGCTACGCAGAGTTATCCAAGGTCCAAGAATACATGCGCCTCAACAACCTATCTTAGCTATACTTTTGTGTCCCATCCTATAAACATCTTGTTACTAGTCTATACCTAGCTTAAATTTCTCTGAGGTTCATCAAAGATACCATACAACCCTCAAACTCGATAGTTCGATTGCTTAGACTGACAAGTGACTCATACGTGCTTGTTATCTACAGTATATAACAGTGGTTAGTGAATCGCAAGTTGAACTCCTAATAAGAAGCACTTGTGCAGGTTACAATCGACACAAATGATTTAAATGTTGATATTGACGACAATGAGGACCTCCGAGAAAAGGCGTCTGGGAGAGTAACGAGTTACAACGCAACATTCTTGTCAACCCTGATTCATTCCAAACAGGCGATAGCGACGCAGATTGAGATTCGGAGGTTGATTTGAGCGACTCTAATGACTTGCGTAAAGTAGTGGATAGATGACAGTCGGTATGATTTGGTGGGTTCTGTTAACTCTGTAGATGATAACGAGGCGTTTGTTGAGGTAGCGAGCAGGGGGCGACGGTGCGGCAATCCAGGAAGACTCTTCGGGACAGAGGCAGCATCATGAGCAGGGTCATTTTCTAAGTACCTTGCAACAGAGAAGAGGAACGATAACGATGGTAGTGGCCCAGGGAATCCGCGACTCGACAGCTCCATGGCGGTATCTGCGTTCCATCGAGTCGGGTGCTCTATATTTTGCACGGTGTGGGATGGGATTCTTATCGGAGAAAAGTCGACGGGGAGATGACAAGCCATATATATATTCAAGTACAAGATATCCGCCTCGCTTCGCTTCGGCGCTTCAACAATTGAACAGTTATTGTGTGCATTAGCGGCGATCTTGGCATGTTTTTCTTTTTATTACCGAATGCTGACTGGCTGTTCAATTGAACAATAACTTTGCTGCTTGGACCAGCATTCTAGGGAGAGGAGCATCACCAGTAACCCTAATAAGGTTCATGCGCATTATGTTGTAAAGTGCGTTGTTCGTCGCCGAGCCTGCGGCTCGCCCCTCACAACACTGACTTGAGCGGACCTTCTTTGCAGTTCTGATACTATAAGTGTTTACTGCAAGACGAGAAACTTTCAGGGCAAATAGAAGTGAAAAATGGTATTAATGTACTACTTGGTGAAAATAAAAATAGACACGAGACAGTTGGCTTCTGAGTTAGATGCAATCCAGAAGCAATGCGAAGGCGGGTGAATTTTGTCCTGATCTAGTCATTATCAGGCGATCGAAAGGAAAGGGGATGAAGGCGTACATTTCGATGAAAGCGGGATTCGCTTTGCAAGAGTGAAACAGAATCATCTGAAGACTGAGAGGACGACGTACTGCTCTCTCCCCTGCTCAGCATTTACCTCCTCTTCGATCATTCGGCCACTGTCAGAGGGGAAGAAGGTTGAAGGAAGAATCGACCAATGGACCCACTCACTCAAGTGGTGGACTTGTTTTGCCATGCCTTGCTGACCTCGAATATGCAATCACGAACGCAAGGGGTGGAGAAATTATCAATGGGGAGATTTAAAAAACAGTTACCAGATATTAGAGGCCTTATTCTCTTCAACGATAATAATAAGATGTACCCAGTTGCGGAGATTTGGGAATCGAGAGTCCTTGCCTTCTCGGATGGGGATGCATGTCCAAGAGGAAGGATGAAAGACGTTGTGTTTGGGCTCGACTGGGGATACATAGTCCTCGGATCTAAGGTTGTCGACAATGGGAAAATGGGGTGAAGAGTAGGATTGAACTTCGCGGCGCTGGTGAGAACAGTGAAACTCCAAAAAGCCACTGAAGGTGAACATTTGAATGACGAGATGATGGAAAGACAGCAGCTTAGCTGGTGAGGGTGAAGTACCCAATGATGACGAAAGAGAAAATGGGGGAAAAGAAGAGAAAAGTACGGTTGAAATCAGAAAGGGAAGACCTGAGCTTTATAGAGAGCAAGAGACAAAAAAGAAATGGAGCGAAGGTCGGATTTGGAAGTAGGCGCGATCGCCAAGGAGTTGCGAAGACAAAAGGTTTGGGTGCCAAGAGGCGCGAAACACAAAAGGAACGACATAAATTAGGCAATAGAGCAAACATGTGCAAGCGAAATGGGGGGATCTGCTTAATAGTAGAGGTATAGTAGAGGTTTGAATGAAGGATCCTATTGTTACGTATTCGCTAACCATGCTTACCGGTGGCACCAGAGATTGACGCTACAATCAAGCTTTCGAGGATCTAATACCGACGAGCCACCAATTATCTATCTGGAGGCGTATACACGTATAGGTATAAGTATAGGGCCTAGCTAGATTGACTCTTGACGCCGAATGCTGGAAGCTGGACGTTCAGAAGTCGAAGGTGGTGTTGAAGGTAAGAGTCGTCAAGTAGACAATCACCGCCGCTTAACGAATGCCGCCCCATGTGCCCCGTGCTACTTGGGTTGGGCTTTCAGGAGGCTCGGGTTGCGGCTCTGACATTGGACTGTTGGGTGGTACCCCTCAGAGGCAGCTGAGAGGGTCGAACCCACATATGAAAGGCTCAGTGTGCACTACGTGGAGCCTCTTTCTTTCCCTTTTTGTTCTTCGTCGTCCTCTGACACTGTCTTTCCTCCCAGATACGGGAATTTGGTGGCCACTGCGTGCTCGCTCCAATTCATGTATCCCTCCGAGGTCAAGCTGCTCATCAACATGCGAGGCATATTAGGCCTCTGAGTGGAGCCACGTACGTTCATTCCGCCCCTCTCTCATCTTCACTGCCCACCCGGTCTAGCCTCTAATATAGCATTAGAAATCGGCGCCACACCCTCGCCGAAGTCTTCCTCTTCACCTTTGCTGCTGCCCTCATCGTGAGCTCGTCGTACCACTCTTCCTCGGACAATACAAGCTCCGGTACGACGTTGACAATGTATTCGAGAGTTAGCTGGGGGGGGTTAACGAATTAAATAAGAGGGTGAATCGGAGAGATGCAGAGGTGAGTTAGGTAGACGCGTTTTCTGCGCGTTTTCAATACGTCTTTTTAGCCACTTACCTCCCTCAACTAGGAAAACGTATCGTGGAGATTGGTCTATGTTAATAATGGGCCCAATTCGCGGAGGAGGATAAGCGTATGCGCTGTCGATGATCTTAACCCTGCAGAGGCGTCCAATGGCGGTGAAGGCTGAGCACAACGGTTTTAGATCGATCGCATTATATCTTCCAAGTTGACCTTGATCCCGGGTTCTACAGTGAGTTCGAGGCCAAAATTTTGAGCAATGGCAGATATGACAACGTTTGGCGCGATGACTCTGAACAGACCATCGAAAGATCTTTGTTAAGAAACACAATTTTTGAATCAGCATTCGCCCTCGACCTGATCATCAAAATGTTGGTTGAGTATTGGAACTCATTACCATCGCGGTCGTCGTTCTTATCTGCATGTTGGAATGAACCTAGGGACCACGGGAGAGCGATGATCGAGTAGTAATCGTGTTTGTTAGAGCTCATACAAACACGCAGGGAATACAGAATGTACTAGGTTTATATACTCCTACGAAATGTTGCTGAGTAATCCTACATATTATACTAGAATATTCTCCGTAAAATTATACGAGACTGGAATTCCAATACTGCAACAAGTAATACCCACACTCTCTGCATGGATGCATATGTGCTCTCGTAAGCTAGACAAGAACCAGAGTCTTCATTTTGAGGAATACAATAGTTCTTTCACGAATGCGAGTGGTGAAACGGCGAGGGCATGAAGTCCGCATTTTTAAATACCCAGGACACTAATTACATATTATTTAAATAGGTTAAACGAGTTGTGTGGACTCCATGTTTCTTCGAATCATGCAATCTCGTACAGCGTATAGTATCTTCCCAGTTGCGGCCGTGTCCGTCACCGTTGTAGAGTAAATGTACAGCATATCACGCTGGGAGGAAAGGGCCTTGAACTTTGTGCGGAAATAAGCCACAACGGCCATGGCCTCGTTTGGGCGATCTCCATAGCTGGGAAGGTATTTTTTGACTTGGACACCACGTCGTAGTTTCTGCTCGAGCAGATCGCATTTGTTTAGGAAGAGAATGAGTTGAGTTGTAGCCAAGAGTTTGGACGAGCATATTGTTTTCCACAGGATAAGGGAATCTTCCAATCGATTGACTTTTGGATCCTCCTCCAGCTGTTGGTCGAAGACCGAAACAGGGGCCAGGAATATGATGGCGTCTAGATTATCGAAGTACGGAAGCCATGCATGGCGCATAGTTCGGCAACCTCCTACGTCAAAGAGGCGCCACTCATGTGCACCGTGTTGTCCCTGTTTGAGATTTATTTGGTACTCCTGAATCCCGACCGTTCGTAGTCTGGCTCGCACGATGTCATCATCAGTGACAGTGTAGTCTCGCGAGGCGACGCGATCGAGGTCGTTCAAGAAGAAGCCGGCATTATCTCCCAACTCGACTCCCTGGCGCTTAAGCGCCAAATGCGCCGCCTGGTCGTTCCATAAAGTCTTCATGTCGTCCATGTAACCTGAAATGGTGGCCGTGATTGAATCGAAAGGCTTGTTTGCTGGAGAGTCGGCCGAGGTTCTCACATTCTCTTCCAACAAGTTTCCCCAAGATCGTACCGAGAAACCCTTCATGCGACGGAAATTGTTTTTTGAGGGTGCAGGCGATGGCGCAGATTGAACTGGCTCCGAGCTTGAGCCCAGCCGGCCTTTTAGCTCAGCTTCAACCCTGTTAAGAGGCGCCAGCCTGGTTATGAGCAGCCGATGACGATCAGTAACTTTCGCGGCTTCGATTTCGTCGATATCGTTGATTGTTGACCGGTCATCTTCTGAGTCTACGAGAACTTCGCCGCTCATCTCCGCCTGTAAGACACTGAGGATAGTGATGATCGAATGAATGACGTTTAGTTGGACAACTGTTTTCCAACCACTCCTCTCCTTCTTCCACTCTCCGGGAGCAAACATCATGCGGAAGTTTTTCAGAGTAGTAGATTTGCCACTCTCCGACTGTCCCAAGAGCAAAACTCTGACCGCGGTCTCTTTCTTCAGCCTTACACGTTCCTGGTCGATTTCTTCGTCGATGGTGTCATTGACACGTCGAGCTTCGAGCTCCCGCTTCCTGCGTGCAGCTTTCTTGACATTGGGAACTTCAACCGCCCTGCGGAAGGATGAGATGCCATTGGAAATGTCGGCGAGACACTCTGCACGTTTAAACCGACGTGAGAGCGAAATTCCAAGTCTATTCAGCCGAGGGGGCAGTTCTCCATGGCCATTGGGAGTTGGGTCATCTACCCCGTGAAAGGAGATGGAGCGTGAGATTTGAGAGGGATGAAGGTCTCGACCATGAGTACCTAATGGGGGATCCTCGACCTTCGTGGTTTGCATCTCGTGGAATATGAGGTCGCCATCACACTGTTTAGGTGCTTGTAAGCACCCATGTTCATTCCTGTCCTGAGAAGGCAGGTTGGACCTAAGGTTCATCAGCGGGTTGGCTTTACTGTAAACGTCTTCCAAAAGATAGTCAAGATAGACGAGAAATCGTTGTCGGTCCCGCTTGAGTGCCCAGTGGAGATCCTCTCGCACTTGACTCTGCGTAGATTTGGCGTAAACCTAGGAGGTACATGGTCATTTACTGCGCAAACAGACACTGGCAAACTTACACCAACGTCGAAGAGCGCAGAGGCAGCTGTTAGGCCATTTTCTACGGTCGTAATGTCTTGTTCAACATCGTCCTCATTGGAGAACCTCCCCAGAGTATCCTCGCCTGCCAACTTCAAGGCGGTATCCCGAACCGCGGTGCAAGTACTAGATGATGTACTTCATGTAAACCATATGTCACCGATGAACATGACAATACAAGCGTACTTCTCTAGGCATCTCATGTCCCCATCAAGTGGCATTGGCGAACCCAGCTCTATTGATGAGCAAACATTGACCACCAATCCCATACAGCGGTCTATGAGCGACATATAACTGTCCTTTTTGGCACCGATCTTTGGCACCATATCATAAGCAGTTTTCAGATCCAGAAGCGCCAAACCCAGAGAAGTTACTGAAGTGATGGTGGGATCAATCGAATCGAGGCACGAAGGGGGAAGCGGATGAAAGTAAATAACGCCTTTCCGGTTATCAGCATATTGGTGAGTGATAATAAGAATATAGGACACACCTAATTCATTGAGACAAACCCCGTTTTCCGAGAGGACATCTCTAAGAAAATCAGATACCGAATTGACTGGGCTGTCAACCTGTGTTTGAAATGAGCACAAGCATATAAGGAATACTTTTTGTACGGAAAAACTCACCGATAGATATTTTGAGTACCACTCGACCCCACGTGTTGCGGCCACTTTAGCACCAGGGAATTGAAGAAGATAATCATTGAGGTATGTCGAAAATGATGGCATCTCCTAAAATGTGGTTGTGCTCAGAAATCCGGAGGAATATCAAAATGAGGTCGACGCGTACCGAGGCCGCGTATGTCTCCGCTACAATCTCGACTGAGGTTTTGGCAGTGGTCGGCTCCGCCATTGCTTTCCTTGCTTTGGCACTGGCACTAAAAGCAGACCTCAGAACATGCAATAGAGCCAAGCCAAACTTTCGTGATGAGCCTGTGTTTGGTGAATCCGACTGCTTGCTTCCTGGAGAAGTCGATTGGTGGGACTCCATGTGTATTTGGACTCCATTAGATTCCTTAAACGCCAGCCACGAAGTTTCCGGAAGCTTGAAAGTTAAATATCGGAGGAAGAGGCATTGGTTCCGTAATGGTTCTGATTCAGCCTGAGGCCCCAGCCCCAAGATTGATCCTCGATCTGGACCAACTCGAGGAGAGTCGGCAGTACCAGAATGTATCCAGGTATAGCATTGACCCGCATCACCTGAAGGGGATGCAACTTGACGAAACTGCAATCGAGATGTCGTTTGCTCTGAGGAGTGAGAAAACGCGGCAATCCCCCAGGAAGTAGTCTTGTCACAGCCTATAACCAAGCAGAGATCACCGTTATTCAACCGACGACCCATACCTGGCCCATTCGCATAACGATACCAACTCTCAGCATGAATGCCGATGTGTCGATAGAATCCGTCCAGATCGCTGAGGTCGCTCTGAAATGTAGCCTCGGGCATGGCTAGAACCGCTCCTTCGGTTGCAGACGATTCAAATTCCAACTCCCTAGACATGAAGATAAGTTACTGAAGGGAGGTTTGAATATTGAGTCATACCCGTTCAAAGTGCCACTCTGGATTCGCTTTATGGAAGAACTTGCCAGGGAGCTACCACCAGCGAATATCTGATCTTCGTAGATATCACGGGCTCTAAGAGGTGGGTCGAGAGGCTGAAAGTCGCTAGGACGATCAGAGTTGATAGGGTGGCTAGCGGGATAATTTATGTTGAAAAGAAAATCGAATATTCCCGAAGCCTTGATGATGCCAACATCCCCGATCGAGACGCCTTGCGCTCGATATTCGGGTGGGAGGTTCAGGCTGGGGTTCGGAAACCAGAGGGGATGCCCTCGACCTTTTGTCGACAGATGCTCTGTGTAGATGACATGGCTTGGCGAGAAGGCCAAACGTCTGACCTTTAGGACGACCAGAAATTTAGTAAAGTCTGTCTGCCAGCATCAGATCACAAGTGAGTCACCTCTTGTGGTATATTGCCAGTTGCCTCCGGAGTCGAAACCCTCTAATTGGCGGACACGACAAATGACAAGGCGTTAGCGCACACCTGAATGTTGAGCGCTTGATTCGACATACCTCATCATGTCTAAAAACGGTCACCGGCACCCGTTCTGCAGCGCCAAAAGTGAGACGAGCATCTTCAATTTACTACGGCCGAAAGCTGCGTACCAGGCATGTTCACAACGACACTCGCGTGAGCTTGTGGTGCCTCTCGAATGCTGAACGAACCACCAGCAATGTCGACATTGGAGGCGGCAGAAAACATCAGTTGCCTGACACCAATACAGATGAGAGGGCGTCCAGGTCTTAAAAAGGCAAAGGATAACTTACAGACGCCGTCTGACCTACGGAAGTACCGTGTCGAACTTGCTCTTTTGGCGACTGTGGCCCAGCAGAGGATTCTCTTGGTGAGGTAAGAGATGTGACGAAACTGGATGACGGAGCAGACTGAGAAACGAGGTAATTCTAGGCGTCAAAATACGTGAATGCCCGTAGATGATTGAATGGGGCATGATATATAGTAGAATTGTGTATGTTGATGTGACGAAAGTTTGCGGCAGCCTGGGAATCGTTCCGAAATGAAGCACTGCTTGCCAAACCACGCCACATTGCCTTAACTGGCCCGATGAGGTTGGGATTGGGATTGCCTGTGACGACTTCAAAGTATTTCATCGACCGTGTTTAGAAGCAGAGCAGCCGGATTGAACTCACATGGGACTTCCTATGGCAGCCGATGGCGCGGTGCTGCCACTGGACAATGTCTATCACATTGTCTCCTCGTCAACGGCCGATTAACCCCATCTACGATCGATTAAAAAGTCCGTGCACCATGTATATATAGACTCGAGGCCAATCTATCTACTTGGGAGGAGGACATTGACTGCTAATTTTTGCCTTTCATTCTTTGCGCCAGAGTATAACCAACGATTCAGACGGAGTCTCAGGTCTTCATCGACGGATGGAGGGGTAGTTAATATAATATTTGTTACCGTTGGCGACTACACACCTTTTCGGCTCAGATGTCGAAATTAGATCCAGGGATTGACATCCTGGGATAAAGTGGCTGATGTCGGGACATATCCGTGGCAATATCTGTCAGATATGATATAGTCATGTCCGAAGATAGTCTACAGAGGGTCATATCCAGCAGAGCTCTGGCGGAGAGGTCTGACGGATATCTCGTCCTGGATGCCAGCGCGACCGCAGGCAGGCAATCCAGAATTATGGCTTTCGACAATTATCAGCGGTCTTACAGTTAACGTTCTTGGAGAATTGTCATATCACTTTATTTTCCGCAGACCCAATGTTACACAAAATAATGAAGCACCATTTTATTATAAGACGCTAACTAGTTATACATGAGGTTTACAGACAAGTGGACTTTATGGTGAGATACTCGATCCTTGCATATCCATGACCCCGCCGACTATGCCCGAGAACAGTTGCCGCAAGTTTGTAAGGCAAGTACCAGTTATATTGGAAGAACAAGAAATATCAGACTCACCATCACGGACCAAGGATTTGCGCATGCTCTCACTTCCAGGTGGTGGTGCGTCCTGTAGAATGTCTTGCGGTGGTCATTGGCTATTTCGTTGGCTATCGTGGTGAGGGGGTATGGGTACTAATGAAACAAGGTGAGGGATTGGCCAACCGGACGAAGCCCAGGAGAAAGCAATGGTAACAACGTACCGTTTAAGAAACCCATAGTGGTATTGCTAATTGTTGACGCTGGGAGAAGTTGTCAGTATTCAGAGTGGTGGAGTGGTCGTGGTGGATGGCAGCCATGGCGAGAGATGAGGTGGAAGACAGGTACAAAACCATTGTTCGAGT
>Ga0247737_1000138_pt1 | contig 23116 bp, 23 predicted proteins | sample UWRJL028104C2_FD_180937 | JGI IMG/M metagenome (GOLD analysis project Ga0247737, IMG submission 180937) | Plant litter microbial communities from Arlington Agricultural Research Station in Wisconsin, United States - UWRJ-L028-104C-2 | ecosystem: Environmental > Terrestrial > Plant litter >...
AGGAGTACCAGCCGTTCTGGCCCCCGATCCCCTCGATCACCCGCCAGACGTCGCCGGGGGCAGCGGATGTGTGCCGCTCGCGCAGGTCGGTGAACACCGTGTGTCCGCTCCAGTCCGGGTCGCTGGGTAACGGATCGCTCGGAGCCCCCTGCACCGCGGAGTCCTGCCAGCTGGTCTCGACGGCTCCCGCCCTCATCCTGTCGAGCGCGAGTCGGACGGCACGCCGATAGCCGGTGAGACCGCCCTCGGGGTCGGGGATGTACCGCTCGATGTCGTGCTCGTGCACGACGCAGTCGTACTGCAGCGAGGCGATGATCGGCACGGCGAGAGAGCGCGGAATGGGGGTGACCAGGTTGACCCACTGCGACGCGAGCCAGGGCGTGAGCACCGGTAGCGGTGCGATCGGGCGCTGGGGCAGGCCGGCCTCGACCGCATAGCCGTTCATCATCTGCCCGTAGCGCAGCACGTCGGGGCCACCGATGTCGAAGGTGCGATTCACCTCGTCCGGCAGCTCGGCGCTGGCGACCAGGTAGTAGAGCACGTCGCGCACCGCGATCGGCTGGATGAAGTTGCGCACCCAGCGCGGCGCCGGCATGTACGGGAGCACATCGGTGAGATGGCGCACCATCTCGAACGAGGTCGAGCCGGAGCCGATCACCACGCCCGCCTGCAGGGCGACGGTGGGCACACCGGAGTCCATCAGGATGCGGCCGACCTCGGCTCGCGAGCGCAGGTGCGGCGACAGTTCACCGTCGGGGTGCAGTCCGCCGAGATAGACGATCCGCTGTACGCTCGCGGCCTTGGCCGCCCGGGCGACGTTGCTGGCGGCCCCCCGCTCGGTCCGCTCGAAGTCACCCCGCTTCGGCCCGCCCATCGAGTGGACGAGGTAGTAGAGCACCTCCACCCCGGCGAATGCGGGGCCGAGTGTCTCGGGCTTGTCCAGGTCCCCGACGGCGACCTCGACATCCGCTGCCCACGGCACGTCGGTCAGGCGCGCGGCGTCGCGCACCAGCACACGAACGTCGTAACCAGCCTCCAGCAGCCGCGGCACCAGGCGCCCGCCGATGTAGCCCGTCGCTCCCGTCACCAACACTCTTCGACCCATGCGCGCGACGGTACCCGCGTTCTATTTCTCGAACGGCTTTCTGCCGCGTCTTCTCAGCTTCTGCCCGTAGATGCCACCGACGAGTCCGATCAGCATCATGGCGCCGCCGACCACGAAACCGATCACCATCAGCGCGCCTCCCGCCGCGTGGCGTCCGCGGTCGCCGCGAGCCAGTCGGTCGGCCTGCCGTGCAGCAGCTCCTCGAGCCGATCGAGCGCGTCGTTCCACCGCTCGACAGGAGCGACGGATGCCGGGGCCGCCACACCGAGCCGGGTCCAGGTTCCGCGCAGTCCCCCGCTCCGTTGCTCGAGGCTGACCAGCACGCGCCCGCGATCGGTCTCCAGGTGGAGCAGTTCCGCCTCGACCAATCCGGCGATCAGACCGGTGATCTCGCTGCCGTGCGGCACCCGCAGGACGAAGGTCAGATCGTCGGCGATCTCCGTCTCGCCCAGCCAGCCTTCCAGCAGCTCGGGGTCGACGAGAGCGGGCCAGACCACACCCGGGGGAAGGTCGAGATCGCGCGTCAGGGCGAGGTCCGCGGTGCGCAGCTGTGGGCGCTGCGGGGTGGGGTCGGGGCGAGCCATGGCGCAACTGTAGCCCCGCGGGATTCGCCTAGGCTGATGACATGACGATTTCGACGGGGCAGCAGTATGCCCTCGCAATCGACCTGGGCGGCACGAAGGTCGAGGCCGCTCTCGTCGATCCCACAGGTACCGTGTACGCCCCGAGTCGCTTCCGCGCCACCACCGGACCGCAGAAGACGTCCGAGCAGTTGGCGCTCGCCGTGGACGAGGTTCTCGCCCTGGCCCTGGCCGCCCTCCCCGCCGACGCGGAGCTGCTCGGCGTCGGCATCGGCTCCGCCGGCCCGGTCAACGAGGCGGAGGGCAGGGTCTCCCCGCTCAACCTGCCGGCCTGGCGCGAATACCCCCTGCGCGATCAGGTCGTGGCGTCCGTTCCGGACGGCACACCGGTCACCCTCCGCATGGACGGCATCTGCATCACCCTCGCCGAACACTGGATCGGCGCCGGCAGGGGCTACGACAACGTGATGGGGATGATCGTCTCCACCGGTATCGGCGGCGGACTCATCCTGGGCGGCAACACCGTCTCGGGCCCTACCGGCAACGCCGGACACATCGGCCACCTCGAGGTCGCCGGCATGGACGACCCGTGCCCCTGCGGTGGCGCCGGCTGTGTCGAGGCTGTGGCCTCCGGCCCGAACACCGTGCGCTGGGCTCGCGAGCAGGGCTTCCTCGGCACGACCGGCGAGGAACTGGGTGCCGCGTACCGCGAGGGCGACCTGATCGCCCTGGCCGCTATCGAGCGCTCGGGCCGTGCCATCGGCCAGACGATCGCCTCGGCGACGTCGCTGGTCGACCTCGACATCGTGGCCATCGGCGGAGGCTTCTCCCACGTCACCCCCGACCTGTTCGACCACATGCGCGCGGCCGTCGCCCGTCGTTACAACTTCCCCTTCGTGACGAAGGTGAAGATCGTGCCGACCGGGCTCTCCAGCGATGGTCCGCTGATCGGTGCGGCAGCCCTCATCCATCGGTCCGAGGTCGTCGCGTAGCTCGCGCCACAACTGGCGATCCGCTACGCGGCGGGGACACCCAGGATGTCGCGCACCCGACGCTCGTCGTCCTGCATCTGCACGATCAGCGCATCCACGCCGTCGAACTTGACCATGCCGCGCACATAGTCGACGAACTGCACCTCGACGATGTCCCCGTAGAGGTCGAGGTCGGCATCGAGCACGTGCGCCTCGACCTGCTTGGCGGGCACCCCGTCGAACGTCGGGTTGTTGCCGATCGAGACGGCCGCGGGCATCCGTACTCCGTCGAGCACGAGGTAGGCCGCATAGACGCCGTCGGCCGGGATGAGGCCCTCATGCTCGGGTGACAGGTTCGCCGTCGGATACCCGAGCTCGCGTCCGCGGTGCGAACCGTGAACGACCTCCGCACGCACCGCCGGAGGACGCCCGAGCAGCTCCCCCGCCTCCCGCACCCGACCATCGGCGAGCAGGCCACGGACCAGCGTCGACGATACTGGCTGCGTGCTGCTGAGCACCTGGTCGATCGAGCGCACGGTGAAACCGTGGGTCGTGCCGAGCTCGGCGAGCAGTGCCACGTCGCCGCTGCCGCCGTGCCCGAAACGGAAGTCCTCGCCCACGAACACGACCTGAGCGTGCAGGGCGTCGATGAGCACCCGCTCCACGAATTCCACCGGCGAGAGCTCGCTGAACTCCCGAGTGAACGGGATGACGACGGTCGCATCCACCCCGGTCGACTCCAGCAACTCGCGCTTCTGCTGGTTGCTCGAGACGGATTCCGGGCACAGGTCGGGGCGCAGCAGAGCCAGCGGATGCCGGTCGAAGGTCACGACCGTGGAAACCAGACCCTGCTCCGCGGCGATGTCGCGCAGCGCCGCCAGCACGCGACGATGACCGATGTGCACGCCGTCGAACTTGCCGATGGTCACGGCGGACGGGCCGAAGGCGGCGGGAACACCGCTCAGTGAATCGAAGAACTGCACGATCAGACCGCCGCGGGGCGACGACGACGCAGGTAGAGCAGTCCGAGCACGGGGAGCACCAGCGGGATGAGCAGGTAGCCGAGTCCGTACGACGACCAGACCGTCGACGTGCGGCCGAAGGGGTCGTTGTCGGCCAGGCCGATCAGCCCGGGTGCGAAGGTGGTGATGGTGCCGACGATGAGCACACCCGCGAGCTCGAAACTGATGGTGATGAGCGCGATCCGGTACCAGACGGCGCCGGGGGCGACCAGAGCTACGGTCGCGACGATGTAGACCACAGCCGACAGCGCGGACAGTGAGAACGCGACCGGTGCCTCACCGAACCGGTCGATGATCTGGAACACCGAGCGGCCGGCGGCGGCGAGCGCCAGGATGCCGTAGACCACCACGAGCACCCGACCGATGCCGGGGGTACGCGAGGGGCGAGCCACGCTCGCTGGTGTCGAGGACGGGACCGCCGCAGAAGAGTTGTTGACCATCGCCCTCTAGATTAGGCCACGGTGGGTCGTCCCTCGGTCGACGTCAGCCGGTCTGTACCGCCCAGATCTGGTACATCCGATAGACCATCACGGCGATGGCGAGGCAGGCGACCCCGAGCACGGCCGTGCTCCACCGGTTGCGCTCGATCAGCGCCCAGAACACCGCGGCCGGCACCAGGATGATCGCGGAGATCAGGTAGATGTAGAACTCCGCCAGATTGCCGGTGGGCGGGTTTCCGACCCCGGGGGCGATGATCGCGACCACGAGCTGCACGATCAACAGCAACTCGACCAGGGCGGCCGCTCCCAGTGTGATGTCGTTGGGGCGCTTGCCCGCGAGGCCGAGCACGACGCACGCGAGCCCGGCGATGAGGGCGACGGTGACCTGAAGCCAGGTGAACCACTCGATCATTCGCTCTCCCCGCCGCGTGCACCAGACACGTATTCATCGGTCGGGAAGTTGACGATGACCTTCGCATCGGTTCCTCGCCGCTCGACCAGGCCGATCAGTCTCCCGTCGGGCGTGACCGCGGCGATCGGGCCGTCGCCGAGTGCGGTGCCGTCGTTCTCGGCGGGGAGCGGCACGCGTTTGCCGTGCGACAGGTCGACCGTCTGTTCGACGGTCGGGGTCCAGGTCGGGTAGAGCAGCGCGGCGACGGCGGCCGGCGCGATGAGCGCGGCCGCGACATCCAGCGTCTGGTCGCTTCCCCGGGCAGGCAGAACGGATGCCGCCTCGACCGAGAACGGACCGATGCGGGTGCGGCGCAGCGCGGTGAGGTGGCCACCGACGCCGAGCGCGGCTCCGAGGTCGCGGGCGATTGCGCGGATGTAGGTTCCCGATGAACACTCGACCCGCACGTCGACGTCGAGCCAGCCGTCGCCGGCGCGCACATCGAGCACGTCGAGTGCGGAGATGGTCACGGTGCGAGGCTTCAGTTCGACCGTCTCGCCCGCTCGGGCGAGGGCATATGCCCGCTGCCCGTCGACCTTGATCGCGCTGACGCTGCTCGGCACCTGGCTGATCGTGCCGCGGAAGTCGGCGAGCGCCGTCGCGACGATGGCGGGGGTGATGGCGGCGACCGCGGCAGGGGCGGCGACCTCGATCGGTGACCCTTCCGCGTCATCCGTCGTGGTCGACGAGCCCAGCCGGATCGTGGCCAGGTACTCCTTGTCGAGCCCGACCACAAAGGTCAGCAGGCGGGTCGACGAGTTAAGGCCGAGCACCAGCAGTCCGGTGGCCATGGGGTCGAGGGTTCCGGCGTGGCCCACCTTGCGGGTGCCGGCGGCCTTGCGGGTGCGGGCGACGGCATCGTGGCTGGTGATGCCGCCGGGCTTGTCGACGAGAAGGATGCCGCTGCGCGAGCTCACCGTCGATCCCCCTCGGCGAGCGCCAGCACCACGTCGAGCTTCTCGGGCATGGCCGCCTGCATGAGTTCGCGCACCTCCGGGTCGGTTTCGTAGTCGTCGGTCATACGGATGCCGACCAGGGTGTTGATGAGCATGCCACCGGCGAGAAACTGCTGGGCCTCATCCGGGGAGAAGCCCGCCTCGGTGCGGAGGAAGCGGTAGACGTCCATGAACCCGGCGCGTGCTGCCGCCCCGACCACGGGATCGCCCCCGAGCACAAAGGCATGCATCAGGGAGAGCAGCAGTCCGCGTTCTCGGGTGAGTTCCACATAGGCGACGCCGATGCGATGCGCAACCGGGTCGCTGGAATCGCCGCCCAGTGCGGCACGGAAGGTGCTGAGCAGCTGGTCGAGCGCCCGGCCGAGCACATCGAGGAAGAGCTGCTGCTTGGTGCCGAACAGCCGCACGACGTAAGGCTGGCTCACCCCCGCCGCCCGGGCGATCTCGGCGGTCGTCGTGCCGACGTAGCCGTGGTCGCCGAACACCTGCGTTGCCGCTTCGAGGATGAGCTCGCGGCGGTCGTCGCCGCGCATCCGGGTCTCTTTGGCAAGATTCTCGCTCACGCTTGACATGTTATCAGTCGATAACTATCGTCCCTTTAAGTAATCGCCCGATAACAAAAGCCTGGAGCACCCCGTGACCTCGCCTCGCCGCCACATCCCCGTCTGGTTGGCCATCGTCGCCGCCTCCCTGCCGATGTTCATGGCAACCCTCGACAACCTCGTCATGACCAACGCGCTGCCCGTGATCCACGACGATCTCGGTGCCTCCGTCGAAGAGCTGCAGTGGTTCGTCAACGCCTACACGCTGAGCTTCGCCGGCTTTATCCTCATGGCCGTCGCCCTCGGTGACCGGTTCGGCCGTCGCACCGTCTTCGTGGCCGGCATCATCGTCTTCACCGCCGCCTCCGCCTTCGCTGCGCTGTCCACCGGACCCGGCGAGCTCATCGCCGCCCGCGCCATCCAGGGGGTCGGCGGTGCGGCGCTCATGCCGCTCTCGCTCACCCTTCTGGCGGGCTCGGTGCCGGCGCGCCTACGCCCGCTCGCCATCGGCATCTGGGGTGGCATCTCCGGCCTCGGAGTCGCCGCCGGCCCACTGGTCGGCGGGGCCGTGGTCGAAGGCTGGAACTGGCAGGGGATCTTCTGGCTCAACGTTCCGGTCGGCATCATCGCCATCCCGCTCGCCCTCCTCGCCCTGCCGAACAGCTTCGGCGCCACACTGCGGGCGGATGTCGTGGGCCTCCTGCTCGCCGGCCTCGGTGTGCTTGCGGTGATCTTCGGCATCGTCCGCGGCAACCCGGCCGGCTGGGACAGCCTCCAGGTGGTGGGTTCGCTGGTGGCGGGGGCCGTGCTGCTCGTCTCCTTCGTGATCTGGGAGTCGCGCACATCCGCCCCGCTGCTGCCGCTACGACTGTTCCGCGACCGCAGCTTCGCGGTGGCGAACATCGTCGGGCTCGCGTTCAGTTTCGGGATGTTCGGGTCGATCTTCATCCTGATCCAGTTTCTGCAGGTGGTGCAGGGAGCCGACACGCTGCAGGCCGCCGTGCAGACCACGCCGTGGACGCTCGCCCCGATGGTCGTCGCCCCGCTCGCCGGGCTGATCGCGCCGCGGGTCGGCACCCGGCTGCTGATCGTCTCGGGGCTGGCGCTCGAGACCGTCGCCATGTTCTGGCTCGCCGCCACCATGAGCGCCACGGTCGCTTACACCACCATGCTGCCCGCCTTCATCATGGCCGGCATCGGCATGGGGCTGGTCTTCGCGCCGGTCTCGACCGCGGTGCTCGCCACCATGAGCGCGCGCGACCAGGCCAAGGCGAGCGGCACCAACTCGACCATCCGCGAGATCGGTGTCGCCCTCGGCATCGCCGTGCTCACCGCCGTGTTCACCGGTGCGGGCGGGCAGCTCACCCCGACCGGATACGTGGATGCCGCCATCCCGGCCATCTTCGTCGGTGCATCGGTGCTCGGGGCCTCGGCGATCATCGCGCTGTTTCTGCCTGCGGGGCGCTCGAGCACGAAGCACACGGAGCCGGTCGCAACCAGCTCCCCGGAGCCGCTTCCCGCGCTGGTCGACTAGCGCGGCGCAGCGTCCCGGCCCGTGCCCCCGGCCCTGGCCCGCCCCGCCCCGCCTACTCCGTTGTGCAGCAACTCCTGCACAACGGAGGCGTGTCGACTGAACCGAGCATCGACTCGGCGAAAAGTGCTGCTATGGCGCGCGCATAGCAACACTTTCTGCCGAATCGATGCGCGAGTGTGCGCAGCGGGCGCGGCTCAGCAGGAGTCCGCGAACTGGCGGCGGGGGTGCTCGGGGTCGCGGTAGTCCATGATTCCCGTGGCCTTCGCTCGCGGTGCGACCTGGCGCAGGTACAGCTCGTCGGCCTGGGTCGCCACCGACTCCGCGCCGGTCTCCGCGCCGACCACCCAGATCGAGTAGTTCCAGAGCCCCGCGAGCTCGGGGCGGTTGAGGAACTGGCCGTCGACGATCAGGATGGCGTCGGCTCCCGCACTCTGCCACTTGGGCTGCACGGACATGTCCCGCGCCTCGTCGTATCCCGAGAGCACAAAGCTCGTGCTGCCGGCGGAGCGGAACGGATCGACCAGCACGCGGCGGAACAGCGAGTAGTCGTAGGCACCGTCGTAGTAGGCGGCGGCGGTCTCGTCGCCACGCTCCGCGCGGGAGCGATGGAAGTTCGCGAGCGAGGCCCGGAACGCCTTGCGTCCACCGTCGCGGAAGGTCGCGGCGAGGTCATCCGCGAGCCCCGCCGCACCGGAGGAGCTGTCGCCGTCGACGGCAATGATCACCCGACCCGACGGGTAGTTGTGCAGGATCTCCTCGGCGAGAGCGTCGAGAACGTCTTTCTTCGCGGGGTGCCAGCGTGCCATGGGCTCAGCGTAACCCCGCGCGCTGACCGGTCCCGCAGCGGTGCTGCCTTCCGATGATCGTAGAGTTGTGCGGTGCCCGCCCCCGACCAGACTCTCGCGCTGACCGTCAACGAGTGGTTCCGGGTGAGCGGACGCGACCTGCCGTGGCGCCAGCACGGTTTCGGCGCCTGGGGAATCCTGGTCAGCGAGGTCATGCTGCAGCAGACGCCGGTGGCGCGGGTGATCCCGCGTCTGGCCGAGTGGCTGCAACGCTGGCCGACCCCGGCCGATCTCGCCGCGGTGCCATCGGGCGAGGCGGTGCGGGCATGGAATCGGCTCGGCTACCCGCGCCGGGCGCTCAACCTGCATGCCGCCGCCGTCGCGATCAGCGAGCGGCACGGCAACCGCGTGCCGACCGACCTGCACGACCTGCTCGCCCTGCCCGGGATCGGGGACTACACCGCACGGGCCGTCGCGGTCTTCGCGTACGGCCAGCGGCATCCGGTTGTCGATATCAACGTGCGGCGGGTGATGGCGCGCGCGATCGACGGCCAGGCAGAGCCGGGACCGCCAACGACCCGACGGGACCTCGCCGCGATGGATGCCCTGCTCCCGGTCGACGACGACGAAGCCCGGGTGACCAACGCCGCGATCATGGAACTCGGCGCCATCGTCTGTACCGCCCGTGCGCCGCGCTGCGATGACTGCCCGATCCGCGACCGCTGCCGCTGGCGGGCGGAGGGCTACCCGGACTACGTCGGTCCGAAGGCTGCCAAGCAGAAGAGGTTCGAGGGATCCGACCGGCAGGTGCGCGGCCTGATCCTTGCCGAGCTGCGCGCCTCGGACGTGCCGGTGACGCAGCACGAGATCGACGCCGTCTGGCCCGACGACGTGCAACGCGCCCGCGCTCTGCTCGGCCTGCTCGACGACGGACTGATGGTCGGCACCCCGGAGGGCGGCTACGAGCTGCCGAGCTAGACGACGGCCGAGCGCGTCAGCTCCCCCACCCAGCGACGGATGCCCGTCCCACCCCCATGCGGACGCAGCACCGGGTTGTCGAGCTCCTCCCCGTTCACCGGTGTGAAGCCGAGCGACCAGAGCAGTCGCTCCCCCGGCAGCCAGCCGCTCGGGCATCCGGCGTGCACGGTGCTGATGCCTTCTGCCACGGCCCGCTCGACCACGAGGGTGGCGACCGGCACCCCGTGGCCCCGCAGAGCGGAGGTGGGGTCGATTGCGAACATCCCGATCGAGGCGGCGCCCAGTTCGGGGTAATCCATGATCGCGTCGAGCACGCCGGCGACGACCCGGTCTGACTCGATCACGAACAGTCGCTTCTGCCCCTCTGTGGCGCCGTCGGGCAGCGAATAGAACTGATTCTGTACGTCGGCCGGGGCGGCGGTCGGCCCGGCAGCGAGCGCGAGGTATTGCGGTCGCGCCTCGAGAATGCGCAACACGGCGGCCTCATCGTGGGGCTCGAGAGGTCGCAGACCGATGAACATCGGCGCAGGTCCTTCCGTCGGGTGCCCCACAGCGTAGACCCGCGGACCCGCCGTGCCAAGGCAGAACGGTCGTGCTCGGCGGGCACCGAGAGGGGCTGGCGGATGTCCGCGGCTCGGCGGACACTGAGGGAATGCCCGAACTGCCGGAAGTGCACGCGCTCGTCAGCGACCTGCGCGGACGGCTCGTCGGGCATCGGGTGGAACGACTGGACATCGTGTCCTTCGCGGCGCTGAAGACCTTCGATCCGCCGGTTAGCGCCCTCGCGGGGCAGACCGTGACAGCGGTCGACCGGCACGGCAAGTTCCTCGACCTGACCATCGGCGGAGTGCACATGGTCGTGCACCTCGCCCGCGCGGGCTGGCTGCGCTGGCGCGAGGGACCACCCGCACCGCTGAAGGGCACCGGCAAGGGGCCGATGGCCGCGCGGCTGGTGATGGCGGGTGACGACGGCATCGCCGACGGCGCCGGGCTGGACATCACCGAGGCGGGCACCAAGAAGAGTCTGGCGATCTGGCTGGTGCGGGAGCCTTCCGAAGTGCCGGGGATCGCGCGGCTCGGCCCCGACCCGCTCGCGGCGACCTTCGACGAGGCGGCCTTCGCGCGCATCCTCGCTGCTCAGGGGCGAGCGCAGATCAAGGGGGTGCTGCGCAATCAGTCGCTGATCGCGGGCATCGGCAACGCCTACTCGGACGAGATCCTTCACGCCGCACGGATGTCGCCCTTCGCCCCGGCGTCGATGCCGCCCGAGCGGGTGGCGGCCCTGTACGACGCCATGCAGGTCACCCTCGCCGACGCCGTCGCCCGTGCCGACGGACTCGCCGCGTCGGAATTGAAGCGCGAGAAGAAGACGAACCTCCGGGTGCACGGTCGCGCCGGGGAGGCGTGCCCGGTGTGCGGTGACGTGGTGCGGCAGGTCAAGTTCGCGGACTCCACCCTGGAGTACTGCGCGACCTGTCAGACCGGCGGCAAGCCGCTGGCGGATCGCGTGCTGTCGCGGCTGCTCAAGTAGGGGTGCAGTTAGCGCGAGCGCCCGGCTGCCCACCAGATCAGCCCGGCGAGGGCGGTGAGGCCGAGAATCGCCGCGGGCAGGGTGCGACTGGTGAGCCGCAGACCGTGCTCGCGCTGCCAGGGCACCGCGCCGGTCGCCCGGCTGGCCATGACCGAGTCCTTCGCCTGCGACGAGAGCGCGGACGTCCGCGACAGCCACGACCATGCCGACACGGCGGACAGCGAGGAGAACAGCGACAGCACGGAGCCGAAGGAGCCGACCGAACCGATCGACAGGAACGACCCCGCCGAACCGATGGACAGCGTCGAATCGGTCGAGGCGATCGAGAGGAGCGAGTTACGCGAGGCGAGGGAGAGGCGGGAGGTCATGCGCACAGTATGCGCGCAGGACCTCCCGCCCACCACTGGTGGCCTCGATACGCGTCCTCGCGCGGGCGCTACTCGACCAGCGGAGTCACACTGATTGAGTAGCGCGCGAGGAACGAGCACGCGTATCGAAATCGACCGACGAATCGACTATGCCTAGTCGTCCTCGTCCTCGTCCCCGTCGTCATCAGCAGCGGCCCGCGGCTTGATGTACGGGTCCTCATCGCCGGCGTAGGTGGCGGTGCTCTTCAGGCTGCCGATCTCGCTGTCGCGACTCGCCGCCTCGGCGAGCAGAGCCTCGATGTGCTGAGCGTTCTCGGGCACGGCGTCGGCGATGAACTCCAGGGACGGGGTGAGCCGCGCCGTGATGTTCTTGCCGACCTCGCTGCGGAGCATGCCGGTGGCCGACTTGAGGGCCGCGGCGGAGTCCGCGCGCTCCTCATCGGTGCCGTAGACCGTGTAGAAGATCGTCGCGTGCTGAAGATCTCCGGTGACCCGGACATCCGTGATCGTCACGAAACCGAGGCGCGGGTCTTTGAGACCGCGCTCGAGGGTCTTGGCGATGATGACCTTGATGCGGTCCGCCATCTTGGCGGCGCGGGCGGGATCGGCCATGGTGTTACTCCTTTGAAGAAATGCGACAGAGGGTTTCGATACGCGGCCTCCTTCGTCGGGCGCTACTCGACCAGCGACGTTCGCTGGTTGAGTAGGCCGCGACGAAGGAGCAGCCGTATCGAAACCCGCCTGGGATCAGACTAGACGCGCGGCTTTTCCTTGAGCTCGATCGTCTCGATCTCGTCACCGATCTGGATGTCGTTGAACTTGCCGAGACCGATACCGGCCTCGAAGTCCGTACGAACCTCGGTGACGTCGTCCTTGAAGCGACGCAGTGACTCGATGGCGAGGTTGTCGCCGACGACGACGCCATCGCGGATGACGCGTGCCTTCGCGTTTCTCGTGATCGTTCCGCTGCGCACGATGACACCGGCGATGTTTCCGAACTTGGAGGAACGGAAGATCTCGCGGATCTCGGCGACACCGGACTGCACCTCTTCGAACTCGGGCTTGAGCATTCCCTTGAGGGCGTTCTCCACGTCTTCGAGGGCCGAGTAGATGACCGAGTAGAAGCGCACGTCGACACCCTCGCGGGCCGCACGTTCGCGGGCCTTCGGGTCGGGGCGCACGTTGAACCCGATGATGATCGCGTTGTCGACGGTGGCGAGGTTGACGTCGCTCTCCGTGACAGCACCGACACCGCGGTGGATGATGCGCAGCTGCACGCTCTCGTCGACCTCGATCTTGAGCAGCGACTCCTCGAGCGCCTCGACGGCACCGGAGACGTCACCCTTGATGATGAGGTTGAGCGACTCGACCTTGCCGTCTTCGAGGGCCTTGGTGAAGTCCTCGAGGCTGATGCGCTTGCGGCTACGAGCCAGCAGGGCATTGCGCTCCACGGCCTCGCGCTTCTCGGCGATCTGGCGGGCGGTGCGGTCGTCGTCGGTGACCAGGAAGGTGTCACCGGCGCGGGGCACCGAGGTGAGTCCGAGCACGGAGACCGGACGGGCCGGCGTCGCGTGAGTGACCGCGGTGCCGTTCTCGTCGAACATCGCACGCACTCGTCCGTAGGCGGTACCGGCGACGATCGCGTTGCCGACCTCGAGGGTTCCCGACTGGATGAGCACGGTAGCGACCGCACCACGTCCCTTGTCGAGCTTTGCCTCGATGGCGACTCCGCGGGCATCCTTGTTCGGGTTGGCGCGCATGTCCAGGCCGGCGTCGGCGGTCAACAGCACGGCATCCAGCAGGGCCGGAATCCCGATCTTGTTGAGCGCAGAGACGTCGATGAACATCGTGTCTCCGCCGTACTCCTCCGCGACCAGACCGAACTCGGTGAGCTGCTGGCGCACCTTGGCGGGGTTCGCCCCCTCCTTGTCGATCTTGTTGACCGCGACCACGATCGGCACGTTCGCCGCCTGGGCGTGGTTCAGGGCCTCCACCGTCTGCGGCATGATGCCGTCGTCGGCCGCGACCACGAGGATCGCGATGTCGGTGACCTGCGCACCACGGGCACGCATGGCGGTGAACGCCTCGTGACCGGGGGTGTCGATGAAGGTGATGGCGCGCTCGATGCCCTCGTGCTCGGCGAGCACCTGGTATGCACCGATGTGCTGCGTGATGCCACCGGCCTCGCCGGCGACGACGTTGGCGTTACGGATCGCGTCGAGCAGGCGGGTCTTACCGTGGTCGACGTGACCCATGACGGTGACCACCGGCGGGCGAGCCATGAGGTCTTCGTCGGTCTCGTCTTCCAGCTCCTGGTCGAGGTCGAGGTCGAAGCCGGCGAGCAGTTCGCGGTCCTCATCCTCGGGCGAGACCATCTCGATCTTGAAGCCGAGCTCGGCCCCGAGGATCTCGAAGGTCGCCTCGTCGAGCGACTCGGTAGCGGTGGCCATCTGTCCCAGGTGGAACAGCACGGTCACCAGGTTGCCGGGGCTGGTGTCGATCTTGTCGGCGAAGTCCGTGATCGAGGCACCACGACGCATCCGCACGACGGTCGAGCCGTCGCCACGGGGAACGCTGACGCCACCGAGCGACGGGGCCTCGCGCAGTTCGAATTCTGCCCTCTTCGTCCGCTTCGACTTGCGGGCCTTGCTCTTGCCGCCACCGCGACCGAAGGCACCGGCGGTTCCACCACCGGGGCCACGGCCACGACCGCCGCCGCCTGCGGGGCGGTTCGGGCCGAAGTTGGAGCCGGGCGCTCCGGCAGGCGCACCACCGGGACGGAAGCCGCCGCCGGCACCCGCCGGACGCGGACCACCGGGACGGAAGCCGCCACCGGCACCGGCCGGACGCTGGCCGAAGCCACCGGGGCGCTGGCCCTGGCCGGGTCCACCCGGACGCGGGGCGCCGGGGCGGGGAGCGGAGGGGCGCGGGATGCCCGTGGGCGATGCCGCCGGGCGGGTGTTCATGCCCTGGGTGCTCGCGTAGGGATTGTTGCCGGGGCGCGGGGCGCCGGGGCGCTGCATTCCCTGGGTGGTCGCGAAGGGGTTGTTGCCCGGGCGGGCTCCGGGTCGCGGGATAGCGGACGGGGTGTCGCCGGATGCCGCGGCGGGAGCCGGGGCTGCGGGCGCGGCCGGAGCGGCGGACGCGGCAGCGGGCGCTGCGGCGGCCGGGGTCTCGGCGACCGGTGCGGGGGTGGGCGCCGGAGCCGCGGGGGCGGGTGCCGCCGGGGCCGGAGCCGCTGCCTTGGGCGCCTCGGCGACCTTCTCGGGCGCCGTGATGCCGTCGGCCTCGAGGGCTGCGCGCAGCTTGCGCGCTACCGGGGGCTCGATGCTCGAGGACGGTCCTTTGACGAACTCGCCCATTTCCTTGAGCTTCTCAAGGGCTTTCTTACTGTCAATGCCGAGTTCTGCTGCGATCTCGTGCACGCGTGGTTTAGCCACTGTTCTCCTTAGTCGGGCTGACTCCGACGGAGACAGCCTCAGATGGTGATGGGACTCATTTCGAGCCGCTCATTAGTCGTTGCTCATTAGTTCACTGTCAGCCTGTTCATCGAGGAGCGCTGCATCCGTGCTGGATGCTCGTTCCGTAGTAAACACCGCGGAGTGCTCCGACTGGTGGTGGGTGGTGCTAGGTGGTGGTGCTGCTGTCTATCGCCTGCAGGAGGCTGTCGACATCCATCGCTCCTCCGGTTCGGAACGCACGGCCGAAAGCCTTGCGTGTCGTCGCGGTGGTGACGCATTCGATGGTGGGATGAACCCACGCGCCTCGGCCGGGAAGGACCGCGGACTGATCCGCGATCACGACGCCGTTTCGCGCGACCACCCGCAGAAGAGCGGATGTGGTGTCGCGTGTTCGGCAGCCGAGACAGGTTCGTACGGGTTCCATTGTATCCCCTCTCCGAGTCGGGGCCGTCGGCGAGCGGCCGACGACCACCGTCACGGAGTCAAAACTGTTAGTCCTGCTCGAGGATCGAGTCGGGCTGGATGTCGATGCGCGCACCCGTGAGCTTGGCGGCGAGGCGGGCGTTCTGCCCCTCCTTGCCGATGGCGAGCGACAGCTGGTAGTCGGGAACCAGAGCGCGCACGGCCTTGGTCGCCGCGTCGATCACGTAGGACGAGCTCACCTTCGCCGGCGACAGCGCGTTGGCGACGAACGTCGACAGGTCGGGGCTGTAGTCGACGATGTCGATCTTCTCGTTGTTGAGTTCTGCCGTGACGGCGCGCACGCGCTGGCCGAGCTCGCCGATGCAGGCGCCCTTCGCGTTCACCCCGGGCTCGTTCGCCTTCACCGCGATCTTGGTGCGGTGTCCGGCCTCGCGGGCGAGCGAGACGATCTCGACCGCGCCGCTGGCGATCTCCGGCACTTCGAGCGCGAACAGCTTGCGCACGAGCGACGGATGCGTGCGCGACACGGTGATCTGCGGGCCCTTGGTGCCCTTGCTCACGCTGGTCACATAGACGCGGATGCGCGCGCCGTGCGAGTAGTCCTCACCCGGCACCTGCTCCTCGGGCGGCAGGATCGCCTCGATGGTGCCGAGGTCGACGTGGATCATCCGCGGGTTCGGACCCTGCTGGATGATGCCGGCGATGATGTCGCCCTCGCGACCCTTGAATTCGCCGAGAACCTTGCCGTCGCCGATGTCGCGCAGCCGCTGGTTGATGACCTGCTTGGCGGCGAAGGCGCCGATGCGGCCGAAGTCTTCGGGGATGTCTTCGGCCTCGCCGATGATGTTTCCCTCGTCGTCGCGCTCGGGCACGAAGATGTGCACGGCGCCGGTCTTGCGGTCCAGCTCGACGCGGGCGGGTGCGACGCCGTCCTTGCCCTCGGCCGGGACGGGGAGCTCCGAAGTCGAGATGTGCTTCAGGTAGGCCGTGAAGATGGCCTGCTCGATGATCACCACGAGTTCTTCGAAGGGGATTTCGCGCTCACGCTCAAGAAGGCGCAGCACACTCAGATCGATTTCCATCGGGTGCCTTTCGATATTCAGTTCGTTTCAGTCTCTGCGCGCTGCCCCGCGCATCCGTCTAAGTTACCAGGCTGCGGGCGTGCGCTCTTCCCCTGCATTGCGGTTGCGATACCCCGTCGAACGGTCGCAAACGGCGCCACCCTGCCCCCGGAGGAGCCGTTTGCGACCGTTCGGCGCTATCGACGCGCGGCGATGACAGAACGGATGCGGCGCACCAGAGCATCGGGGTCTCCGAACAAATGCGCTGCCGTGACCCGAATCACCCGCCACCCAGCTGCTTCGAAGAGCTCTCGTCGTTCGATGTCGGTCGCGAACCGCCTCTTGCTGACGCGATGCCCGTCACCCTCGTATTCGAGGACGACCTTCCACTGGGGATAAGCGAGGTCCGGGTGGAGGGTGATACCGCCAGCGACGGCGACGGTGATGCCGACCACCGGCTCAGGAAGCCGTGCTCGCACGCAGAGCAGCCGGAGGAGCGACTCCGGCCGAGAGTCGACATCCTGTCGCAGCCGGGGAAGTGCCCACTGAAGGGCCGCAGCGCCGCGACATCCGCGGCGCCGGTCGAGCGTGTGGGCCAACTGCTCGAGGGTTGCCAGCGGGGCCGACCGCTTTCCGCCCGTGAGCCGGGTGCCCGAGATGAGATAGTCCCCGGCCGCAACGAGATCCTGCCGCGCGAGCTCGTTCCCCAACTGACACCACGCCTCTGACGGGCTCACTACGGGGAGACCGAGCACGAACTCCATGTCGACCTCCGCCGCGACGTGACCCAACACCCCTCGGGACCGGGGTCGGGCCGCTCCGCCCGTCGCCACGATGTGAAGCGATCGCGCCGACGCGATATCAGGCAGCGGTATCCCGTAGAGCTCAGCGGCCGTCGAGTGGCTGAAAACATCTCCGGCCCGGAGGAGGGGCTCGTAGGCTCGACATCGATCGAGCACACTCTGGTGCTCAAGCTCAATCGACCGCACGCCATGGAACGGGTGCTGCACATCGGCACCGCGCAGCCGCCCAACCCGCAGGCCGTGAAAAGCCGTATCGCTGGTGAGGAATGCGGCGCCGCGAAGTGTGGCGGGAAGCGGGTGTCTTCTGGGCATCCGTCATGATGCCCACCGACACGACTGCCGCGCAGAAGTTACTCACAGGGCGACGAGCGGTCGCAAACGGCGCTAATTCGCGGAAAGTGGAGCCGTTTGCGACCGTTCGACGGGGTCCGGGGCCGAGGCCGCGGGTTAGTAGCGCTCGCGGAGCAGTTCCACGAGGTCGGCGACGGGCACCGGGGTGCGCTCGTTCGTGCGGCGGTCCCAGAGCTCGACGTTGCCCTCGGCGAAGCCCTTGCCGACGATGACGATGATCGGCACGCCGATCAGTTCAGCGTCGCCGAACTTCACGCCGGGAGAGACCTTGGGGCGGTCGTCGAACAGCACGTCGTAGCCGTTCAGCTCCAGGTCGTCGACCAGCGCGCCGGCGGCCTCGTGCACCTCCGCCTCCTTGGTGGCGGCGATGACGTGCACGTCGAAGGGCGCGATGTTGCGCGGCCAGATCAGACCCTTCTCGTCGTTGTTGCTCTCGGCGATGACGGCCATGATGCGGGTGACACCGATGCCATAGGAGCCCATCGTCACGGTGACCAGCTTGCCGTTCTCGTCGAGCACCTTGAGCCCGAGCGCATCGGCGAAGAAGCGACCGAGCTGGAAGACGTGTCCGATCTCCATGCCGCGCGCGAGCTCGACCGGGCCCGAACCGTCGGGCGCGGGGTCGCCCGCGAGCACCTCGGCCACCTCGACCGTGCCGTCGGAGGCGAAGTCGCGCCCGGCGACCAGGCCGAAGACGTGCTTGCCGTCGACGTTCGCACCGGTGATCCAGCCGCTGCCCTCCGAGACCCGCGGGTCGGTGAGGTAACGGATGCCCGTGCTCGACTCGTCACCGAGCACAGGCCCGGCGCTCGACCATGGACCGATGTAGCCCTTGACGAGCCCCGGGTGCTTCGCGATCTCGTCGGCGGTCGCCGCGGCGACGTCGTTCGGCGAGAAGGCGACCTCCGCGCGCTTCATGTCCACGTCGCGGTCGCCGGGGATGCCCACGATGACGAGCTCTTTCACGCCCTCGGGAGTGGTGAGAGTCAGCACGATGTTCTTGAGGGTGTCGGCAGCGGTCCAGAGTCGCCCGTCGGGTCTCGGGTGCTTCTCGTTCGCGACATCCACCAGCGTCTGGATGGTCGGGGTGTTCGGGGTGTCGAGCACCTCGGGCGGGGTCAGCCCCTCGAACGAGCGGGGCGCGGGAGCCTCGGTGCGGAACGCCTCGACGTTCGCGGCGTATCCTCCGGAGCTGCGCACGAAGGTGTCCTCGCCGACGGGGGTGGGGTGCAGGAATTCCTCACTGCGCGCGCCGCCCATGAGACCCGAGTCGGCGTTGACGATCACGTACTCGAGACCGAGGCGCTGGAAGATGCGCTCGTAGGCATCCCGCTGCTTCTGATACGAGACATCGAGGCCGGCATCGGTGTAGTCGAAGGAGTACGCGTCCTTCATGGTGAACTCGCGTCCGCGCAGGAGACCGGCCCGCGGACGTGCCTCGTCGCGGTACTTGTCCTGGATCTGGTAGATCGACAGCGGCAGGTCTTTGTAGCTCGAGTACAGGTCTTTCACCAAGAGGGTGAAGACCTCCTCGTGCGTCGGCGCGAGCAGGTAGTCGGCCCCCTTGCGGTCTTTCAGGCGGAAGATGCCGTCGCCGTACTTGGTCCAGCGGCCGCTCTCCTCATAGGGTTCGCGCGGCAGCAGCGCCGGGAAATGCACCTCCTGCGCGCCAATGTTGTCCATCTCCTGACGGATGATGGCCTCGATCTTGCGCCGCACCTTGAGCCCCAGCGGCAGCCAGGCGAAAACGCCCGGAGCCTGACGGCGGATGTAGCCGGCCCGCACCAGGAGGCGGTGGCTGGTGACCTCGGCGTCGGCCGGGTCGTCGCGGAGCGTGCGGACGAAGAGTTGCGAAAGGCGTGTAGACACCCCGCGAGTTTATCGGGCCGAGCTACCGACCCCCACACCCGATCAGCCCATAAGCGCTCAGACCGTGAGCACCTGCGGGCTGCCGGTCGCGCCGGCGGGCATCTCCGCGGCGAGGCGGTTCGCCTCCTCGATGAGCGTTGCGACGATCTCCGCCTCCGGCACGGTCTTGATGACCTCGCCCTTCACGAAGATCTGCCCTCGCCCGTTGCCGCTGGCGACGCCGAGGTCGGCCTCGCGCGCCTCCCCCGGTCCGTTGACGACGCAGCCCATGACGGCCACGCGCAGCGGCACGGTCATCTTCTCGAGCCCCGCGGTCACGTCGTTGGCGAGCTGGTAGACATCCACCTGGGCGCGGCCGCAGCTCGGGCAGGAGACGATCTCGAGTTTCTTCTCGCGAAGTCCGAGCGACTGCAGGATCTGCAGGCCGACCTTGACCTCCTGGGCGGGCGGCGCGGAGAGCGAGACGCGAATGGTGTCGCCGATTCCCTCACCGAGCAGGATGCCGAAGGCCGTCGCCGACTTGATGGTGCCCTGGAACTCGGGGCCGGCCTCGGTCACGCCGAGGTGCAGCGGCCAGTCGCCACGCTCGGCGAGTAGGCGGTATGCCTTGACCATGGTGACCGGGTCGTTGTGCTTCACCGAGATCTTGAAGTCGTGGAAGTCGTGCTCCTCGAACAGCGAGGCCTCCCAGACCGCGCTCTCCACGAGCGCCTCCGGGGTCGCCTTGCCGTACTTCTGCAGGATGTTCGGCTCGAGCGACCCGGCATTGACGCCGATGCGGATGCTGACGCCGGCATCCTTCGCCGCCTTCGCGATAGCACCGACCTGGTCGTCGAACTTGCGGATGTTTCCCGGGTTGACGCGCACCGCGCCGACACCGGCGTCGATGGCCGCGAACACGTAGCGGGGCTGGAAGTGGATGTCGGCGATCACCGGGATCTGACTCTTGGCCGCGATGATCTTCAGCGCGTCGGCATCCTCCTGATGCGGCACGGCGACGCGCACGATGTCGCAGCCGGAGGCCGTCAGCTCGGCGATCTGCTGCAGGGTGGCGTTGATGTTGGTGGTCTGCGTGGTGGCCATCGACTGCACGCTGACGCGGAAGTCACTGCCGACCCCGACCTTGCCGACATGGATCTGCCGGGTCTTGCGACGCGGGGCCAGGGTTTCGGGGGCCTTGGGCATCCCCAGGTTTATTGCAGGCATGGTGTCGATTCTACTTCTGGCCGGGTGAACACCCGCCGAACGGGCCAACCTCCCAGCGGGCCTACTGCAGCTGGATCGGCTTGACGATGTCGGCGTAGACCAGCAGCAGGCTCATGCCGCCGAGCACGATCACGACCACGTAGGTGAGCGGAACCAGGCGGGCGATATCGACCGGGCCCGGGTCTTTGCGGTGGAAGATCTTGTTGAAGGTCTTGCGCAGCCCCTCCCAGATCGCACCGATGATGTGGCCGCCGTCGAGGGGAAGCAGCGGAATCATGTTGAAGGCGAACAGCGCCACGTTCAGCGAGGCGATCAGTCCGAGCAGGAACGAGATGCGGTCGAGCCACGGCACGGTGTCGGCTGCGGCCGCCTCACCGGCCAGGCGCCCGACGCCGACCACACCGACGGGACCATTGGGGTCGCGCGCCTCGGTACCGAAGGCCGCCTGTGCCACCTGCACCAGGCGCTGCGGAAGCGTCGCAATGATCTGGAAGTCAGCGCCGATCGCGCTGCCGACCGTGGGCAGCACCGCTCCGACGGGCTGGGACTGGTAGGCCTTCGCCGGGGTAACACCGAGGAATCCGACCTCGACGGTCTGCGGCTTTCCCGCCGAGTCGACCTTCACGTTGCCCTGGGAATCCAGTGCGTAGTTGCTGTTCTCGATGATCGACGCGGTGAGGGTGAGCTGCTCGCCGTCGCGTTCGACGATGATCGGGACCGTCTTACCAGCAAGACCGCGGATGACCGTCGTCTCCTGAGCCCAGGTGCTGACCCTCGTGCCGTCGATCGCGAGGATGGTATCGCCCGGCTTCACTCCTGCATCGGCGGCAGGCGAGGGCGCGTCGCTCGTCGTGCACGCCGTGCTGGCTTTCGCCGACGCCGGGATCACGCACTGCGACACCGCAGACACCGTCGTGGTGTCGACCTTCGCGCCGATACCGACCATAACGATCCCGAAGACCACGGTCGCGATCACGAGGTTCATGAACGGCCCACCGAACATGATGATGATGCGCTTCCAGATCGGGAGCTTGTAGAAGAGTCTGTCCTCCGCGCCCACCGGGATGGCATCCGCACTGGCAGTGCGGGCATCTTGCACCATGGCCTTCAGGAAACCGCCGCGCTTGCGCCCGGATTCCTCCGCCTCGTACTCACGCTCGGCAGGGAAGGCATCCGTGCCGGAGGTGAGCGGTCGCTCCCCTACGTGCGCCGGCGGGTACATGCCAGCCATAGAGATGTAGCCGCCGAGCGGGATCGCCTTGACGCCGTACTCCGTCTCGCCTTTCTTACGGGAGAACAGCGTCGGTCCGAAGCCGATCATGTACTGACCGACGCGCACCTTGAACAGCTTGGCCGGCACGAGATGCCCGATCTCGTGCAGGCCGATCGAGATCGCGACGCCAATGACGACGATGACGATCCCGACGATGTACAGCAGCACGGTTTCCACCTGCTCAGAGTAGTGGCGCGTCGCTATGAGCCCGCTGGACGGATGCTGGGTGGGTTTCGATACGGCAGCTCCTTCGTCGCGGCCTACTCAACCAGCGTCTATACGGCGAGGTCGGCGATCACGTCTTCTGCCGCACCGCGTGCCCAGCCCTCGGCGTCGAGCACCGACTCGAGGGTGAGCGCCCCGGAAAATGGCACGTGCAGGTCGACGACCCGCTCCACCACCTCGAGGATCTGCAGGTACGTGATGACGCCGGCGTGGAATGCCGCCACCGCCTGCTCGTTCGCCGCGTTGAACACGGCCGGGTACGTGCCAGCGGCTCGCCCCACCCGCTTGGCGAGTTCGACCGCGGGAAATGCCACGGTATCCAGAGGCTCAAAGGTCCACTGGCTGGCGGTGGTCCAGTCGAGCGGAACACCGACGCCGGGCACCCGGTGCGGCCAGTCGAGGCCGAGCGAGATCGGCAGGCGCATGTCGGGCGGCGAGCACTGGGCGATGGTCGAGCCGTCGACGAACTCGACCATGGAGTGCACGATCGACTGCGGGTGCACCGTCACCTCGATGTCGTCGTATGGAACGTCGAACAGCAGATGCGCCTCGATCACCTCGAGCCCCTTGTTCACCAGGGTCGACGAGTTGGTGGTCACAACGAGGCCCATGTCCCAGGTGGGATGCGCCAGGGCCTCCGCCGGGGTGACGGATGCCAGCGACTCACGGTTTCTCCCGCGGAACGGGCCGCCCGATGCCGTCAGCACCAGCCGTCGCACCTCGGCGTGGCTGCCGGAGCGCAGCGCCTGCGCGATGGCCGAGTGCTCGGAGTCGACCGGCACGATCTGCCCGGGAGCAGCGGCCCGTCTCACCAGGTCGCCACCGACGATGAGGCTCTCCTTGTTGGCGAGGGCCAGCGTGGTGCCCGTCTCGAGCGCGGCCAACGTCGGTCCGAGACCGACGGACCCGGTGATGCCGTTGAGCACGACATCCGCCCCCACCGTCCGCACCAGCTGCTCGGCCTCGACCTCGCCGAGAGTGGTGTGCTCGACGCCGAAATCGCGGGCCTGCTGCCGGAGAACCTCACGGTTCGATCCCGCAGCGAGACCCACGATCTCGAAGGAGTCACGGTTCGCCGCGATCACATCGAGCGCCTGCACACCGATCGACCCGGTGGAGCCGAGGATGATGACGCGTCGCATGACTCGAGGCTAGCGGCCTAGTTGGTGCCGAGGATGTC
>Ga0247737_1000139_pt1 | contig 23048 bp, 17 predicted proteins | sample UWRJL028104C2_FD_180937 | JGI IMG/M metagenome (GOLD analysis project Ga0247737, IMG submission 180937) | Plant litter microbial communities from Arlington Agricultural Research Station in Wisconsin, United States - UWRJ-L028-104C-2 | ecosystem: Environmental > Terrestrial > Plant litter >...
AAGAAATTGCCACCAGATTGGTGGGAATGCAGTAACTAATGCAGGTGACCTGCGGCTGCTTCGTTATAGGTCTGTAGAGCACAGTTCTTGGGTAATGCCGGTCTGTTCGGCCTTCATGTGTTGCTTTCACATTTCACAAACTCAGGAAACGTTCAGGCAAGGATCTGAAGCAGTGTTCAACGGAGCCCAGGGATTATTAGGTGTGATCACATACCGATCAGTGTTAACAATTCAGCCGACGGTCTAGGCCACGCAATAGCTGTATGGGCACATATCAGGTAGTTTCTTCCGCGTTCGCGATGTGGGTTGCAAAATCAGCTAAAATTGAACCTAGCCTGGAGGAGAATCACCTTATTCATTAAAATGTGAGCCTGTGGCTAATATTGTACAATACCAGTTGGTCAAAACTTGCGCACAAGAGACGATAATTGATGGTTTGAATGTCATCACCCCTCACGACGATACACAGATGATTCGTTACTCTATAGTTGGCTCTCCTATGAATCTCCGCAAGACACTAGACCCTTGACTCTCCTGTACCTCGAGGCTTTAAATAAATTGAATGCCTAATGGGAAACGGGAAATGGGAAATGGACAGATATGGGATATGCGATCATCTAGGGAAGTACCAATCTTGTCAGACGCTAGTATCCGGCCACGAGGTGTCCACTTCTAATGTTTTCCAGCGCTCTGGAGGAAAGAACGGGTAGACAGTACTTAACACATTTGGCTTACATCCAGCCACCGATTTTTCACACAAATAAGGCCATTACCTCTGCGCAAGTTGACCACTAGGCGTCGTATTCATACTAGAGACTTTGGACCATTGTTAGTCCTCTGTTTAAATAAAAGAAATTAAATATTCAATTACTAACTTCTTGAATATGATACCGGGACTTTGCAATACACCACAAGCAACTGAACTGAGAATATACCTTTACGGACGTCCTCATATGTACTTTTGTGGAATTATTCGCCTTATACAGAGAGCTTAACCGAGATATGTGAATTTGAGAAGCATTAGATCAAAATATCATGAAATCCTAGCGGAATTTGTGTTCGGGTCAGCGCAACAAATAGAACGACTACTGAATTGTCGGCGCACAACGTGTTTGATGGGAACTCAAGGAGAGCGCCAGACAATCCTCAGTACAAATATGTGCTGAGAAACGTGACTCATTTTTGGCAACAACTTGGCAACAACTTGGCACATAGGCCAAGGCTCTCTTGTTGAGTAACAATTCGTGGGCTAAAACGAGGATAAAGTTGTTAAATAGTTTACATCGTTCAGATCATGAGTCATATCACATCTTCGTTATTGTCTGTTCTCGGAAACGGATGATGTGTTTGCCGCGGTCCCTGCGTCAACTTGGCCAAAGGGATGCCTCATGTTACCCCACCACGAGCCTTCCCACCCAGTCTAGGTAGAGAATATATTGACTTATGCCTCGTTGCAGCTCAGGATTAAACATTTCCGGCAATGACATCCCCCGGGACGCTGGAAAGAATTTAAAGTGGTGAAATCATTGCAGGTCGCCAAGAACGCAAGGAGTTTCATTTTGAGTTTTTTCCAGGCTCTCCAGTTCAATTGAGTACCTGGGATACCTCCTTATTTTAAGCGAAAACGCTAGAATTTTATTTTGGAAAATCTGTCCTGTTCTGGCCACCTCATTCGACATATTAAATATGGAAATAATTGATACGCTCCCACAGGAGGTCTGCGTAGCATAAAATACTCTAATTATTCTACCTGGCTTTAGGCCGTAGTTGTCAACCTGAGAAATGGGTATTTCCGCGTTAGTGAATATTCTAGGGTAAACAAATTTTTGATTCTCCCTTCTTTTTCCGGAGTAACGACCTGGAACCACTTCATCTAGATGAAATAGGCGAAGAAACCTTTGGTAATGTCCAACGGAGAGAGGTGGTTGTCCAGGTTCGATCAAAAGGAGGCTGGATGATGGAGTTTGCCGATTCATGCGTGTTTTCATAGGAAGCGATATAAACAGTACAGCAAAGCACCCCGAATTTCTCCAGGCCTTCGATAAATCTTTGCCCCTAGATCTATATTCCTCATTAGTCTCCAAGAAGTGTCCATAGATTCTTTGAAAACCGCACCAGTGTTGACCACGCTAAATTGTTATCTGCGCCCTCCAGTAATTGCACATCGTAGGCAAATGGATGTCGAACACACTTATTACTCAAAAATTTCCTCCCCATTGCGCTGCGGCGTGCTGCTCGTCAGCATGAAATTCAGTTCAAGCCGAAAAATAGGCCTAGTACGAGGGGTGTGTGTAACCACCCCTGGCTACGGCATCACGAAAGTCGTTTATAATACTAGGTAATCTGAGAAATGAATCGAGGCGGGGAAGTACTACTGTCGGGTTGGGTGATTAGGAAAAGATCTGCTTGAAGGGGTTTCCGCAAAGACCCTAGTTCAGTCGCTCGCGGCGTATTGCCAAGTCGTGCTCCACATTCCCGAGGCGGTGAATTGTATGTTCAACCCTGGTTATATTATAGAACCGAGGACCAATGATTATGCAGAGTTTAGTATGAATGAAACGCCTGAAGTTGCAACTTACGAGCTGGCGAGAACGATATTAGTCACGCGCAGCAACATCGTGGATACCATATCTGACCATTTCCCCATTTCGCTTCCAATTTATGTTAAGGACAAGCCCTGCCAAGGTGGATCTAGACCACCTCATTGGCTGCCTATTGCCTTGACATCAACGCGGAAATCCGACGATCGACTGCAACTGCAGGCAACTGCCTACGAATCGTCAATGTATCGTCATGAGGGTAAACCGTCAACCGCCGCCCTTTGTTCGCTGATTTGAACTAGGAATTAGTCACAATATGATGAGCAGAAATTTTGTACCACGTGCAAGACGGCACCGCCGTAGACTATCTTCGAAAGCTCATCTGATTACGCCACTGATGACACGAAGTTGACCATCGTCAGTAGTAGGTGGTCATTCCACTTGGTTTATGCTGGAACACTTTACACTAGGTTGCTCCATTTCTGTTATCCAGTTTAACTTGAAGGAACTGCTACCTGACGACTTTTATCCCCAAATGTAAATTTAATGAGCTGTCAGGCGCTTCCCTAGAGTTCAAGACGGTTTATATACTCAGAAAAGAGAGCCCGATGATCAGACATGCTATGCGAGTCCCTGCTATAGAATTGATCTATGCGTCTTGCTGGACGTCTGTGATCACACGGAGTGCTCCACGGCTAAAGAGCGACTTGAGATCACAGCCTAAATGTTCCATGACATTGCAAAATGTGAAAGCAACTCATGATAGCCGAACAAACCGGCATTACCCAAGAACTGTGCTCTACAGACCTATAACGAAGCAGCCGCAGGCCACCTGCATTAGCTGCTGCACTCCCGCCAATCTGGTAGAAATTTCTTGGGCGTGGCATCGTGATTGAACGTCTGCGTCTGGGTGTCTCTTTTAGAAACGGTATATATACCCCACTTCGATTGACACAATACCTCAGAATAGGCCATTATTCTTGGGCTTCTTCAACTTGCGAACATGTTCAGCTTCTTGAAATCAACTACTACTCTCCTCGTCACCGCTCTCTTGGCGCCGCTGGTTGCATCCCAGGGTGTCGCTGCTCCTCCAGGATTCAACATGTAGGCGCTGACATACCGCTTACCGAAATGTATCCTGATAGAAGTTATTTTTTCTCAGCACGAGTCTTGGGTTAAATGGATCAGGATGTCCACCAGGATCCACCTTCTACCTCCTCAATGGTATGACTCGCTAGTTTTCCTTGCATATACCCATTACACACATTCCTATAGCCGACAGAACCGCCGTTACTGTCACATTCAGCCAGTATTTTGCTGAAGCCGGCCCAAATATTACTATCAACAGCAACCGCAAGAACTGCCAACTGACGTTCGGAGTCAAGTACGTGATCCCACTCCTGCGCTGTTTCGTTATGCACACCTTGATACTTTGGCAGAGTCCCTCAAGGCTTCTCATTCGGCGTTGCCACCGTCGATTACGTGAGTTCTTTCTCAGTTAGTGATTGACCAGAGACTTAACTTGTAATTCTTGCAGCGAGGCTACTACAAGCTGGACTCCAAAGTCACTGCAGCCCAGCAGTCAATCTACTACTGTATGAACCTTTTACATTACTGCCGTACGCCGCTTATCCCTCCGTTTCCAGTCCAGGGACAGATTGCACAAGCCACTGCTCGATCTACCCTCGTCGGTCCCGTTCCAGGTGAGCCTAGTCAGGTCAATTTCAAGGTACCACATATTCATTCCCCTGGAAACGGTAGGAAAGGATTATTTGTACCGCGATGCCTTTGACCTTGTCTCGACTGTCATTGCACCTTGCGGTGCGCAAACTGTCTTGAACATCAAGAGCGACCTCCGAGTTGACAACAGTGCGAACCGTGGAGGCAGTGGATACATTGCCACGGATTCTGTGCGTTCAATATACTATATCTATGTTTTTACGCTCAATTTTCGATTTTATCGTAGATCGACACCTCGCTTAAGCAGGTATGCCATTTTATCTTATTTTTTCAACACAACATTTTGATACCTCCTAGACATTTAACTTCCGATGGCTTAAATGTTGAGCACGGTCGTACCCGTTTGAACCTAGGCACCTCAAAGCTCTTTTTGATAATAATGACATTTGCTCTTGTGTTTTCGCGACCCCATCTCAACCTGCAAGCCGTTTCAGAAGCGACCGTCCGCCCATTCCAGCTTTTAGAGCTTTGTTTTGTGGTCCTGCTGGATATAAAGAGCCGCTGTAGTTTAATGAAAGATACATAAGAAAAAATATTGAGGCAAATGCACCCAGGAAACGTACGAATATCCTCTCATCGAGTAAAAGTTCTATCAGTGAGTACAAAATAATTAGTTTCCAAAGCTATCTGTTTTAGATCGTCGATGACATATCCCACAGATGAGTTCCACTTTATACCAAATCACGACCACAGTTATCGATTTATTGTAGATACTTATAATATTTTGACGACCGCCCACACCACCCGTACGATACCACCGAACCATAATCTATCTTAACACAGCCTATTAGATACAATACCACGGACCAACCACCTACTTCATGCACTACCTTAGATAGTGCTAAGAGGTTCTGTGCCTCTCAGCTGCATCACAGTCATATATCGCTCATTTGGACATTTGCCCATTTCTCATTTCTCATCGCTCGGAGCACCGTCCGCTATACAAGCTACCATCAAATGTTCGAAAGATATAGGCGCATGACTGGTTGCCTTTGTGTGACTTTAGAGGGAACCATTGAACTTCAAGATAGCAAGCCGTCGATTTAAACACTTTTCCAATTAGGAATAAAATAAGAAAACGGTCAGACACTGTCGGATAGTTTTATATATTCAGCCTCAAGCAAAATTGGGACTATTATCTCAGATCAAAAACGTCGTTCCATAGTCTTTGACTGGGACATGTGTGGTCTGAAATTCATACCAATTCTGGAATGCTAACCATATCGACGGACTCAGAGAAAGTGCGACTAAAAACAACGCAATTGCTCCGAAATTCAAAGGATCTCCACAAGTCATCTGGGGATAGACGGAAATTTATACTAGCAAAATAACAGACGAAACGCAAACCAGACCACGAGACGGAGGTTTTTGATAGAGGTGTTTATTCCGTGTTCTGCTCTAGAACTCTCTAGGCATTAGAACCACGGGATAGAGTAGATGATTAATCTAAAATCCCTCTCAAGTCCGCAAATTTTTGATTAAGTATTCAAATATTCAGTATCTGCGTTGTTTGCCGTTCGCTGACCTGCACATCTCAGAGGTGGATATCGTTCCAGTGTACTACCTTTGAAGATAGTCGTATGCACAACTAATTATGAGACCTGGCAGTGATTTTGGGTTAATCGCGGATAACCTCTTGAAGATAAGAACGGTTGATGATTGCCGACTTGTGGAAGCACGGAAGCTGATTGCGACACCGACATGCCCAGATGTCATGCCCCTTTTTTCGTGGATTGCGATCACATGGGTACGGCTTCCGCGCTCTATCAATCATCTTCCCGGGAAATCTTGAGCTTCTGAACTCACCACGCGACTCAAAAACTTCAACATACCCTCGATGCAGTGTATTCTATGTGAAAATTGGTGGATGATTCACTCAGCAGTTCTTTTTCCGATTCAGAAGTACGGGCAAAATTGACCGCGTACAGAGTACCAGGTTCATCGACTCATTTCTTCCAGTGGGGCGTCATTTTTAGTATATATACGCGTCGTATTCACCTTTTCTTCAGTAGAATTCCTACATTCCTCCTTCATCCATTGAACATTATGTCCAAATTCTTGAACCTCCTCGCTGCCTTTGTCTTGGTTGCCCCGGCGCTGGCTGCGGCTCAAGGAGTTGCAGCAGTTCCTGTTGGGTTTGACATGTATGCTTCACGTAAAGTTTTTGTATGTCTATCTTCTGATTACGATTTGGCTCTATTTCTGCTTTGCATAGCACAAACATCAGTGCCTCTGGCTCGGGATGTCCTGCAGGCTCCACTATTACGAAAGTCGCTAGTAAGTTTAGTCTCCTATCAGTGTAACACTAACTAATTTTCCAATCTCTATAGCCGACAAGAGCGCCTTCACCGTCGTAGCGAGCGACTTTTCCGCCGAGACAGGTTCAGTGGCAGCCAGTGATAAAAGTTGCTCCGTGACCGTAGGCATCAAGTAATACTCAAGACTTATTCCTTGATCGGTGTCTTGAAACTGACGCATATTTCGCTATAGTCTTCCTTCAGGCTGGAGGACCACTGTTTCTTCCATCGACTATGTGAGTAAATTAACGGTTAAACTCTCTTTTAATCTGACACTAAATTTCAATAGAGCGGATATTATCAGCTCGATTCAGCGGTCACGTTCTCCCAGAAGAGTGACTACCAATGTATGTGTCATCCGTGCGCTCGAATAGACGCTTGCTAACGTTACCCACCAGTCCAAGGACACCCCAAGCAAACAAGCCCTGTGTACAGTCTCTCTGGTCCCAGCAGCGGTAAGCAGCGGTTCTATGCAAATATATTGATAATTCAATTTCTTATCATGGCAGGCGAGAAATATGCCAAGCACGTTACCTTTGACCCAGCGTCGGGACCATGTGGGGGGCCGACCGTCCTAGAGATCGGCAGCAATATCAGTGTTAATTCTGCCAACCAAGCGAGTCTAGGATACAGTGTCATTGACACGGTAAGTCATGCTTGTATGGTTGGACGATGCTGACTGCTAAATTGTTTTTATTCAATCATATTCGACACCCTTTTAGCTTGTACGTCCATTTTATGTGTCTCTCCGAAATTTACAAAGACTAATACTCGATTTTATAGGATGTTAAATTCCAATTTACTCAGTGCTAAACAAAGTTCGAGAAATCTGATTCCCTGAATGGCTTAGTGATAGTGACACGAGTTCCTATATTTACGAAGTTGGATTCGTAGTTTATATTGTTCGTAGTTCATCCATCTTCGCGTATCCAATGGGCACGAATCTATTCCTTCGACATCATTTCCGCGGATGAAAAAAATGACAACTGGACGGTGGTTGTGCAAAGCTTAGACCATTTCTTCTCGTTATCGCTGATTTTCAATTGTAACAACAGTATATGATCTTGGAATACCTCAAACAATACGCTAGCAGAGACTTCATAACGCCTTAAAGTGACATTTTGTGCTCTTGGGTCACAATATTAAGCATTACCGAAGCACCTCCTCCCAGTTTTTAGCGATTTTGGATACATTTTCATTCATTCACAAAGTACGTGACGTCTCTATCAGGAGAATGGTGAAATGGTGTCCCTTACTTGAGGTCGCGTTGAATGTGGTGGAGTTTAGACCGCACCAAGCACGACTGAGCTATCAATGCATTCCAGCTCTGCAAGGGTTAGGTGTATTGTCAATGGGACGTACCAATATTGAAATCCCAGAGGAGGATATCTACATCTATGTAAGTAGCAAGTATACATGAAACGTCGGGTGAGTCCATCGAAGACACGCGCAGCGCGCGAACTCGCTAATAGTGAATTCCATCGAGCCAACAGAAAACTTGGAACCCGATTGGGATTCAGATGGATCGAGATGGATCGTCGCAAACACCATTGTTGCGTCATTGCCGGCTAGTGCCGGGGTGGACAGTGTTTGGCCCAAGCTGTGCCTGGTTCACGTTTCCGTCCTTCCTGCGGCTTTCACCGTCTCTTTCTACCTCCAATATCTATCGCTCAGAGACATCTAATTTTCAGCCTCTTCACTGACTCGTTAGTAGATCTCGTCACCGGCAGATCAAAGTATGTTGGCTCTTTGTGGCTCCAGCTGAATTCACGCTTCATCTGATATCTGATCTCAAGTTTCGGGTTCTCAAGTCTCTGAATATCTCTCATCTCTCTTCTTTGTCGCCGCTCAAAACCCTCGACATTCCAGCGGATGGGATGAGGACATTCTATGAGGAGACCTCCTCCATGCGGACGCTCAGTGAAAATTATTTCTTCTCTACGAGTTGAGGGCATATCTTGGTTGGCCAACGCTTCACCCTCCCTCTCGCTCCGCCTTCATTAAGCTTTAGCTTCATTCCCGACCTCTGGAGAGGTCCTATCCCTAGATATAGAGGTGAAGCCTACTTGCTAACCTGCTCCCCCGTATGTTTTTTCCGCTGTTCCTTCCCACTCCGGTGATCGGCTGAGCTCATGGATCAGTGGTTTCAAGCCTCTATTCGTTGTCACCGCTTACAAGTACCTACCAGCGACCTTCTAAGTTAACACATCAAGTTGGAATTGGGCTATTGTACGTCTCCGTTATCCTTACTTCTAAATGCCCGAAATGACAACATCTTCCTGTCAACAGTAAGCCTCGCAACCACTACCCGAGATTAGCTGCGATCAGTTGGCCAACGCTACCATCTCTTTTGGTAATTCGCGGTGACTAGCCGGAGGGCCAAGTCTCTCTCTAGCTGCAACCTCTTAAAGCAAGGCCCGATATCGCTCGACGCAGGTACGTTACATGTTCTCGAATTGTTCCATTTTCCTCGGCATCGGCGTTGTTCCATACATGTTCTTCTTTCTTCAGCTGTGTCTATGAATAAACCTCCTCGCCAGAGGCATCCTTGGTCCTGCATGGCAGCCGCATACATTTGTCACTTTGTGGTATGCAGTTCGATGTGGGACCATATCCAGATCCCCTGTGGAATGGGTATGGATAATGACCATTGGCGGAGGTCTCTGCTGTCTCAATCAGCCTATTTGGTCGTCTTTTTGCGTCTTCGTTTGCGCTACCGCCTTTTTATATTCGTCCTGCCGCTTCTTCTATTTTGACTGACTTTGGACTCTGGACTTCCAAATTTCAAACCTCTGCTTCTTCCTTTTGTTTCTTTGCCTGTAACTTCAAGTGATCTTTCGTTCTTATTGTAACCTGGGCGCGGTTTTTTTACCCTCGTCCACCGTAGGCCAACACCAACGTGTTCGGGTCTACAATACAACTACTTATCGTTCGATCTTCCACTACGTTCTTCAGATAGATGAAGAGGAAACAGCGATGATAAATCCAGCAATCAGTCCTCTTTGTTGGTCATATTCACATCCCCTCCTCTTTACCTTTCTCAGTTTTCTCCCTTTTGCATTTTGTTCATTTCATTTCCACCCAATTTACGCTTTATCTATGTTTCAAGTAGACTTTGGCAATTTCGGTTCCATTTTTATGTGTTTTATAAATGTTTGAACCTTTCGATCTAGGATCGCCATTTGTTATTCCTTCCACGCGTGACGTGAACAAAGTGGTTCACGAGAACAGTGATGCCGACTCTGGCTCCCCATTTTCCACTCTCTACGCAGTTACTTTATGCTCCGAAGCTGATATCTGCAGTAATGTATCTGCCATTTAGTTGCGAAGAGTCTTTTGGGAGAAAGGTCGCCTGCGCCTGGGCTCAAGTTTCAGCTCCTCGGCTCTTTCTGATACCCGTAGGCTCGAGCCACTGAACTCCAAAGCTTCAAGGATGCTTGCTCCTTACTCTGAAATAATAAAATGAAAAACAGATTTACACTTATAAGATGCTTACCTCTAGCCCTACAAATTTTGGAGGCACAGTTGTGGTAAATTCACTCAAATGTCAAATCGTTTCAAACTCCAGAGCACTGATCGTAAGCACACGTGAAAATAGGGTGCTCGATTAATGCCGAGCTAATCGCGGTCCTGGGAATTGACAAGGATTACGCGACCAGACTTGGTTATCGCCAACTTCGATAGCATCATCATGGACCCACCAATGCCAACTCTACCATTCGATGTCATCACGGAAGTCATTGGCCATTTGAGATCCGGCACAGACTTCCTGACTCTGAGGGGTCTGTCGAAAACATGTCGCGCGTTGCTTGAACCCTCCCAAAGGCAACGATTCAGAGAATCTGCGATCGAAATATTCATACCATTGCCCTACGGTCGCAAACCAACATACCCAGCTTTAGACAATCTACTCAAAATATCCCCTCATCTCGCCACGTATATCCTCGACCTCACCCTCACACTGGAGTTCCCCCTCCCAGCCGCCTCCACGGTCATCCCAGTCCTCGGGAAACTGAGCTCTATTCAGAGTTTACGGATTGGACAAGGAGACGGCCTACATGCCGATCTGTTTCCAGCGAGGAAGATAGAATGGCTTGAACCCGTCAACACAATCCTCCAACACCCATCTCTTCGACGATTGACGCTAGAGGGTTATGGTACTCTTCCCTCTAGCACATGGCAATTGCCAGCATTGACCTCTATCAACCTTGGGATCTGGGAAATGGCGGATGAAGCCACTCTGGCTGATGAGCGGTCTTGTTCTCTGAGGCTCTTCTCTATGTCATGGGCATGGTATGATCCGAGGAGTACATTAGGGAAACTCCTGCGGGTCGCACCTCATTTGATTCAGCTTGAAGTACGGCGCTCAAGTACGTCTTCTCATGCAGCTTCTCACCAAAAGGAATGACCCAAGTGTAATTTAGTACCCATTGGTATACTAGATGACCGGTTTACGGGATTATCTAGTGCCATAATCAACAGTCCCCAAACATGGTCGTCACTTAAAACCCTCATTTTCGTAACTATCTGGTCCATTCCGGATTGTCTTTTGGGGATCTCGGTGGAGATTGCAGAGCTCTCTTCTTTTGGAGGAACTTCAATTGAGACAATCCGACTCAGCTTCTCCTGCTACACTGACCCAGCGACGGCAGGTATCGTTGAATTATTCCAAAGCTTTGCGGACTCCACTCCTTGGTCAGGGTTTAGCCATCTCAAAATGCTTGAATTTAGCATTCATATGTACCTTGGGGGCGATGAAGTTCTAGATGATTTCGAGAAAGCAGCGTTTATTGAAGATACCACGAGTGGTATCCGCCATAGCTTCGCTCAACTTGTCGGGGTAGAAGTTGTTGCTAATCTTATCATGAAATAAGAGTTCTGGAATCCGAACTGAATTTTATCGAGTTATAAATGTTGGAAATAGGACCGTACGTTACTTTTGCTTGAACCCCATACGCATACGTCAATAGATACGAATGGATCAGGAAGCGTCAGACAAGAGCGTCAGTATGAGATAAAAGATAAAAATTTGCCTTAAGATTGAACTGGACGTGCAGGATCTCAGGTATTAGCTGTGCCATAGATAAGAGGATGAGAAATGTCATTTGGGCTTGTAAACGAATGCGTGGAACGAGAGTAAAAAAACTATCGGAGACAAGATACGGATCCGTCGACCGCCTATGTCTATTTGTAGTCCGGCTCCATGACGTCGCCTGACCTCAGCAGAAGATCACCCATTATGACGGCTATTGAAGCTAGGGAAGGCCTACATATGCTTAAAATTAGGCTCGGTCTTGTGAAGTGTCAACAGAGCTATGGAAAATACACAGTACGAGGTAGAGTTAAAATTCATCTAGTATGGCATTTCTCGGTCATGCGTACTGTAGCACCTCTATAGTATACTCGGGAAAGCAAATGCAGTACGCCAAAAACGGTCTTCCCTGAAGCAAATTCCTGAAAGGTCCAAAACCTCTGCTAGACCAAAATTCGTGCCGTAGTGTGTGTGCTGAGAACGATAAAACATGATCTCAACAACATTTTGACTTGGAAACGCGAGCTATAGTATGTTTGCTATCCTCATATCATAAAGAAGTTTAATTTGTATCAGTACATAAGTACACTCACTTCATAGATAGCCTCCAGTTGGAGGTAAAAATCTCGCTAATGTGGTATTCGGATAGCACAAGTAATGCCCCAATGCACTCGAGATTCGGAAGTGCCTCTGGATCTGGGATTACGAGTAGTGGTGCAAGTAGAATCAACACACGTTTCTGACAGGGAGTGTATGGACCTGAGAGCGAGAAGGCTGCATCACATCTCAAGCTTGCACGAAAGTCTAATTAGTAGACGGGCTGCAAACAAGCGCCCACAGGACTTCGAAGCATAGTATAGGCAGCAGCACCTCTGCGATACTGAATAATTTAGGCCAAATCTACACTAAATGAATGTTTTTTTAGACTCGGATGACTTAAATGGGTATTCAAGGAACACGGTTTCAAGGATTTTAACAGTAGTGGATCAGGTGTTGAGGTCGTCGTAATACTGTGTGCTGCACGGAGATTCTCCACACTGAATCTCCATTCTTCAGCACGTAATTTGAAACACCAGCTTTTCATCCAGAAAATAGGGAATTTTTTATCTACCTATACGTTGTCACCGACGCGCTGCTCGTCGCTGTCGGTGTGGTTATGCAGTCGCATCATAAAATCGTCCGAAGATCCCTTGTAGAATTACGGGCGCTGGGAATGGAATCAATCAAAGCTTCAGAATATAACAAACGGGCTAAACAGGAGAGGAGTAGCGCGAATTAGTTCAAATTTCAATATTTCTCCCTCACGCGCTAAACGTATGCCGAACGAAATTGGAGAAGTTGTACTGTGGGAGTGAATTGGCTTCGGCTGTGTTTTACGATCGCCAGATCTGAGGAAGAGGTCTGAAGGCCCTGACATGAGATCGGAAGGTGTTCAAGTATCAGGAAACGCAGAAGACAGTTTCAAGGAACCTATTAGTGACTGTAAGTTTCAGCCACAGATAAGCCGAGGCATTAATGAACGAAGGCGGATCAGAAGATAAGCCCGGGGCGGACCGACTTGCTTCCCGTTTGATCCGGTTGTTTAGTCCGATTGAAGGCGCCAATCGTCTGTGTTCCTCCTTTCAGCCACCATCGATCCCTTGAAACTACTCACTCAGCCTTCGTCGAGCATTTCCAGCCCTCTGCCTGGTGAAATGATACAGAAATTACGAGACTACATCAGGTCTGCAATTCAGATCCTTGGACCACGGTTGTTTCCTCATTGTGTAGCTTCTGCCCCTTGATTTCTACACGTCTATGAATATCCTTGCATCTAACTCGGACAACCGGCGCTGCTGGATATGGCGCTGGAAGCGCGCTGTCGGATGAGATACACTGAACATCGTACGTTTCTCTATTGTCCTTATCTCTTGAGCTCTTCAGTTTTCTTATTCACCTTCTCTTCACCATGGGGATATTTCCCTATCTTGTTCGAACACCTGCTACCATTTTCAACTTAGCTTTGTCGAGTTCGTCCAGTGACGGTTCATTCGGTCGAATCCCCTCTTTCCAAAGCATTCATGTCTAACATCTTGTTCCTTTCCTTCCTAGTTCATTCTTATCGGAACTATTGTCTTGGCCAAGACCTTTGGCACTATGAGTGGTCTCACTGAATCAACCGCTCGATCATCTCCATACGTCTTGCAAAGCATCTCGCTTTCGCGTTCTCTTGCGGTCTTGTCCTCAATGCTACCGCATGTACATGCGTTTCGCGACAAAACACTCATGTGTTAGTGTCAAAACGAACGACCTGAGCATCTTTCTTGTATGTCCTCTCGTTTGATGATTCCTCATGCTCTCTGCTGGGGAGGGGTGAAGAACTTTGTTCTCGCAGGCCCTCTGTGATTTGAACTGTCTCTAACCAAGATGGATTTGTCTTACTGTCTTCTACGCGTCACAACCTTATTCACCCAGTCTACCGACGCCTCTGACGACAAGGATTGTAGGTGATACGAACATTCAGCATTGGCTTTCACACCATCGCATTCACTCTGATTTCAGTTTTACCATCTTGTCCGTCGAGGATTAGGCTCTTGAACGGTGTCTTTCTCAAAACTTCTACTCTTGCGTCTCCGCGATCCTCTCTCATGGATTAGAACCGGAATACTTCTCTCCTGAATTGCTCGTTCGTAACACTCCGAAAACGATGTGGCCGAATATCTCCAGCGTCGAGCCGACTGAATCTTTGCAAGGCTACTCTGACGTACTCATTTATCAGAATGTCCAATAGAGCTAACCTCGGTGATCCAATACTGTATCATAAAACCTCGATGTTTGAGGTGTGGAACACGCGTTCTCACCCCCCTTTCCGGGCTCGTCTTTGCAACTACTTACACCTACTCCATCTTACCACTACTCACGGGTTTGGGGAAGATATCGAAGTAGGTATGTAAAGTCTTCATGTATTTCTCCCCGTCTCAACAATTACTCCCCAGGTACTCTTTCTCCAAAATACCATCGCGCTTAGATTAAAAACCACCGTTCCAGTGGGTTGTATCTCTCTTGATGGGCCGGTACCTCATCTTAAAAAGGAGCAACGCAACCTCTATTTTTTAGATTTACAGATGTGCCTCGTCGTATTGTCAATTAACGCTTATCCACAATCCACTTGTCAGGTATCGGAACACGGATGTACGTACATTGATCAAACCAGTTCCATCTGAACCAGGAAAGTTGACCACCTTTCTACCAGACTTTCAGTGACTTGCGGGGCCCCCGCCGCTCAGGCACTGATTGACCTTGCAAGCCGAGTTTCTAGGCCGCCATTCAGCCACAATTCACCAATAAAAACCCCGAGGTCAAAAGGACAGTAATCGAATATGACTGTTAACGTTGAGGCTGTGCCCGTGATTTTCGCGGAATCGCCGCTTAATTGCCAAAAGCACAGTTTCTACAATCTGATCAGCGATGTTTCTCCTCGACACTAATTCATTCAAATGGAGGTATGGATGAGCGTCGATCCCACGTTGATGACCATCATTTATTGCAGGGCATGACAAGGCATTCTAGACATAGATTCATAGCCAATTGTCACTGATCTTATCGAAACATCAAGGGGGTAAACAGTAATGTCCAAGCGCTTGAAGATTATCGTCCCTGGACCCTCGACGTTGAATTGAACACATATTCCATTGACTGTGGTGAGGTCCCGTCACATTTTAGGTGTCGTCAATCTAAGGTTTGATTCTGATGATGTGGGCTAGATTTGGGACTGCACAGTAATGTGGAGGATATAGATCGGTCACCGCAACATCAATGGATTGCCCGATGGGGACTGAAGTCTGCCATAAGTACATTCTGACGCATCTCCGTGGCCGTCGTGAAGATCGTTATACATTAGCGTTTCGTTGTTTTTGCTACCCACCTCCATCCTCTCCGCATGAGCGACCGCCCAGAGCCATGGGGCCCAAGCGACCAGTCTGCTCGGTGCGTGGATTTCCTTTCAGAGTGCTCGACCATGGAATAACGCAGCTTTTGCATTTCAAGAATGATCAAGTTCTCTATCCAATACGCTAGTCTTGGTAAGCCTCTCGTGCCATTGATGCGACCTGAATCTTACAGCCTAAATCCCTCGCAGCTCTGCTGTATTACGATTACAGTTTAACCTGGACCCGAGAAGTCAAGTATATCTGGGGTCGGAAGTTCACCATCTCAACAGCGCTCTACATTGCGTGCAGATACGCTTTGGTGGCGAACGTTATATACACCTTAGCAATCAGCGATCAACTCCATTCCTTGAGGGTGTGTATTCAATTCAATCTATTTAACATATATTTGTTGACCTTTCCTGGACCGAAAGTACGCATTGTGATGATGTAATATCTTCTGGTCGATAAACGATGATTGCATTCAGCTGCGACGCTGGATACCAACTGTGCGGCGCCTTAGCCGTTTTTGGAAGAGCGGCAATCTTGGGTGTGTACTATGCTGGGTATTTACTGGAATAGAAGTTTACTTGGCGGACAGCTGTATGGGGTGCACGTACATATGCGGTGTTCAGCAGGAACAAGTGGGTTTTAACGCTATTTGGAACCTTGGGACTGACGGTGTTCATTCTTGGAGTGGTAAGTGCGATGCAGCTACATGTTTTAGGTGCTCGTCTTCTGAATACTCGTTCTGTCAGCTCCATGTACCAGGAACTGTTTGTCATGGAAGCAAGGGGGATCGAATGTGAGACCTTAAAACCATGTTCGAGACGGCAAAGACTGACACAGTACACTGCTCCCTAGGTGTGAGTACTCATTCATCTCGCGGTTGTTCCCCGTAACCATTATCTCAAAAGATAAACTAGTCTCGGATCTACTATCTATATTTGCGGTTGTATATGAGGTCATCTCGGCAATTTTGACAACCGCTCGAAGTTATCAGGCTCTGTGTGTTCGCGTAAATGGAGGATTGCGCATCCAAAGAAAAGGGCTAACTTACCTTGTCCTCGAGCAAGGTAAGACAGTCTTCCTCCATTCGAGATATGAACTATCTACTGATGGCGTTTTACCTTCATTATAGGCCTCCTATATTTCGTGTACGGCATACACACTCAAAATTTTGGATTTATGTCACTGACCTGAAAAGCAACCTTAGGCTGGTCGCAACATTATCAGTTTCAACCCTTGTCCTCCAATTAGTAAGTGCGCGATTCTCAACCAGATGCCAACGCTGAGATCGACTTTAATGAAGGCAGCTCCAGTATGTCCCCTTTAACCTTTTCACTTGATCTACAATTCTTACGGCTGCCCCTCAGCATGGTTCTTTCATGCAACGACTTCTGAACGCACTCCATCTTCCGTGAGAGACTCCTATCTTTTTTTATTAGAGATTCTTCTTATCGAATGATAATTTAGTGTTGCGGGGATGATGACAGCGCGATTTCTCCTTCATCTTCGCGAATGGGAACATCACGCTGTGAATGGTACCGACCCATCTCATGATAGGGTCCGAAGTGCTGTGGGGTTCCAATGGCCACATTCATCTTTCGCGGATAGGTTCAGCATTAGCGAATTTGGAAGGGACCCTGTAGTATCAGCTAGCAAGGATTACGCAGAGAAGATAATAAACCCTCTCCATTGGGAGCCACAGGAGCAACCGACATGAAATATATGTAACATATTAATATTATTATGCTCAACAAATAGATTATCCCGCAGATTGATTGTAATCCGAGAAATAATACCCAATTGCGGCTGGCTTGAACCCACTCAATCTCAAGATGCAGAATATTCTGAAGTCAGTGTGTACGCTTCTGTGACCGAAAACTCGTGTTTTCGCCTTATATTATCATCAATCGACTGTGACTTCTTGATCCTAAGGTCTGTTAAGGAGACCACGTTTCGCCATCCTACGAATTCTAAGTCAGGCCGACCCGAAGGGTCTCGGACTGGCACGCGGTTCCTTCGATGCGCCGCCGTTGTTTGAGTCATCAATGCCTTGAAACGGGCCAGCTTTTCGAATTCGTTGTGTAACTGCCTTTTGATCTAGGAACGATGCAAATATTGTTGTATGATTTTCGTCAAACCATAGCCATGACTCAAACCACGTATGCGTCTCTGGTAAGACGAGATATTCTGAGAATATGACATGTTTCTCTTTCTCATCTATATGCGTGTTCAACCTCACTTTCGTCTCGTGCATAGTCCAATAAGGTACATTATAATAATTTGCGGTTGACGTTGCAGATCATCCTAAATAGAGTGGTTGAGTGGTTTCATGCATCGTTTCGCTAACGGGTCACTCCAGGGACAAGTTCAATCGACATGACGTCGGTGATCGTACCCAATATGTAACCCTGACATCTGAGGAGTGGAGGCCGCGTTCTACTTGCTTGATAACTTGTCTTGCAGTTACCTAAAGGTATCCCCGATCAAGAGTCTTACTGAGGTATTGAAGGAGGCGTTTTATGGTTCTATATCTTCCCTTTTCGAATGCTATTGATTAATCTTCAGCTGTGTCTTATCATGTGTCCGAAATTAGCGTCAATGGCGGTGGTAGCTCGCCGATGTTCCTCATGATCAGGAACATCTTACTTCGCGCAAAATTATGGAGAGAAAGGCCATTTCTCTGCTTTCGTCTTGAATGCACCTCAAACTTACCAATAATTTGCAGGTTGCAGTCGATATATGATTCTCTTCGGTTTATTCTCAGAATAAATACACCGTGTTCAGGTTATCCGAGGACGTCTCAGACGTTGAGGAATCCCCTGATTACTGTCTACGCGTCTGATAGGCTTCTGAGGGACTGGCCAGAAAATCAAACAGAGATAAATTAGCCATGTACACTTTACCTGGCCGACTTTCTAATCAAACAATGCTTTGAAGTCGATAATATATGTATCATATTTGCATCATCCTTTTTTCGTTGCTCGAAAATTTATTCTCGACTAATCCTATCCCTTTGTCAATTCTTCGATGTATTGGCGCTGCACAAGTCTGGAACGTAACACTACTGAAATTACTACAGTCCAATCAAATGTATTGCTCGTCGATAACAGCCACGTTGATCTCAACACCACCCCGATGGGTGAACTTGTCGCGGATTGTACTCTTAAGAGCTACTATGAAACTTTCTTTAATCGACGTACGTGAAATATCTTGAAAACCATAGTTCAATTGGATCTTGAGTTCAAGAAGTCGGAGGTGTTGTAACCCTTCCCACCTAACCCAGGTGTTGAGTTTATCGAATATCCCAGGAAGGACGAGGCTAGGCATCTTTCTGTAGCAGATGAGGTCGACATAAATGCGTTGGATCACATTCTGCGCCGAGTAAGATAGAGCTGCAAGCTCTGGTGCAAGCCCAGCAAGTGGGTCTGTCTGGTACCTGTTATTGTAACCCACGATGAAACGTAAAATCTTGAGAGTTGACATTGTCGTTGGGCTTTCAATGAGCAACGTAGAGAATCCGGTGCAGCCAGAATCCATTATTACTCCTACAAGTATTGCGACGGGGTCAGTATCGTGCGATATTAGTATTTTGGGAAAGAACTCAGCGTACGTTCAACATGTAGCTTGAGTTCATGCAAATGAGGTGATAGTTGCAGGAGCCGTCCAAGTGTTATCACGGGCATGGTTCCAGTCAAGACCATGGACATTCGCGCTATGAATTGATGGGGAAGAATCGTTGGAGGTAACACGTCTTCGATTCCCCATGTCCCCATATCGATTGATTTAAGGGCTGGCAGCGGCCAGACCGTAGATGGTAACGTCCCATGGCCTCTAAGCGTCAGATGCTGGAGGGAAGGTCGGTGAATAATAACTGTAACCCATTCACGCCATTCTGGAAACCTCCCAAGGTTTGCATCCCCTGAATGCCAGAGTCGCAAGCACTTTATGGAATCCATTTTGTGGATAATTGAGACGACGGTGGAAGAGTCTGTATGAGGAATCGTGAACGTGAGAGTGAGTTGTCGAACGTAAGTGGCAAGATGCGGGGACTTCTTGAGGGGAATATCTAGAATGGATCTGGAAGGAATCATCATGATCGCCCTTTCGCTGAACAATTTGCGTTGAGAAGGCTCGAGCAGAGCGACGCAGGCTGTTGACAATGCTTTTAGAGTCGTAGTGTCAGATGTGGGATCTAGATGATCAATGACTTCCGTCAGGATATCAAATGGCAGAATCGATCGTAGTGGATCCATTGGTAGCCGGCAGACCACTTCGTGGTGAACGACTGGAATCGATACATAGACATCCTAAATTGGAAATGCAAATTGTGGCGGCTATTGCCGACGCTCGTCTCGTGGCCAACTCACATCGACGCGACTGACAGAACTAGCGCCTGCCCATTGTTCCTAGAGTATGATACTAAAACAACACTCACACAAGGGGCAAGGGTCTTTTGTTGGGTGGAGAGTCGTGGCCTAGATCGGAGCAAAACATGTTAAGTACTACTTACCGTTCTGAGTTATTGTGAGGAATAATAGATCAGTTTATATATTCTGACATGTGTACTGAGGTGGCAGGACTTGGGTAGAAAATATCAATTTTATACTGTGGTTCTTGCTCGAAAGAAGTTATCATTTTCTATACGCTCTCGAACGACGATGATCACGGTGAGAGAACCTAAAATGGAAAGGCATGTGTTCTCGGTATCCAGCCACGATGCGGCCACAATGGGTGTTTTCCAGCGCTTCGGAGGAAAATGCTGCAGAATATGTTGAATTCTCCGGTGCAACGAGGCAAAATGAAACGTGTTCTATACTGTTCCAAGTCCGGAACACTTGAAAATATTCAAAGTAGTCGCCTCGTGATCAGATACCAAGAACGCATGGCCTTCCATTTAGGTTCTTTCACTGTGATAGTCTTCGTTCGAGAGCGTGCAGGAAATGATAACTTCTTTCGAGCGAGAGCCACAGTATAAACTTGATATTTTCTATCCAAGTCCCGCCACCTCAGTACACATGTCAGAATATATAAACTGATCTATTATTCCTTGCAACTAGTCAGAACGGTACACAGTGTTTAACATATTTTGCTCCGATTTAGGCCATAACTTTCCACCCAACAATGACCCGTGCCCCTTGTGTCAGCCGCTTTTGGAAGGTGATAAGAATACGAAATGCCATCAATTTGAGAATACTGTACCCGTATTCGCTGGACAGGCTCTTAGCGAGTCTCTGCATCGAAAGTGAATAAAGAGAAATCATAGATTGAAATTTCATATCTGAGGATGAAAGGACTGAAAAACGGCACACTGGCCACGACAGAATACTAAAAAATAGGAAATATAAAAGATTCCACTACAAGCACTACAAGCACTACATAGTATGTTGTTAGTAATATGCTCAAATTAATCTGGCTGTCTTACCTGGGAGTAGTAGGTGTTCGAGGACTTGCATGTATACGGAGACTCACACGCAGTTGGGCCTGAGTAACCGGATCTGTAGAGAATACGCTCAACATCGATTCAACCAAAATGATGCGCTGGACCGTACCCTCCGCATTGTCCATAATGAGTCTGTAGAGGCGCAGAGATGACAGTGGTAGAAGGTGGCGCAAGAGTTGGAGATGGAGGACTGACGACTGCAGTTGGTTCAGGAGAGGGAGGAGCAATAGTGGCCGTGGGTCCTGACGCTAACGAGGTAGCTGCATTGCAGCTGCTTCCAGGGACGGGAGTGGCGTTCGCTGGGCCAGCTTGGATTGGGTTACAACCAGGAAGCGCCGGGAGGTCTAAAAGAGTTATATGGTCAGTTCTCACGTTGCGATCATCTTTAGAGGGACAAAATATTCTTACATCCGTCAGTCTTCTCGCTGACACGAGGAGCCTGCGTACATTTATTTATATCGGCGTCGGAGCGGATGGTAAGTACTTTGCAGCCCTCGGGAAGACCGCCACCATCGGTGCACGTATCCATGGCCTTCTGGAGAGAATCTCCATCCCATCCGAATACGTAGTCGGCGTGTTGCCCGTAACCAGTGCTAATTTGTTGGAATTCGATGGAGATTCGAACTGGAAAGTGAGAATTTACGACTTACGGATCGCCCATGCTCCAGACAAATGGCTGGCTACCGTCCTTGGGCCACATGGTGTTGAAAGGCTTCGTATCCCAGACGGTCTCCATGAAGATCTGCGGTACCCGTACAGGGTGGGTATTTGGGCATTTACCATTATACCCAACGAAGAGACCGCCTGTGCCAACCTGTCCTATAGGATATGCGACGTGGTCCTTAAGGTCGGTTTCAAAAACCCTCAGTTCATCTCAAGTTGCTCCTGTGGACTCACTGAATGATTCGGAGAATCAAGATTTATTCCATCCCAACACCTGAATAGTGGTGTCATCAAATTGGATAACCACGCATGAAGTAAGGGAGGATACTAACGATGGGAAGTAGGTATTAGACCTAATACCGCCCGCGCATTGTTTCTTCGGAAGATCCACGCTATCATTTGGTCCATTTCCAGGTGCACCAACGTTGCCTCCAAAGTTGGCGCTAAAGCAGCGGAAGGTCAGCGACTGGCCTTCCGGGGATTTGGGATCGACGGTCCTGCTGCGAAGCATGGGATTGCCAACGATCATACGGAAACCCTACATCATATCAGTACTGAATAACTTGAAAGTTAATACCATTACTTTCTTAAAAGCAGTAACTTTTCCACTTGATGGCTGGATATAGTAGACAGTCATGCCTCCGTTGGGGGATCCGACGGCCTGATTCGCCATTTGAGGGACCTGAATCAGTTTTGGGAAAGAAAATCAGTGAGTGGACGTGGAAATAAAGACAGAAGTTAAGAACCCGAATAAAGCTACCATTAGCATGCTTGAAAAATAACACCGCTGTCCAGTAGTTCGAAGCGGGTTGTGCAAGTAGAGAGCTTGGGGAGATCATTGTTCGGGTCCATGGTTATGTTGAATCTGGAAATTAATCAGATAAGTGAATGCATCACCTACGGACGGGTAGATTCACTTACGCGTTCTATTACGAGGAAGTGAATATTATGTTCAGGTGTGAATAATAACTGCACGTAGGAAGATTGCATACACCTCCAATAATTTGATGGATGTGAGGAGAAATAACACCCGGGTTGACCAACCTATTAGCTATCCTTGAGGCGACTTTCGATATTTCGCAGTATACAAGACATACGGGTCAAAACGCTGGGTCACAAGCTGAGAGCACGGAAAACGTAGCAACGCTTGAACGAACGGTGCTATAAGCGCGAGTGGTGCCAGGAATCTCCACATATTGTCAAAAGAAGGTGGGAGCGAGACAGCTGGCCACCAATCCTGGCTGCTTTAAATACGCAACATGGCCATGTATTCAACCGGAAGAATACAAAACGTTATTTTTCAATATATTTTGGTGCTATATAGAGTCAATACACCCTTGAGATACAAATAGAATACCAGAAGACGAGAACGAAACCAATGTATTGATTGGCGTCCATGATGTTGTCGACCGTTTCTATCAC
>Ga0247737_1000140_pt1 | contig 23023 bp, 24 predicted proteins | sample UWRJL028104C2_FD_180937 | JGI IMG/M metagenome (GOLD analysis project Ga0247737, IMG submission 180937) | Plant litter microbial communities from Arlington Agricultural Research Station in Wisconsin, United States - UWRJ-L028-104C-2 | ecosystem: Environmental > Terrestrial > Plant litter >...
TGGTGTTGCGCGGCCGCTCCGGCACCATCCGCCGGGTGCAGGCCGACCACGTCGCGGAGAAGTGGCTGTAGGCCGCGAAACGACGAAACGCCCCGTGCTCATGAGCACGAGGCGTTTCGCGTGATGACGGTTTAGTCGTCGATCGGGGTCGGGTCGACCGGCTCCGGCGGTACCGGGATCGAGCCGTGGATCTGGTTCTGCGCCTGGCACTGGCTGGTGCAGTTGGTCGCGCCCTGCGAGAGCTCGGTGGCGTCCTCACCGAGCACCCCGCCGAGGCGTCCGCCCGAGGTGACGATCCACTTGGTGACCGAACCGCTCTGGAAGGTCTTCGTCGCCACCTGCGGGCTGTCCTTGCCGAGCAGCATCTGGTGGTAGCCGGTGGGGCTCTGCGCCGCGGTGACCCCATCGATCCCGTCGCCGAAGTTCACCTTGCCGGTGAAGCTGTTAATGAAGTAGAACAGGCCTGCGCCGAGCGTGTGGGTGAGCTCGACCGATCCGACGAACTCGGGCTCCATCTGGAAGATGCCGCCCTGGGCGCCATCCTTCGCCTGGAACTTCATCTTGCCGGCCGTGCTGGTGAACGTCAGGACGAGCGTGTCGTCCTTGATCTCCAGTTCCTTGATCTTCACTCCGACCAGCTGGGCGGAGGTCAGGGTCGGAACCTTCGAGGCGAAGATCACGGTCGGCTTCGCCACCACGCGCTGCGTGTCCGGCGCACCGGTCAGGGTGTAGTTGTAGACGCCGAGGGTCGCCGGGTCGAGGTCGAAGCCGTTGTTGATGCCCCGAACAGTGACGACGCCCTTCGGGGTGATGTCCTTCAGCTTGACGTCTTTGCCCGCTGCCGGGTTGTACGTCGTGCCGTTGAGGGTGACGGCGTAGTCGCCACCGTTGGACGTCTTGCCCGAGGCGTGCGCCGGGGCTGCGACGGCGAGGGAGCCGGCCACGACGGCGGCGAGCACGAGAGCCGTGCGGCCGACGCGGGCGATGGAACGGATCTGAGGCATCCGAAAGCCTTTCTGCGAGGTTGTGGCGGACCTGTCGGTCCTATTCCTCCAGCATCCGGATGCCTGGGGCGCCCGGCAATCGGACCATGGGACTAGTACCTAGTACCGAAGGTTGTCTCTCGCCCACATCGCGGCGCTGGTCCGGTCGGACACCCCCAGCTGTCGGAAGACGTTCCCGGCGTGCACCTTCACCGTGCGCTCGGCGATGCCGAGCTGAGCGGCGATCTGCTTATTGGACAGGCCGTCGGTGATCAGCTTGAGCACCTGGCCCTCCCGGGCGCTCAACACCGGGCGACCACCGCTCCCGCGTGGGAGCAGGGCGCGCGCGACTCGAGAGTCGATCGGAACCTCGCCGACGGCCGCGGCGCGCACCGCCGCGAGGACCTCGTCGGGGTCGCTGTCCTTGAGCAGGTATCCGATCGCGCCGGAGCGCAGCGCCTCGGCAACCCGCGCCTCGCCCTGGAACGAGGTGAGGATGACGACGGCCAGTCCCGGGGTCGCCTGCAGCATGCGCCGGGTCGTCTCCACCCCGTCGATGCCGGGCATCGAGAGGTCCATGAGCACGACGTCGGGGGCATGGAGGAGCGCGAGGGTGATCGCGGACTCTCCGTCACCCGCCTCGGCGACCACCTCGAGGTCGTCGGTCGCCGCGAGCAGGCCGCGAAGGCCGGCTCGAACCAGGGGATGGTCGTCGACGATCAGGACCGTGATCGACGGGTCGTCAATCACGCGATCGTCAGTCACGCGATCGTTAGTCACGCGATCGTCAGTCACAGGATCTCCAGTCGCCAGGCGGTGCCGTGCCCCGGCGCTGTGCGCAGGCTCAGCCGTGCTCCTGCGTCCGCGGCGACGTCGGAGAGGATCCGCAGCCCGAAGTGACCGTCGTGCTCGCGGGAGAGGGTGAGGTCCGCGTCGAAGCCGGCCCCGTCATCCGTCACCTCGAGCACGGTACCCCCGGCGGCGGCCGGTCGCAGCGTGATCGCCACCGCGGACGCGTCGGCGTGCTTGGCGATGTTCAGCAGGCATTCCTGGGTGACCCGGAAGACCAGGCGCTCCTGCTCCTCGTCCAGGGCGACGTTCTCGTCGAGGTCGATGGAGACCGTGACTCCGAGGCTCCGCAGCGGGGTGGCGAGGTCGCGGAGCGCGACGGGCAGGCCCTCCAGGGCGAGGCTCGGCGGGTAGATGTCGACGAGGAGCGAGCGGAGGCCGGCGATACTGCCGCGCACGGTCGCCGAGGCTGCGCGGAACTCGGTGGCAGTCGCCTCGTCACCCGTCGTCGCCGCACGCTGCGCGCTGCCGGCGAAGGAGTACGACGTGGCGACGAGGCTCTGCACCACCCCGTCGTGCAGGGTCCCGGCGATCCGTCGCCGCTCGTCCTGAGAGGAATCGAGCGCATGCCGGAGCAGGGATTCTCGCGCCTCCTGGCCGCGGCGCAACTGGCGGAGCAGGCGGAGGAACACGGGGGTGAGCAGCAGAAGCACGGCGAGGATGCTGCCGAGCGCGATGCCCGCGAAGCCAGACCAGAGCTGAGCGCTGCGGGCGACCACCGCGTCGTAGCGGAAATATGCTTCGAACAGCAGGCGCTGCCCGTCGGGTGCGCTGACACCGCGGTAGGCCTCGAGCAGCTTGCCGCTGGACCGCTCGAACCGGTTCTCCGGGGCGGTGAGGTCCGACACCTCCGACTCGACACCCGAATCACGCAGCACCTCGAGCTCTTCGTCCTCGAGCTCGAAGCGCTGACCGATCAGCCGTGACTCGTCGGAGTACACGATGCGGCCCTCGGCATCCCAGATCTTCACCCGCACGATGGTGGCGCTGAGCACGTGGTCGCGCACCTCGGCGTCCATCGCCGCCACCGCCGCGGGTGCGAGCGTGGCGAGTCCGTTCTGGATGCTCGGCTGAACCAGGGAGTCCGCGATCACGTCCGCGGTGTGGGCCGCCTCGGTGACCGCCTCACCCTCGGCGAGGGATCGCGCGACCAGCACGCTGATCAGCCCCACCACGATCACGACCACGACGGCGATGGTGATCACCCCGGCGAAGAGCCGACGGGTGGTCATCGGACGCTCGGTGGAACGGGTCGCGCCGTCGGTCAGCACCAGCCAATCCGGCACCGACATGCGTCCCCCCGCCCGACAGTCTCGAGTGGCGAGCTGCCACCGCAGTCCATTGTCCCTGGTCTGCGCCTGGGCCCCGCTCCCGGGCTGGTCAGGCCGAGTCGCGCTCGGCCGTCGCCGCGCGCTGCTGCTCGTGGAGGGCCAGCTGGTCGATGCCGTGGAGGTCGCGCGGTGTCGACTCCGCGCGATCCAGCTCCGCGAGCAGCTCCGCCGCGGTGAGGCTGCGCGGCGTCTCCTCGATCGCGGCGTGGGTGCCGAGCACCGTGGACTCGTCGAGCACGCTGAGTTTGCGGGCGCTGGGCAGCACCTGGCGCTCGAGGGAGCCGACGAAACCGTTGTAGTGCTTCACGGTGCTCTCCAACGACCGGCCGAGCTTGTCGACGTGCCCGGCCAGGGTGGCGAGCCGGCCGTACAGTTCACGGCTCAGATCGAACAACATCTTCGCCTCGGCGGTCACCACGTCCTGCTGCCAGCTGAACGCCACCGTCTTGAGCACCGACCACAGCGTCACCGGGGAGGCGAGCGCCACCCGCTTCGAGAAGGCGTAGTCCATGATGCCGGGGTCGGCCTCCATCGCCGAGGCCACCAGCGACTCGCTCGGGATGAACGCGATCACCAGCTCCGGCGAATGCTCGAGCCCGGCCCAGTAGGCCTTGCTGCCGAGCGCATCGATGTGCGACCGCACCGCCTTCACGTGCTGCTTGAGGGCGGCCTCGCGCCGAGCACCCTCCTCGCCGGTCGCGGTCGCGGCGATCAGGCTCGCCTCGAGATATGAGGTGAAGGGCACTTTGGCGTCCACGGCGATGTTCTTGCCGCCGGGCAGGTGGATGACCATGTCCGGCCGACCGGCACCCGAATCCGACGAGATGCTGGACTGCACATCGAAGTCGACCCGCTCGATGAGACCGGCGGCCTGCACCACATTGCGCAGCTGGGTCTCACCCCAGACCCCGCGGGTGGCGTTGTTGCGCAGCGCGGAGGCGAGCGACTCCGCCGTCACCCTGATCTGTTCGCCGGACATCCGCGTCTGGGTCAGCTGCTCCGCGATCGCGCCGTACTGCTGGCTGCGCTGCGTCTCGAGGTCGGTCACCTGCTGCTGCATCGCCCGCAGCGACTCCTGCACCGGGCTCAGTGCCTGCAGCACAGAGCTCTGCTCGCGCTGCCGCTCTGCCTCGGCGGTGCGCTCGGCGCGATGCCGCTCGACCAGGTCGCGGTATTGCTCGCGTTGGTCGGCCAGCTGCCGTTCCAGGGCGATCGCTGTGGCTTCGGTCGCGGCGAGCTCCGCACTGAGCTGGGACCGGGCGGATGCCTCCCGCTCCCGCAACTCTGCAAGCTCCACCTCGTGCCGGAGCCCGGCATCCCCGCCCCTGCGCGACCGCGTGAGGAGCACGCCTATGAGGGCTCCGACCAGGACGCCGAGGATGAGACCGAGCAGAAGTGCGAGCGTGGGGTTCATTGAGACAGCGTCACATCCACCGCCGACATTGCTAGCCCAGTACCGATCAGCCCAGCGCCATCGGCGCCCGGTCGACCGCGAGTTCGCCGATCGCGCCCAGGCGCACCCCGGCGATCGTTGCGAGGTGCTCGATCGACTCTGCGCCGTGCCGCCGCGCGGCGTGCACCACGATCGCCGCGCAGGCCTGCGAGTCGGCGAGGGCGTTGTGGTGGGCGAAGTCCTCGAAGCCGGCGGCCATCGCCGCGACCGGCAGACGGTAGGAGTCGAGGTGGTAGGTCTTGCGGGCGACCTGCAGGCTGCAGAGGTACCCGAACGACGGGATGTCGATGAAGCTCGCGCGGCAGGCACCCTGGATGACACCCATGTCGAAACCCGCGTTGTGCGCGACCAGGTGGTCGCCGCCGGCGAAGGCGACCAGGTCGGGAAGCTGCTCGCTCCAGAGCAGCGCGTCTTCGACATCCGGAGCCATGATGCCGTGGATGCGGGTGTTCCACTCCGAGAAGTGATCGTGGCCGGCCGGCGGGCGGATCAGCCAGTAGGCCGAGTCGACGACCTCACCGTCGCGCACCTTCACCAGGCCGACAGAACAGGCCGACGCGTTCGAATTGTTGGCGGTTTCGAAGTCGATCGCGGTGAAGTCCAGGCCCATGACGGCATCGTCTCACGGGGGTCCGACGGTCGCGCCGGTGCGCTCCCGGCGGTTCGTGATATGCCTGAGGGATGGAGCGGGCACGCAAGATCGGCGACGGGGATTCCTTCGGCAGCGCGGCGGACGTGTACGAGCGTGCCCGGCCGACCTACCCGCTCGAGGCGGCACGATGGCTGGTGCCCGAGGGCGCCACGACCGTACTCGACCTCGGGGCCGGCACCGGCAAGTTCACCCGGTCGCTGGTCGAGCTGGGCCTCGACGTGACCGCCGTCGAACCGGACGAACGGATGCGCGCCACCCTCGCCACCGCCCTGCCCGGGGTGACACCGCTCGCCGGAACCGCCGAGCACCTGCCCGTCGACGATTCGAGTGTCGACGCCATCACCGTCGCGCAGGCCTGGCACTGGGTCGACCCGGCCCTCGCGGTGCCGGAGGCCGCGCGCGCCCTCCGCCCGGGCGGCACCCTCGGCCTGATCTGGAACCTCCGCGACGAACGCATCGACTGGGTGCGCGAGCTCGGCACGGCGATGCACCGCAGTGAGGCCGAGCGCTTCACCCAGGGGGCCATCGAGATCGGGGAGCCGTTCGGTGAGACCGAGTACTTCGAGGTCGGCTGGAGCCGCGAGACGGACCTCGACGGGCTGCTCGAGCTGGTGGCATCCCGCAGCTACTTCATCACGGCAGACGATGCAGGCAAGACGGAGATCACGGATGCCGTGCGCGCCCTGGTCGCAGAACACCCCGACCTGCGCGGCAGGCCCACCTTCACCCTGCCCTACGTGACGCGCTGCTTCCGGGCCCGATTACGATAGACCCCCGTGGCTCTCACTATTGCAATCGTCGGTCTGCCCAATGTCGGCAAGTCCACCCTGTTCAACGCGCTCACCAAGAATCAGGTGTTGGCGGCCAACTACCCGTTCGCGACGATCGAGCCCAACGTCGGCATCGTGAACCTGCCCGACTCCCGGCTCGACACCCTCGCCGAGCTGTTCTCGAGCGAGCGCATCCTTCCCGCCCCGGTGTCGTTCGTCGACATCGCCGGCATCGTCAAGGGTGCGTCGGTGGGGGAGGGGCTCGGCAACAAGTTCCTCGCCAACATCCGTGAGGCCGACGCCATCGCGCAGGTCGTGCGCGGCTTCGCCGACCCGGATGTCGTGCACGTCGACGGCGCGGTGAACCCCGCCAGCGACATGGAGACCATCAACACCGAGCTGATCCTGGCCGACCTGCAGACCCTCGAGAAGGCGATCGAGCGCTACCAGAAGGAGGTCAAGACCCGTCGTACCGAGCCCGCGGTGCTCGAGACCGCACTGGCCGCCCAGGCGATCCTCAACGAGGGCAAGCCGCTGTCGTCGTCCAGCGCCGACTTCTCGCTCATCAAGGAGCTCGGCCTGCTCACCTTCAAGCCGTTCATCTACGTCTTCAACGTGGACGAGGCGGTGTTGCAGGATGCTGACGCTCTCGCCACGCTCGCGGCCCTCGTCGCCCCGGCGCAGGCGATCTTCCTCGACGCCAAGCTCGAGTCGGAGCTCATCGACCTCTCCAAAGAGGATGCGGCGGAACTCCTCGAGTCCACCGGCCAGACCGAAAGCGGTCTCGACCAGCTCGCCCGCATCGGCTTCGACACCCTCGGCCTGCAGACTTACCTCACCGCCGGCCCGAAGGAGGCGCGCGCCTGGACCATCCCGAAGGGTGCCAAGGCCCCGCAGGCCGCCGGCGTGATCCACTCCGACTTCGAGAAGGGTTTCATCAAGGCCGAGGTCATCGGCTTCGACGACCTCGTCTCATCGGGCTCCATCGCCGAGGCACGGGCCAAGGGCAAGGCCCGCATCGAGGGCAAGGAGTACGTCATGCAGGATGGCGACGTGGTGGAGTTCCGGTTCAACAACTAGTCGCTTCGAAGCGGGTGGGGAGGAAGTGACAGTGACCAAGCACAACATTCTTGAGCTGGATGGCATCGCCGTGCCGTTCGTCGAAGAAGGCACCGGCCCCATTTCGCTGGTGTTCATCTCCGGCCGACCTCTCGCTGCAGACGGCTTGGCCGCGGTCTCCCATTATCTGGCGGAGGAAGCCGGCTTCCACGTGACCAGGATCGGACCCCGCAACGGAACAACGTCGGCAGACGAACAGGCGCACGACGTTCTGGCCGTGATTGATCACCTCGGCCTCGATCACACCTGGGTCGGGGGTTACGGGTCCGGCGGAACGATTGCCCGAGGCTTTGCCGCCGCGCACCCGGAGCGGGTTAGCGGTCTGGTGCTGCTCGGGGTCGAGGACACACAGATTTCTCTCGCGCCCGTCATGCCTGTGGTCATCGTCCAGGGCGCCGACGACGACGTCACTCCGACGGCGAACGGGGAGGCGTTGCGTGCCACCGCCCCCGAACGCGTGACCATCACGACAATCGACGGGGCGACCCATCAGTTTCCGATGTCGCACCCGATTGACACCGCGGTGGTCATCGAGGAATACCTGGACTGGGACTGATCCGCCGCGTTCCATTCACCAACGAGGTCGGATGCGCGATGCCCAGCGCCGTACCAGGGGTGATCCTGACGGGACAGCTCGTGTGCACGAACGACGAGGAGGCGGCTATCGTGGCGCGGTGCCTCCCCCGTCATGTCGAGCTGACTCGCGCGGAGCCGGGCTGTATATCGTTCGTCGTGCGGCGGATCGGCCCACTCATCTGGCAGGTGGACGAGAGATTTGTTGACGCTGCAGCGTTCGAATCCCACCAGAAGCGCAGTGCTGTAGGAGAGTGGGGACGCGCCACCGTTGGAATCGAGCGCCGGTACACGATCGAGGCGGATCCGGCGTAGTCGGGCGGCGGGGGTTTGTCAGGGTGGCGCGGCACGCATCGACTGTGCAGCAGTGGCGAGTGTTGTGCGGCCATAACCCACCACAACTGCGCACTCGATTGTGCGCAGACTGCCTAAAGTCGGCGCAATCAGATCATCAAGCGGCTCGGGAATGAGCGTCTGCTCGCGAAAACTCCTGTGCGGGACGTGTTCATCGAACGTTGCGGGGCGGTGCCAAGACGGCGACGTGGTGGAATTCCGGTTCAATGTCTGACCGCATTGCGACCAGACATCAAGCATTGTCTTGCCGCGCCGTGAGTTCGGCCAAGAACTCTCGGGCGTCTTCGCGTGAGGGGTCGTCGGCCGGTGCTCGACTCAGGGCACCCTGAAGGACCTTGGTGGCCTGAGCGACGTCGCCTTTGCTGTCCGCGAGGACGACGGCGTTCTGGACCACCTCGCCCAACCTACTGACCTCGGTACGCGGCATCTCCTCGTTGCGCTTCCGGTTGAAGAAGCGGATCCAGTTTCCGGCGGGATCCACCAGGCTGAAGCCGCTGAGACCGTCGGCGTTTTTACGTGGGCGCGGTCGGGTGATGCGTGGGAATCCCTTGACGGGCAACTCGTCATATTCTCCGCGCAGCCCTGACGCGAGCCGCTCCCAGAGCTGTCCGGTGTCGTCGACGATGACAAGGCACGAGCTGTGCGAGGACTCGGATGTGTGACCGGTCAGACCGTAGTACTGAAGGTCGAACCCATGACCGTTCAGCGCGAGGGCCGCATGCAGACAGCGTACATTCGAGGCGAGACCGCGATCCAGGAGTCGTTCTGTGACGGGATATTGTGGAGTTCCGGTTCAATAACGAAGTTGGAGATGGCGATGGCAAGGGATGAAACCCGGCCCGCGGTGGCGGCGAGCGACGTATTCGGCGACCTGCTGATTGCTCCTCTGCCGGACGGCACCAAAGCCGAGGCTGTCTTCGTTCTCGTGAAGCTCGACGACGGGGAATGGTGCGCCAGGGGCGTCGGGGGTGACGCGTTTAACCGGGTCGAGTTTCTCGGCCAGTTGACCGCGTACACGCACAGCTTGATTCAGAGCGAAGCCGAAGGCTGGTTCGACGACGGGGATCCCTCGACCTGACCCTCTGTGTGGCGCAGTCGGGGAACGATCGCACGAAGGCGACTTCTACACTCATGTGTAGGGATACCGCGGAGGTGTTGATTGGCGCGAAGGCGGGAGCTGGCCGACGTCGCGGACGGCATGACTGGTCACTTCGTGCTTCACCGATCGTGGAAGCGGGATCGGCAATTCGCTGCAGTAGCCGCGGCCCTTCGCTCTAGTGACGGTAACGCGTTCGCGATCGACATCGTAAACGGGCGGGTGATGCCGCCATCATCGGCCGTGAAAGCGCTGACCGCGGAACTTGGACGCGACTTGCGGCGCCATCTTGGCGCTCGCAATATCCCCACGGAGTGGGTTGACGCGGCGACCTTTCGGGTTTCGGTTGAGAACGAGGCCGCCGGGCGACCGGTGATAACGCGATGCATGATCACGATCACTGATGACAACGGTGTTGAGCACACCTCCACTCGAACAGCCGCGCTGTATATGCCTCGGAGCGGACTTTTCGAACGACTCTCGCGAGCACTTCGCTACTGGAGTAACTAGCTCGACCATCGACTGTGGAGTAGTGGCGGGTCTTGTGCGCGTGTAACTCACCACACCTGCGGACGTGGTGATCCGGCGAGCTACCGCAGCGCCGACAACAACCTCGTCACGAGGTGGTCGACGCGTGGACAGTTCTGCCGCGGACATGCTACACGCGCGGGAGCGCCTCAATGGATACCGGGCGCACGTCGAGCCCGTCGATGCCGACGAAATCCGATGGATTGCAGGTGAACAGGGGCAGGTCATTGGCCAGCGCGGTGGCTGCGATCAAGGCGTCGTAGGCTCGGGCGGCTGGCTTCCTCCCTGACGCTCGCAGTGACGCGGCAACGCGGCCGAAGGCTCGTGCGGACGCGCCATCGAATGGAATGACGTCAAAATCCGCCTCGGCCTGCTGAAGGTGGGCTTGCCGGGCCGCTCGCTCGGTGTCCGATGAGGCGACGTGCGGTCCCACCGACAACTCCGCCAAGGTGATTGCGGCGATAGCACAGTCATCGGGTAATTGAGTCGGGTCCGTGACTCGCCCCAGCAGGATCACTGTTGAGGTGTCCAGAACACCTCGGGCAACGCTCACAGTGACGGATCGATCGCGTCGTCGATGTCTCGGCGAAGCTGTGAAGGATCGACCGCGGGCAGCGCACGCCGCCGGGAAATCAACTCAGCGGCGGGAGCGCTTCGGCGTCGCAACGGCGAGAGCTCCGCAACCGGCGCGCCGTCACGGGTAACGACGAAGGACTCGCCGTGCACTACTCGGTCGAGGACCGCTCCACCGCTGTTGCGCAACTCACGGACCGTCACTGTCGCCATGTGCTGAGTGTATCACCGGTGATACAGGTGAGCCGAGATTTTTCTTGGATGGAAAGCCGGGGTCGTTCATCCCTACCCGATCAGATAGACGAGCCCGAATCCGTCTTCGGCAAGTGCTCTGGTGAAGTGTTGCGCGTCGTGTAGGTACGAGAGTACGTATTTCACCTCGGCGTCGATGTCGACGTCTCGGTGCCGGTACGCATCACGATTCTGAACGATCATTGCCGACACCTGATCGTCGGTTACCTGAGCTAGATCGTCCGCGATGATTGAGACTTCAGCAGGGTCGAGCACGGATGTATGCCCATCCCAGCCCTCGGCATGCATCACGACCTGGCCTTCGACCAGAGAGCGCGCCGGGCGGGTTTCACCCAGCAGCACTTGCAGTTCGCGCCAGCACTTGTCCAGGTAGAGCATTCGTGGTTTGTCTTCGAGCGGTCCCCAGGCATCCATCAGCGGATCGCCGCCGAGGTGTGCGTACGGCGTGCGTTTGGCGTCCTCTATCGAGTCTGCTGCGACCGGATATGCGTAGTAGCGAATTCCCATGGCACTCACCCTGCGCTCCAGCGACTGAAGACGCCGGTCTGACTCTCACAACTGTGTATTGCTCCGTACCTTCGTCGGTTGGGGAGGAGCAGTCCGAAGCTACCGGAGCGCGGACAGCAACCGGGTGACGAGGTGGTCGACGTGCGTGGACCATTCGGCAGAAGACATCCGCGATTCTCGACCCGGTGCGCTGTCGCCGAGGAATGCGACAAGCGCACGAGCCTCATCGAGGGTGAGGTCGGGGGCTCCGTAGGACGGGTCCAACGCATCCACCCAGCCGTCTCGGGTCGCACGCCACTCGACGTTCGTGCCGCTCTGGCCCTCGTGCATCGCCGCGTTGCGCAGCGTTGCCATGATCGCGCGCGCGAGCTTCGGGTCGAGTTCGGTCACGGTTCCAGGGTAGGGCGCTCTTGCTCGCTGGATGTCGGCGGATTCGCTATCGATTCGGCGAAATCGTTGTTATCAGCGCGCGAAAGCAACACTTTTCGCCGAGTCGGTGCGTGCCTGTCGCCGGATCGGATGGTGATGCTGCTTTCGCGGGCTGACGGCAACATTTTTCACCGAATGGATGCAGATGCGGATGCGGGCCGAGCGCATCGGCGAGCAGCGCCGAACATGAGGAAGAGCGGGACAATCGCGAGGAAGAAATCACTCGTGTCGCCGACGTTGGCGAGGAACATGATCCAACCGACCGCAAACACCGCAGGGTACGTTGCTCTGCCGAGTGCACCCACAAGGCCAAGGGCGCGACTGCGCCATAGCAGATCACCTCCCATGTCAGCGTCCACGCGGGCCCGTTCGAGATGAACGGCACAGGATTTTGCGAACTCGTGCAATCGACTCGCTACAAGGCTGGAGGCCACAAGCGCGATCACAAGAGCTGCAACGATTCTGAGAACGCGGTTGAGAGCGAACTGCCCAAATGATGGACTTCGGGTGTAACACTTCGGATGTAACTCAGTGTGATCAGATAACCGCTGATGACGAAGAAGCCGTGGACGGCAACATTGCCGAGCGTTCTTCCCAGATGGTTGGCTCTGCGAGGCCGACAAGCGCAAATGAGTGGGAGAAAATTACCAGGAGTGCGACAGCAGAGATTTCAGGTGCGACGACACATGCCATAGGTTTTCGGGCGCGGCAGCGCGGGGGATCCATGCGTGGGAATATGGAGCATGACTCAGCTCGCGGCGCCCCCGATATCGCGGGCGGTGTCCGGGGTATGACGGCTCTTCGTCGCGTAATCGTCGTTGTTCTGGCGGCGGTCATTACCGTGGGCATGACCGCATGCGCCCCGCCGGCGCTCCTCGACAAGATCACGTCGCACCCGGAGGCGGAGCACTGCGTGTCCAACGTCGGAGCCGGCGCAACGGATGCCCTGCTCGCGAATGCGGAAGCTGTCGCGATGCCGGAGGCGTCCTTCTGGGGGTGGATCGACAAACTCGGCGGGACCTCGGAAGAAGACTACGACCGGCTCACTGAGGAATTATCGAATGAACCGATCGAGACGATTGCCGCTTTCGACGCGCGAATGACCATCCAGCTCTACCTGCTCGATGACGAATGTCGGGCCGCGTGGTACGAAGACAGGGAGGGATACGTCAGCGACGATGTGTTCCTGTATGGCCGAGCCGATACGGTTTCGAGCGGTGAGAAGTTCTTCGCTCGCGCGCTCCGTGACGACACGCTTCCGCACGCGGGCAACGCTCCGTCGGAGGGAGACGGCGAATTCTTGCTGTATGTCGCAATGGACGCCGCAACTGCGGCGGGTGCGACCGAGCGCGAATGGGATTCGGCGACCGCGTCACACCGTGAGCTGTCCTATGAGACGGGGAGCAATCCCGCTGGCTGGCCGCGGGACCAGTAGACCCAATGACCGGCGACCAGTGTCCGGGCATCGTTCCGCTCCGCCTGACCATCGCGACCGCTATCGACTCGGTAAAAGGTGTTGCTTTCGCGCGCTGATGGCAACACTTTCTACCGAATGGATGCGGATGTCCGCCGCCTACTCGATCCGCACCCATCCGGACTCGAGCTGCCAGCCCTCGCCGTCAAAGACGAAGACGCTACCGAGGCCGGGCTGCTGGGGTGCCCGCTCGATCGGCACCCCGAGTAGATCCGCCAGCAGGAGTGAGCCGACGCCCCCGTGCCCTACGAACGCCGTGCCGTCCTGCGGGTGACCCTGCACGGCGTCACGCGTGCGGGCCTGCGCGTCGATTGCCCGCTCCCACCCGCGCACAGACGCAGTGGGGCAGGCGAAGAACTCGCTCACCGTCTCCTCGAACTCGGCCAGCGGCAGAAAGCCCGTCGACTCTCGATCCATCTCACCGAGCGCCGGGTCGACCGTGAACTTCAAGCCGAGCGCATCGGCAAGCATCTCCGCCGTGTCGAGCGCCTTCGTCTCGGAACTTGCCACGATGTGACGGATGTCGCGGCCCCACCTTCTCGCGATGCCTGCCGCGCGAACTCGCCCCGCCCGCGAAAGCCCCCACTCGCTCACCGGCACCGCGGGGTCGATCGTCACTTCCGGGTGGGTGATGTAGAACGACGGCACTGACTCACCCTACGGTCCGCATTGCTCATGAAGTGGTGGCGGCCCGGGCGTTACTCTCCCCACAAATGGACACTCGACGTGCGGCGCAAGCGAGTTATGGATCGAGTTCAGGGACCGTTTGAGGTATGTGACCGTGCTTTCGCGCTCTGATAACAACACTTTCCGCCGAGTCGGTGCGTGACCTGGTTGCGGCGCGCGACAAGAGCCGCGGATGCGAGATAATCAAGCATGACTCAGCCCTGGCTGGCGGCGATGCTCGAGCGGGTATCGCCTACGGTGCCCGCGGTATGACGGTCCAGGTTCGGCGGTGCACGGCTGCGGATGTCGCCGAAATCGCCAAGACCGAGAATCCGGGAGCCGATGTTGCCGTTCGTCTGTTTGCTCGCCAGGAGCGCGGCGAATCCCTCTATCTGGTCGCGTGGTGTGAAGGTTGCCCCACGGGCACCGGCGAACTGTTGTTCGGCTCGCCACCCGAGATCCGAAACCTCCATGTGGACAGCACCCATCGTGGTCGCGGGATCGGTTCAGCATTGATTCGAGCGGCGGAAGCCGAGGTCGGTTCAGGGCCGGTCACCATCGGGGTCGGTGCAGGAAACGTCGATGCCCGTCGCCTATATCGTCGCCTCGGATACACGGGGACCGGAGTCATGACCTCCACCACTTACACCTACGTGGACGTCAATGGAGGAGAGCAGACTGCGACGGAGCTGGACGAGTTCTTCATCAAGACTCTCTGACTTAACCCCACCACTCCAGCACCCGCATCGCGCGCAGCGTGTTCCAGCGGCTGGGCCGCCCGTCCCCGTCCTCCAGCTCGAAGTGCACGGCACCCACGAGGCTGTTCTCGAGCAGCCAGCGCCCGTCGACCGGACGCTTGGCGGCGACGAGATCGACGGCCTCGGACATCCGCTCGTCGCGCACGTCCGCGGCACGGAAGTAGTCGAGAGCCCGCAGCACGTCGTACCGGTAGCGCGGGGGATAGGTGAACTGCAGCCAGCCCGGCACGGGAACCTCGCCCGTCGACAGCCGCCGCATGAGGTGGCGCTTCAGCAGGTACTCCTCGCCGCTGGCGCGTGCTTTCGTGGTCTCGGGCGTCGCGCCATTCGCCTGCTCGAACTGCAGCAGGCCCTCGAGTACCGAGAGCGTGGAATTGAAGGATGACCGGGTCGACCCGTTCTCGACCTCGCAGTTCCAGCCGCCGTCATCCAGTGTCTCGGTCACCAGGCGATCGGCGATGACGCGCACGTCCTCGCCGAAGTACGCGCCGATGCCGAGCGCCATGCCGTTGATGCACGCCTCGACCTCGCCGTCGAAGAAGGCCGAGCCGTCGTACTCCCACGGGTTGTTGTCGCGCACCCGGTCGAGCGCCGAGCGAACGACTGGATCCGCGGGATCCACTCCGAAGTGGCGCAACTGCTGCAGCGAGAACGAGGTCGCAGTCCAGGGCTGGCCGGGGGAGTCATCCATCGGCACCGGAAAATGCGTGCCGCCGGCCCACTTTCCATTCTCGTCCTGCAACGCGAGCAGTCGGCCGCCCCAGCCCTCGTGGGCGACGCGGGCGCGTTCGGCGGCCACGGCATCCGGATGCTCGTCGAGCAGATCCTGCATGACCTGCCAGCGGATGGCCGGGTCTGCATCGAGGAGCCAGTCGATCACCGTCATGCCGCTACGGTACGCGCGGGCCGCCCTCGTGGCCAGAGGTGAGGCGTGCCTCGAGCGCCGCCGCATCGGGCAGGAACCAGACCTGGTCGCCGCGGTTCGACTCCCACACCCAATCACGGAGGGCGCTGCTCGCCTCGGCGAACGGAGCGACGTCGCCGATCACCGCAAGTCGGAGGCGGTAGTTGACGAGTTTCTGCGCAATCGCGCCGGCGACCCCGGAGCTGAGGTCGAAGAAGCGCGGGTCGAGGCGTGCGACCGGCACCGCCGCGGTGGTCGCCTCCGCGCCCCAGGCATCACCGATCAGGTCGGTGGCATGTCGTTCCGTCGCGATCGGCTCACCGTCCGCGGCGACCCAGAGGATGTCCGGCATGCGCCCAGGCTATTCCTGAGTTGCACGTTCGAGTGGTTTCCCGGCGCTGATAACCACCCGAACATGCAACTCACGGGCTACGGCAGTGTCACCACGGTGTTGATGCCCGTGATGGCGGATGCCGGCACATCGCCGTGCTCGGCATTCACCGGCAGCGCGCCGCGGAAGACCTTCTCCACCCGGCCGTCCGCGCTGAAGAAGGTGACGCGGAAGTCGTCGGTGTACAGACCGCGCACGGTGTAGTTACCGGCGGCATCCGTGTTCGCGGTCTGAGAATTGCGCGTCGTCAGGCCGAACAGGTAGACCCGCCCGGCGGCGGGCGCGCCGTTCTGGTCGAGCACCCTCCCGCTCACCGACCCCGCCAGGCGGAGCTTGAGCGCAACCCAGACATGGCTGCCGCCGACGACGGTCACCGCGTTGTTCTCCGCGGACAGTCGCACCGGCGTCTGGCCCGGTTCCTGCGCGGCGAGCACCGTGTAGCCGGAGCCGACGGGAACCCCGGAGAATGTGGCGCGACCGGCAGCGGATGTCGTGGTGATCCGGTAATAATTGCGCGGCCCGCTGATGGCGACGGCCGCCCCGGCGAGCGGTAGTTTCTGGGCGCTCGGGGTGATCAGCATGACGGTCACCGCGCCGGTGGACGTCGCGGCCTGGGCCGCGGAGGGCACCGCCACCAGGGAGGATGCGACGAGCAGGGAGGCGACGACGGCGGTGCGGATGGGCTTCATGGGCCGAGCTTGGCAGAGGTGGTACGACCTGTCTACCCATGGCCTCTGGCGCCCGCCACGCACCATGCTGGTGCGATGGAGATCATCATCGTCGCGATCGGTGCGCTCGGCGCGTGGTTGCTCGTTGCGGGGCCGGTGCTGCAGGCGGCACTGGAGCTGCGGGAGCAGGAGGTCGACCGGGACGGGATCGACGCGGTCACCGCATCCGTCACTCCGCCCCGGAAGCAGTCGCCCTGGTGGTGGTTGCTGCCGCCGGTGGCGTACTTCCGGCAGCGCCGGGCAAACGAGAAGTACCGCGAGGCGGTGATGGAGGCGCTCACTCCGGGGCAGCGCGAGCAGACCCTGCGCTTTCTGAACAAAGCCAACGGGTGGCTCACCGTCGCGGCGGGTGCATCGCTGATCGCCGTCAAGGAGACCTGGGAACTTGTCGAACTGCTGCACTGGCCGAACTGGCTGTTCTGGGTGCTCGTCGTCGTGGCGCCGCTGCTCTGTGTCGGCAACACGGTTCTCAAGCTGGCCCGCACCCAACAGGTGCTGAAGACCGAGGCGGCGGCAGCCGGAACGGTATAACTAAGGACATGTCGAATCAGTCGGGCAAGCCTGTCGCACGTACGCACACGGGGCGCTACGTGCCCGACGTCAAACTCTGGACGGGGATCGCGGCTGTCACCGCAGCGATCACCCTGCTGACCGAGTTCCTCGTTCGCACCGCCCTCGGGCCCCGGCCCGACCTCGATGACACGAAGGCGCTCGCCGAGTTCGTCACCAGCACGAGCACCGCGACGCTGACCATCATCCTGTGCGACACGCTCCTGATGGGGTCGCTCATCGTCTTCCTCGCGGGGTTCCGCCAGCTCGTCACGCGTGACCATCCCGAACTGGACTGGATCGGCAACATCGTCTTCGGGGCGGGAATCGTGTTCGTGTCGATCACCCTCGTGGGCGACTCGATGGAGGCGGGCGGGGCTCTCGACACGGTGGGGGCGGATGCCGCCCCCGTCGCGATCCGCGCCCTCACCGAGGGCTACATGCCGATCTTCGGGCCGATGGGGGCCGTGCTGATCGCGATCGTCGCCGCGGCGTCCGGGTACGCGACCATGGCATCCGGAGCGCTGCCGCGCTGGACCGGCTGGGTCGCCTATGCCGTCGCCGCGCTCAACGTGGCAGCGGTGCCGACGATCTACGGCGGCACGAACGACCGCGACTTCTACTCCGTCGGCGGCTGGGGTGTCGCCGCATTCGCCACCTTCCCCTGGCTGGTCTGGGTGATCGTCGTGGGCGTCGTCACGATCCGCGACCGCCGTCGCATCGTCGAGTCCGGGCGGGACGAAGCTCGGGTAGTTTGACTGGTTCGCCGCCGTCGTCGGTGGGGTATATCTGAGCCATGCCGACTTACCACGCGGGTCCGGACGCGCTCGAACAGGGCGAGGCGCCACAGATTCCGCCGCGAGGATTCCGCGCCTGGCTGCTGCAGGGAATGAATCCCCGGGCAGAGCTCCGGGCCCGCGATGCCACCCATCCCTGGTGGCAGGTGATGTGCCTGACCGGCGTCGATTACTTTTCCTCCCTCGGCTATCAGCCCGCAATTGCTGCGGTGGCCGCGGGCCTGCTCTCGCCGCTGGCAACGGTGGTGCTCATCCTGGTGACGCTGCTCGGCGCGCTCCCGGTCTACCGTCGCGTCGCCCGGGAGTCTTTTCACGGGGCCGGGTCGATCGAGATCCTCGAGCGGCTGCTGCCGTGGTGGACGGGCAAGGTCGTCGTGCTCGTGCTGCTCGGCTTCGCCATCACCGATTTCGTGATAACCATCACCCTGTCGACCTCGGATGCTGCCGCTCACGTCGTCGGCAATCCGCTCATGCCGGCGTGGCTCCAGTCGCAGCAGCTACTCATCGCCCTCGTCCTCGTCCTGTTGCTCGGCATCGTGTTTCTCAAGGGGTTCACGGAGGCGATCACGATCGCGGTGGTGCTGGTCGCCGCATTCATGTCGCTCAACGCCGTGGTGCTCGCGGTCGCTCTCGGTCGTGTCGTCTCCGCTCCGCACGTGGTGACGGACTGGTGGGCGGCTGTGACTCAGCAACACGGCGATCCGATCCTGGCGATCGGCGTGGCGATCCTGGTCTTCCCGAAGCTCGCGCTGGGCCTGTCCGGCTTCGAGACCGGGGTTGCCGTCATCCCGCAAATCACAGGGAAGCCGGGCGACACCCCGTCGGATCCGCGGGGTCGGATCCGCGGCGCCCAGCGACTGCTCACGACGGCGGCGCTCATCATGAGCGTCTTCCTGCTCCTGTCGAGCCTCGCCACCACGCTGCTCATCCCGCTCAAGGACTTCGCACCCGGGGGCGCGGCGAACGGCAGGGCGCTGTCGTACCTCGCGCATCACGACCTGGGTGCTGCTTTCGGCACGGTCTACGACATCAGCACCATCGCCATCCTGTGGTTTGCGGGCGCATCCGCGATGGCAGGCCTCATCGACCTGGTACCGCGCTACCTGCCGAAGTACGGGATGTCGCCGCAGTGGGCGCGCGCCCCGCGACCGCTCGTGCTGGTCTTCACCGCCCTGGCCATCGTCATCGTCATCATCTTCCAGGCGAGCGTGGACGGTCAGGGCGGCGCCTATGGCACGGGTGTCCTGGCGGTGATCACCTCGGCTGCGGTCGCTGTCATGGTCTCGGCCATCCGGCAGCGTCAGCGCTGGCGCTCCATCGGCTTCGCGGTCACCACCCTCGTCTTCCTGTACACGACCATCGTGAACATCGTGGAGCGGCCGGATGGAATCCGCATCGCCTCGCTGTTCATCCTCGGCCTGCTGGTCGTGTCGGTCGTCTCGCGGGTGTTGCGGTCGTATGGGCTCCGTGCGACATCGGTGAGCCTCGACGATGCCGCGCAGCAGATCGTCGAGGCGGCCGCGCGGGCCGGCGCTCTCCGGTTCGTCGCGAGGAATCCGGCGACGCAGCTGCCGGATGCGCCGGGCTCGGAGGGGATCGTGCTCGAGGTCCTCCCCGCCGACCCCTCCGACTTCGAGGAGCCCCTCGTAGTGAAGGGTTCGGTAGTGAAGGGTTCGGTAGTGAAGGGCGACGCGACGGGCTCTCCGGCGCTGCGCGTGACGGGCAGCAACGTGCCGACGACTCTGGCCAGCGTGCTGCTCGCTGTTCGCGACCTGACCGGTGTGGTTCCCGAGATCCTGATCACCAGGGCCGAGGGCAATGCCGTGTCCAACACGCTGCGCTTTCTCGTCACCGGCTCCGGCGAGACCGCGTCGATCACGCGCGAGGTGCTCCGCCGCGCCGAGAAGAATCCCACGCGGCGTCCGGTCGTGCGCTCCGAGCGCGCACGAATCGCTCCTCCGCCGTCCGAGCCCGCTACGGGTGACGTCGGCTCAGGCGCGCAACCAGACGGTCGCGTCGGCGGCGAGGAGCCCGCCGGAGACGGCACCCGGGGAGCTGGCGAGTAGTACCTCGCCCGACACCGGCACCGCGCTCGGACCGACGTTCGCCACCACGCGGATGCCGCCGTTGCGGAAGTCGAGGACGTCCGTCGCCGAATCCGCCCAGTCGATCGCTCCCGCGCCGAGCGCCTCTGCGCGGCGCAGCGTCAGTGCGTCCCGGTACAGCGCGAGGGTGGAGTGCGGGTCGCCCTCCTGCCGGTCGGCGGCGAGTTCGCGGAACTCCTCCGGCTGCGGCAGCCAACTCGCGCCGGTCGGGCTGAAGCCGTAGGCGGGTGCGTCGGCGGTCCAGGGCAGAGGCACGCGACATCCGTCCCGTCCGATCTCACGACCGCCGGTGCGCACGAAGTTCGGGTCTTGCCGTGCCTCGGCCGGCAGGGCGGTGTGGTCGGGCAGGCCGAGTTCCTCGCCCTGGTACAGGTAGCTGGAGCCGGGCAGCGCGAGAGTGAGCAGCGTGGCGGCGCGGGCGCGGCGGAGTCCAAGTGTGGCATCGGGCTGCTCGTCGTCGGCCGCGATGCCATTGGGCCAGCCGGTCGGGTCGGTGAGACCGAACCGACTGCTGTGCCGGACGCAGTCGTGGTTGGAGAGCACCCAGGTGGTCGTGGCACCGACGGCATCGTTCGCCGCGAGGGAGTCGGCGATGATCTTGCGCAGCCGGGGAGCGTTCCACCCGGCGAGCATGAAGGGGAAGTTGAAGGCCTGCTGCATCTCGTCCACGCGCACATAGCGGGCCATCCGTTCGACCGGTGAGACCCAGGCCTCTGCGACCAGGATGCGATCGCTGCCGTACTCATCGAGCACTTTATGCCAGTGGCGGTATATATCGTGCACGCCGTCCTGGTCCCACATGGGTCCGCGGTCTCCGCCACCGTGCGTCTCTCGATCGATGGCGTGCGCGGCGTGGTCGACATCGGGGAGGTCACCGTCTTTCACGAGCGAGTGGGCGACATCCACCCGGAAGCCGTCGACACCGCGGTCGAGCCAGAATCGCAGCACGGAGTCGAAGAAGGCCGCGACCTCGGCGTTCGCCCAGTTGAAGTCGGGCTGCTTCGTGTCGAACAGGTGCAGGTACCACTGGCTGCCGCGCCCGTCGACGTCCGGCAGCCGGTCCCATGCGGGACCGCCGAACAGCGATCGCCAGTTGTTCGGCGGAAGCTCGCCGTGCTCACCGCGTCCGTCCCGAATCAGATAGCGATCGCGCTCGGGGGAGCCTGGCGCCGCGGCGACCGCGTCGACGAACCACGGATGCTCGTCCGAGCTGTGATTGGGAACCAGATCGACGATCATCCGAAGGCCGGCATCATGCGTGGCGGCGAGCAGCTCGTCGAAGTCGGCGAGGCTGCCGAAGACCGGGTCGACCTCGGTGTAGTCGGCGACGTCGTAGCCCGCGTCCGCCTGCGGGGAGACGTAGAACGGAGAGAGCCAGAGGGCGTCGACTCCCAGTCGGGATAGGTAGGGGATGCGGTTCCTGATGCCGTCGAGATCACCGATCCCGTCGCCGTCCGCATCGGCGAATGAGCGCGGATAGACCTGGTAGATCACCGCCGAACGCCACCACCCGTCTCCCTGTGCGTTCGATCGCGGCGAGGCATCCGGGGTGACGGTGGTCGAGGTCATGTGGCGCTGACTCCTTCGGCGGTGAAGACGGACGGGGAATTTATACGGGATGCGGTGTGTGGGTGCAACCGGTTGCAGGTTGGCCCCCGAATCGGCTACTTTGAGCGGGCACCAAGGTTATTGCGCATGTGTCTCAAAGAGGAGAAACCATGAAAAAATCACGTCTGGCAGTTATCGCCGGCGTTGCGACGCTCGGTCTGGCTCTCGCCGGATGTTCCGGCGGAGGCTCTGGCGGAGGTGATTCTGCGTCCTCGGGTCTCGAGAGCCGCGGTCCGATCACCTACGTTCAGGGCAAAGACAACAGCAATGTCATCCGCCCGCTTCTGGAGAAGTGGAACGCGGCACATCCAAAGGAGAAGGTCACCTTCAAGGAGCAGTCGGATCAGGCCGATCAGCAGCATGACGACCTGGTTCAGCACTTCCAGGCCAAGGACAAGGGCTACGACGTCGTGGATGTCGACGTCGTCTGGACCGCGGAGTTCGCGGCCAAGGGGTGGCTGACCCCGTTGACCGGGAAGATGAAGATCGACACCGACGGGCTGTTCGACTCTGCGGTCGAGGGTGCCACGTACAACAAGACGTTGTTCGCCGCCCCGCAGACCTCCGATGGCGGGATGCTCTACTACCGCACCGACCTCGTGAAGACCCCTCCGAAGACGTGGGACGAGATGATGTCGATGTGCTCGATCGCCAAGGGAGCCGGCATCGGCTGTTATGCGGGCCAGTTCGCCAAGTACGAGGGCCTGACGGTCAATGCGTCCGAGGCGATCAATGGCGCCGGTGGAGCGATCCTGAACGCCAGCGGTGCCCCGACAGTCACCAGCGCGGATGCCAACAAAGGTCTGGGTGCGCTGGTCGCCGCGTTCAAGGATGGAAACATCCCGGCCGAGGCGATCACCTACCAGGAGGAGCAGGGGCGTACCGCCTTCGAAGAGGGCAAGCTGATGTTCCTCCGCAACTGGCCCTACGTGTACAGCCTGGCCAAGACCGATGGCAGCTCAGTGGTGAAGGACACCTTCGCGGTGGCTCCGTTGCCGGGTGCGAACGGAGTGGGTGCGTCGACCCTCGGTGGCCACAACGCCGCGGTGAGCGTCTACTCCGAGCACAAGGCGACCGCAAAGGACTTCCTCGAGTTCCTCACCAACGAGGAGTCGCAGAAGTTCTTCGCCACCAAGGGGTCTCTTGCACCGGTGCGTACCTCGCTGTACGACGACGAGGAGCTGATCAAGCAGCTGCCGTACATCCCGACGCTGAAGGAATCGATCCTCAACGCGGTGCCCCGTCCGGTGACCCCGTTCTATCCGGCGGTGACCAAGGCCATCCAGGACAACGCGTACTCCGCACTGAAGGGCGACAAGTCCGTGGATGACGCGCTGAAGGACATGCAGGCCGCAATCAAGTCCGCCGGGTCCTAACCCGCGCGGCAGCTGAGCCCCGGTGACCGGACCACTCCGGTCAGGTCACCGGGGCTCAGCCCTTAACTTCTTTCGCACCATCGGCATGTTGTTCACAGGCAAGGAGGCCCCGTGTCCGCTGTCACCGAAGCTCGTCCGGAGAAGATCCCCGGCGATCCGTTCTTCCCCAAGCTGCCCCGCAAGAAGGGGGGCTTGAAC
>Ga0247737_1000141_pt1 | contig 23017 bp, 21 predicted proteins | sample UWRJL028104C2_FD_180937 | JGI IMG/M metagenome (GOLD analysis project Ga0247737, IMG submission 180937) | Plant litter microbial communities from Arlington Agricultural Research Station in Wisconsin, United States - UWRJ-L028-104C-2 | ecosystem: Environmental > Terrestrial > Plant litter >...
CAGAAAGGAAATCGGAAGGTCGCTCTACTGTTGTATGCTCTCCAGACCCCACCAGCAGTGCCTAGAGGAAGACCAAAAGAAATTATTTGCAGCTGTTTCGCTGTCCAGAATGCCATCGCCTCTGCTTCTTCCTGTGTAGGGGATCTGGCTAGAACATTCTGTGCATTTTGTAGTTTTGCCCGTAGTAGTAGTTGAAATTTGTCCTGTCTATAACCGAAAATCGGCATTGGTTTTGCAACCTTTGACATATCAATACGGTAGGAGAAGGCGCCCGCTTTCTGGTTCGAATCCGAGTACGCATCGGAATCGTCTGCGGGGGCATTCTCGCTGTTAAAGGCATCCACTTCAGACGGGGATGAAGAGTTATCAAGAACCATATTCTCTTCAATTGGACATGGACAATTGTCTTGTTAAGGGTAGAACTCCTACCTGAAGTAATTGAACAAGTTCCAAAATGACGTTGATGACTCTGTAGGGATAGTATCGCACCACAGCCTTGCGTAGCCTTGAGCCTAATAAAGCAAAGTGCTTGGCGGCTTGTTTGTTAAAGCAGGCTGGAATTCATGCTATGGAATCAACACTTTCATCAGGTTACCCCTAATTATGGCCGAAAGAAATAACACGCACCGTGAGTTTGACCGCAAACGAGCGCCTGGTTCAGCGTCGCCTCGGAGGCATCACCATTCTCATCGATCTCGGTCTGGATCTCCTCACAGACATCACAAGAAGCGAAAACATGAGCCTACAGCAGATGTAGCTCTACCATACAGCTCTAAAATTCTAACAAAGCACGACTATGACCATTACAAGCTGATGTTTGCACAATATCTCGATATACAGAAAAACAAGACCCTGAGCGATCTGAGTGACACTGAGATCAAAGGGAGGTGGAAAAGCTTCATAGGGAAATGGTAAGACTGTTCCGATCGCTAGAGGACAGGTGTTGTACTAACACTGTTAAGGAATCGCGGAGAACTATCGGACGGCTGGTATGATCCCTCAACAATGCAAAAAGCTCTCGCTGCGCCTCGTCAAGAGCATGCCAACTTTCCAAGCACGGGCACGTCGTCCACACATAAACCTGCACCGCAAGACGAAGCTAGTGATAGTGATGACTCGGTAGGCCCAGCATTACCTGGACAGGAAGGTCGTTCAAAAAGAAGTAAATTTGGCCCAAGCATACCAAACATGCAAGACTTGGAGCTGAGAAGGGAAGTGGACGCAGAAAGTAGGCTGGCTCACCGTGATGATATCAGATTTGAGCGTAAACAGGACCGGAAAGCCCAGAAAGATGCCTTGGATGAGCTTGTACCAAGTGCAGCAGCTGGAACTCGGGAACGACAACTTGAGAAGAAAAAGGAGCTAAATGAGAAGATGAAATCGTTTCGAGAGAAATCACCAGGAGCAGCTGAAGTACCGGATAGCGAGCTTATGGGTGGTGGGGATGGTGTGGGAGAATTTAGGAAGATCAAGGAGAATTTCGAAAGGAAAAAGAATGAGCGTGAGTTAAGAAAGGAGGAGATGTTGCGAGCTCGGTAAGTCAATATTCTAGAGCATAAGGTCACTGCTTTGGGTAGGAGCTTTAGAGCTGGGAGCTCCTTTCGTCATACTACTTGGGAAATCTCCACTCCATAGCCTCTACGACATCCCACTCTCAGGTAATATTTTTGGAACTATGCTGACTTGGTGATAGCCAAGCTGAGCGCGAAGAACGACTCTCTGAATACAAGGCAAAAGAGGACAAGACTATGGAGTTCCTTAAACAATTGGCAAAACAGAACTTTGGGTAGTCCAAATGACGCGATCACAAATACATGGCACCTTCCAGAATGACCTGTTGGAAGTGGAAATGCTGACACTACTGAATTCTGTAAACTGTTTACTGCAATATAGTCTGACGCTCGTGCCGGGCGAAAATCGTCCTTTAATCAAGTATGCAGTGGTTAACTGCAAGACAAAGGTTGTCTTCACGCTTGTTGACGAACTTTGATGCGAAAATCGGCGAGTTTCACACAAAGCTATTCTATTAGGTAAGTGTTTGGTAATCTGATCTTAACCCATTTCTTGGAATGTCGAATACCGAATACTTTAGAAAAGAAAAAGAATCGTTCAGTTATTGACAATAACACTTTCAATCAAACCATTTTCGCTCGCTTCTGGGACAAGTCTATTTGAAGACAAGTTTCTTGTTATTGAAAGCGAAAACAAATACTTCAAATCGGTTGTGTAGACCAAGAATCTTTAACAGATGTTTCTGATCTAAGAGCACTTTTGGCCCACGCTATAACCTTTACTTTACATTACTTTACAATCCATTGGGTGCCTAGGTATGTCAGTTGCTTCTCGACTGACAGGTACTGGGTTTTTTTTGCCCTGTTTTGGAACGACTCGAGAAAACAAGAACTGTGGTAAAGCCTGGATTACTACTGGCATGACATCGGAAGCTATTAGCTTTTATTGCAGGTTGATATCTCATCACATTTGTTTCACAGCGAGAGCATATAGCGAGAAAGTGAAAGCTGAAACTCAACAGCAGCAGTAGTAAGGTCAGCGCTCCTGCTTGGTTTGGCCATGATTAGTACAATTTGCTCTGCTCTTCGATTCTCTGATTTCTGACGGACACAACATGCAAAGGATACTAGGCGATCCAGCTTGATTGGTGTGGGTTCTTATACACCTTGTAGTCAATAGTTAGACATCTGAATTAGAGCCACATCTTGACCGTATTACGTATACATTATGCCATATCTTGAAGTAGTAGCGTAAAGGTTTCATAACAACCAGTCCTAGCAACTATTGTTACACGAAATACAAAGAAGTCCTGTTGCCTTTAGATAACAACAGCTGTTATGAATCCCAAATAGGACCAAATGCTGGAACTCCTCGACTTTCCATCTCATACACTAACTTTTTAGTCAACTGTTTGTTACTGACACAAAATATGGCCTCAGCCTTCTCTTCCATATACATCTTATGAGCTAAAGAAACAATATCCTTCCGTCCAACCACTGCTGTATCGATTATCACAGCGTTAGGCTCAATATCCAACACTTTCTCATAGATTTCAGCCCCAAATGTATGTCTCGGACTTGGTGCGCTCCAGAGAACCCTAAACTTTGTTGCTGGGACATTCATCATAGTGCCTAGACACGGTCCAATTCCTGATCCCGTGGTGACAACGATCACCTTTCGGAAGATTTGGGCCATGCATAAAACTCCTACGGTAGGTATTCCTCGAGTATAGTAGTACTTTTTGGGATTGTTTACGGCTCTCTGTGTCCAATCTCCAGCATTCTATATATTATGTTAGCTAGATAAGCTATAAGTATTTCATGGGAGCCGAAATCTTGAGGGAGTCAATGACTCGATATCCAAAGGCTATGGATTAGCGGAAAGGTAAGAGGCAGCAAATGAAAATAACCCTCACCGAGACTATTAGGGACCCTCCTTCTCCATTCGGCTCAGGGATACAAGCGAATGCGTGCCATTCTGTCAGAGGTGAATCTGCAATACGGTATACAACACAATTCTTAACTTTCTCTTTCAAATGAAGACGAATCGCGTGAACGCCAACTCCTAATCTTTCAGGCCTAATTTGAATTCTCCGAAGCCGCATCCAAGGTAATGCAACGTGAAAACATGAAATGATCAACAACCAAAAAGCAGGTAGCTTATGCAGAATAGCACCTGGTGAGACGGGGCCAGCCTGATGGCCCAAAGCTCGAGTGAAGAGCCAAAGCTCCGGCCAGAACACAGCAAGAACTATCCATCCTCCGAATCTATGGAACATTTCAAAAGTGTTATGTCTGTGCGCGCGTATTGTTGGGTATGCCACAATAACCATAGTCCATAGAATGACCATCACAACGAGACTGCAAGCGATAATCAGAGGGTCCACGATCCGGAAAGTCATCCACTCTCTGGCGAGAATAGCTGATAGAAGTGAGAAGTACAAGACAGAACAAATGGCGGTGCTGCTATGAAAGCCGCCATACTCGTAGATTTTGGCTATTGATCGACGGATGCGAAGAGGTGTCGCATGTGGAACGAACCAGCAAACTCTGAACAGAGAGTTTAGAATGTACTCCTGTCGTATGAGTATGGCTGCCAACATGTTCGCAGCTGCAGCGGTCGATATATCAACTAGAAGAGGAGAGTATTTGGACTTTCTTTGCATGGTAATGATTTTATGTGCGTGATAGGCGTTGAAAATGAAGACTGTCATAAACAGTCTCCGGTACACTCCAAAAATCGTCCATCTCGTAAATCTCAAGACATTTCCTCTTGGAGGAAGACTGTAGTCGAGAAACTCATCATTGGCCCCTACCGAGGCCGAAAGGGGTTTAATTTCGGGCTCCCGAAGAGACGAAAGAAATGGCTCCTCTTCTGTAGCCTCATCTATGCGGTACAGTTCAATATCTTCTGAAGTCATCTTAAAAGACTGATCAAGTCTACCATGTGACAAATACTCCGTGATTCAAATATGGTGATTGCATCCCGATAAACTTGGTCAAATCCTAAACATCCGCTGGAGTTCTCAATTCCCACAACTGGCAGGTGTGTTGCTGTGCGATTAAAAAATGAACGCAGAAAGAATAGTGCATAAGAACATCTCATAACTTGATGTTTACAGTGGAGAGGATAAAAATAAAGAGACTGTGTCCAGCTGAAGCCAAGACACCACAATTGGACGACTTGAAGTTGTGGATCTCTCCCGAGCCGCAATGAACTAGTCTTATGCCAGTAACGTTCTTTATAACCTAATGATTGATCCGTGACCGACAATACAAATAATTCGGCTCCTTCGACTATCACTTCGACTTTCAGTTAAAAGGTCTAAAATCGTAAAATTTTTGGTCCAATTCTTATCATTATTATTAAAAAAGCAGTTGCTGACTTTGGAACACTATTCATAAATTCAAGCAAGTCAATTCTAAGGACAAAAAAAGAAGCAAAACACATCAAGGGACGTTTGAGCATCTGAAAATTCTGAAAACTGCTAAGCGGAGTAATGTTCAAAAATTTGCTCTCAAAAATTCTATCAACGCCGTGAACTAGTCCACATAAATACACTAGCAAGCTTTAAATATGCGCGTTTTCGAGCCTAGCATCTGGATTCAAACTCTAGACTCAAATCCGATGCCCAATCCGATTCCAACTCCTCCACTACGAAACTTCTTTGTTGAGTAATCAAAGCTTTCGTCATCGCCTCGTTTGCGCTTCTCAACTACACCCTTGGTAACTGTACCGTAGATTTTGGATTGATGGAGGTTATTCTTATCAACTGCCAGAGTTGGTGTATTTGTGCGAGATGCCTCTACCTCGAAGGACTCATGAGGATCGAAACGAAGCATCTCAGTAGCAGTTTGACTAGCTTGGCTTTCATGAACCTCCTCGCTTTCACCACGGAAAGAAGACATGGCAGCTCTTGCAATCTCTTCAGCTTCTCCATTGTCAGAAGCGGATATAGTACTGTCGCGAGATACACGACGGCGCTCACGAGAATCGTGGCTGAACTGAACGGATGGGAGAAGAGTCGAATTGGAAGTTCTGCTTCTTGCAGCAGAGTGAGGGGTGGTCGGGAGAGAGGAAAGAGATTGCACACCACGACTGTGTCTAGCGGGAGTGCGTTGATCAGCGCGACGACTCAAGACGGGAGTTGAGGGGGCACTATTGTTGTCTCGATTCTCCTGGCTCAGCATCTGGTCAGCAAGGAGTAGGGCCGCAAATGGCTCTTGGCTACCTCCACGACCCTGCCGAGATCGATTGCTCATCGGAGTATTCTTGGGCGTAGAGCGATATTGCTGTGGCGTAGTAGGATAGCTGTGAGTTGGAGGCTTTGGACTAGCGATATGAAAGAGGCCGCCTGGACTGCGGAGGTAATTTAAATGCTCCCTATTCTCACGGATTCGCTTCAGTAGAAGCTGCTCCTTCTCTTTGGCTGAAGCTAGGTCATCATCTTGCTGGTCGATGACCTTCATTGCCGCCTTCAAGCGACGATCCAAGGCTTTTTTATCCTCTTCAATTGCAAAACAATAGGCCTTTACTTTGGCAACGTAATCTTGATTTGGGCTATCCCGACCTTGAAATGCTTGTTGTAAGACATTGACCTCACGTCTGGTCATATCATGCTCAACTTCCATTCTCTTGGCAGCTTCTTCGGTTTCAATTGTTAGAAGATTGTGCTGAAGCTTGTAGTGAGCAGCAGACATGCGAGCCTCGGCAGCGTATGCCTCGAGTGTCTTATTTTGCGCAAGTACCTCATGCAAGATCTCGAGCACTTCCTCTTTGGTCGCACTTGCTAACTGCTCACTTGATGGAATCGTACGCATGGCAACATCTCTCTTGGATCCATTCATGGTAGTTGGAGGAGGTGACGAGAGACTTGATTGTGGTGGTGTTGTTTCGTCACGCTGAATTTCGTGGATAGCTGCAGTGCGAACATTATGAGCTTGTGAAGACGGTGGTGGGGTCATTGAGGATGAAGGATGAGCTGGTGAATTGAGACTGTGAAGGTTTACCCCTCCATTGAACGATGCGCCGACAAGCACATTAGAGGTATCTTGACTTGAAGGGAGTCGGGTGGTGGAGATTTCTGGGGTGATGGGAGACTCCATTGGACTGGACTCGAAAGAACCTTGTGAAGACATTGTAGCTACACAAAGCAGTATAATTCCTGAAAGGCAGAGCTAGGATAGAAATTAGCTTACGCAAATATCACAATGAATGGACCGCCTACCGATTGCTGAATTTACAGCTTGAGGTACAAAGAGCTATCCAAACTATGGGCAGTATGTAGTGGTCGTAGATTATACAAATCTGTGCTCGTAATCAGACTTGCTGTGTCTTGCTTCGTGAGCTGAGAGCCAGAGCTTTGAGTCTTAAGCAATTGCAGCAAGGTTGGTAGGCACAATCACAATATTGTTACTGTGATTGGTATCAAGAGGTTGTTGATATTGAGGACGAGTTCATATCAGAACCAGAAATTTCAGAGATGAGGTGAATGCGCCGATTGAATTGGAAGTGAGGCAGAGAGCAGGGGAGGCTGGGTAGGCGTTGATGAGGTGAGGGTGAAGTGAAGTGAAGTGTGGGGCGCGGGTGCGGGCTGTTGGCTGGACAGCACTAGTAAACAAGGGAAGGCTGGAAGCAAGGCTGGGATTTAAGGGGGAAGGCTGGGGACGAGGACAGGAAGGTTGATTTAGGGTTAGGGAAGGCTGGATTGGGGCACCCCTGTATAATAATTAAAGTCACTACGAGGAGGAACTGTCAATACAACTTGCTCGACTTCCAGTCCGAGGCCTGGGCGCTATTGATTTGATCCTTACTACGACCATCAATATAGCATGCTAATCAATGTCACAAGAAAACTAGCTACATTCAAACCTCCAAGTCCTTGGTATCAAGATGGACCAGGCCAACACCTCGAGGCTTCCTCGACTATCGAGGCTACCTGTCCCGCGTAGTGTGCGCCCCTCGCCGTCGAAAGAAACTCTCCAGCAACAGTCGCCTGCCAGAACAACTGCTCTTCCTCGTCTACGAAGTGCACCTTCTCGAGAACATTTGTCAAGCTCAGCAGCTCCTAGATACGGTCACTCGACCGGTCCTCAAGGTGAACAATCTATGCGGAAAACAAGCAGCAATGCACTCTACAAAAAGCCCTCACGACAAATCCTGCGGGAGCCAGAACCGGTGCGGGCAGATTCATCTGATGATGCTATACTTGAGGGTGTATCTGGAGAGGAAGAACTGGAGCTTCCGGTATTGAGTAGGAAACATAGGCCGTCATTATCAGAGAGGACAATGGAGACACTACAGCGTTTACCTTCTTCCCCAGTAGTTCGCAAGAAACAAGACTTCAATACGTTCAATTCTGGAAGTCCAATGCGTCCTCCTTCGCAGTCATCGAGACCTGGATCAAGCTATCAGAGCGACTGTACGATGGGACCACCCTCGCGATCCTTCAGCTCTAGACCGAGTTCCAGCTCAGGCAATGATACTGCAGTTCCTATGGATTTTCGAGCTTCAACAAATACCTTTAGACCACCTAAAACATCTCAACTGTTGACACCCGTGAAGCGCCCAGGAGCTCTCAAGACTCTTAATTCCCCATCAGGTGTACGTGGTAATATGGCCACTACAAAGCTATCCAGCTACGAGTCAAGTCAAGTTAAATCAGTGACAGCTTCTCCAGTCGTCAAATCAGGGAGCAAAACGTATTCTGCTTCGCAGCTCAAGCCTCGTGGCTCTGTAACTGGACTTTTTCGCAAGCCATCCATGCCTGCACTGGATCATCCTATAGAGGTCGATAAAGTAGTATTTGGTACAAGGGAAGAAACACCCTCAATTTCATCTTCCAAATCCATTTCTACGCATTCAAGAACGTCAAAAGCCAGTTCAACAACCAGGTAAGCAGTTCCTTAAAATAACCTTTCAACTTTCAAGTGTGAATTAAAGTAAAAGGGGCTTGCTTTCGAAGCACTTCATCATGTAGTGTGAGAAGTATTAAGTCTTTGAAATGACTCCTTGCTCCTTTTTCTTCTTGAAAATGAAGTTATCAATAAACTCATTCGTCAAATTAGTGTTGCAGAAGATACTCAGGCACCGTTCAAAAAATCCTCATCTGCTTTGCGTGATCAGATTGCAAAAGCAAAAGCTGCCAAACGTGCCGCAGCTTCAATGCAGCCATCAAGCAGCTTATCGAGCAATAAAGATGATTTGCCGGTGATGCCTACGGGCACATTTGATTTCGGGCTCACAAATGATCCATTCAATCAACAAATCAACCAAACAGGCTCAAAGGGGCTATTGAAAACCCGAATAGGTGCAGCCCGTACTGATGGACGTTTAAATATTGCAGCCATGGGTCTTAAGGAGATACCGGACGAAGTGCTAAATATGTACAATCTTGAATCCATTTCGTCGCAGGGCGGTTCGTGGGCCGAGTCTGTGGACCTTTCCAGATTTATAGCCGCAGACAACGAGTTTGAACTCCTGGGCGATGATGTATTCCCAGACATTGATGCCCGGGAAGCTATGGACGAGGAGGATGCAAAGGGCAATCAGTTTGGTGGGCTGGAAAGTCTGGACTTACATGGTAATATTCTTATTGCTCTGCCTCTTGGCCTAAGACGGTTGGAGCTTTTGACTACTCTGAATTTGGTTGGTCTAACTCATATCGCCCTGATCAACCCAGCTTACAGACTATAGTCAAACAACAAACTCAATAATGACGCTTTCGAGGTCATCTCGCAGATTGTATCCTTGCGAGACTTAAATCTTGCCGGCAATGGACTCGTTGGATCACTGGACGAAAGTCTGACTAAACTTGTAAATCTTGAGGCATTGGACATTCAACGCAATGCCGTCACTGCACTACCTAGTGGATTGAGTGATCTAATTCGACTTAGAGTGCTCAAGATAACAGCAAATCAATTTACGTCTCTACCTTTCGAGAAACTGTGCCAGTTGCCTCTGATCGAGCTTCTAGCAGCGAACAACAGTCTAAATGATACTCTCATTTCTAAAAATGTCGAAGGCCTTTCCCAGCTACAGATCCTGGACATTACTTGCAATGCTCTTACCAGCATATCCACTTTGGACGAACTTTTCCTACCAGCTCTCCATCAACTCAGCTGTTCGTCGAATAGACTCAAAAGCCTACCTAACATGAGCTCTTGGGTATCTTTGCTCACGCTTGCTGCTGAGGACAATCAATTGTCAGCAATTCCGGATGGATTCATTACTCTACATAATCTGAAGAATGTCAATTTGAGCGGAAACAATATCAAGTTATTAGACGATCGAATTGGCAGCATGAATGGTTTGGATATCTTCCGAATCAGTGGTAATCCCCTCCGCGAGAAGAAGTTTTCAAGCATGACTACCGAGGATTTGAAGCAAGCTTTGAAAGCACGGATAGATCAGAGTGAACAAATACTCGAACGAAAGTCGGACGATGCGGGCTTTTATTCGGCTCAAGCCTCCCCGCTCTCCCCTTGTAGTCCCTCGGAGTGGCCTGTCAAGGCTGGTGTTCTGGACAGATCAAACACGCAGTCCCATTCCTTGAATCCTGTGGCTGCTGCTGGCGCTGCTGCTAATAACGTTGTGAAAATCTTAGAACTACATCACAATAAGTTCAAAGAAATTCCAAGCTCCATCGCGTTTTTCGCAGCATCATTAACAATGTTGAACCTAGCTCATAATGAGTAAGTTAGGGCTCCAACCATATCTTCTCATTGTTACAAACAGTTTGAAACACCTAGCTTTAGGATTGAGACTAGCAAAGCTTCATTGACTGGAAGATCCATGCTGTTTAAGTGCTGTGTGGTGAAAACAATGGAGCGCATTATACCTTTCATTTTTTTAAAAAATTTACAATAAGAGAGAAACTAACTTCGACTCTAGTTTGAGCGGAAGTAACTTCATAACTGATGATCTAGAATTGCCAGTTCTTAGGGAGTTGAATTTGAGCTGTAACACATTCAACTCGTTACAGCCTCTGATTCAGCATCTCAAGGCACCAAGCCTTGAGAAGCTTGATATAAGCTTCAATCGGTTGTCATCTCTGCCCTGTCTGACTGCCAATTTCCCTAGACTATGGTCAATCACAGCCTCCAACAACACAATCAAGGAATTACTTCCCGAGGCAGTTAAGGGTTTGAGAATCCTCGACGTTAATAGCAATGATATCGGTAGCCTGAATGCGCGGATTGGTCTTCTTGGCGGGCCAGGTGGACTTGAACGACTCGATGTCAAATGTAATCGTTTCAGAGTGCCAAACTACACAGTATTAGAGAAGGGTACTGAGGCTACTCTGGCCTGGCTACGAAATAGACTTCCAGCTAGCGATGTTCCAAACGAAACAAGCCCAGGGGATGTTGATTAATATGTCGAAGTAGTAGCAAACTCAAGGATTGCTGTATTTTAAAAGTGGCACAGGCTTTTGGCACAATGGGAAGGGGAGTTCAGCGACGTTGGTTATTCGTCCACGAATTGCCTCTTGAAGGTTACGTTGTTATAGACTAGTGTATTAATTATTAATTATAAAATCATACTTCTTTGGTGCCCCAGATATCAATTTTTGGACATGCACAGCATCTGCATCTGAAGTATCGGTTTACGGGAGATCCCATTCTCATTTAGATATAATTGACTGAATAGTGTATTGCAATTTTATTAATATTTCCCACTGGGCAACTCCAAGCTAGACAACGCGAATATTCTTGGCAAACCCAACTCGCTCTTTACCACAGAATGGACTTGCACCGTACGTTGCATCCCTGGAGACCATAATTCCGCAACCAATAACCCGATGCAGCAGCTTAGCAATAGGAAAATCTCTGGGCTCCTCCTGATCGTTGCTAGTAGAATCTGGTGAAATTCACAGCTTTTAATTTACACTTCAGTACTCAGTAGCGTAGCGCTTGCATAATGTTTAATCTGAATGTCCGGAGCGTTTGGTTGTTTCCACGAAAGCCGAGGCTGTGATCACATGCACGGGAGCTTCTATCAATAAAGCACATCACCACGACTCGGCGTGCACCCCATCAATACAGCTGCCAAAAATGTCACCTTCACCCTCACCTGAAAGGCGAGTGTCTGCGAAATCTACAGCAGATCCAATCCTCCGGAATGCCCTGCGTTATACAATATCTGCCAAAGAATATGAAACCCTGCACAAATATATCATCTCACGGTCGAAAGTATTAAAACGTAACGCGCCGACAGTTGCTCGAGTTGAGAGGATCATCGATGCGAAAGTTCCCACCGGGGAACATTATAATGATTATAATGCCAGCGCTGTCAGAGCGTCAGCGAGAGTCTTTATTGCATCTGCTGCAGCTCTGAAGATATGGGGAATAGTTGGAGAGAGGTTTCTAGGAAAGGATAGTGGTAGGGGAGCGAAGCTGCCTCTGTGGAAACGTTCGAATTTTAGGCTCTCTTTGTCGTTGTCATCAATATTGCTATTGCACCGTATACTCTACCGGTTTTTTACACGTTTGCGCGCGTATTTGCTTGCAGACGAAGCAAGGCCGTTTCGTCGCAGGAACGCGAAGATAAGTCGAACCCTCACCTCGAGTCTCGCTCCCGCTATTGGAGCCTCATTGGCTGGTTTCATGCTGGCTGTATACCCAGCCGAGCAGCTCAGAATTACGATTGCAATATATTCACTTAGTAGGGCAGCGGAATTCGCATATAATCACGCGGAGGAAGAAGGTTGGATCTGGGGAAAGAAGGAACGTCCTTGGTGGTGGGGAAGTTGGCTGATATACCCCTTTTCATGCGGCCAATTGCTCCATGCGTTTGTGTTTGATAGGGATTGTTTCCCTACGCCGTTCGGGACCTTCATTTTGAAGAATTCACCGCAGTATACGCATAAGCGGCCGGTCGACTACCCGTCGAACCTCTCGTGGCCGACGCCTCTTGATGTTGCTGAGAAATTAGGCGATATCGCCAAGTTACATTATCCGTATGTGTTTCTAATATTCCTTGGTATCAAAAGCTAATGTACAGGAAAAGACCCTATGTCTCTCCCGTTCTCTTCCCTAACAGCACTACACTACCGCCCAGTCTTTCTTCTATATCACCCATCACCTCTGCTGCCCACCCTTTGATAAATTCCCTAACTTGCGCAACTCTCCACCCATCAGACCCGTCTTGTCTACGGACCTATATTACTTACTGGATACGCGTCTTCCCCTCCCTCACCAAGTTCTTCACGGCTATCTTTGTACTCTTGTCTATTCCAAAGTACCGTTCTTTCTACAACGCTCCAATCCACACCCTCAACCAGCTGGCGTCACGCATCCTGCGCTATTCAGCATTTGTTTCGGGTTCAATCGGCACGTCGTGGGCAGCAATTTGTTTCTTCCAGCAGTTCTTACCAAAAGGAACCTTAGCTACGCAAAGATTCTTTCTGGGCGGCTTTGCCGGTGGATTGTGGGCATGGATTGTAAAGTCTGATGCCAGAGGTGAATTTATGTACAGTGCCAGGGCCAGCATTGATAGTATGTGGAAAGTAGGACGGAAGCGTGGATGGTGGAGAGGCGTTAGAGGTGGAGATGTCGGACTCTTTGTTGCGAGCTTAATGGTTGTTAATGTGATTTATGAAAGGGACGCGAGAGCTATAAGCTCTGGAGCTGTACGAAAGGGACTTAGCTCCTTGAGGGGTGAAGGTTTTAGGGACCATGTGCTTGAGGAAGACAAGAGGATCGACTTGGAGAGGAAGGGTTTGTAGTAATCCGGCGGGCGGGTGTGTTACGACTATGACTGTATGCGAAATGACAGTATGTAATTTAAGGGCTAGATAAAGTTAATAACATTTGTATGTTGATTGTTTCAAATATTGTACTATGCTCAATTCTGAATTGCAGTAATCGTAATTTTTCACATTTCTCAAGGACGATCTAAGTATATGCGTTGATTAGGAATTATACATCTCTCTGTCAAATTAAGTGAATGAGACAATCATCGTAGATGCTCAAGTCCGGCTAAGATTGCTTACCCCTAAATAAGCGAAGTGTTTGTTTCTTCAAGGCCACTACCTAACATTGCTTCACTGTACCAATATCTATAAAGACTCTTCAGAAACCAACCTACGCTTTACTCTTAACTCATATCTACTCTTGATGACTACGCCTGATAAAATGAGTGAACTCTTATGCTGTAGCGGACTCTGGTTCTAGAGAGTATTTATGCTCTCAAACTCCAGGCTATATATCAAAACGCTAATATAGGTGATCTTTAATACTATCTAGTCAAAGGCACGATTATCGTTTCTGACATGACAGTTTATGCCGTACTAGCTCCGGTCACAGTTAAATGCCAATGAAAATATGATATCAAGAGCCAATATATGGGCTTGAATGTTAGGATAAATACGATCTTGAATTGAAGGCTATGATTCAACCCTCAAAACATTGAACAAAGCACCTCAGTGTCAAGCCGACGAAGCCGACCATTAATGTATCTAGTCGACGTGTCCATCTTTTTCAATGGCTCTATCCAGCCTATACTAGCTAGAGAATACGAGTCTTGATTTAAGGTTGCAATGCACCGTCATCGATGGAGGCTAGACAGCATTCCATACGTGACGCTGAAGAACGACGCCGCGAATGCAGGTCTTGGCCAACCTCTCTCCAACATGTGTCCTTGAGTTCTGAGTCTTTCCATTTAATTTTACATCAGCAACGTCGTTGAAAACTACAGCGTATGGTTGGCTGTATCGGGACTACCGAAATACTGCTTGCGCAAAAAGTACCTACCAGTGATACGTATGTTGCGCGCGTGTTGGTAGAATTACGAAGCTGATTTCCTGTCTCCTAGCACCTTGAACCTGTAAATAATTACTCAGCGGGCTATACCTAATGAGGAAAGGCTGGCTTTGGCTCAAAACTGTGGTCAACCACCTTCTTAACGTTTGCAAACATTTACAGGAGCTAGATGTCCTAAAGAGAGAACAAAAGAGTTTGAAGGAATTCTGTTAAAGGGTAAAAAGTTGCTACCGATTTTCCGATTCCGACCCCGTGGAAGCGAGATTACGCATTAACGAATCAACGCCTATCTGATACGGGGTAGCGGGCTACCATTAGAGGCGCAGCGTTTCTGTTAAGCATCAGTTTTTTAAGGTTGCTAGAATCATTCGTGCAGTTATCTCCTCTTGACAAAAAAGTGGTAATTAAACTAGCAAGGGTGCAAAGGTGGTTCCGTTTGGCAAAGAACGTTGTATTCCATCACGACGTCCTTATTTGCTGCACCGCTCGTCGACCAATCAAGCTTTTTCATAGCAGCCTTAAAACAATTCATCAGAACTCCTACCAGACGTGGCGCAGCGTATCCCAACTTCATCACTATCGGCGAGTAATTGTTCTAATCCGACTTACGCTTAGCGACCTTGCTGTTCAACTATTGAACGTAAAGAAGAGACAGGGATAGATCCTATATGAGTACAGGATCGCCCATCAACGCAATGCAAGAAACACACACTGGCTCCATGACTGATGCAAGCAATGAGAGTCAGAACTTGAGCGGAGAAAGGATTCGCATAGTTATGAACGGTATCCGAGAAGTTTTCAAATTAAAGGAGGAAGAAGTCGAAGAAGATGAGGCTCTGGAAGATGACGATACCGAGCCCGTAGTCGATCTTGTAGATCAAGAAAGGAGAAAGACGAAATTGGAAGCTTTATTACCAACCTTAGCCCAGCTTTGGTGGTCGGATTCTGAGCATATGGACGTGGCTACTGAACTGCTCGCCGATGGGAGTCGTGATTGTAAGTAGAGCCTTCAAGCCTGTTCATAATGCACCTTGTTATTTATTTGCAAGAGTCTAGGTGATCGAAAACATCGAGATCTAAATGTTTAGACATTCGCTATTTAACGCTTGCTAATCTGCTCCTAGCTAAATGGCGGTTGCCTATTGGTGACTCTGGTGTACTCAGCTTTTTTCTCGAGATTATAGGCGCACATACCCATACCCTTAGACACACTTTGAAAATACAAGTCCTAAGATTGGTTGGGAACTCATGTGCTGATACGGGTACAGTAGCATACTCTGCGTGTCTCGACAATACTGACCTTTTTTAGACAAGAATCGTGCTCGAGTTGTATCAGGAAACTATTTACCAATCCTTATTTCTCAGCTGGATAACACTTCTCTCCTCCCCTTTGCCATTCCAGTTTTGTACAATATTTGCATAGATTATGGTAAGTCAGAAATTCCCCAAACCGTAAATATCCTAACTTCTATAGAACCTGCGCAATTATATGCATCAAATTCTCTGCTCGGCATTCGACTTGTGACACTGCTCTCAAGTTCAGGCTTTGGCAATAGCATAGCTCTTTTGGGGTACTCCTGTAAATTATTAGAGCTTCTAATATCGCAACGTAAGAGCACCCATTCTATTGACGACATTATAATAACTGAAATTTGAAGCTTCTGAAATCGAGCTTGCGCCAGAAAACGCGGCAGTTGTCCTCCTTCAACTAGCTGTTAGTAGAGATTCACTTATCGATGTGAAAAACTTCATCTCTCTTACCAACACGGCGGTACTTTATCTACAGCACATCAAATTCCAACAAGCTATTATTAGAGAAGGTGCCTTGGATACAGCTTTGGCTGTCTTGTCTGATTCATACAGTAGATTTGATCATCGTATGTCAGTCAGCCCAACATCTTCCGAAGAAAATGAAGAGGATCTCAGTAAAGATCTCACAGATATGAGAGGCCGGCTTAATCAAGCTCTATCTGATATATCGGCTTTACCGGAATTTAAAAATGCAGTTCCTGTAGTGTCCACTTTCAGCAACTCTCTTCGTCGTTGGCTCTCGAGCCCCCAGATTCAACTCCAAGTTTGCGCATGCATAATGCTTGGAAACCTTGCTCGTTCCGATAACACATGCGAAGAGTTTGTGCAAATATCAAAGATTCATATTCCCCTCATTGACATCATCGCCACCGCAAATGATTCCCAACTCCTACATGCCGCCCTAGGTTTTCTCAAGAATCTCGCTCTTCCACTCAATAATAAACTCGCAATTGGCGAGGCGGGAATATTCGACGTACTCCCTAGGCTCTGGCTTCTTGATACTTTGCAGCAAGTCCAGTTTTCGTCCATCTCACTATCTCGTCAGCTACTTATCAGTACCTTCGACAACATCCGAAAAATCACTCAACGGCTTTCAGTAGATCCAGACTCTCCAGCAAACATGAGATCGAAGCTGTCTCTTCTAATAGCTCTCTTCCAACGTACTGATATCGTACCTATCAAAATGGAAATTGCCCGGCTCATCACAGCTATATGCCGTACCTACAACTCCCGCACTGGACCCTCCACGAAGGAATACGAAGATACTCGCCGACGATTCTTCCAGATGCATCCAGATATAAGCATGCCGCTTGGATTTATGGTCAGCCAGACTAAATGGCCAGTAGTCCGCAGTGAGGGCTGGTTCGTATTCGCGCTCATGGCCCGTTTTCCAGAAGGGGCGCAATGTATCAGCGATATGATGCAAGATGTGCAAGTGTTTCAACCTTTGGTGGAACTTCTCACAGGTAAAAATTTGATTGGAAACGAGCTTACCGCCTCCTCGATTGCTTCGCCCAGCTCAGATATCTCATCCTCCGATTCCACTCTGGTTTCAAGTTTAGAAGGAACGTCGCCCGAGAGTGCGGCGGCAGCTGCACCGAAAGTGGATATGACGAGAATAGATCGCGAAAATGCAGTGGTTCTAGTGAGTGAGCTCCTCAAAAACCGAGGTTCTGAGATGGCTCTTATGCGCAGAACACTGTTTGAGAGTTTGTTAAAAGGAGGTGGAGACATGATTATTAGTTATCGCGAGAGCATGTCAGGGAAAACTGCATTGCCGTCAGGTAAAAGGGGGCGTGGTGGTTACGACGTTCAGGATGTTACGGTGCAGAGTTTCAATGAGCTCTCGTAACCGTTCTTGACCTAAATTTCTACTTGATTTAGACTACATATAATTGCACGAACATAGAAGGTCGAACATGAGACAATGCAGCCGTAATGCTTACACGGTGCAAGGTGAAACGACACTTTTGATTAGGGCCAGACGCAGAATCTTGCATCAAATGATTTCGTATATCAAGTCAACTTAGACCACACCTTATCATGGACTCCTTTTATTGGATTCATGCCCGAAAATACTAGCTAATGTATATAATCCTAAATCGAGAACAGAAACTTTATCCGATTATAAAGTCTCAGTAAAGATATCAACAAGTCATTTAGATCAGTTGAATGAAGGAGGGTCTGGTAGTGCAGACGTATAGATTTGACGTGTATAAGGGGAATATGGTGCCAATGTAGCCATTTAGGCCTTATGATTCTGGTTGATTTGATCGAAGTTGTGATTGAGAATTTGGCCCAACACTTGTTTGAAATTTTAGAAATACGTGTTTATGTGTGGATATTCACTACAAAGTAAAGAGTATGCTCTTCATGATATGCATAGAGCAGGTGGTGATGATAGGGCTGAAGCGAATGTTACTGGCGACTTTGCTTGGTCAAAACCTTAAAACGGTGCGCATGTGGAGAGCGTGGGGTAGCGTGAATCTATAGACACTCTATATGTTGATATATTATCTTCTTATATACAAGCTAGTATTGGCGGATGAGTATGAGGATGGGGGTGGAGTAATACTGCTGTGAGTGGTTTTATCAAATTGTAGGAGCCTTCCTCTTTAGGCGACTTCCGCCTAGCTTCTGCCTGCCCTTCATCTGATTTTTTTCGAGACTCAAAGATATCTTTGGACTCATCCCGCAACGCGTTCCTGACGATTAGAGTTCTTTCTCCCGCATTGCAAAAGTTTTCCCAGGCTCTGCATCACGTTGCTTTCAAGATGGTTATTAAAGAATATGTGACCTACAATGAGGTATGCGACTTATTTTCCGTCGACTAAGTGCTCTCCTCGTACTAGTACAGCCGTTTCGTTATGGACAGAAGCTGACAACGCTGCGCAAGGTCCACAAACTTTGTCAAGATGCTGCACCACGGATTCTTCAGGATTTCCAACCCCAGCTTATGATTGCTATTGGCGGCGGTGGCTATGTTCCTGCTCGTATCCTTCGATCCTTCCTCAAGACTCCCGGTTCTCCCAACATCCCTATGCAAGGCATTGGACTCTCGCTTTACGAACAACTCCCACCTACGCACAACTCTGCATCTGATACCCCAGGTGAGATTGAGGAGGCCGGCACCAAGGTCACCCGTACACAATGGCTAGACTTCACGAGCTTAGGGGAGATTGAGAACTTGGTGGGAAAGCGGATCCTGATCGTGGATGAGGTTGATGACACCAGAACCACACTGGAGTACGCGGTCAAGGAGTTGGAGAAGGATGTCGACGCTGCCAGTAAGAAACTGGGCTACAAGGGCGAGAAGACAGTGTTCTCAATCTTTGTTTTACATGTGAGTACCCCGCACTAGTCATGGTGGGGTTGAGGTCGAGGACAAGATTGCTGACAGCCTTGTCTTTAGAACAAGAACAAGGACAAGAAAGGCAAGCTTCCAGAGGATATGATGAGCGACAACAGATACTTGGCTGCTCGCACGGTAGAGGATGTGTGGATCTGCTATCCATGGGAGGCAACTGACATTGATGAGCACGATGCATTAGCCGCAAAGCAGAAGTAGGGATAAAAGTCTTGCGTTCATACAAAAACATATAGGATATAGAGCCTGGCATTGGGGCATTTTGACTACGGTCTCAGATATCATAACATAACGACCCCAGTTTGTCTACTTTGCTCGCTCTTGTGTTCTATTCTTTACGCTGTACTTTGTGAATACTCTTCCGCAACGAAACTATTTCCCCCACCTTCGCAGCGCAGCCTTGCATGACGGGCGTGTTGCCAAGCAAAAACACGACATTTTGGCTCAGATTGTCGAGCTTTACCAATGTGTGTACTGAACCCAGTCCAGTATCCATAAATTGATTTATGTCCGAGTCCGAACATCGTCGATTTATCATCTCCCACAATACCAACAACCCAATTCCCGCAATCTTCTTCCTTTGCAATCACAACCGAATCTCCTCTACCTGCCCAATTGTGCTGTGCCGTATATTCACTAGACGCTGGACACAGAGGAAAACTTCTTAATGATGGGTGACGCAACTCCCCCAAGACAGCATATTCTATGTATCTTGCCGTTCCCAGAACCCACCGAGATCTTTGAGAAGATCAGGGCGAAACATCCCAATGTAGACTTTTCTTACAAAGCAAGCTCCTTTATTGGAGGAAAACATTTAAATCCAACTATACCAGATGGTACGCTCCCTGGGAACCAATTATCAGCCTAGAGGTAACTAATCATATAACAGAGGAATGGAAAGACGTCACGATCTTGGCCACGCTCTCCAGCCTGCCCCCTGATCCAAAGCTTGTTCCCCATTTGAACTTCATTCACTTCTTCAGCGCCGGGACAAATCACGTTGCCGAGACCCCAATTTACAAAGACACCAAGATCCCATTGACCACCTCATCCGGTGTTCACGGTCCTCAGATTGCAGAATGGGTCGTTTTGCAAATCCTCGCCCTTTCTCACCAAGAGAAACTACTGCTCAAGCTCCAGAAAGAGCATAGATGGGGCGGCCATGCCGAGATCGGTCCCATTCGCGATGGCGTCGGGCAACGGCTTGGTGTTTTGGGATATGGAAGTATTGGGCGTCAGAGTAAGTTCTTTTGTCTAAGCAGGGCAGAGCAAATTAGGTGCTGACAAAACCCACCAGCGGCAAGAGTAGCTAAAGCACTAGGAATGGATGTTGTGGCTTACACTGCTTCCCCGAGGAAAACTCCAGAGTCGAGGAAGGATCGTGGGTATATCGTGCCAAATACGGGTGACCCGGATGGAAGTATCCCAACTGCCTGGTACTCGGGCTTGGATAAAGAATCTCTGCACACCTTCTTGAAACAGGATATCGACATCTTGCTGATCGCCGTTCCACTGACGCCCGAGACGCTGCACTTCCTCGGTGCCGAAGAGTTCGAGATATTGGGCAAGAAGAATGCACTAATCATCAACATTGCACGCGGAAGCATAATAAAACAGGACGACCTGATTGCGGCGCTGAAGAAGAAGCCCGAGGAGGGAGGACTGCGAGGTGCAGCACTAGATGTCACGGACCCGGAGCCGTTGAACGAGGACAGCGAGCTATGGGATATGGAGAACGTGGCGATCACGCCACATGTGAGCGGCCAAGGCACAGCGTACGTGGAACGTAGCTTTGCGATCCTGGAGAGGAACCTGACGAGCTTGGAGGAAGGAAGACCGTTTATCAATGAAGTAAATCGAAAGAGAGGGTATTGATGAAACGTATAGAGAGAAGCTGTGAATAGGTGATCTTGAAACAAATCACTTTATGGATAGCACTAGTCGATATCCGAAAATATGTTTATATATGCTTTCTACATCTAGATAAACACATACACATCTCAATATCCACAGTTCATGCCCAATCCATCCAAGGATCCGACGAGCAAAGAGCATCTCGCTACCTCCTCTAGATAGACCATCCTTTAGTTACCCACAGGTGTAGAATGCCGATAATGAGAATCAGAGACACTTACAAACGCTCACCGAAAGTAACCCTTTCGCGAGTCTTGATATTGTAGTATAAGTTGCTGCTGTCGTGTTTATATTTCCCATTTTCCATTTACCAACATTCTTGACAGATATTATAGATCAGCAACAAACGACGCGGAATCAAAAGGCGCAATTACATCGCGATAGGAAAACTCACGTAATCAGACGTTGTCTACTCCAGCATCTACCAACGCCATGTTGATGTTGTGCTTGCCTATTGATCCGGTGGCAAGCTAGTGATGGCTGGGTTTAGACAACGCCAATCGATAGAGCGATTTTGTGTATGCATACACTATCTGAGCTGACTTTCTTCTGTGTTACCCTTTCCTGATTATAGAACATCGGAACCGAGACACATATCAAGGTTCTAGAGCTGGAATTGAATAAAGCCATCGGGCCAATAGATATGTTTCATTTTGAAAACTCTACCAAAATAAAATGTTTCTTCTCGACATATCAAACTGCTTGACACATGTGATGGCCAAAACTCAAGATTTTACGGTACTCTCCGGAGGGAAATCCCGTCCTATCCTGCACGGAGATGTTATTAGGGTGAATGTCAGGGGTCATGTAGTCCAAGAAATACTAGTAGTCTCTGGACTGTGCGTTCCAGGCTTCCATAATAAAGAAATTGCAACCATCTGTTCCATCTAGGCAATCTAGTCTTGATAGAGACATGAACCGCCCTCTGCACACATAATTCATCCCAGCATCGCATAGGATAACCAGCGCGGAGGTCAAGTGATCAATAAGACTTTGCACTGGTAAACGGACTCAAGCCTATGTTTCGAAACGTTTTTCACGTCTGTATTTATGTCTCGGGTGCTAGCTTGGAAGCATAGGACGAGATAAGGCCCGGCCATACTTGGCACTTTATTTACAGACTTCTGTTTGTAGAAAGTGGTCCGCGTACCTCCATCCTAGTATACCAGCTTTCCTGGTACGAAACATGACTCATTCGGGGAGAAGATGGAGACTTGTTGTGATACATTGTAGCCTATTTGTTGGTATGTGCAGAGGCAATAAGAATGTGGCGAAACCCATAGAAGCAATAACGGTCTTAACAAGCCTAGAAAACTCTAGAAAATAAATAACATGTTGAGATAGCGCCTGTCAGAACTTCAAACACAAGTCGAACAAAGTGTGAGGACGCTTACAGCATATTTGAAATGCTGACAAATAGATTCGAGTGCGTTATAAGAGTAGCAGAAAGTGATAATCTAGAAAAGAAAAAACGGCAATAACGGACTGACCGACGGAATAGACAAACGGGGCATTTGCTAGTTCCATATAAGATATCTCTTGTGAACGGAGGCAAACATTTGCCTTGTACGTTGTAGTCACGAGGCACCACACGTGACTCACATATTGGCCTTGTTTGATATCTCCGTGAATTGATGACTCAAGAGAAAGTCAGAGGGCAAACGACAACCCGAATTTGATTGTGTGATTTTCTGCTTGTGATCTGCTTCACCCTGATTCACTTGAACCGTGACCTCGCGTGCCTATACTCTGGTGAGTGGAGTTGCCTCCGGGTCATATCTGCGACGACTTCACCCTTGGATCCGTTTGCTTCTTAGCGCGCTCTCAAAGGACCGGCAGACACTATCACAGCGTGAAGAGCTAACCCAAAGACTTCCTACTCTTCTCTCTCGACCGCTTCCCGCCTCACAAACTGGGAGTGTTTCCAAGATCACAATATCCCGGAATTTCTTTAGAGATGTATGAAGGATTCCCTCCTTACGTCACCAAGCATCTAAAGCATTCAAGCAGCTCCTGCTATAGTGTGACACGTGTAAACGAAGGCATACACCGCTTGGTCGAGGAGGTGAGGTAAAAGTGTAAAATGCGTGATGGTCGAGTACCGCACTCGTGTATAATACTTTTCTTTGGGTCGCGATGGTGGCGCATAGAT